>Ga0189287_100041_pt1 | contig 173609 bp, 184 predicted proteins | sample UW86minimetaG_FD_130319 | JGI IMG/M metagenome (GOLD analysis project Ga0189287, IMG submission 130319) | Marine microbial communities from the Costa Rica Dome - UW86 mini metaG | ecosystem: Environmental > Aquatic > Marine > Oceanic > Photic zone | place: Costa Rica: the Eastern Pacific...
CGTCCATCATCAGTATTGATGGAGCCGTCGAAATTGTCCCCGGCAGTGTTGGTATCCAAAGTCACCACTTGACCAGCAAGACCGCCCAGCGTGGGAAGACCTGGAATGGTCAAAACATCAGCGTTGCTTTCACTGCCACCACCGTTTGACTCTGGCAGGAACAACGCGTTGCGGTCTGCAACACGGACAGACACACCAGCCGAAACTGTTGTGTCCAAAAAGACTTGAACGCCGCCGAAATTATACTCCAGCGCGTTCGCAGTAGTCGATGCAGCTATAAGGCCAACGCCAACGGCGCTACCCAATAGTGCAGAGCGCACTCTGCTAGTTATCATGGAACGATCCTCCTCGATCCTCGATGCGTTTACACATTGCAGCTGGATCGGGAGGCGGTTGTTTGTCCCCTCATAGGCAAACTAGTCCCCCCTGGCCAGTCAGCATCCCTCCCCTACATCCCGCCGGGAAAGGCCAAGTGAGTCAAGGCATTTGGACTAAATTGTCGCACACAAGGTAACGGTTGCGTGACGGGTATGGCAATTATGCCACGCAATTGAGCACCAAAGAGTCTTTTGAGAAATATTCGCAGCTTGCCAGTGCCTCAAAGGCACGATCGAAGAGGGCCAGCAGAATCAGCGTTAACACCTTGTTAACATGAGATATTTTGCGCCGATTTTGCCAATGTCACACATCGATTTCGACGGACGAAATCCAAAAAAAAGACGCCCAACCAGGCAGCTGAAATGATGGACGCCCTGCCTATTCTGGACGCAAATAGACCGTCACAATCGCACCCGCAGACGGCGATATTGGACACAGAAAATAACGACAAATCACGCCAACAAACGGGGGGACGATAAAGTCAATCCGGAAGCGTAACAATCGTCAAAATGGACCTATACGACTCTGCTAGCGGTCTCTAGAGCAGCAATTGGTTCATCAGGCTCAGCGCGGGTCCGATAGTCCCGGGCAATATGGGCATAGAGGATCACACCGTCTTTGCCGACAACATAGGTCGCAGGAATAGGCAGCCGCCACCCAGCCTCACCATGGGCTTCCGGCAAGTTATTGCCAAACATCTCATAGAGCTTTTCAAGCTCAGGCGGCAGGGTGAAGACAATGCCCAAAGCCTCGGCAAGACTGTTTTGAGGATCGGTCAAAACCGGGTAGGACACCGCGTTCTTGGCAGCCGTCGCTTCCGCCCGGTCGGGGGTTTCTGGGGAAATGGCAACCAGCTCAGCCCCAAGAGACCGAATTGTCTCTAATTCATTCTGATAGGCTTTGAGCTCCAGATTGCAGTAGGGACACCAGCCGCCCCGATAGAAATTGATCAAAACCGGGCCCTTTGCGAACAAAGAGGAAAGATCAAAGTCTGCACCGTCCGAGTTCTGAAGCCCAACCTTCGGGAAAGGGTCACCAACAGAGAGCGCGGTGTCTCCAATTCCCTGAGCATCGAGTTCCTGCGCCGCCTTCATCATCACAGCCCGTGCTTCCTCAGGAATACGTTTGGCAGATCCCGCACTCATCGCCTCAAGTTGTTCCGCAAGTGACATAGCCACCTCCCCGTCCATCATTCTGTTTTCTGTTAAACCATACCTAGGAGCACGCCAGGCAATCACCAATCACAAAAAGGTGACGCTGGGCACTCAGTCGCTTTCATCAATTGTCAAAAGCGCCCGCACGAGCTCGTCGACAAGGCCCTCTACCACCTGGTCGCAATAAAGCACCTCGCCCAGCACCCCGCCCGGCGTCCCCGCAAGCCCACCAACCATAAGGGCCAGCGGACCCGGCAGCGGACCATAAGCGCGGCGGTCTGCGCCGATGCGCACGCCGGTCCGCCGACAGGTCAACGCTTCCCGATTGCCAACATAGGCGGCGGCGACAAGATCAAACGGGTAGAAGCCATCAATGCCGGCCATTTCCTGCCAGAAGGCCAGCCAGCCCTCCGACAATAAAGCGAGCTCCCCTGCAATCCCGCCCCTCCCAGCGAGAGCCCGCATATCTTCTGATGAGAGTGTCACCTGGCGTGCCGCTTCGTAGGGTATGAGTGTCACCGACGAGGACAAGGCCATCACAGCTCTCGCGGCATCAGGGTCCTGCACGAAATTAAAATCTGTGAAGATCGGACCGTGGCCAAAGAAAGCAGCGCCAGCAGATCCTTCCGACGGATGAAAGAGATGGCCTTCTCGCTTGCCCATCACGGCAACGACTTCCTCAACATTGCCAACGAGAGACGGACCAGCGGCAAATACGGCCCGCAGGTTTGTTAAAGGACCAAGAGCAAGAATAGTGAGCGGCCCATCTTCTAAGGCTTGAGCCAACGCGTCAGTTGCGGGCGTCGGCGAAACGGCTCCCGGCCCCGCTGCGCCACGATAGACCGGCGCTGCACCACCAACTATCTCTCGGGCAATCCTGTCTGTCTCTTCCAAAGGCGCATTCCCAAACACAGTTGAGACACCCACAATCTCAATGTCCGGGCGCGACAGAAGGTAGACAAGCGCAAAGCAATCATCTGGATCAACACGGCCGGGCACACCGCAAGCGGCATCGGCATCAACCCAGACTCGCTTTGGCAGCGCCTGCCGTTCGTCCCAAGCGACGACGACGGGGCCAGCCACTGGAAGCTCCGCAAGTGCGGGAGAGCCGAGCAGACACAACAGCAACAGATACATGCATTCAATAGGCAAGGTTTTGCGCATCATCATTTTGGCTCCGGCCCAATGCCGCGAAACGCAGGTCAATGAAGAGCCAAATCTGATGTCATGTTTGTAACCGCAGTGTTTCAGACGCTGAACAGGTGCAGACGCTTGCATGATGTGGAAACTAGGCGTAGCAGGGGCACATGTTCGCGCCGTTCCTGTCCTATCTGCGTTTCATACGTGGTCATAAATCCTTGCTGACCTTTGGGCTGCTCATGACTTTCGGGTCGAGCTTCGGTCAGTCCTTCTTTGTCGGCCTTTACCAGATGCCGCTCCGGGAGATGTATGACCTGTCAGCCTCTGCCTTTGGTGGTGCTTTTTCATTCGTCACGCTCTTAAGTGCAGCCGCCCTGCCCTGGACCGGACGCGTGATTGATCAGGTTAAGCTTCGCACCTTTTCGACCACGGTCATTCTGGTGCTCAGCGCAGCGGCCCTCGCGATTGCATTGGTCCCGTCTTTCTGGATGTTTGTTGTCGCTCTCTTTTTCCTGCGCCATTTCGGGCAGGGGCTTATGTCCCATACGTCGTCCACCGCCATGGGGCGCTACTTCTCCGTCAATCGCGGCAAGGCCGTTACCATCTCCGCGGCTGGCTACAGTTTTGGCGAAGCCATCTTCCCCGCCATCGCAGTCGCACTGATCGCACTCGTCGGCTGGCGCGAAAGTTGGATCATCTACGCCGCCGTTCTCTTGCTGGTTTTACTGCCGCTCACTTATGGCTTGGTGCGCACGGATCCAAAACCAGAAACCGTGGCAAACTCAGCCGATGAAACCGGACCTATGGACCGCACCGCCAAGCGAGACTGGACCCGCGCAGAAGTCATGCGCGATCCCCGCTTTTACATTCTGGTGCCCGCCATGATGGCACCCGCCTTCATCCTCACAGGCTTTTTTGTGCACCAGGGTTACCTCGCTCAATCAAAGGGCTGGCCCATTGAACTTGTGGCAGCCGGTTTCTCTGTCTTTGCAATTGTAAAACTGGTGGCCTCACTTCTTGCCGGGCCTTTTGCTGATCGGTTCGGTTTTCGACCGCTCATCGCCCTCTACATGGTGCCGCTTGCTTTCTCCATGATCGCTTTGGGTACAATAGAGGCGACCTATGGCATCTTTCTTTATTTCACACTGGCTGGCATTTCGACCGGCGGCGCCATGGCAGTCGGCGGCCTGTTGTGGCCAGAGCTCTATGGCACCAAACATCTCGGCGCCATCCGCTCGCTCAGCGTGTCGCTCATGGTTTTCGCAACGGCGCTTGCACCAGTAACCTTTGGATGGCTGATAGATGCCGGTCTCGGCGCCAACATGATCGCCCATATTTCACTTGGCTATAGTGTGGTGGCCGTGGCGCTCGTAATTTTCTTCCTTTGGCGGGAAAAATCTCAGAACCGGGCGCCCACCTGACCTAGCCCTTGATATGCCCGCGCACCACGCTAAGTCCGTCTGAATGGCTATAAGTGAAGACACAACTCAGACGAACCCCGACGTTTCCCAAACAGCCCGAACTCTGGTCGGTCAGTATGGCGATGATGCTGCCGTGATTGCCACCCTGCGGGCCGCTGAGCTCGCCGCAACAGGAAATGTGGATGGCTTGTTCTTTTGGGATTCCGTTATCGAACTGATCGAGGACATGGCCGAAGGCAAAGCGCCTCAGGACGCTTAAAGCTGAGCCAACTAATCTTCAGAACCACTCTGCTCAATCTCAATGCCAGGCGGCACCAGCGTCCCGCCAACCGTATGCCCGAGCAATGTCGGCACGAAGGGAAGTTTGGTAGCAGGCACAAAGAACCGATCTCTAAGCCAGGGCAGAACCCGACTGTCTGATTGATAGACCGGCGTAAAGACGTGACTGGCAGCCTGATAGAAACGCAGATGAAACCGCCGCGCTCGCGCATAAGCCCTGAACGCCTGCTCGGGATCTGGAGCCCCCGCAAACACCCGGTCCAACGCATAGGCATCGAGCAGAGCCATATTCACCCCCTGCCCCAATTGCGGACTGGTGGCATGTGCTGCATCCCCAATGGAAACGACCCGCCCCTTGTACGGGGTCATGAGCGTGTGATGTCCGTAGCGCGCAAAGGTGAGGTCATGCACATCTGTGATGAGGGACAGCAACCCCTCTGCCTCAGGCCACAAGGCAAGCACTTGGTCTTTCCAGGCATCAAGGCCACCAGCCTGCCAGGCGGCAAACCCTTCCTGCTTCAAACTCCAGAAGAACGCGGTGTAGGTGCTGCTTGAAGAAGTGATGCGCCCGATAGGAAGGACGCCCACCATTTTGCTCGAGCGGGAATAAACCTGCTCAAGGGTCGACGACGAAAACGCTGACAGCGTCGTGCCGCCATTTGTTTCAAGGCTTGCCCAGAGTGCACCAAACGGCAGCTCCCGCATTTTGTGATGTGGCCAGATCTGCCGACGAATAGGCGAACGCGAGCCCAGTGCATCGATCACAAAATCAAACGGACCGACAAGACGGCCGGACTGAGTTTCAAACGAGGGACGCCGGTCGCCCCCCTCTTGCACCCCTGTCACCGTCGCACCTGTCTCAACATCAATGCCCGCGTGCGCGACCGCATCAAACAACACATTAAAGAGGGCGGCGCGATGAACCGCCAGTCCGTGGCGCCCCGGCCGCGCCCAATCGTAGCGCACATCAAGAACACGCCGCCGCGACGGGTGCGCATGTCCGAGCATGCGGTCGATCTGGATACCGAGCGCGCGAATGCCCCCCTCAAGTCCAAGCGATGCGAGAACCGCGACGCCCGTGGGTTGCAACACAAGCCCTGAGCCAATGGGCTGAGGTTCTTCCAGCTGATCAACAAGCGTGACGCGGTGACCTTGGGCTTTGAGGAAAAGCGCAATCGACAGTCCCGCCGGCCCGCATCCCGCAATTCCGATATGATATTTTTTCATCCACCCCCAACCGACTTCATCTGTCTTCGCTTCACGCACCTATAAAGCACAGAAATCGGGCGGTGAGCAGTGCGGCCCGCCGTCGCGAGGCAAACCTGCACCAACCGACAAGAGATTGCAGGCCCAAGGGCCCGTGCCCATATGGAAAGGAAATCACCCGTGCGAGGAGGGGCTCCATGAAAGTTGAACATACAATCGAGATCGACGCGCCGGCCGAAACCGTTTGGGCGGTGACAACAGACATCAACAATTGGCCGGACTGGACCCCAACCGTCGAAGAGGCCGCCCGTCAGGACGACGGGCCTTTCCGCGTCGGCAGCCATGCCCGCATGCAACAGCCCGGCATGCCGGAAGCCATCTGGACGGTGATTGAAGTGGACGACGGACAGAGCTTCGCCTGGGATACGCACATGCGCGGCATCCACTTCACCGCAACCCATCACACAGTGCCAACAGAAACGGGCTGCACCAACACGCTGGGTCTCGAGCTAAAAAGCGTGCTCGCTTTCCTGCTTTGGCCCCTCGCCAAACGCCAGGCACTTAAGACGCTGGAAACAGAGAACAAGGGCCTCAAAGAGTTTTGTGAGGCAAAAACCTCAACGTAGGACCAACACCACCTGCACTACTCGCCGCACTCTTGCGTCAAAGCAGCTTCAGCAAGGAATCCAAGCAGCGCCTTTCGATCATCCGCGTCCTTGACACCCGCATAACCCATGAAGGTACCAGGAACTGTTCCACGCGGATCTTCAATGAAGGAGAGAAGTTTCTCCTCTTCCCACACAAGCCCACTTGAGAGCATCGCGCCAGAGTAACGAAACCCTGGCACAGCACCCGCCGCTCGACCGACCACACCACAAAGGCGCGGACCGGTTCGATTGCGGGCAAGCGAGTGACAGGCCTGACACCGGCTGAAAACCTTTTCGCCGAGACCGGCCTGCCCCCCCGGGGCATGCGCAACGGCCATAGAACTCGAATTGGAACTGGAACCGGCACCGGCACCGGCACCGGCACCAAACAAACCCAACGCCACAGCCAGCCCCGACAGGAATAACACAAACCTTGAATGGCCCATCATTCGACAAAGGCAACGGGAACAGGGTCTTCACCAAGAGCATTGCGAAGGACCGCCCAGTGCATCGCCTCGTCCCCAAGAATAGAGGCGGCAACTTTCGCAAGCCCTCGATCATCGAGAATAGGAACCGCACCGAGATAGGCACTCACCGCCCCCTTCTCAAGCCCTGCAGCAAGACGCAACACCGCCGCTTCATCTGTCAGCTTATCGAGAGGAAAGCCATAGTCCGCGAGAGGTTCATTCGGCGTGCCGCCCAGTTTCTGTACGGTGGCAACAAGTGCCTCCGCATGCTCTTGATGGTGATCGCGAAAGCTAATGCCAAGTTTCAAAGCACCAGCAGAGAGCAACCCGCTTGCAGCACCCAGTTCATAAGCAGCAATCGCTTCATACTCTGTGGAGACCGCAGCGTTCAGTATGGCAACATCGTTTTCACTTGCCTGAGCCTCACCAATCAACGTGCGACCGCCAGCACCTGCCATCATCGCCAGCGCCGCACCAGACAACACCATCGTGCTGCCATTGGTGAGGAAGCGGCGCCTCCCCGCCACAATTGTTTTTTTGGACTTGTTCGTCTCAGTCATTGCCGTCTCCCGGTCAGGTGGTCATGCGGCCAAGTTGGCCGTACCCCCTTAACCCAGGCGCAGCGCGAATGGATGCGAAAGCGCAACCAAATTCATCCAAGTAAATAGATGCCCATCAGTACAAAGAATGTTGCAAGAAGCACCAGGCCATGCTGCCCCCGAAACGGCATCCCGCGACCGGCAATGGTTTCTCGCGAGATGACATCCCAGACAGCATCGCGGGGACGCACGGGCGCTAACAGGGTGAGCAGTGCGGAAAAATCGTCCGCCCATCTATCTGCAGCAGCGCAATATTTGGCATCTAAATCACGCCGTCGCTGAAAAGCCGGGGTCGCAGTGGGCGGAAGCACACCCAACTCATGTTCTGCGGCCAGAAGGTCATGAACCGCCTCACCACGCAGATCTGTACTGTCGCCAAGACATCGCCCCATCTGATGCAGGCCTCGTCGGACCCAGCTTTTTGCTGTACCAAGCGGCACCTCCAATCGGCTGGCAAGCTCTTGATGGGTGAGCCCCTCAAAATAGACCAGGAGAAGCGCACGCTTCTTTTCCGCATCGACATTCCCAAGGCATGCCCTGACACGACGGACCCGCTCCGCTGATAATACTTTGTCAAAGCCCGAAACAGCATGCGCATCCGGGGCGTCCGCCATGTCATACCCATCATCGACAGCCGCCGACTGTCGGTGTGCTTTTGCGCCAAGAGTGCGTGCCCGGTTGCGCACCACGGTGGTAATCCAGGCGAGCGCTGTACCGCGCACCTGGTCAAACTGCGAAGCTGACTTCCAGACACGGATATAACCTTCCTGCAGAGCTTCTTCAGCAAGGTCGGCACGTCCCGTCGTTCTGAGGCAAAGCGCATAGAGCCGTGGACTTGTTAGCTCATAAAGCTCTGAAAAGGCGCGGCGATCGGAGCCCGCGACGGCATGGAGGAGATCGCGCAGTGGGTCCTGCGACGGCACCTCTGCCATATCTTCAAACATTACATCAGCGCTCTGCACCATGAGGAAGCCTCCTGTCATAGCTTCAAATAAGGGCAACTCGGCCTTTACCCCTCAAATATGGGAACGGATGCATCAAAGTGCGGCCACCTTGGTGTGAAAGCACACCAAAAGGGTGCCCCTACGGCGTTTTCATTGACTTACCCGTCAGAACCCCTATATGTGCACGTACTGATTACATTCGATGTGCGCTACGTGACCGACCGGCTTGCCGATCAGCTTATTTATCCCCTGAAAATGTGACCAATTGCGACCCGCATGTGCACAAGGCCCGTGTGGACTTAATCACTTACGTCAGAGGAAAAATCCATGACAACCGGAACAGTTAAATTCTTCAACGCTTCTAAAGGCTTCGGCTTCATTGAGCCAGAAGATGGCGGCAAAGACGCATTCGTGCACATTTCTGCTGTTGAACGCGCAGGTCTCTCAACACTCAACGAAGGCCAGAAGGTCTCTTATGAGCTTGAGCCAGGCCGCGACGGCAAGTCTTCTGCTGAGAACATCTCAGTCGTCGACTAATAGCGACTTGCATTCGGTCGGCAACGACCGGTGACGAAACCGCCTCCAGCCTTTGTTGGGGGCGGTTTTTCTATGCGCGCTGCCCAACAAAGTGAAATCTCAATTCTCCTTTTATTGACTTGGGCGCAAAAATCGGCGTAAATCCTCGAATACGTTCTACATTCGATGCGCGCTAAATGAATTTCCGGTTCGCCGGCGAGCTTATCTATCCCCTGACAATGTGATCGTTGAAGACCCGTTCTTGCGCGCGGTGCGCAGGTGCGGACTAAATACGTGTTAGAGGAACTACCAATATGCCTACAGGCACAGTCAAATTTTTCAACGCAACCAAAGGCTACGGCTTCATCGAGCCAGAAGACGGCAGCAAAGATGCATTCGTGCACATTTCTGCTGTTGAGCGTGCAGGTCTCTCCACGCTTAACGAAGGCCAGAAGGTTTCTTTCGAGCTGGAAGTCGGCCGTAATGGCAAGTCTTCTGCTGAGAACCTCTCGGTTGTCGACTAACTCATTCGAGTTGCCAAGTTTAAGCCGTCCTTGAGATTTTCAAGGGCGGCTTTTTTATGCCTGCGGAGCCCATCAAACATCCTGATTAAGCCCAAGCTCTTTCTGCTTCTTCTTTGAAAGACCGAGCGACACGATCCGGTGGGACTCTTTGATATAAGCCTTGAGATCTTTGTCACTGAGACCGGGCTTCTCATAGTTCTGGATCCAGCTCATACCCCGGGACGCAAGATAGGGCGCAGGCCGAAGCCCCGGCTCTTCCTTCAGCATCTCAAAGGCAATCTTGGAGACTTTGAACGTAACAGCGGCCTTGGGTTTTCCTGACGTGGCCTCGTCCCAGCCGCCAATGGCAAAGACCTTGCCGCCCACTTTCCAGACGTGAGACCCGCCCCACTGCACCACATGAGACGTGGCGGGAAGGCTGCCGCAGAATTTGTTATATTGCTCATAGGTCATGGGAAGCCCTCAAGCGCCTGCCCCATCCCGCCCAGTTGCGTCACGGGCAATCATGGCGCGCTCCGCGTCCATGATAAAGTTCCGGTTGAGCGGCACCGCATCGCGTTGAGGCGAGAGCAGAAGCTGGAACACCATGTTAGAGCCGTGCAGGAAGCCAAGCTCCGCAGCACCGAGATAAAACTCCCACATGCGACAGAAGCGTTCGTCATAAAGTTCTGCGGCTTTTGCGCGGTTCGCCGTAAAGCGCGTCCGCCAGTCCCGCAGCGTGTAATAATAATGGAGCCGCAACACTTCCATATCATCAACCCAGAGACCCTGACGCTCCAGCGCTTCAAACGTCTCTGACAGCGCAGGCACATAGCCACCCGGGAAAATATACTTCCGGAAGAAAGGCCCTGTTGTGCCGGGCTGGGTGCTGCGCCCGATGGAATGGATAAAGGCATAGCCATCGGGTTTCAGAAGATCGCGCACCGTGCCGAAATAGTCGTCAAAATGCCCAATGCCCACATGTTCCATCATACCGACGGAAACCACCCGATCGAACTGGCCTTCATATTCCCGGTAATCTTTCAGCACGAAATCAACACGGTCGGACACACCCGCCTCTTCTGCTTTCTGTTCCGCAATCGCCACCTGTTCTGGCGACACATTAAGCGAGGTGACATGCGCGCCCTCTTTCGCCATACGAATGGCAAAGGCGCCCCAGCCGCCCCCGATCTCGAGCACGGTCATGCCGGGCTTGAGGCCGAGCTTCGCCGTGGCGCGGGTGAGCTTGGCAGCTTGCGCATCTTCAAGCGATGTCTCCGGCGTTTCATAAAAGGCGCAGGTATAGTTCAGCTCCTCATCCAGGAACAGCTGATACATCTCTGTTGAAAGGTCATAATGGGAGCGCGCCTGTTTCTTCGCATTGTCCACATCATTGGCCTGCTGGCGACGACGCATGGATCGCCAGAAACGTCGCAGCCCGCCCTGCACCTTGTGGCTCGCAAGCGGCCCACGATTGATGGAAAAGAGAAAGAGAAGCTCATAGCAGCCGGACCCGGCCTCAAAGCTAAGACCGCCATCCATATAGGCTTCGGCCGCAATCAATTCCGGGTTGAGGAAGAGCTTCCACTTTAGCGCCTTATCATGCAGCCGCATGGTGACATGCACCGCCTCGTCACCCTCGCCTGCGGTCCCGAACTCGTGCTGAGAGCCATCCACGTCAAAGACGGTCAGCCGCCCCTTCTGAACAAACGTATTCAGCAGATTGTTTAGTGGCCACAGACTCATAACGTCTCCCCTTCTTTTCTTTGGGGGAGCATAAAGCATTCAGACCACCAACAAGACATCAATTTTGGGAGACCGGGCTCCCTCCACTTTCTTTGTCATTACCCGGCTTGTCCGGGTAATCCAGGGCGGCACGCACTGTCACCAATGAAAGCCTCAGAAGTTGCATTCCTAAGAACGAACCAGATTTCTACCACCTCTTCAGAATAGCGCGACGGCAGAAGTCTCTCACCCTGGACCACCCGAACAAGTCGGGTGGTGACAGCCTGTGTTTAGGGCACCCCCTCACCCCCGCCCCGTAAACACCCGGCGGAAGCGTGCCACCTGATCATCATCGTCATTTGCCGGACGTCCCGTCGGCGCACTGACCCGTGCCAGAGCCAACCAGTAGCGCAATACCAACGCCACCACACCGAGCCAGAAGAAAGACCACGTCACCAGCCACAGAGCCTTCACCCAATCCGCCGTGGATCGAACCGTGTCGAGCAGATCCGCCCAGAAATTGTAGCCCTCCATGACACGCTCCTGTTTCAGCCTGAAACCAATATATCACAAAATGGGATAATCCGAAAACAGGATTATTCAAACGCTTCAAGATTCTTGGAGCAGGCGGTGAAGAGTTTTCATACTCAGGAATATGCGGACCTTATTCAGGGTCTCATTGAGGCGCGCAAAAACGCTGGCCTCACACAACAGGACGTCGCCGACGCACTCGGAAAACCACAATCCTATGTCGCGAAAATAGAAGGCTGTGAGCGACGCTTAGATATCGCAGAGTTTGTGGATTATGCACGAGCTCTTGACGCAGATCCGACAGCTTTACTCCGCAAGATGCTGTGATGAAGTAGGCCAGCCGACCCTTCGGAACAAGTGTGTTCAGTCAGTTACCCAATGCCACATTGCCGAATACCCCTCCAGACTCGAAATTCGAAACAATGGCATAGAATATTCGCGCAGTAACGAAGAGTGAACCGAACAATATTGTAGTGTGAAATAAATTCGGGAACACCAAAGCCGCAACGAAAGTGGAAAACAAAGATATGGGGATGTATGGATACTATTTGCAATCAAGAAAATTGCCGATGTAGACCTACAACAGGGAATTGCATAAACATGCCTCTCCTAGATTTTCCGCCTGACATGTTTGAGTTGAGGCCAGGCGAAACTGCAATCTATGGCCATGACCCTATGATCCAGCGATACGCTGATCATCTCAAAAACGCTATGGGGATTGAGGAATGGATTGTTAGAAGGGAGAGAGTTGCCCGTTTCTTTTATCAATCCCTGGTGGGAGAACTACCCACAACAGATACTGATGGTAGGTCTTATGATCCACAAGACCAATTAAGCTGGTATCTGTTTTTAGCCGAGAGCATCAATGAACATCCTCAAAACTATGAAGTTCACTACGGGAGTCGAGTTGTTCCCACATTTGCACGCTTGGGGAAAGATTTGGATCAACTTGTTCAGATTCCAGGGTACGAAGAACGACTCCTTCGTTTGATTGGGCCGGAAAAGTCTCAGCCAAACGGTGGACTATTCGAATTTCTAGTCGCAAACGCCTATGCAAGTGAGGGATACGAGGTTGCGTTCCATCCTGAGACAAAAGGCAAAAAACGATCTTATGATCTTGATGCAAGGAAAGGCGGCACGGAACTCGCGATCGAATGCAAACGCATGGAGGGCGGCGAGTACCACGAAAAAGAACGAGAGCGCATGCGCGAGCTCTGGAATCCGGCGCGCGCTCTTAGCATAGCGTCGGGTGATTCTTCACTGTTGGAGGTTAACTTCGAAGTTGAGCTATCTGCCGTACCCGATGAGTACTTGGAATCAATTGTTCGAAAATTTGTTTCGTCGGGCCGAGACAACCTCTTGTTCAAAGATGACTACGCAAACGGCATTGTTAGATCACTCGACCTTGGCCCAATTCAAATCGCACTGAAAGATTCTAGCTGGCTGTTTCCCGGACCTCAGTACACGGAGAAGCTCATGGGGTCTTATCGGCGCTATGACCAATACCTCATGGCTCAGAAAGTAAAGCACGCTCCAAATCCACACTTTATAGACGACATTGAGCAAGCTGCCGTTGCACGATGGACAAGCCTCTCGACAGCAGCGATTGACAAAAAGGCACGCGATGTGCGCAAGAAGGTTGCCGACGCTCTAGATCAACTACCTGTGGACACGCCTGGCGTTATTCATATTGGGCTGGAGGCCCTAGGTGGTGGCGAGATCGAAATGAAACGGCGTCAAAAAATCGAACAAAGCATTCAAGAGTTTGACGCACGAGGAAAACCCTTGGAAGCAATAATATGCAATCTATTCGCACCCGAGGCTTCTCCCAAAGATACCTGGGCTATCGATGAGACCTGCCTCTACTACACTACCCAGCCAGACAAGCTCCCCTTGAAGAATCTAACCCTGATGCTGTCAGACGATACACCCTCCCGAAATGGGGTTCATTGGGAATAGGGTTCACGTAGTGCACATATCTTCTGGCCATTGGTTTGTGCATCTGCCAGATAAATTTCTTTGGGTGGAATAGTGGAAAATTCCATGTAACTTCGATCTATAGCAATGGGGGTCCGAGCCAAATGGTCGATCAAAGTGCCGCCCTACACTCTGGCCCTCCCAACCTCATCCCCACGCCCAAACCGCACCTTCCAAACCCGGTAGGCCTCTAGCGCCGCCAGCGGTAGGAAGTGCGCTAGCGCACCACCGAAGGTATTGTGGATGGTGATCCAGTGGAGGAGCGTCATGATCGCGGCGACATAGACGAGCCGCTGCAAGGTCTGCCAGCCAGGCCCCATTGCTCTGACGGACGCGCCGTTTGACGTAAGCACCAGGGGCACAAAGATCAGGAACGCGACCCAGCCCGTCCAGATGCCGAGCTTCACCACATCCGCCATCACCGCATCAAGCGTGCCGAGATCAATCACATAGTAGAGCGTGTGAAGCGCCGCATATCCAAAGGCCGCCACACCCAGATACCGCCGCCGCGCCATCAGCCAGCGGATAGGACGCGCACTCGGAAACATCATCCGCAAGGGGGTGAGCATCATCGCGATGATCATGAAGCGCGCGGCAAATTCCCCCGTCGGGTGGAGCAGGCTTTCAAGGTCGCGGCCACTGAGCGCACCATTAATCATACCCACAGATGGCAGGGCGATAAGCGCCCAGAAGAAATACGGGGAATTGAAGAAGGCTTTGAGGGACGTCATGTGCTGGGCAGGATCCTTTGGACAAAACAAGCAAGGCCAAAGCAAGCCCGCTTGCCCCAAGGATAGGAACCCGCGCGCGGTCCTTCCAGCAAAACACTGTTACAAATTGTAATGAGGGAGGCTCAGTCCGCCTCAATCACACCGCAGGCAACCCGCGCACCCGCGCCACCAATCGGCTGGGTCACATGATCATCTGCATTTTCATGAATGATGAAGGTGGACCCGTCGTCATCCAGCAGATTGTTCGGCCCCTCAACAAGGGATACGAGGGAGGTAAAGGCCTCCATCTCGCCCACACCGTCAGCACCGACAAAAATATTTGGAATATCGCCAGGCTCCGGCCCTTCAGGGTTCAACAGCCCATGGCCGCCGGGAACCTTGCCCACATGCCCCTTCGCCGTCTTAAAGCCTTCATGGGGTTCGCACACACCGTGAGCGTGGAGATGCAGCCCGTGCTTGCCGGGCGTGAGGCCTTCCACCTTCACATGAATAAGCACACCGCTCGGACCCTGGGTAAGCGTGGCCATGCCTGCTTCCTCACCATCCGTATTGATCAGCGTGGCCTTGGCCATCACGGGCTGGGCCGCGTCCTCAGCAAAACTCGGTGTCGCAGAGAACAAAGCAACAGTCAGGGCGGCGGCGAAGACAGATCGGGACATGGACCACACTCTACGTTAGGGACAACATACTATTTGACGACCAAGCTTATGCTCCCGTGACAGCATAGGCAAACCTAGCTTCGTCACAAAAACGTGCCCCTGCGCCAATTTGCACGCCGACGCACTCCATCAGCATGAGATAGGCTCTAGCGAGACACTGCGCGATGAGGCAGGAGCAGACTTTGAAAATACTGATTATGGGAGGATATGGCGTCTTCGGAGGAAGACTGGCCGAACTCCTTTCCGACGTTTCTGACCTCGAACTGATTATCGCTGGCAGGTCACACATGAAAGCGTCTGCCTTCTGCAAGTCCTATAAAGGCGCAGCAACGGTCACACCTCTTCAACTAGACCGCAGCAACATCGAAGAAGGCATTCAGACAGCACAACCAGATGTGGTCGTTGATGCCTCGGGACCTTTTCAGAACTACGGAAGCAACCCCTACAGTGTAATCACTGCCTGCATTAAGCAGAAAACAAACTATCTGGATTTTGCAGATTCAGCAGACTTCGTCTTCGGGGTTTCCCAGTTCGACGCAGCTGCCAAAGAAGCCAACATCTTTATCCTGTCGGGAGTGAGCAGCTTCCCCGTCTTAACCGCAGCCGTTCTGCGCGAGATAGCCAAGGACATGGACATAGTTACAGTGGAAGGCGGCATTGCACCTTCACCCTATGCAGGGATTGGGCTAAACGTGATGCGTGCTGTTGTCGGCTATGCAGGAAGCCAGGTGAAGCTGACACGAGGCGGCAAACCGGGAACAGCCATCGGCCTTGCCGAACATAGAAGATTCACCATCGCCCCACCAGGCGAGATACCCCTTCGCAATATCCACTTCTCACTGGTAGATGTGCCAGACCTTCAGGTGATCCCGCCTGAACATGAAACACTCCGCGACATCTGGATGGGCGCGGGGCCTGTTCCCGAAACACTGCACCGCATTCTCAATCTACTCGCCAAAGCGCGAGCGGTATTTGGGTTACCGTCCTTTGTCCCGCTCGCCCCACTTTTCTATCGAGTTCTGAACTTGATGAAGTTTGGGGAGCATCGCGGCGGCATGTTTGTCCACGTGCGAGGAACGAAGAACGACATCGAGACGGAACGAACCTGGCATTTGCTCGCAGAGGGGGATGACGGCCCTTACATCCCGTCCATGGCCATCGAATGCCTCGTAAGGAAACGCCTCAAGGGTAACATCCCCGACCCCGGCGCAAGGCCGGCAACCCGTGCGCTTGATCTTGCTGACTACCAAACATTGTTTGCAAAGCGCACAATCTCTACGGGGTTTCGCGCAGGCGACGAAAAGACCAAGCCCCTATATCAGCAAATACTGGGGACCGCGTTCACAGCGCTGCCCACCCCAGTGCAAGCGCTCCACGCCACCCGCGAACCCCGCAGGTGGGCCGGTACGGCATGCGTCCAACGTGGAAAAAACATTTTCGCCAGAACAATCGCACGGGCGATCGGCTTTCCCAACAGTGGTACGAGCACCCCCATCACTGTGGAACTCGTTCCATCTGAAAAGGGGGAACGATGGACCAGAAACTTCGGCGGTAAAACCTTCAGCTCCCTTCAACAGATCGGCGCGGGTAAAAACAACCACCTATTGCTAGAACGCTTTGGACCAATTGAGGTGGCGCTGGCTCTCACCGTCAAGGACAACAGGCTTTTCCTCATTCCACGTAGGTGGACCCTGTTTGGCCTGCCCATGCCAAAATTTCTATTGCCCGCCGGAAACAGCCATGAGCGGGAACAGAACGGGCATTTCTATTTCGATGTGGAAATTGCGGTACCCCTCATCGGACTGATCGTATCCTATGAAGGAGAACTGCGCCCTGCCTGAGCAGCTTAGACCATCTAATGTAGTGGAAGCAGAGTGAAAGTGGTGCCGCTTGGGTGATTTGAACACCCGACCCCATCATTACGAATGATGTGCTCTACCAACTGAGCTAAAGCGGCTCACATGTCTCCGACAATAACAGAGTCAGAGACCGAAATTCCGGCAAATCCTTAAACCGATCCGCTCTCCTTGTCTAGCGTCCAAAGCCTGACAAATGCTGAACGGTGTCTAGCCGCCACACCTGAAGGGTTCTGGGATCACTGCACCTTCTGCAATCGGTGCAACCTCGCCACAGAGGACCATCGGTGGAACGGCTGCCTGAGGCACTGCCGTCACCTGCGCCATAAAGGCGCGGACCTCGGCCGCACTTTCTTCCGGCACTTCTTCCATGGCGATGTGTCCCACATTCTCATAAATCACGAGCTTCGCCTGAGGCAGGGCCTCTTTCATCGCGTGCGCACTCTCAACTGGGATAAGAGGATCATTCTCCCCCCAGATGATGAGTGCGGGAAGCTCGATTGATGGGATTTGCTCTGCAAGCGCAGCATCCGCGACACCACGGTTGGCATAGCCCTGGAACCGTGCCCGCGTCGCCCCACGATTGCCGTCATGAAGCGTCATATCGAAATAGCGATCAATCATCGCTTCGGTAACCAGTCCATCATCCTCAATCGAATGCTTCAGCCCATTTTCCACAATAGAGCGGGGCGTGATGAACAACATCAGCTGATTGACCACTGGTGTCGCAGCGAGCCGGAAGGCGAGTGGCGGAGACGCATTCCCGACATCACGCGGCATGCCGGAGGAAGACACAGGGATGATACCAAGCAGATCCTCCCCATGGGTCACCGCATATTGCAATGTCACGCCACCCCCCATGGAGTTTCCACCCATGACAAATGTGTCGAGCTCAAGCGCGGTCACAAGTTCTTTTACAAAGGCAACCTGCCCTGCACGGCTATAATCATCACTCTCATGAGTTCCCGTCAGACCATGGCCCGGCAGGTCGAGAGTGATCACCCGGTAATCATCACCAAGAAGGTTGACCCAGGGCTCCCACGTATGAAGGGAGGCGTTGGACCCGTGCACCAGAAGAAGAACAGGACCGTCCTTGTTCCCTTCATCGCGATAGTGGGCCGTGGCACCAGAGGGAAGCGTCAGAAAGGTCGAAGCCTCGTTCGCATATTTCGGCAACAATTCTTCGGTGGTTTTATCAAGAGCGCCCCACATCGCAAATAGCGCAACAAACGCAACCAGAACCAGCGCAACAAGCCCGCCTAAAAATTTTCCCATCATTTTGTCCGGCCTACCATTTTGCCGACTCCCCCTTAGCGCCATTTTCATCAATCCCCGAACCTTCCGGCCCCGGATCATCTGGCGCGATTACCACATGCTCTGGAAGCCTATCACGGGGTTCTGCCTCGTCCAGGGTGGGGACATTTTCCGGCGTTTCAGCAGGAGTTTCTTCTTCTCTCCTAGCCTCAGCAGGCAGGGTTTGTTGCAGGTCTTCCTCGCCATGTGGTTCCGACGCCGTCGGGGTTGGGGGCACCAGCGCCGCCCGCGCCCCAGCCCGTTTGACGGGCACCTGCCAGTTGAGCGTATCAAACGCGCCGGTCTCCGGCACCACAGGAACCCAGATATGAGACTGATAGCCTTCAGCGACCCAACAAGCATCGGCAGGCGCATGAATGGCGCGGGTGAGCCAGACCTGCGCCGCCGCGGCATGATCTTCCGCCCCTTCCAGCGCACCCATCAACTCGCACACCCGTTGAGTGGGATCGCCAACCAGAAGAGGTTCCAGCGCTTCTCGGGCCGTTTCAAAATCTCGCGCAGCAAGGGCGGCACGCGCCAACACTGTCTGACTTTCACCCGCACCGGGGTTGCGGGCCGCCAGACCCTTGACCCGACGCAGCCGGTCAAACGGCTTCTCATCTGACACGAGTGTCAGATAAACATCCGCAAGATCAGGGTGAGGATGTGTTGCCCAGGCCCGTTCAATGAGACGTCCGGCTTTGCGCGTCTGCCCGGCCTCGCCCAAAAGACGCGCGGCTAGCGCAACAGGCGGCGCAAACGTCGGTTCCATCTCCACCGCGTCGCTCGCAAGCTGAAGAGCTTTGTCACTTGCCTCGCCATCGGCAAGACTCATCGCCTGTGCCGTCAACAAGACAGCGCGGCGGCGCCTGGCCACATCGCGCGTGAGAAGTTTGACCTGCAGCATTCTGTCGAGTGTCGCCGCCGCTGGTTCGAACTCACCTGCAGCCACCTGTGCGGTGAAAGCTGCCTCTGCCGCCCAAGGCGTATTGGGCCGAAGAGCAAAAGCCTTCTCCGCATAAGCTCGTTCGGCAGCCTTGTTGCCAACACGCCCAGCCTGAACATAAAGACCCCGAAGTCCCAGAAATTCTGTTTCTGAATGGCCCCGCATTTCTTCAAAAAAACGGGTGGCTCCAGCGCTGTCGCCTTTCATCTGCGCGGCCTGGGCTGCAAGCAATAAGGTCATGGCAGGTTCGTCGAGCAGCTTATGCGCCTGGCCGGCATAATGATCTGCCTCACGGCTGTCGCCCGCCGCAATTGCAACCATGCCTTTGGAAAGCGCATCATATCCCTTCTTGCGTTTTCGCGTCGCAAGGAAGGAGGTGAAGCCCGCAGGGCTTTTCATAAACGTCGCAAACAAACGATAGCCAAGCACGCCGATGATGGTCGACAGGGAAATAACAAGCAGGCCCATCACAAAACTGGTGCGGATTTCATAACCTTGCCACGTGACCGTTACGACACCTGGATGATCCGCCAGCCAGACAGCGGCGGCACACAAAACGGCAATGGTCGAGAAAGGAACAAGGACACGCCACATGGGGGCTTACTCCTCGCCTGCGGCGACATGCGCCAATACACGAGCCGACAAGTCCCGCACCAGGAGATCGGTTTGCTGCCGAGCTTCAACATCACCGACCCAGGTCGCAGCGACCTCAGCGGCAGGTCCGGTGAGAAGTTTCGCTTCGCTCAAGGCGCCGGCCAAATCCTCCTGAGCCAACCGTGTTTCAATGCGGGCAACAATTGCTTCAACCGTGTCCCCCTCCACATCGCCCACACGGCGCACCGTGATGATCGAAAGCGCACTGCCAACAATGCGCTCATAAAACGTTTCTCGGCCAGCACGGCGCTCCGCCGTCAGAAGTGGATCAACAAGATCAGAAAACTCTTGGGTAAGAGAAGCAAAAGACCGAACACCTTTTGGGGCCACCTCTGCAAGAGCGACAACCGCGGGGTCTTCAGGAGCAAGCGCGGCTATCGCACCAAGCTCTGCGTCAAAGGCCGTTCCTGCATCAATCGCACGGGTGAGGTTCGCAAGGGCAATCCCCAACGCTGCCTCCGCCGTCGGGTCAGGACGTGAGACCTCTTCCTCCAAGGCGGCAACCTGAAGCGTGAGGACATTGATCTGCTCAGCCGCGGCATTCACCCCTTGAGCAATCTGACCGACCCGTTCTGGAATGTCGGCGGGCAGTTGCGCTTCTTTCAGAGCGCGCACATCTTCAGCGGCAGTTCGCAATGTATCTGCCAGAAGAGCGAGCTCTGATGTCAGCCTCTCCGGATCAACCGCTGCTAACCGGTCTTCAAACTTGGCCGCATCATCCTGCATCTGAGCAACCAGACCCTCAAGCGCCTGCAACCGCTCGGCAATTGGGGCCGCGCCAATTTGATTTGAGTGTTGTGCTGCGAGTTCCTCAACACTCGAAAGTCGGGTGAAGAGCCCATCGGTACGCGTCTGGAAAAGCTCGCCCAATTCGCTCACCCGTGTATCCAGGGCTGCAACTTGACCGTCATCTGCTCCGCCGGTTTGAGGCATCACATAGAGGATCCCGAAGCCGACAACCGCCGCCCCGATCAACCCACCGGCAAGGCCCGCCCCAAGCGCAACAGATCGGTTCTTCCCCGTGACATCTACTGCGGTGGCATCAATGGTCTGGGGCTCGTCTGAGGATTTGTCGCTCGCGCCGCCCGGTGAGCTGGAAGAGGAACCGTCTTTATTTGTCATTACCCAACTGCCTTGTTACTTCCCAAATGCCTTACTGCGCCCTTGACGAGAGAACCCGTGAGGGCCCGGTCGCCGTCTTTATACTCCCTCGATAGATCAGGCGAGTATACGTGAAATCAAGAAGGGGGAGCGACACTCACCGCCTTTGTTTTTGCCTATTTCTCAGGCCCTGATGCCGGGTCAAGCAAGGCCAGAAGATCTGCTTCATTTGGCGCGGACGCAACGTGGATCCCTCGCAACCCGATATTTTGCAATGGCAGCGCGGAATTTGCTGAGAGACAATAAGCATTCAAGCCGGACAAGTGATCCCTAAGGCCCGCCAAACGGCATAGATCGACAAATGTCTCCGCAGATCGTTTTGAATAGAGAAGCACCCCGTCAATGGCGCCCGAACGCAGGCCTTCAACCGTTTTCGGTGAAAGACTGGCTGCTGTCTTTGCTTCATAAAGGACAGCACGCTCGACCCAAAAACCATCCGCCTCAAGCGAACCCTTTAGGTCTCCCGCGACGATAGTTCCTGCGATGTGCAAGAGAGGCCCCCCATCTGGTTCCAGCCTCTGTTGAACCAATTTAATGAGCGACACCACATCGCCTTCCGCCTCAAAAACGTCCAGAAAACCAGCGTCCCGAGCCAGGGCCGCCGTCGTCGGCCCCACCGCCACAATCGGAAGTTTCAGCCATTCGGAGAAATCAGTGCGGCTCTTCATTGCTCGAAGGCTATTCGCGCTTGTGATCAGCAGCGCCTGAACACCCGTGCGCGTGAGCGGTTTCTCGGGGTGAAATTCAATCGACATAAGAGGGTCAATGGTGACGTCATGACCAAGGGCCTGAAGCGCCTGCGCCAGAGCCTCAGCATCCTTTCGGGGGCGGGTCACCAGCAGGTGCATGAAAACAACCTCTCGGAATTACCAGGTCGCGAAAAACTCCGGGCCACCTTTGGCCTTAAGCTCCGTTGCAGCATCAGCGCCAAGGGCAGCCGACAAAGCAGGCGAGCCATCGCGCTCAGCCGTGTGAACAATCTTACCGTCAGGCGTCAGAATTTGCCCTCGAAACCGGATCCGGCCTTTTTCATAAACTGCATGGGCCGCAAGCGGCGTCCGGCAAGAGCCATCAAGGGCCGCCAAGAACGTGCGTTCGGCTGCCATCACAATAGCCGTCTCCACATGATGGATCGGCGACAGAATATGGGCAATGTCTTCATCTTCCACCCGGCGTTCAATACCGACAATGCCCTGGGCCACAGCGGGGATCATCTTCTCAATGGGAACGGGGTCCGTTGCGACCTCCGGCATACCGAGCCGGTTGAGGCCCGCCATTGCCAACAGGGTCGCGGAAGCGACACCATCTTCCAGCTTTCTCAACCGCGTGCCGACATTCCCCCGAAACTGCACAATTTCAAGGTCGGGACGTTGAGCCAAGATCTGAGCGGCGCGGCGCAGCGATGAGGTGCCAAATTTGGCACCCTGCGGCAGGGTCTCAATCGAACGGGCGTTCGGACTAATAAAAGCGTCCCGCGGATCTTCACGCTCCAGCACACAATCAATGATGAGGCCTGGGGGCAATTCGGTGGGCATGTCCTTCATGGAATGCACGGCCAGATCGATACGCTTGTCGTAGAGCGCTTCTTCTATCTCTTTGGTAAAGAGCCCTTTGCCGCCCACTTCCGACAGACGTTGCTCCTGCAGGAGATCCCCCGAGGTCTTGATTGGGACGATTTCAAGAGCCCCCTCTTCAAGATGGTGCGCCTTGGCGAGCAGCGAGGCGACGGTGTTCGCCTGCGCGAGAGCAAGGTCAGATCCCCGGGTGCCGATACGAATGGGTCGTTGCATGGAAATGGAACCAGATGGTAAGCGTGCGTGGTCTTCTTATACCGGGTTTCGTGCAGCGCGCGAGCCCTGATTGCTGGCGCAGCGGGGCGAATGGCCGCACTGGGTGCACCCGAAAGTAACAGAACGGAAAACTGAAATCGTGACCTCGCTCACTGTTATGGGTATTGAGACCAGCTGCGACGAAACAGCCGTGGCGATCGTGCGCCAGATTGACGGAGCGGGCCCGGAGCTCCTTGCCAATGAAGTTCTGAGCCAGATTGAAGACCATGCCCCCTATGGGGGCGTCGTGCCCGAGATTGCGGCACGCTCTCACCTGGTCCACCTGGATGGCCTTGTGAAGCGGGCTCTCAACACAGCAGATCTCACCTTCAACGACCTGGACGGTGTGGCAGCAACAGCAGGACCGGGGCTCATTGGCGGGGTAATCGTAGGTCTCATGACCGCCAAAGCCATTGCCCTTGTGCACAAACTGCCCTTTGTCGGCGTGAACCACCTGGAAGGCCATGCACTCACAACCCGGCTCACCAACGAGACCCCCTTCCCCTATTTATTACTGCTTGTTTCCGGTGGCCATTGCCAGCTGCTGCACGTGAAGGGCCTTGGCGAGTATGAGCGCCTCGGTTCAACCATCGATGACGCCGTGGGAGAGGCCTACGACAAAACCGCAAAAATGATGGGGCTGCCCTATCCCGGCGGGCCGGCCCTTGAAGTTATTGCCAGAAAGGGTGATCCAACCCGCTTTGACCTGCCCCGTCCTCTCCTGAACCGAAAAGATTGCGACTTTTCATTTTCAGGCCTGAAGACAGCCGTGCGCAAACATGTGCTTGAGCTTGCAGAAAGGAATGAGCTTGGGGACCAGGACAGGGCCGACATCGCTGCCTGCTTTCAGGCCGCAGTTGCCGACGTCCTCGACAATCGCGTGGGCCGCGCCATGACCAAGACCAAGGATCAACTGGGAGAGCAGCCACGCCTGGTCGTTGCCGGTGGCGTTGCCGCCAATCAGGCGCTCCGCGCTCGGCTGGCACAGACCTGCGAAGCAAACGGCTTCACCTTGGAAGTCCCCCCTGTGGGACTCTGTACCGACAATGGCGCGATGATCGCTTGGGCTGGGCTGGAACATCTGGCGGCAGGCCATACCTCGCCCATGGATCTCGAGCCGCGCGCCCGCTGGCCGCTCGACAAGTCGACCACGCGGTAACCCGGCTTCACTTACAGCACAAAAAAAGAGACGCCGGAGGGGGGTCCGGCGTCTCAGTATGCCTTTAGCGGGGGGACGCTTGGGGCAATGTCTAGGCCCCTAGGGAGGGGAAAGGGAACCTGGACGAAGGATTGTTAGATCAGGTTGCTTGCCTGCGCGAACAGCACAGCGCCGTAACCGGTAAGGACAACTGTTACAGCAGTTGTGCTGAAACGGTCGAGGAAGTTTGAAAGTCCGTTGCCAAACATGGGAACACCTATTGCTTTGAGTAGAGGGAACTAAGGTGAGGGATCAGAAGGAATATTGACCAGCGACCTGGATGACGAGCCCAACGCTGTAGAGCATCAGTGCGAGGGTGCTGACGCCAAGGGGACCCAAAAATGGAGGAGGGGTCTGTCTTTGTGCAGCTTCATTCATGGGCTCGTTCCAGTTCACTTAAGTCTCGCGCCCCTTGCTCTGGGCCGGTTGAGGGTTCCGACCCCCCACCTGCTTCAATGGAGGAGCGCGTCTATGACAAGTAGATAGGAAGCCCTAAATGAAAAACAATGAATGATTTCAAAAATATTCATTATTCACAATATGGTCACAATTCGCTGCTTTTCGCCTTGTTTGCAGCGCTGAGCGAACCCCATCGCTCAGCAGGACTCGCGGTCGGCAAATATTGTGGAGATTCAACAACTTAAAGGGGGGGTAAGCCTGGTCAGGCAGCTTTCGCAGGTGCCAAGCCCCGCACAATCAGCTGGTAGACCCCATTCAATTCCAGCTCAAGTTTTTCGAGACTGAGGCGGGAAAAAAGCTGCGGATAGGAGAATTTGAGGGTTGCCGCCTGGATCATTTCAGCGGTGAAATCAGGATCAGCAACCTCAAACTCGCCCGCCTCACGGCCCATGCTCAGAATGCCTGACAACACGTCCCGCTCCCGCTTCAGCCCTTCATTGTGGAATTCAGGCCTTTCAGCTGTTATCAGCTGCGCCATTTCTACAATTCGGTGGTTCTTCTCCAAGGCATGAAACGTGGTCCGAAGGTCTTGAAACAAGAATTCCTTCAACCGTTCTGCAGCGCTCATCCCCGGACTATCCAGAATTGCAGTCAGCGCGTCCGCCGTTTGAATGGAGGCACGGCGGCAGATTTCCTCAGCTATATCGAGCTTGCTGGGAAAAAACCGGTAGAGATTGCCCGATGACATATCGCAGTCTCGTGCCAGCTCTGCCATTGTCGTCTTCCCATAGCCATAATGGGTAAAACGCTCTTCAGCGGCTTCTATGATTCTTTCGCAGATATCTTCACTCATAGATAGAGAGTGTAGAGCGATGGCCTGAACAATCAACAAATCGTTCAATATTTCGCATTTGCGAGAAATCGGGCGAAATGCAGCAAAAAACGACCGAACCTGAGGCACCATGACACCAATCAGAACTCTTGCAATAGTCGGCGGTGGCGCCTGGGGCACAGCACTGGCGACAGCGGCAGCGCGCGCCGGTCGCGACGTTCAGCTGTGGGTGCATGAGCCGGAAGTTGCTGAGGAAATAAACGCAGCCAACGAGAACAAGACCTATCTCCCGGGCATCCCCCTCGATCCGAGTATCAAGGCCACAAGCGATATGGGAGATCTGATCGGCACGGACGCCTTTCTGCTCGTACCCCCTGCTCAACATTTACGTGCGGTGACGACCAAGCTCCATGACGTCTTGCAAAGGGGATCCCTGGTTGCCGTCTGCGCAAAAGGCATTGAGCAGAATTCCGGAAAACTTATGAGCGAGATTCTGAAAGAGACATTGCCAGATGCCGTGCCAGCTATTCTGTCCGGACCAAGTTTTGCCGCAGATGTCGCACAGGGCCTGCCGACTGCGGTCACCCTCGCCTGCGCGGAAGAAGAAGCCGCCATCGCACTGGTGGATGCCATTGGCTCTCCCACGTTCCGGCCCTATTGGACATCAGATGTGATCGGCACCCAGATTGGTGGCGCCATTAAAAATGTGCTGGCCATTGCCTGCGGTATTGTTGATGGGAAAAAGCTTGGCGAGAGCGCGCGGGCTGCCCTCACCGCCCGCGGCTTTGCGGAAATGGTCCGGCTGGGAAAACGCCTGGGCGCAAGACCTGAAACCCTATCGGGTCTCTCAGGCCTCGGCGATCTCATCCTCACCTGCTCAAGCAGGCAGAGCCGCAACATGTCGTTGGGCATAGCCCTTGGCGAAGGAAAAACGCTGAAAGAGATTATGGGCGACCGCAACTCCGTCGCTGAAGGCGTACACACCGCAGCGGCGGTGAAAACGATGGGCGAAAAGCGCCACCTGGAAATGCCCATCTGTGACGCCGTTGCAGATATTGTGTCGGGAACCAAAACGGTGGATGAAGCAATTGCCTCGCTCCTCGCCCGCCCCTTCACCGCAGAAATTTGAGCCTGTTCAAGACGAGCGCGGCCTCTTAAGCTCATTTCAAAACCAACCCAACTCACGGAAAAACACATGCTCTTTTGTATTGTCGGAATCGATAAACCAGATTCACTCGACCTGCGTATGGCGAACCGCGACAACCACCTGAAGCACTGGGCAGAGACAGGCGCGGTGAAACTCGGCGGCCCCTTCACATCTGACGATGGCGAACGTCTGGAAGGCTCCATGCTGGTGATCGACGTTGCCGACCGGGCCACAGCGCAAAAGCTTGCCGACGAAGACCCTTATGTAAAAGCAGGTCTCTTCGGCACACGCGAACTGCGCGCCTGGAAGTGGTTGCTCAAGGAGTAGGAGCATTTTCAACAAAAGTTGCAGACTTTTGTGGTTCGAAAATGCGACCTAACAAAGGATCGGGAATCCAAATGGCTTATTGGCTTTTCAAATCAGAACCAAACACCTGGGGCTGGAATGATCAGGTGAAACGCGGTGCCAAAGGCGAGCATTGGGATGGCGTGCGCAACTACCAGGCCAACAACAATATGAAGGCCATGAAGATCGGCGATCTGGGCTTCTTCTATCACTCCGTGGATGAAAAATCCGTCGTCGGCATCGTCCGTGTCATCAAGGAACATTATCCCGACCACACCGACCCTAAAGAACGCTTTGGCATGGTCGACATTGAAGCTGTGGAGCCGCTACCCAAGCCTGTCACCCTGCAAGATGTAAAAGACACGCCGGAATTGAAAGACATGGTACTCGTCAACAATTCACGCCTGTCCGTCCAGCCCGTGACAGCGGACGAATGGAAACGGGTGTGCAAAATGGGTGGCCTTAAAAAGTCCCCACGGCAAAAAAATAGTCGCTAGCGTGACCAGGCCCTCCAAGAGCTTTGGCGACGAACAACGCCGAGAAAGATGGTTGGCCAAAGTGCCACCCGCCGGCACGCACCTCTGTGCGCTGGATGACATTGATGTGCCAGGGGCTAAGGGTTTCACCTTTGGCGACGGACGCGAGCGGTTCGACATGTTTGTCGTACGAACCCAAACAGACTGCGTGGCGTATGTGAATGCCTGCCCCCACGCGTTCACGCCCCTCGAAACCTTCACCGACAGGTTTCTGACCCGCAACAAGGGTCAGATCCTCTGCACAACTCATGGCGCACTGTTCAGTCTCGACGATGGATTTTGTACCAGTGGTCCCTGCGCAGGAAAGAGCCTGGTCGCAATCCCAATTGAGACGACCGACGGTCAGGTCACCATCGCGTCAGCCTGATCAGCTTGCGACAAACGCGGCAAAGTCTTCGATCAAGCCCTTTGACGAGAGCTCGACAAGTTTTTTGCCGTCAGCTGGATGAGCAAGCGATGGGTCTGACCCGATCCGGCCGTCAGGGAATTTCTCCCGATAATCTTCTGCATCCGTGTAGCGCGCCGATGGTGCGATCTTCGGTGTCATCTCTGCCGTCTTGATCGCGTCGGGATAGGCATATTGCGTGACCGCAACCTCAGACGGTGTCGCGTGGGCGCCATGCGATTTGCCATAGGTGTCCATGCAGTATTTATAGACCGGCTTATAGTCCCACCAATTGGCAAGCTTGCATTTCACCGGCCCACGATTGCTGCCGTCGCGTGCAAGGGAGCGGTCCGCATAAATCTCTGCGAAGGCCGCCTGGATGGTTGAGATATTCCCGCCATGGCCATTGAAAAAATAGATCCGATCAAACCCGTGGCGCCCAAGCGACAGGACCCAGTCATAGATCACGGCGATCATGGTGGAGGGCCGAAGCGTCATGGATCCCGGAAAGGCCATATGATGCTGCGCACAGCCCACATTAAACGTAGGCGCCACCAGCATGTCAGATTGCGCGCCAGCGTGGGCAGCAATCACTTCCGGACAAATGGCATCCGTCCCGATGAGCCCGTTGGGGCCGTGCTGTTCCGTAGACCCGATGGGAATGACAATCCCTTTTGAACGGGTGAGATAGGCCTCAACTTCCGGCCAGCTGGACGTGTGCAATTGCATGAAACTTCCTTTCGAAGGCCTGAGTGTCGCGGACAGCGCGTCACAAAGCCAGTCGGAATTCTATTTCGTGATCAATTGGCACGCCATCAAGGCCATGGGTTGGGATTTCCGGCTTCAGCCGCCGAGACCGCGCGAGCGCCCCATGATGGAGCGCGACCATGTCCCAGCCACGGCGCTGATAAAACCCGATCGCCGGGATGTTATCGTTGGTGGTGATCAGCCAAAGAGAAGTCTGACGCCGGGCACGGGCGGCCTCTGCAACTGCCTGAAGCAGCGCGCTGCCCACACCCTTGCCTTCCGCGAAACTATCAAGCGTCACGACTTCCGTGGCGGCTGCCTCATGTCGATAGGTGACGAGACCCACAAGGTCGCCCTCACGCTCCGCGACAAAGCCCGGCAGATCAAGCGGGTTCCAGAGCTTGCCGCGAGAGACAACACGCACAGAACCCCAAGCTGCATTGAGGGCAGTTTCAACCAGCGCCCTATCGTCTTCCTCTATTGCCCGAATGCGAAAGCTCATGACTTTTCTCCTCCGTTCAAGATCACGATCGTTTTGGGTGGAAACACCCCAAAACGATAAACGCGATCGTGTTACATGGTCTGGAGCGGGATCGGACGGAAAACCGCACACACTTTTCCTGATCCCGCTCTAGTATCGAACGAAGCGCTGAGAGGAGTCCAGATGAGCAAGGTCAATATAGAACGCGCGCGAAGCGCCGATGGCGCAGGCATCGCGACGATCTACCTGACGGCCACGGCTAAGCTTGGCTTTCTTCCAAGGCGTCACAACGCCGCCGACATGTGGCATCATTTTTCCACCATGCCGACACAACAGGAAACCTGGGTCGCAAAGCACAACGGGCGCATCGCGGCCTTTCTCGCCATATCGGCTGGCCGGCCGAACTGGATTGACCATCTCTATGTCCATCCCTCAGCGCAGAACAAAAATCTTGGCGCCCTATTGCTCGACCAGGCAAAAATATCTGCCCCACACGGGTTTCAACTCTGGACCTTTCGCCAAAACAGAGGTGCCCAAAGGTTTTACAGACGCCACGGCTTGACGATCGCAGAGCGGACAGATGGCAGACGCAATGAAGAGCATCTCGCCGATTTGAGATATGTATGGCGGCCCACCAAGGGTCTTTGAAGGAAAACACAGTGAGCACCAAAAATAGCGCCACGCCCAAAGGAGCCTTGGACGGTATCCGCGTCATCGATCTCACAAGTGTTGTACTTGGAGCCTATGCCACAGCCATGCTTGGCGACATGGGCGCAGACGTGATCAAGGTGGAAAGCCCCAGTCCTAAGAACGGACAAGGCGGTGACATTATGCGGTGGGCGGGTGACACACCGTCGGGGGAAACATCCGGCCTCGGCCCTATGTTTCTATCCATCAACCGCAACAAACGTTCCGTCCTGCTTGATCTCAAAAAGGAAGAAGCACGTGACGCCCTTCTGAAGCTCATCGCAACCGCAGATGTGTTCGCCGCCAACGTTCGCTATGACGGATTGAAACGTCTCGGCCTTTCTTATGAAGACGTGAAAGCCGTGAAGCCCGACATCGTCTATGTCATCGGCACCGGTTATGACGAAAAAGGCCCCTATGGTGGTCGCCCCGCCTATGACGACATGATCCAGGCGGCATCGGGCATTGCCTCCATGATGTCGGAAGTGGACGGCGACCCGCGCCCCCGCTTTTTCCCGACACTCATCGCAGACAAAACCACGGGCCTCTTCATGACCAACGCCGTCCTCTCGGCCCTTTTCCATCGCGAACGCACCGGTGAAGGCCAATATGTGGAAGTTCCCATGATGGAAAGCATGGTGTCATTCCTCCTCGCAGAACATCTCTATGGCGAAGTCTACGATCCGCCAACCGGCCCAATCGGCTATGTCCGCGTGACGGCACCAGATCGCAAACCCTACAAAACCGCCGACGGCTACATTGCCATCCTCCCCTACTCAGATCAGCAATGGCGCGACTTCTTCACCCTTGGCGGCAAACCGGACCTCTTTGAAACAGACGAGCGCTTTGCAACCTACGAGAACCGCACCCGTAATATTCGCGCTCTCTATGCCATGGTGGAGGATGTCTCCGTTCAAAAGACGACAGAGGAATGGGAGAAACTTCTTTTTGCAAACGACATTCCCCATGCCCGGGTGAACAGACTGGGCGACCTGCGCACAAATCCTCACCTGGAGGCGGTTGGACTCTTTGAGAAAAGAAACCACCCCCACGAAGGTCCCTATTGGAGCGTTAGACACCCGGTAAAATATGAGGGAAGTCCGGCAAGTGTACGTCGCGACGCGCCCCTCTTAGGAGAGCACACAGAAGAGATATTGAAGGAAGCCGGCTTGTCCGACGCAGAGATAAAAGGATTGAGCACTTAGGCTTTTTGAGCCGCCGCTGCGACGCGTTCCGCTTTGCCGCGCATCAGCTCTTCAAACTCAGGCCGCTCAATCGGCTTGGAGAGAAGGAAGCCCTGCAATTCATCGCAACCGATAGCGGTCATGAAGTCGGCCTGCGCGTCTGTCTCCACACCTTCCGCCACAATCTTGAGATCAAGCGACTTCCCGATCGACACAATCTGCCGCGCCAGAATAGCGCTGGTGGCCTCAGCCACATTGGACACAAAGCTTCGGTCAATCTTTAGCTCATGCGCGTGGAAGCGATGAAGGTAAGACAGCGATGAATATCCTGTGCCAAAATCATCAATCAGAATATGAATACCAGCATCTGCAAGGGCCTTGATCTGCGAACTTGCAGACTCTTCATCTGTGATCATGGTGGATTCTGTCACTTCCACCTGCAGACATTTCGCGGGCACATTGTACTTTTTGAGCGCCCCAAAAACATCCTCAAGCACACACCCAGCCGCCAGATGCACCGCGGAGATATTTACAGACATCGGCCCAACATCGAGGCCAAGCTCCCGCCAGCGCGCAATGTCAGAGACAACTTGATCAAGCACAACACGTCCAAGATCAATGACCAGACCGGTTTCCTCGGCGATGGGAATGAAAATACCGGGGGAGACAAGACCCTTTTCAGGGTGCTTCCAGCGAGCCAGCGCCTCACCGGCAACGGGTTCGCGTGTCTCTGCGTCAAAACGCGGCTGATACATCACGAAGAGCTGGTCTGTCTCAACAGCGACGCGCAGGTCGCGTTCCATATCCATGCGTTCGTGCACCGCGCGCGAGAGTTCTTCATCAAACATATGAAAACATCCGCGCCCCTCGTCCTTGGCGCGATAAAGAGCAAGGTCAGCGTGCTGCATCAGGAGCTCCGGGTCACCTTTGTCCCAGGGATAGTGGGCAATCCCGATGGAACACCCCACATTCGCAGTCACACCGTCAATCTCGAAGGGAGCAGCCAACGAGTCGATGATTTTTTGAGCAAGGACGGTCACACCGCGGGTCTTGTCCAGATGACGCGCGATAATGGCAAACTCATCGCCGCCAATGCGCGCCACCGTATCTGTCGTGCGTAAAAGTGCGTCAAGTCGCTTGGACGTTTCGACAAGGAGCTTGTCGCCGACACTGTGACCGCGTGTGTCATTGACCATCTTGAAATTGTCGAGGTCCAGCAACAGAAGGGCAAAACCTTCATCCGTGCGGTTAGAAACAGAGATCGCAAACTCCAGCTGAGACAACAGCTCCGTGCGGTTGGCGACACCGGTCAACGGGTCAGACGTTGCCTGGGTGCGCAGCTTTTGCTCCAACTCCCGACGTTCCGTCACATCCAATAGGATCAGGTACGCGCAGGGTTCACCTTCATAGTCGACAATCAGTCCTTTGATGAGGAGCCATAAGGGGGTCCCATCCGCGCGTTTGAGTGAAAGTTCAAAATTGTCAGTGGACCCTTTTGCAAGCAATTGCTCACGGAGTTTTTCGTAGGTCTCCTTGTCAGCCATAAGGTCCGGGACGCTCAGCGTATCAGCGGGCTTTCCCAGTTCGTCCAACAGGTCGACAGCCCGCTGATTGACATAGCGGAGTGTCTTGTCGCTGGGTCGCGTAATGACAACTGGGAAAGGTGCGCTGTCGATCAGCGAGCGAAACCGCAACTCCGAGCGTTGCAGTTCGTTCAGCGTCTCAACCTGATAGGTCGTGTCTTCAATCGAGCCAGCAAACATGACGGGCTCGCCTGAAGCATCAATCGAGACATGGCCGCGCGCACGGATCCAGCGCACTTCGCCATCCGGGCGCCGGATGCGGCAGGCAAGATCATAATTTTCTCGCGAGTCCAGATGCTGCCGAACCTTGTTGCTCACTTCTTCACGATCATCCTCGTGAATGGCTGCCATGATGCTTTCGAATTCGCTGATGCCCTCTTCCACCCCAAGCACAGCGCACGCATTTGGGGTCATATAGAAGGAACCGGTTGGGAGGTTCCAGAACCAGGCTCCGTACCCCGCCTGACGTTCTGCGAGCTCGAGACCAGCTTTTGCAAACGCCACGTCATCAAAGACGCTCTCATCTGCCGTCTGGTCATGCGCAACCGTCCTCGCGCGGGCGCGCAGCCCGGAGGTCTTGATCAGCTTTTTTCGGCGCGGCAAACGGCGTCCCATAAAAATCCCTCACAGTTGCTGAGAGAATGCGCGCTGAACCCGTAAAAAAGCTTGAATCAGGCGAAGGCCGCGAACCAGATCGAAATGTAGGGTTAATTTAGAGTTACACCGCCCCACCAGAGAAAATGGTCTGTACAAAAACAAGAGAGAAAAAGGCACAAACAAGCCAATTTCCGCCTATAGTGCCGAAAACGAAAGCGCGGCAGAAACTAGAAGCCGCCGCAAGGGAGGCCATAATGACAGACACCTCAATTTTCCCTGTGAGCGCAGAATGGGCAGGCCGAGCCCATGTAGACGCCGCCGGTTACCAGAAGATGTACGATTCCAGCATTGCCGACCCAGAAGGGTTTTGGCGCGAACAAGGTCAGCGCATCGACTGGATCAAGCCCTACACGAAAATCAAGGATACCTCCTACGACAAAGACAATCTCCACGTGAGATGGTTTGAAGATGGAACCTTGAATGCCAGTGTGAATTGTATCGACCGTCACCTTGCGACCAGGGCCGATCAGATCGCCATCATCTGGGAAGGCGATGAGCCGACAGACGACAAGAAGATCACCTACCGGGAACTGCATGAAGAGGTCTGCAAGTTTGCGAATGTCTTGAAAGCGCAAGGCATCAAGAAGGGCGACCGCGTCACCATTTACATGCCAATGATTGTGGAAGCAGCCTATGCCATGCTCGCCTGCACCCGCATTGGCGCCGTCCACTCAGTTGTCTTTGGCGGCTTTTCACCCGACGCCCTGGCAGGCCGCATTATTGACTGCGACTCCAACTGCGTCATCACCGCCGATGAAGGTGTGCGCGGCGGCCGAAAAATTCCACTAAAGGCAAACACTGACGAAGCTGTCGCTCAATGCCCTGGGGTTAAATCTGTCATCGTTGTGGAACGCACCGCGTCTGGCGTGCCAATGAAGGACGGCAGGGATATCTGGTATCACGAGGCCGCCGCTTCCGTCAGCACCGACTGCCCGCCAGAAGAGATGAACGCGGAAGACCCGCTCTTCATTCTCTACACATCAGGCTCAACGGGGAAACCCAAAGGCGTCATGCACACGACCGGCGGCTATATGGTCTACGCCGCCATCACCCACCAATATGTTTTCGACTACCACGATGGCGACATCTACTGGTGCACCGCCGACGTTGGGTGGGTGACCGGCCACAGCTACATCCTCTATGGACCCCTTGCGAACGGCGCGACCACGCTCATGTTTGAAGGCGTGCCCAACTATCCAGATGCATCACGCTTCTGGCAGGTCTGCGACAAGCACCAGGTGAACATCTTCTACACAGCCCCAACAGCCATTCGTGCCTTGATGGCAGAAGGCGAAGGACCGGTAAAAGCAACCAACCGCTCCTCGCTGAGGCTCCTGGGTTCTGTGGGCGAACCGATCAATCCTGAAGCCTGGCTTTGGTATCATGACATCGTCGGCGAGGGGCGCTCGCCCATTGTCGATACCTGGTGGCAAACAGAGACCGGCGGCATTCTCATCACGCCGCTGCCGGGTGCCGTCGACCAGAAGCCCGGGTCTGCAACAAAACCGTTCTTTGGCGTACGTCCGGTCATTGTCGACAATGAGGGCAACGAACTTGAGGGCGCCACAGAGGGCAACCTCTGCATTGCCGACAGCTGGCCAGGACAGATGCGCACGGTTTATGGAGACCATGAACGTTTCGCCAGCACCTACTTCGTTCAATTCCCAGGCATGTATTTTACGGGAGACGGCTGTCGGCGCGACGAGGATGGCTATTATTGGATCACCGGCCGTGTCGACGATGTGCTGAATGTTTCTGGTCACCGGATGGGAACAGCCGAAGTCGAAAGCGCCCTTGTCGCTCACGCGCTGGTCGCAGAAGCCGCGGTCGTTGGCTATCCGCACGATATTAAGGGTCAGGGCATCTATGCCTATGTGACCTTAAACGCCGGCGAAGAACCCACTGACGAGCTTCGCAAAGAACTTGTGAAATGGGTGCGCAAAGAAATCGGACCAATCGCTAGTCCGGATCTCATTCAATGGGCACCGGGTCTTCCGAAAACACGGTCTGGCAAAATCATGCGGCGCATCTTGCGCAAGATTGCTGAGAATGAATTTTCAAATCTGGGAGACACGTCGACATTGGCGGACCCAAGCGTCGTAGATAATCTGATTGAGAACCGGCAAAACCGCTAAAATCTCACAGCGCCATTCACAGCAGATTGAAGAAGACCTGCAGCTCACGCCCGGCTGAGGATAATCGATTGCGCCTTGAGTGAGCGCTCCCAATACAGGTGAAAAAGCTATAGTTTGCCCCAAAAATGGGGCAAACCAACCGTTCTGTTTTATCAATACTTTGAATTGAACCCTCCATGCGAAGCGATCCAGCTGCAGCGGTTCATATCCCTGTATAGAGAGCTTATTTTACTTTATTCAATTCCCAACACAGAGTTTTTACTGTTTTGAACCTAGGTTTCTGTCATCTTCAGCTCCGGTTGAGACGGTCATTCCTGCGGGGACCAGGTATGGATTTGAAAACAGAGGGCGCACGGACGCTCTTGGCATACTGGGAGAGCCAGAAGGGTGACGGGCGTTTGCCCTCAACAGCTCACTTGGATCTGGTAGATCTCGCACCCATCCTGTCAAACATGGTGATCTATGAGCACGGAGGAGGAGACTTCACCACACGTTTCTTCGGAACCGAGATGGTGCGGCGATTGGGCGTCGATCTAACAGGCACAAAGACCTCCACCTTCATGGAACTGCCTTTCGGCAAGCTGATCATCGACCACCTCAATCAGGTGATTAGCGGCCCTGCGATGCTGACATCTGAATACCATTCCCAGACCAACGAGGGTCCTGTGCTGGAGATCGAACAGATCATGCTGCCCTGGGAAAACGAGGAGGGGCAGGCTCAATGCGTGCTGTCACATGTCACCCGAACCTCTGGTGAAGACTCAACGCTCACCCTGAAGCTGGAGGAAAGCTTCATAGACCTCATCAATCTGCAAACCATCAGTCTCTAGCAGCGACCTCAGAACACCAGCTGCCACGCCGTCCGCCAAGATAGGGCCGCGCCAACCCCGCCTTCATCAAGGAAGGCCCTAACGCACCCATTTCGGTGTGAAAAACGTCAGCTAGTACGCGCCCACCAAACTTGTCGCTCTGAATGTTCGTGAGTGAAATCTGGGTCCCCTCAAGGGACTGGAGGTGCGCTGCAGCGGCTTGCGCTTGGATCCGCTCCTCAGGACATTTACCCCTAAGCTCTGGGGCATCAACACCTGCGAGCCGGACGGCGATCTGAATATCCTGACCAAGCCAGATCCGAGCACGCACTTCGACCGTGTCTCCATCGATCACACGCGTCACCGTTGCAGCGATAGGCCCAGAAAGAACCTCAGCCGCCAGCACCGTTAGCGGCACGGCCAACACTCCCACAGCCACCCACACGCATAAGGTGAATATTTTCAAATAAGCCCTCATTACGTGTATATTACTATCTCGATACACGCATACCGAGCAAGTGATTTTCTGCGCTAAAAGTCGCTGATCAGGCCTTTATGCTCCCAATCCCCGTAGCGGGTGGGCTCAGGTCCTTCTCGCCCGAGCAATTCGCGCGGCTGCTTTGTCTCCGGCTCTGCTTCAGCTCGGCGGGCAGCTGCTTCGGCAAGGGCGCGCCTAGCGGCTTCGCTCAATGGTTTTTGACTTTTTTCGTCTGACATTGGCTCACACCTCAAAACGCCCGCGACAACGGGCATCAGCCAGCATTGAAGGTATCTTCTTCACTCTACATATATGAGTGAAGCTCTGAACGCCAACACGTTGCCACCAGGAACCTGACGAATGAACATGACAAAGACCGCGATCCTTCTCGCCGCAATGACGGCGCTCTTCATGGGGATTGGGTTCATGATCGGCGGGGAAGCAGGTGCTGCCATCGCATTTCTCATTGCCGCAGGCATGAATGTCTTTGCCTATTGGAATTCAGACAAAATGGTGCTGCGCATGCATGGCGCGCGCGAAGTGACCGAAAGAGACGCGCCAAACTATGTTCGCCTCGTTCAACGCCTGGCTGAAAACGCCAAGCTCCCCATGCCACGCACCTATATTATTGAAACAGCTCAACCAAATGCTTTCGCGACCGGCCGAAATCCCGAAAACGCCGCAGTCGCTGCAACAACTGGCTTGCTCAACATGCTGACGCCGGAAGAGCTGGCGGGTGTCATGGCCCATGAGCTTGCACATATCAAGAACCGCGACACGCTCACCATGACCGTTACCGCCACCCTTGCCGGCGCCATTTCCATGTTGGCAAACTTCGCTCTCTTCTTTGGCAACAATCGGAACAATGCAGGCGGGCTCATCGGCACCCTCGCCATTATGATCTTGGCCCCTATGGCCGCTGCGCTTGTACAAATGGCCATCAGCCGCACGCGGGAATACAGCGCCGATCAATTAGGGGCCGAAATATGTGGACGTCCCATGTGGCTTGCATCCGCTCTTCAACGCATTGAGAGCGGTGCGAGCCGCATCGACAATGATGCAGCCGAGCGGAACCCAGCTACTGCCCACATGTTCATCATCAACCCGCTCCATGCCCATAAGCGCGACAGCTTGTTCTCAACACACCCGGCGACAATCAACCGCGTGGCAAAGCTGAAAGCAATGGCAGGCATGGCACCTAAAGAGGGGCCTTGGGGCTAAGCGCTCGCAGAAGCGGCGCCGGTTTCCGGCACCCACATCTCGACGCGGGCGCGCCCATTCTTCTTCGCTTGATACATAGCCGCATCCGCATGCTCAACCAAAGCATCTGCAACGGCGTCAGTCTCAATCGCCGCAATCCCGGCACTGAAGCTGATGGAGACGGTGCGGCCATCATCCAGATCAAAACGATCCGTCGCCACCCGCTGCAGCGCCCGTTCAATGACAATAACAGCCGAAGGCAGGTCACAGGCTGGCATCAGAATACCAAACTCCTCACCTCCAAGGCGCGCGCACATATCTTCTTTTCGCACAATCTTCTTCAGATGCGTTGCCAGCTGTTGCAAGACCCTGTCGCCTGCCGCATGACCATAGGTATCATTGACCTGCTTAAAATGGTCGATATCAATCATCGCAAGCGCTGCGGCACTGTGATGACGAGAAATCAGCGCACATTGTCGATCAAGCGCATCATCAAATGCCCGGCGATTCCATAACTCCGTTAACGGATCAATGAGCGCAAGCCGTTTAAGCTGCGCCATCGTCTGAAGCTGTTCCTTTTCAAGAAGCACCTGCGCACGTAAATCAACCATGGTCGCGCCAAACCTGCGCTTGTCATCCGCCCCGCCGAGACGAAACGCCTTCAGTTGAATTGGGATGAGCGATCCGTCCCGCGCCAAAATTTCAAACCTGCGGGGCCGCCCCAATACCCCTTGGCTCTCACCATGCTTGTGATAGTGCGCCACATATGTGTCATGCGATTTGGCAATCTTGGGAGGCAATAGGAGAGACAATGGCTGGCCCACCAGCTCCTCCACCTCATAGCCTGTGAGCGAAACCGCAGCTGCGTTTGCGTGCTCGATATGCATATCGGCACTGAGCACCCACTGCGCATCAAACGAGTGATTGAACAAATCGCGAAAGACGAAATCGTCATGACCAGACATGGGCGGCACCTGATGCTCTTACTTGTTCAGGCCAACCTATGGCATTTGTTTTAACTACACCTTGAGTCGATAGATCGGAAATCCATGCTAAAAATTTGGGTTCTGGCAACTTCTTAGGAAAGCCAATCGAACCAGGTGCCGTTCGGCTACATCACAGACCTCCTACCGTTTTGGAGAAGACGCTGGTCTCTCGGGCGTGTCTATGATCTAAGCACGGGCAGAAAACGGGACCCAGCATGGCATCCAAGACACCAACAAGATCAAAGCAGAACGGCCCATCAAAACAGGATGGAACCGGCGCCCGGCGTGCGGCAGCAGCGGTGCTCCAATCTGTATTGGAGAAGGGTGAAACGTTGGAAACAGCCCTCAATAGGGAACTCAGCGCCAAAGACCTGGCAAACCACCCAAGCGACCGGGCATTTGCCCGCGCGATCGCCACCACGGCACTCAGACGCCTCGGACAGATCGACGCTGTTCTAGATTCCATGCTTGATAAAACACTGCCTGAGCGGGCGGCCTTTGCCATGGCGCTCCTTCGTGGGGGCGCTGCCGAGCTCCTTTTTCTAGGCTCCGCCGCCCATGCTGCCGTGAACTGTGCCGTTGAACTGACCAACACCAATCAACACACCCGGCCCTATCGAGGGCTGATGAATGCCATCCTGCGCCGCATTACCCGCGAGGGTGCTGATATGATCAAGGTCCAGGAGGACGCCGGCGAGGCCGGCATGGCCAATACTCCCTACTGGGCGTGGGCTTCCTGGGAGGTTGCCTATGGAGCCGAGACCGCTGGCGCCATCGCCGATGCACACCTGGCCGAACCCCCGCTCGATCTTTCGGTGAAAACCGACCCTGACGGATGGGCGAAAACCTTAGGCGGGACACACCTGCAAACAGGAAGCATCCGCCTCTCCCACCCGGGGCGAATTGAGGAACTGCAAGGCTACACAGATGGCGAATGGTGGGTGCAAGACGCCGCTGCAGCCCTTCCTCACAAGCTTCTGGGAGATGTCACCGGCGAAGAAGTGCTTGATCTCTGCGCCGCACCAGGCGGCAAAACGCTGGCTCTTGCTGCTGCTGGTGCCAAAGTCACCGCGGTTGATCGCGCCGGAGGACGGTTGGAGCGTCTAAAAGAAAATCTCACCCGCACCAGGCTCAGCGCCGATATCGTGAAAGCCGATCTGACAGATTGGGGCCCCGGCCGAAAGTGGAAAAAGATCCTCCTGGATGCCCCCTGCTCGGCAACCGGCACCGCCCGACGTCATCCAGACGTTCTGCGCTCAAAGAAGGGGGAGGACATAGCAAGCCTCGCCCCCGTCCAGGCGACCTTGCTGGCCAAATCAGCTGAGTGGCTGGAGCCAGGCGGGACGCTGATCTACTGCACCTGCTCCCTTGAGCCGCTGGAGGGCCCGGCACAGGCTGCTCTCTTCCTCAAGAACAATCCGGCTTTCAAGCGGGTCCCCATTACACCAGATGAGATTGGTGGCCTGTCGGAATGCATCACGCCAGCGGGTGATTTGCGCACCCTTCCCTGCCACCTGGGCGATCAGGGCGGCATGGACGGTTTCTATGCGGTCCGCCTTACTTTAGCCGGGTAGATAATCTACGCTCGTTGAGCGCGCTCCCATCGTTGCACCACCCAAACTGACCTGATAAGCATCCTTCTATGGCAAATCCTGTAAAAATTTCCCCGTCAATCCTGGCAGCAGATTTCGCGCGTCTCGGCGAAGAGGTGAGCGCCATCTCAACAGCGGGCGCTGACTACATCCATATCGACGTGATGGACGGTCACTTCGTACCCAACATCACCATCGGACCCGATGTCGTCAAAGCGCTGAAACCACACTCCGACAAACCGTTTGATGTGCATCTGATGATCGCGCCGGTTGATCCTTATGTCGACGCTTTCGCGGATGCTGGCGCAGACATTATTACATTCCACCCGGAAGCCGGTGCACACGTTCACCGGACCGTGCAGATGATTAAGGCACGGGGCCTAAAAGCCGGACTGTCGCTTAATCCCGCAACACCTGTCGGCGTGCTGGACGAAATCCTCGAAGACCTCGATCTGGTTCTGGTGATGAGTGTGAACCCCGGCTTTGGCGGACAATCCTTCATTGAAAGTCAGCTTCGCAAAATTGAAACGATCCGTAAGCGGATTGAAGAGACTGGCAAACAGATCGAGCTGGAAGTAGACGGCGGCGTAAATTTTGACACGGCCCCTAAAATCATCTCTGCTGGCGCCGACGTTCTTGTCGCGGGCACTGCAACATTCAAGGGTGGTCCTTCCGCCTATGCTGAAAACATTGCGACATTGCGCAAGCGGCCGTAAGCGGCACGCCCCCTCTGACCAACGGGACAGCGTCCCGACACAAGGCACGCGCTCATGACAGAAGCTGTGGGCGAGAAATCTCAAGGGTCACACCCTGTTCCCCGCAGGCAGGAACGACACATCCTCAATCCGGGCAACCGATTGAGCGACCTCACCCTTGCAGCACTCCGCCGCACAGCAGACCTGAGCCTGACAGCAGTTTACAGCACCTGGCCCTATCGCCAGACACTGCGCGGGCCGATGCCCGACACCATTACCTATTACCCCAAAGACCTGCGCCCCGGACGCGTCGACAAAGCCGACGCCCTTTTTCAAGGTCGCTATGACCTGCCAGGCGGGCAGGTAAGAACAAACGGCCTGTCACCATTCGACGTTGAAGCGCCGAGCGAAACATGGACAGAAGAACTCCATGGATTTTCCTGGGTGCGGCACTTCTCTGCAGCCGGTGGCAATGCCGCCCGCGCCCACGCAAGAGGGCTTGTGCAAAGCTGGATCGCAACATCCGGGCAATGGCATGATATTGGCTGGCGCCCCCATGTGATTGGCAGACGCCTGACATCCTGGGCCTCAAACGGCGCCCTGCTGATGGAAGAGTCCGACCTCATCTATCGCTCAACCCTGCTCCGCAACATGGCAAAGCAGGCGCGTCATCTGGCCCGGACGGTCATGTGGGCCCCTGCTGGCGAGCAACGTCTGACGGCCGCGATTGGCCTGGCCTTCTCAGGGCTTTGCCTATCAGAAGGTGGCAAGCGCCTGCGCAAAGGCCTCGACTTGGTGGGCCATGAACTTACCCAACAGATTTTGCCCGACGGGGGGCATATCAGTCGGAACCCTGCGGCCCAACTCTCCATCCTGCTCGATCTGGTCTCGCTCCGCGACGCCCTCATCGCCCAGGGCCAGGGCGTACCTCAGCCCATCCGGAATGCTGTTGATCGCATGATGCCCATGCTGCGCTTCTTCAAACATGGCGATGGCAAACTCGCCCTCTTTAATGGTGCTGACGAAGGGCCGGACGGCGCGGTAGAAGCCGCACTTACCGAAGATGACGCAAAGGGCAAACCCTTCGGCTTTGCGCCACACTCCGGCTATCAGCGCATGTCAGCAGGTCCCACCTATGTAACGGTGGATACGGGGCCCCCACCCCCTGGGGCCTATTCCCATTCCGCCCATGCAGGCTGCCTCTCCTTTGAAATGAGCGTCGGACGCTGCAGGCTCGTCACCAATTGCGGCGCCACACGTATTCTGGGCGCTGACTGGCATGCGGCAAGCCGCGCAACAGCCGCCCACTCGACCCTTGTGCTCAACGACACGTCCTCTGCCCGGTTCACGCAAGGCGCCCTGTCGCGCATCCTTCTGGGGTCGCGCCTCATGGAAGGGCCGGCCCGGGTCGAGAGCAGACGCAATGAGAGCGAAGACGGGATCTGGCTTGATGCCGCCCATGATGGCTACAGGAAACTCTTTGGTTTTGTTCATCGCCGCAGGCTGTTTCTAAGTGCAAGCGGAGAAGATCTGCGCGGCGAAGACAGCCTGACCCGCGCACCAGACGAACAGTCCAAACTCATGGTGCCTTTCAAACAGGCGGCAGACGATGGCGATCCTGCCGCCTTTGCCATCCGCTTCCACCTGCACCCGGACGCCCGCGCCTCGCTCGCCCATGACAAGTCAAACGTGCTCGTTCTGCTGCCAAATGGAGACGGATGGCAGTTCCGCGCCCGGGTTGAGAATGGAAAAAGCACTATCGCACTCGAAGAGAGCGTCTATTTGGGTGCAGCGGACCGAACCCGGCGCAGCGAACAGATCGTCGTTACCGGGGAAGCCTTTCGCGACGAAGCAAATGTGCATTGGGCCTGGCGCCGCCTGTCAACCACCGGAAGCGCCGGCAAAACCGAGGCTGAAGAACCGGAGCTGCCAGCCCTGCCAACGGAGCTGCCAGGCATTCCGGAAGAGACTCAAGGCGCCCCCGCTGACAGCGAAAAGGACACACCTGAGCAATCTGGGCAACAGGACCCGGAATAAGGGTCATATCCCCCTCAGATCCCTTTCAGAGACTGGAGTTTCGTGCTATCCGGCGCGGACATTCCCATTGTCCATAGATAACCATCTCAGGATCCACCGATGCCCGCCGATATCCAACCCGTCCGCCGCGCCCTTCTTTCCGTTTCCGACAAAACAGGCCTCATTGATTTCGCACGTGCGTTGCACGAGGCTGGCGTCGACCTGGTTTCTACCGGTGGGACATCAAAGGCCATCGCTGATGCAGGCATTCCGGTGAAGGACGTGTCCGACATCACCAATTTCCCGGAAATGATGGATGGTCGGGTAAAAACGCTCCACCCTATGGTTCACGGCGGCCTGCTCGCAGTCCGCGACGACAAGGGACATGTGGCCTCCATGGATGAACATGGCATAGGGCCCATTGATCTGCTGGCGGTCAATCTCTATCCGTTTGAAGAAACCGTCGCCAAGGGCGCCGACTACGATACCTGCGTGGAGAACATCGATATTGGCGGCCCTGCCATGATCCGGGCAGCCTCCAAGAACCACGCCTATGTGAACGTCATTGTCGATGTCGCCGACTATGACCGGGTGATCTCGGAGATCCAGGACAAAAAGGGCACAAGCCTCGACACACGCAAAGCGCTTGCGCAAAAAGCGTATGCCCGGACCGCCGCCTATGACGCGGCCATCTCCAACTGGTTTGCGACAGAGATTGAAGAAGGCGCGCCCGCCTACCGCGCAATCGGCGGCACCCTGAAGCAGACCCTGCGCTATGGCGAGAACCCACATCAGGCCGCGAGCTTCTATGTGACCGGCGAAAACCGTCCGGGTGTCGCAACCGCCACGCAGCTGCAGGGGAAAGAACTTTCCTACAACAACATCAATGATACCGACGCCGCCTTTGAGCTGGTCGGCGAATTCGATCCAAAACTCGCCCCAGCCGTTGCCATCATCAAACACGCCAACCCATGTGGTGTCGCGACATCAGGCAGCCTCGCTGAAGCCTACCGCAAGGCACTCGCCTGTGATCCAGTTTCCGCGTTTGGCGGCATTATTGCGCTGAACCAGACATTGGATGGCGAGACAGCTGAAGAGATTGCAAAGATCTTCACCGAGGTCATCATCGCGCCAGACGCGGACGAAAACGCCCGCAAGATTATCGGTGGGAAAAAGAACCTGCGACTTCTAACCACCGGTGGTTTGCCGGACGCACGCACACCGGGCCTCTTTGTGAAAACTGTCGCCGGGGGCTTCCTCGCGCAGACCCGTGACAATGGTGTCATTGACGATCTGGAACTGAAAGTCGTCACCAAACGCGCGCCAAGTGATCAAGAGCTCGCTGATCTCAAATTTGCTTTCCGCGTCTGCAAACACGTGAAGTCAAACGCCATCATCTATGTGAAGGACGGCGCGACCGTCGGCATCGGTGCAGGCCAGATGAGCCGCGTGGACAGTGCTCGCATCGCCGCCCGCAAAGCAGAAGATGCCGCAGAAGCAGCCGGTCTTTCTGAACCGCTCACCAAAGGCTCAGCGGTGGCGTCCGATGCTTTCTTCCCCTTCGCAGACGGGCTTCTGTCAGCTGCGGAAGCAGGTGCGACCTGTGTGATCCAGCCCGGCGGCTCTATGCGCGATGATGAAGTGATCGCAGCCGCAGACGAAAAAGGTCTCGCCATGGTCATGACCGGCATGCGCCACTTCCGTCACTAAGAACCAGAAAGGGTGAGCGAGATGGAGAAGCCGGAGCTCACCCATGCCATCGCTGTCAAAGTGCAGATTTGGCGTGATGGAAAACTTCTCATCATCAAGCGTGCACCAGACGATGACTATTACGCGGGCTATTGGGATGTGCCCGGCGGTAGCCTGCATAAGGGTGAAACCATTGATGACGGACTGCGACGCGAAACACGGGAGGAAACTGGCCTCGAAGTCTCGCGCATTCGCCCGCTGACCACCTGGTCGCATGGCGAAGGAGACGAGTTCGAACTTGGTCTCTCATTTCTCGCAACTGCAGACACCGACGCCGTCACCCTGTCAGATGAACACACAGAATTTGCGTGGGCCGACCCAGCGAGCATCAGCGACTATGATTTTCCGCCCAACCTTGAGAAAGAAATCAATTGGGTCATTGCCAAAGGCTGGCACCGCTTCTGACGGGCCTAGTCTCGCCGGTCTGCTTCCGCAAGCTCAGCCCGCTCTTCTTTGACAAAGAGCATCAGCGCCATACCGCCTACGAGCAGCAAGAGCACCGACCCAAAACCAACCCGCTGGCTTTCCGACAGCGCGGTGGCGACACCAACGAGCAGCGGGCCCAGAAATGCCGTCGCAGTCCCAGACAAAGCGTAGAGCCCGAAAAATTCGGACATCTTTTCTGGCGGCGCAATCCGCGCCAGCATCGTGCGAGAGTTGGCATAAGCAGCAGTGATAAAAACGGCGATCAGGATCACCACACTCACATAGGCCAATTCAGGAACCGTGGAGAAAAAGGGAAGCGACCATATCGGTTCTGCCCCTGCCGCGTCATAGGGCACAAAGAAAATTTCATTGGGGGTCATAGAGACCGCCAGCAAAAGACCAAGCGACGTGCCCCCAATAGAGATGAGGATGGCGTTGCGTGACCCAAACGTATTGTCGAGCCAGCCGCCCAGGAAACCGCCTGCGACCGCGAAGATTGAAAGAACCACACCGTAAATGGTGAGCGTCAGCGGACCCCACTGAAAAACACCCGCTGCATAAACACCACCAAAGATAAGCACCGCTGTCTTCCCGTCATTGTAAAACATGCGGGCAAAAAGGTAGAGCGCGACGTTTCGGTAGTGCTTCAGTCCTTTGACCGTACGCACAACTGACCGCAGCCCGTTACGCACCGCATCTTTCGCATTCGCTCCACTCGGTGCAGAATCCGGCGTGAAGAGGATTAGCGGTAGAGAAAACAAAACCATCCAAAGAGCAGCAATCGGCCCCGAGATGCGACTGTTCTCAAAGGCCGAAACATCCAGACCAAACATCGCGATCTCAGGCACAAAACTCCAATCGACAACGCCCGGCAGCATGAAGGCAATCAGCATAAAGATAAGGATGAGGAGGGAGCTCAAGTTTCCAAGCGCCAGGCCAAGGCCCGACAGACCGGCAACCTTATTGTGCGGCGCTACGTAGGGAAGCATCGAGTTATGGAAGACGGCAGAAAACTCAAAAGCAACATTTGCGATGATGACAAGCAGCGCCGCGCCCAAAATGCCAATGCCGCCATCCATCGGCAACGCGAACCACATGGAAAACGTGGCAAATGCCATGATCGCAACAAAAGAGACGATCCACGGTTTCCGGCGCCCGCCACTATCGGCAATCGCACCGAGCAACGGCCCGAGCAATGCGATGACAAATCCGCCAATGGCATTGATGTTTCCCCAGATCGCCTGCCCGCGAACAGGATCGCCAACCACATGACCCGAAAAATAGGGGGCAAAAATATAGATCGTAATGAGGATCACATATGGATTGCGCGCCCACTCAAACGTTGCCCAGGAAATCTGGCCTCTCGTGTCAGCCGGCTCTCCACCAACGGCGGAGAGAAGTTGCGCACTCGCTTCGCCCGGCACCTGAACACGTACCGGCTCATCCTGTTGATCACTCAATCGCCGCTCCCCTATTTGAGACAGAGCATGGGCGAGGATAGCGTGAGATGCAAACCCAGACTTAGGCAGGCGTGCGTTCTTCACGCACCGGCAGAAGCAGCAGGAAGCCGACCAAAAGAAAAGCCACAACAACAAAGAGGCCCGCGCGCTGACTGTTGGCTGCCGCGGTTGCCAACGCGATAACAAAGGGAGCGACAAAGCTCGTCGCCTTGCCAGAGAGGGCATAGAGACCGAAAAACTCAGTCATCATGTCTTTAGGAGCCAGGCGCGCCATAAAGGTCCGACTGGCCGCCTGCGCCGGACCGCCACTGATACCGATCAGAACCCCAGCTGCCATGTAGACCTGCTCCCCCACACTCATAAAGGGGCCACCACCTGGCACGGGGGGCGGGACTGCGAAAAAGAAGAAGATCGTGTCGGCGGTGATGGAAACCGACGCAAGCGTTCCCAACACAAGCCCAGCGACAGAAACAAGAATGGTTCGCTTCGACCCAAAACGATCATCCATCCAACCGCCGAGAAACGCCCCCAGTGCCGCAAAGATGGAAAGCACGATACCGAAAACGCCCAGCTCCTGGATTCCCCAGCCGAAAGTCCCGGCAGCGTAAATCCCACCAAAAGCAAATATGGCGGATAAGCCGTCATAATAGGTCATCCGCGCGACGAGAAAGAGGCCGATATTTTTGTAAGACCGAAGCTTCAGGAAAGTCGCTCTAAGTTGGACGAGGCCAGCGCTGACGGCTGCGCGTGCTTTAACCGGCGTCCGCGGGCTGTCCGGTGTCAGAAGAAAGATCGGTAAAGAAAAGACCGTGTACCAGAGTGCGGCGAGCGGTCCAGTGAACCGTTCAGCCTCCCGCATGACAGGATCAAGTCCGAAGAGTGGTTCAATGCCAATCATGGTGACACCACTTTCAGCATCGGCAACAAGGAACATGAGGACAAAGAACAGGGCGGCAAGGCCCCCAACATAGCCGATACCCCATCCAAAGCCAGAAAGAGCACCCATGCGCTTTTCAGGGACGAGCGTCGGCAACATCGCATTATAGAAGACGAGCGCGAATTCCATGCCGAGCGCCGCACACACAACTGCCGCCATCACAAAAGCGGGGCCGTCAGGAGCACCGGGAAGCGCTGTCCACAAAAGCACGGAACCGATAACGAATATGATCGAAAAGAAGCCGAGCCAGGGTTTACGAGACCCTGTCTGGTCAGCCACCGCGCCAAGCAGTGGAGACCCGATGGCGATCGCCAGGCCTGCAATCGACTGTGTGTAGCCCCACAGCACCTGGCCCTTGACAGGATCACCGACAAAACCGGCTGCGAAATAGGGAGCAAAAATGAAGGTGGTGATCAGCGTGAAATAAGGCTGATTGGCCCAATCAAAAAATGCCCAGCTGAACTGTCCCGCACGCGATGCCACTGGTCCCCCAACCGCATTACGCTCGGTGCTCCGCTCCCCGACCAAATCTGTCCCCAACTCTGCCCCCAACTCTGCCGCTGCCCCTCACACATATTTGTTGCGGGGACTTTACTTAAGACCGGTGACAAACGATATGTTTATGCAAACAAAATTGATCAAACATCGGGGTGGGAATGGAAATTCTACTATCAGCAGATGGTGCTGAGGCGCTGGGAACACGGTTTTCGTCGATTGAGGGCATAACGCCCGTGCTTTTTCAGCGTGACGGCTCTCTGACCCGCAACGGCGTGCCTGTCGAGCGGGACGACGTCAGTCCAAAATGTGCTTGGCTGAGTCTCGATGTTCTCATCACCAAACGCGTCTTCGACTATGTTGATCATCTCTTGAACCTGCCCTCCCTTGAATGGATTCAGTCAACAGCAGCCGGTTTCGACAATCCGCTTTTTGTCGAAATGGCGAAGAAGGGAATTCGTCTTACCAACTCAGATGCGCAGTCGGTGGCCATCGCGGAATTCGTTCTGGGCTCTGTCCTGTTTGAGTTTCAAAACCCCACCGCCCGCCTTCAAAATCAGTCTGAGAAAAAATGGAAAGGCGTCGATTTTCGCGAAATAGCCGGTACCACCTGGATGATTGTCGGCATTGGCAATATCGGCAATGAGACGGCAAAGCGCGCCCGCGCCTTTGATGCCCATATCATCGGCGTCAAGCGCACCGGCGAGAGTGCGCAGGCCCACGAAACCATCCGCCCCGCTGAGATGAAAGCGCGGCTGCCCGAATGTGATGTCGTGGTTTTCACAAGCCCGCTGAACAACGAAACACACCATATGGGGAATGCCGATTTCTTTGCGTCCATGCAAGAAGGAGCAACCTTCGTCAACATCGGGCGCGGCGGGCTGGTGAATGAGACTGAATTGCTCACAGCGCTCGACAAAGGAACACCGGGAGTGGCGATCCTTGATGTCTTCGAAACCGAACCCCTGCCAGAGACAAGCCCCCTTTGGGAACACGCCAATGTTCGCGTGACACCGCACTCTTCGCCAAAGTCAAATGGCACACCGGTAAGAGCACAGGAGCTCTTCCTGGAAAACCTTCAAGCCTTCCTGAAAGAAGAACCGCTGCGCAATGAAGTGCCGGCTGCAACGATTATTGGATCGGCGGCTTAAGCGTCCCCTCAAGCCTCGTTTTGAGGTAACCCCGACGCTCAATGACAAATTGACGAAAGGCACTCACCCGTGCGGTAGCACGCAGGTCTCTGTGGGACAGCAACCAAACATCCATACGCGGCGACGGGTCTGTCAGACGAACAAACTCAGGAACCGCGTCACCTGCGAAGCAAGGTACGAGGCCAATGCCGAAACCCGCCTTCACTGCTTCAACCTGCATGGGAACATGATCGAAACGCCCGACCGTGGGTAAATTCGGAAACGCACTGGACGCCACCCAACGCGTCCGATGAGCAGCTTCCCCAAACCCGACCCAGCGAGCCGTTTGGCTCGTCTCCAATGGCCCATGTTCTTCCAGATAGGCTTCGGTGCCATAGGCTGCTTCGTGAAAGGTGCCCAGTTGCCGGCCGATAAGGTGTTCCGGCGGATTGTTGGTGAACCGAATGGCAACATCAGCTTCCCGTTTGGAAAGATCAAAGATGCTCCAGCTTTCATTCACTTCCAGATCAATCGATGGATAGGCTTCCATAAACTCAAACAGGATCGGTCCCATCAGGTACATGGCAAACATGTCCGGCAGCGTGACCATAAGAGGCCCCGCCAACTCCTTGTCGGCGCCGCGCACCTGGCGTTCAACACCGAGAAGATTGTTCTCCATCGATTGCGCCACGGGCAGCAGGGCAACACCTGCTGGCGTCAATTCAAACCCGTCGCTCCGACGCTCAAACAAGCGGGTATCGAAATCAGATTCCAGAGATTCAATCCGGCGTGAGATTGTCGTGTGGCTCACCCGCAGGACCTTTGCCGCAGCGCGCATAGACCCGGCGTCCGCAGCCGCCAGGAATAGTCGTAAATCGTCCCAGTTCATATGGTCGGCTTCTCTTCATTGGCTGGACACGAGGTCCGCGCTCGAACACTCGCTTCTGGACATAGGCACCACGGCAGACCATGCAAGAGGCTTGCAAATAAAAAGACACTCGCGCGGCAGTGAACCATTGCCGGTGCCCGCAATTGTCTGAATTGGCTCAAAACAAAAGAGTCAATATGGACCTGTGCGTAGGGTGAGTACGCATCCAAGCTCAAAAATGTTTGAGATGCTCTGTCACAGGAGCCCTCCCCGCCTCGTCATAAGAGCAAGGCGGCTGAACCCGCTGCAATAAGGAGCTTTAAAATGGCCAAAATCGTGCTTGGCATCATCGCCGCAATCTATGGAGTGAATGCTCTCCTCATGTGGTTCGCACCCATGTACTGGTACGAGACCACGCCGGGCGTGGCTATGATGGGTCCTTTCAACCTCCATTTTGTCCGCGACATCGCTCTGATTTATCTCATCGCAGCTGGTGCCTTCGCTTGGTCCGTCAAAAACAATACGCCTCAGGTTGCCATCACAGGCGCGATATGGCCCTGCCTCCACGGCCTCTTTCACATTCAGATATGGATGGCCCGCGGTGTACCCCTCGACGAAATCGCATTCGTCAATCTCGTTGGCATTCAGATCCCCGCTTGGACCGGTCTCTATTTCGCCACGCAGCTTTCATCCACAAAGGAGTAACCCATGATCCGCTGGCTTCTGCATCTCGGCACAAGGTCTATGGAACGCAAGACCAACTATGACGCGAGCTATATGCATGACGTAATTGATACGTCGACATCAGCCGGACTGAAACTGGGCCTGCTCCCCCTTCTCTCACAACACCGCGAAGATGCGCCCAAACCTCTTTGGTTTGGCGCAGGTCTCGCCTCCGTTCTGGAAGGCGATTGCGGGCCGTGCGTCCAACTGATGGTGGACCAGGGCGTGTCCGAAGGCGTCGACCCGGACCTGCTGCGCGCAATACTTGCCCGCGACTTCGATGCAATGGGCGAAGAAGCCGCGTTGGGATTTCGCTTTGCAGAATCAGTGATCGCCGGTGACATGGACAGCGAAAACTATCGGATCGAGATTGAACACCGCTACGGCAAACGCGCCACGATTGCGCTGGCATACGCCACAGCCTTTTGCCGCACCTACCCAGTTCTAAAACGCGGTCTGGGGCATGGATTGGCCTGCCAGAAAATCAAAGTCGGCGATCAACTGGAGACCGTGATAAAAAAGGCTGCATGAACGACACAGCGACTGCCACGTTTGAACAGGAACGCGGTCGACTGACTTCCCTAGCATACCGAATGCTGGGGGAGCGGGCGGCCGCCGAAGACGTTGTGCAAAATGCCTGGCTGCGCTGGGCAGGCACCGACGAAAGAGAAATCAAAATTCCTGCGGCCTGGCTCACCACGGTCACGACCCGCCTTGCAATCGATGCGCTCAAGAGTGCCCGCCACAAGCGCGAAGTCTATGCCGGCATCTGGTTGCCCGAACCCATCTTGTCAGACACAGAAAACCCGGCGACTCCGGAAGATGCACTTGCACAAGCACAAGACGTGCAGCTTGCGCTTCTATGGGCCATGGAGCGTTTGGCGCCAGAAGAAAGGGCAGCCTTCATTCTGAGGGAAGCCTTTGATAGCGACTATGCTGATATTGCCGCGACACTCGATAAAACCGAAGCCGCTTGCAGGCAGTTGGTCGCTCGGGCGAAAAAGCGGGTGAGCGAAGAAAGCCCCCGTTTTGACGCCTCGATAGCAGAAGTTGGCGACCTTCTTTCCCGTTTTATGGAAGCGGCTCAAACACACAACAAGCAGGAAATTCTCTCGCTCCTATCGCCCGACGCCCTGGCCCTTTCAGACGGTGGAGGCAAAGTACGCGCGGCCTACCGTCCTCTTGTCGGTCCTGACGACATTGCACTGGTCTTTACAAGCTTGCTCCAGAAAAACGCGGACAATGTCAAACCACGGCTGGTGTATGCAAACGGCCGCCCTGCCATCGTGTCACTTCAGAAGGATGAGAAAACAGACATTGTCATCAGCCTTGTGCCCGACCATGAAGGGTTGGTGCGCTGGATCTATGTGATGCGCAATCCGGACAAGCTCACTCGACCCACGGAAGATATTAGGCCGAGCGCCTAACCAGCATATTCGTGCGTGCTTCCGCCATGAAGATGAAGTTCGCATGGAGGAACAAGGTGAGGCCAAACATCTCTAGCGCTTCTTCAATGCTGATGGCAATCACTTGATAGAGATGCCCTTCGCCATATCCATGTTCGAAGAACGCATCCAGTGGCTCCATACCCAATGCGCCGCCAACATAGATCGCCCCTGAGATCACAAACAGAATTGCAATATGCCGTGGCAACTCAAACAGGAACGGGACGAGCAGAGCAGCAAAACCGACCACAAAAGCTGCCCCAAAAAACACCCACGGATTATATAAAAAACCGGTCAACTCAAAATGATTGCGCAGTGGCACATCAACGGTCTCGTGAAAGCCCACCGTCTCATCAATTGAAAGGAGAAAGAACACAACTGCGATGAAAACCCAGCTGTAGGACACCAGCCCATCACGGACCCGGTCCTTGTGCCAGTTCACCATTGCGCAAGCTGCAATTAGAACCATCAAAGCACTGGAATACCACGCCCCCAAATTACGCTCTGCATCAAGAGCAAAATGGCGAAGGTCTTGAAGAACCGTTTCAGTACCAACCTGAACCACAAAAACCTCCCGCAGAAGGCCAAGCACGACAACTGCCGTGGTCACCAAATAGACATAGCGAACGATTGAGGTGGGAACCACAATCGACACCCCACGTCGCCGCGAATAAGCCGGCACATAACTCATAACAAATTCCCCTTAGACCCACCCGCGACAAAGCGGGTTCACCTGGATCAGATCATTTCTGTTAACCCGGTACCTGCATTCGCCATGCCAACCCGCACCCCTAAGAAAAAGCATCGTTTTGCGATGGTCACGAGGCATCTGTTCCAAAATGAAACAGGTCATGGAAGAGAGCTGCCCTATTGCGGGATTAACGCGACCTTGACCCCTGATCTCTAAGAAGAAGGCACGGCACAAAACTTGCGCAAAACCAGAGAAGTTCCGCCGGTGGAAAATATGCTGATCAGGAAATAGCAGGCCATGAAACAACAGATCATTGAAAACCTGAGCAAAGATGTCGCGAGCACATGGGGTCAGGAGACCGCCCACCTTCAACATTCGCTCGCACAGCACAGCCTGTTTTCAGACGATGCACTGGCAAGCCTCATCGAACGGATGCCGCAGGCCATCAGTCCCATCAACACCATGGCAGGTACAGGCCACGATGCCACGAGCTGGGCCTATTGCGATCGGAGCGGATTGTCCGGCCATGATGTGCTTGAAGCCATCAAGCGCGGACGCCTTTGGATCAATCTTCAGAAACTTGAAGAGCATGACAGCCGTTTCGAGCAATTGCTTGAAGACATGTATGTGGAACTAGAAGCTGCTGTTCCCGGATTCAAACCGCACCGCAAGTCACTTGGCCTACTAATATCTTCACCAGGTGCACAAGTCTTCTATCACGCGGACGTGCCAGGCCAGTCGCTTTGGCAGATCCGGGGCGAAAAGAAAATTCTCATCTATCCTCCAAACGAGCCATTCCTGCGGCCTGCCGATTTGGAAAATGTCATTCGCGGCGTGACGGAAGAAGAGATCCGCTACGACCCCTCCTATGACGCTCATGCAGACACCTACGATCTGAAAGCGGGCGACATGTTGCACTGGGCGCTCAACGGGCCGCACCGCGTTCTAAATGGCAACTGCCTCAACGTATCGGTCACTACGGAGCATTGGACAGCACCGATCCGTCGCTCCTATGCCATGAACTATGGCAATGGCGTTTTGCGCAGCGAGCTCGGATGGATACCTAGATCCCGCGCGATTAGCGGCCCTGCCTTTTGGGCGAAGGTTGCACTTACCGCTTTTTGGCGCAAATCGGGCATGCAGAAGAAGCAATCATTCCAGCGTGTGATGCAATACCGCATCAACCCTGATGCTCCTGAAGGCATCAGCCCTCTCTCCATGGGCGCAGCGGAGTAATCCCAGGCAATGAGTGACGTCGTTGAGACGAGCGATACTCTGACCAAATCGCGGTCCCTCGCCGGACTGCTCGACAGTCTGCGCGCGCGGGTGGGGGCGGACAAAGAGTCACAAGAATCAGCTTTCGCCGCGTTGAAAGTTCTGATCATTCGCTGCCTTGGCGCCGCCTTGGCCTATGCAAGCCAGGTGCTCCTCGCCCGCGTTCTGGGACAAACTGACTACGGCATCTTTGCCCTCGTTTGGGTCTGGATACTTGTTCTCGGCCACCTGTCACCGATGGGCTTTGCACAAGCAGTTTGTCGCTTCGCTCCCCACTATGAAGCACGCGATGAAAAAGACCTCCTGAGAGGTTTCCTGCAGACTGGTGCCTTATTCGTCGCAGGAGCGTCTCTAACGATTGCGGCTTTCGGCAGTGCCGTCTTGTGGTTTGCTGGCCCGTCCATCGAAGAAGTGTATGTCCTCCCCTTCGCCATTGCTCTCATTGTGTTTCCGCTGTTCGCACTTCAGGATTATGTAGAGAACATTGCCCGCGCATTTAACTGGACCATCATAGCGATCACGCCACCGTTCATTATTAGACACGGGCTTATCGGCGCAGGTGTTCTCGGCGCTTATCTACTAGGATTGCCGGTTTCTGCCAGCTTTGCAATTGGGGTCGTCCTCGTCGCGACACTCGTCAGTCTGCTGGTCCAAACAGCCTTTGTTTGGATACGTCTGCGAAAAATCGTGTCACCGGGCCCCCACAAACATCGCCTGGGCAAGTGGTTTAAAACATCTCTGCCGCTCGTTTTCGTCGACGGCACACTCATTCTCTTTTCGAATGCTGATATCCTGATCCTTAGCCTCTTTGTTGAGCCCGCGACGATAGCGATCTATTTCGCAGCTTCACGCATTTTGCAGCTTGTGGCTTTTGTTCAATATGCCGCCACTGCAGCAACCGCACAGCGCTTCTCCGCACTCAATGCATTGGGCGACGCCAAAACACTGAACACACTCGCGCGCACAACAACACGCCTGACGCTCATTGCCTCAGTCGGCGCAGCAATAGTGATTTACCTCGCAGCGCCATTCCTACTTGATTTGTTCGGCGAAGGGTTTGATGCGGCCATGCCGATCCTCGCTATTCTGATGGCAGGCCTCATCGCACAGGCCTTTGCAGGACCAGGTGAAGATCTGTTGAATATGCTTGGCGAAGAACGTGCCTGTGCAACAACCTGCGTTGCAGCACTCATCCTCAACATTGTCTTGAATTTCGCACTCATCCCAACGTTTGGCATTGCCGGCGCCGCGATCGCGACAGCAGCATCTGTTGCCTCGCGAAGCATTATTCTGACCTACCTGGTGAAGAGAAAGTTGGGTCTCGACATCATTTTCTGGCTCCCAACCCGCCAACCCGTCCCCGAGGGCACATCATGAATATGGTACTGACACCAAAAGCATTTGCTCAAGACCAAGCCTCAATAGAAGGCGTCATGACAACCCGCATTCTGGATGCAACGGGGCTGTTGGCACTTGGGCCAGAGTGGGAAGAACTGGTTGACCATGCGCTTGAAGAAAATGCCTTCTACTCACGGCAATATTCAACTGCCCTCATCTGCAACATTGAGAAGCGGCCTCTAAAAGCGATCACAGTATGGCGCGACGAGACCCTTGTCGCCCTTTGGCCTTTCGTCAGCGATCGCCTGCATTGGGGCGGCGTAAAGTCGCTCAACAAAGCATGGACGACCGACTACACAACCACATCGATCCCGCTCATCGACAAACGGTGGGTTGAGGGCGCCGTCAGCGCCCTTTTTGATGTGATGGGTACGACAGCGACCGGGAGCGACCTGTGGCTTCTCCCAAACATCAGCCTGGAAGGCCCCGTAAACACGGCACTCCAATCTGAAATGGCAAAACGCAGTTTACCGTCGCAGGTCTATGACGCCTTTGAGCGGGCTGTACTCATAAGTCGTGGAACTGTCGACGATCACATGAAGGAGCATGTATCCAAAAGCCGGCGAAAAGATCTGCGGCGCAACCGCAAGCGTCTGGATGAACTTGGAGACGTCACCTGGACCCATCACTACAGTGGAGAAGACCTCGAGGAAGCCATTAACGCTTTTCTGAGGATCGAAGCCTCTGGGTGGAAGGGCAACCGCGGCACTGCACTCGACTGCGCAGACAACACGCGAGCTTTTGCAAAAGCAGCTTTTACTGAGCAAGACGGAAAATGCATCACTCGGGCAGATGTGCTGCGCCTTGATGGAGTCGCAATCGCGATCAACCTGAGCCTTATCTCCGGCAACACCGCCTTCACAATTAAATGTGCCTATGATGACGCCTATCGAGGTCAGAGTGCAGGTCTATTGCTGGAAGAAGAAATGATCCGCAGTGTCCTCGAAGACAAGTGGATCGACCGACTTGATTTAGCGGCAGTGTCGGGGCACCTCATCACCTCCTTCTGGAATGAGACCATCAAAATTGGTGACATTCTCATCGACGCCAATCCAGTCCCGATGCCGGCTCGCTTCAAAGCATGGTCTCAGGTCGAAATGGTCCGCCGGTCCTTGCGTGCAAAGGCGAAAGAATTGTTCAACCGTCTGCGCGACTAAACTTGCACACTATCTAGAGCGCCGAAACGCCGTCGCTTCGCCGTCCAACCAATCGAGAAATTGAGCGACAGTCGGATCTTCTGCATCGGCAGTTCGCACCGCCCAACAATACGGCACTGCGGACAGTTTGGGACCCGCGAGTGGCGCTACCAATCGACCTTGTGCCAAATCTTCCTCAATGAGAGGCAGAGGGCCCAGAGCGAAGCCAAGCCCATCTATAGCCGCTTGAAGTGCCAGGTAAAAGTGATCGAAACGCCGAAGCGCCACATCCTTGCCGACATCATTCTCCCCTGCTGCAGCAAACCAACGATCCCAAGAACCCACCCGCGTATCGGCAACGAGTAACGGGAGAGACTTAATGTCAGCTGCCTCCCTGACAGGGTTTGCATTTGCAAAGGCCGGACTGCACACCGGCAGCTCGTCCTCAGTGAAGACAACCCCACTTCGGAAATCCTGGGCCGACAAAGAACCTTCACGGCGTACAGCCACATCAAACTGACCAGGCGCGATACGGTCCAGCGGTTGATCAGATGTCACCAACCGCAATTCAATCTGCGGGTGTGCAAACTGGAATTTTGAAAGGCGGGGCAACAGCCACCGCATCGCAAAAGTTGGCAGAATGTTGAGTGTGAGAATGCGAGCCTCCTGAGTGTCTGCCCGCAAGGTCCGCGCCGCCGCCGCGATTTCGCCGAACGCACCGCTTACTTTATCTGCAAAGCGGCGCCCCGCATGTGTGAGCACCACCTTCTTCCCCACCCTGTCAAAAAGAGCCACACCCGCCCAATCCTCCAATACCCTTACCTGCCGACTAACCGCGCCATGGGTCACATATAACTCGTCTGCGGCGCGAGAAAACGAGCCATGGCGAGCAGCCGCTTCGAAACTGCGAAGAGCTTTGAGGGGCGGGAGGGCTTGGAGCGACGTTTCAGACATATGTGAGTATAACTCACAAGAAGAATGCGGAGAAGTGGTTTTGAATGTCGTGAAAAAAGGCTGATAAGGAGGCTGCGAAGTTGGAATGATCCAATAAGCTCACAAGGAAAGCCCATGGTCAGCGTCGGACTAACAGCTCTTATTGCCCTCACTGTTATTGCGACTGCCACTTTATCCGGCATATTTGGGATGGCTGGCGGCATTGTTTTGATGGGCGTGTTCCTGGTCGTCCTGCCCGTGAGCTCAGCGATGATGCTCCATGGGGCCACACAAGCTGTCTCCAATGGCTACCGCGCTTTTCTCACCCGCGATCACATTGTCTGGCCGGTATTGGGTCTCTATGTCGTCGGGGCGGTTCTGTCCCTCGCCGCCTTGAGCGCAATTTCCTTTGTTCCCGACAAAGCCCTCGTCTTTATCTGCGTAGGTACAGTGCCCTTCGCCGCAGCCGCTCTTCCTGCGCGCTTTGCACTCGACATCACTAAGCCGGGCATGCCGATGGCCTGTGGATTTATCATTACACTGATTAATCTGATTGCAGGTGTGGCCGGGCCCCTGCTTGATGCGTTTTTCGTGAAGTCAGACCTCACCCGTCATCAGGTCGTCGCAACAAAAGCCGTCACACAAACACTTAGCCACCTGTTGAAGCTGGTGTATTTCGGCATACTCGTGAGACAAATCGCCATTGAAGCGAATGGAGAACTGACAACTCTTCCTTGGTGGCTTTATGTGATGGTCATCCCCTGTGCCATGCTCGGCACCACAATTGGCACGAAAGTCCTGGACAAGATCTCCGACACCAACTTCCGCAAATGGAGCCAATGGATCATCTTAACCCTTGGCGCCATCTGCATCACGCGCGGTATAACCTTATGGGTGTCATGAGCGGCGTCGATGGCCACCCAATATTTCTGCGATCAGCGTCAATACCTGCTCAGAAAACCCAAACCCAAAATGGGTCGTGTCGACCTCAATATTCTCAACATCTGGACTCCAGTGGTCGACAGAGGCCTGCCAGGCAACAATGCCGTCTTTCTTGGAGTAGATTGATGTGACCGGCAGATCCAGGGGCACCGCATATCGATCAGAAACTTTCGCTTCAATCTCTTCTCTCTCAGACCGCGAATAGAGGAACGGACCAGGAGCTGTATATTGCGGCCCTCCTATCAACGGCGTGCCAAGTGTCACCACCTGTGAGACCGCATCTGGATTGTCCCGTGCTGCTTCACGCGCCACGACACCACCAAGACTCCAGCCAACAAGCGCAACCGGTTCGCCCGCTTCCTCATGGCGAGCAGCCAGGATTTCGGAGAAATTCTCGAGCATTTCTTCGACCTCGCCGCCATTTCGCCCAAGGCCCCAGTCATACGGCTTGTAACCGAGGAACCGGAGATATTCCCGTATGACAATCATTGACTGTTCGCCAGCACCAAAGCCCGGCAGCAGGATCACTGGCTTGCCAAAGCCCCTATGCCGGGTCGGCAGACGCCACCAGAAGATCGAAAGTTTCGCAAGCTCAAGCGGCGTCAAGATTTCCCGCAAAGAGTGGGAGATGCGTGGCCCTTTGATGCCTTCAAGTTTCTGAGGCAGATCTTTAACCGGTTGGTGCAGCATGAAATATCCTTTGTGCAGTGCAACATCGACTATATGGGCTTTCTACGCGCCGGCCAGCGCTTTGGATGTTCAGCAACATCACAAGGTCCGGTCAAAAATGAACAGAGGGCCATGAAAAACGGCTAACAATAGGGAGTTTTGACCTACCGGGACTGCACAAGCACCAAACGCTCTGCAATATGCGTCAGCACTTCGCGAGAAATACCAAACCCGAAATGCGTGGTGGAGACCTCAATATTCTCTGCATGCGGGCTCCATTCATCGACGGATGCCTGCCAGGACACCACCCCATCGCCTTTGGAATAGATAGATGTCACAGGCACATTCAGCGGAGTGCGGTAGCGCTCTGCGATGCGCGCTTCGATCGCATCATGATCAAGTCCTCGCCGCCCGAAGAAGCGTGCGGTCGCCGTATATTTGGGACCACCGACAAGGGGACTACCGAGCGTGATGACCTGGGAGACGTCTGCCGGATTATCCCGCGCCGCCTCTCGCGCGAAATAGCCGCCAAGACTCCACCCGATGAGAATAATAGGTCCACCCGCTTCCCTGGCGAGAGTGCGAACCATCTCATTTACCCGCGGGAGTTTATCCATCACCCGTCCATCATTGCGTCCCAAGCCCCAGTCTTGAGGGCCATAGCCAAGCACACGCAGATATTCCCGAATGATTGCCATGGACCGTTCACCGCCCCCAAGCCCTGGCAACAGCAAGACCGTCTGTCCATTGCCGCGCAGATGAAACGGCAACCGCCACCAAAATAGAAGAAGATTGGCAAACTCAAGCGGTGTCAGAAATTCACGCAGGACATTGCTGATAGGCGGCCCGCTCACCTCATCCATCGGCTGCGGGATGTTCTGCTGTCTCGTGGTTACCATATCGACCATCTCCGCTATTGCCTCCTAGGCAAATCTGCTATGGAGGAAGCATGACCGTAGACCCTGAGACACCCGACCCGCAATCACCGAATGAACCACAGCCTGCGCCCGCTGGAACACAGATTTCCTGTTCTAGAAACCTGCCTGGCTGGCTGGCAAACAACGGTGCTGGCATCGTTTTCACATCCTATCAATCGGGCATTGTCTACTTCGTCGGCGTACAGCCAAATGGCGGCCTCTCCATTCATCAGACAGGCTTCCCCCGGGCAATGGGACTCTGCGCCCAGCGGCAACGCATCTATCTCGCCTCCCATGCACAGATCTGGCGCATGGAAAACATGCTGCGTGAAGGCGAGTTCGCAAACAATCAATATGACGTCTGCTACGTACCGCGAAACGCACAGACAACAGGCGACGTTGACGCGCATGAAATTGCCGTGGAACCTTCGGGCCGCATCATCTTTGTGAACACGTCCTACTCTTGCCTTGCAACAGTCGATCCCATTCACGGGTTCAAGCCCCTATGGCAACCACCCTTCATTTCAAAACTGGCGCCAGAGGATCGCTGTCATCTTAATGGCCTCGCCATGGAAAATGGGGAAGCGAGATATGTCACTGCCGTATCTCGCAGCGACAGCGTCAGTGGATGGCGCGATCGTCGCGGAGAAGGGGGCGTGCTCATCGACGTCCAACAAGACCGTGTACTGACAGATAAACTTTCCATGCCGCACTCACCGCGGCTCCACAACAATCAGCTTTATGCACTAAACTCTGGACGCGGACATCTCGTTCGCATTGACCGTCAGACAGGGGCGGCAGAGGAAATCGCCTTCCTGCCGGGCTTCGTTCGGGGACTTGCCTTCCACAACAATCATGCCATCGCGACCCTGTCTCTTCCTCGCGACCAATCCTTCGCCGGACTTGAACTTGAGGATGAGTTGCAAAAGCGGGACGCAGACCCCTGGTGCGGCGTCCAGATCATCGACCTTTCGACAGGGAATGTTATCGAATGGCTTCGCCTGGATGGCGAAGTACGAGAGCTTTTTGATGTCGCTGTTTTGCCAGACGTCCGATGCCCGCTCGCTGTGAGCCCCCTCGCGCCGGAATTTGCAAGTACCGTCACAATGGCTGATCCGGATTAGGCTTTGGGTCTAAAGATTAACCAGCTCAGACTGAATCAGGGTTTCGGCCAATAATGCGCAGAGAGTTAATTTGACTCCCCACGGCCCTGCTCTATTAAGTGTTAGATAACCCTGACTAAGCGCCGCGAGCGGCCGCTAACAGTCTTGGCAGGTGGGGTTTCTAGGGGTGGTAGCTATGAGTACTCAAAAGCGCAAAATGTCTGGCCACCGTCTGGCACTAATGCTGTCGACTTCTGTTTTATCGATGGGCACCTATGGACATCTACGTTCAGCAAACGCCGCCAATGAGTGCGGCATCATCGCCGTCGGTGGCACCGCCACTTGTACGCCAGTGGGCAATAATTTCGCTACGGGCATCGACTACCAGGTGAATGACGCCACGATCATTGTGCAAGATGGTGTCACGATCAGCACCGCAGCAGCGAACACGTCCGCCATCACCAGCGGGACGCCCGTCGGCAATTATGGAAATCTCGCTGTCACCACAAATGGAACAGTGGCGATTAGCACCACCGGGGCGACTTCCCACGGGGTTTTCCTCGGAACGAATAACGGATCTGTTCAGGTAACAACCAGTGGAGAGACGTCGATCAATGTCAGCGGCAACAATACCGCCGGCATTCTCACCTATTCCGCCAATGCCAACCCGATCACCATCACATCCCAAGGAACGATTACGACATCCGGACCTGGAGCATCTTTTGGGATCCTTTCCGGTAGCACCGGCGGCAACATCACCATAACCGGCAACTCGGTCACCCAGACTGGGGGCGCGGTAAACAGCACCGGCGTCTACGCAATTTCACTCGGCGGCAATGGGAACGTCAATGTGACCATGGCAGGCGTCTCTTCGACAGCCGGCTATGGTATTGTTGCGGTCGCGTCTGGGACTGGAACGACCTCCGTCACCACAACAGGACCTGTCACCGCTTATGGCACAGCCATCACTGCGCTCTCTCTTGGCGGCACCACATCTGTCAGTACCACCGGACAGGTGACCACGACAGGCACCACCGCAGGCAATGCAATACTCGCCTATAGCGGTGCTGGAAATGTGACAGTGACGAGCAATGGCGTCTCCGGCGGTTCAGCAGCTGCGATCTATGCCTACGCGACCGCCGGGGCGACCTCTGTGACTGATACTGGTACGGTAACGGGAGCCGCTCGCGGCATCTACGCCTATTCAGGTACGAGCAGCGTGTCGGTCACGGCCAACAATGTCATGACCACCACCAACGACGGCATCTATGCCTACGCTGCCACAACAGGCACGGTGACCGTGACTGGTGATATCAATGCAGGGGACGACGGTATTGAGGTCTATGCTGGCACAGGGATCACCGTCACATCCAGCGGCAGCATTGTTGCGGCCGACGAGGGGATCGACGTTACCACAGCTGGCGGCCCAACCGTCATCACCGCAAACAATGTGAGGACAAACACAGCTGGCAATGACGGGATCGCGATCAATACGCCAAGCACTTTCGATGTGACAGTCACAGGAGCAATTTCCGGCGGCGCAGGGACAGCAGCGGGCGCCGGGATTGATATCCGAACCGGCACAAGCGGAACGATCACAGTGCAGAATGGTGCCTCCGTTGGGGCCCTGTCTGATTTTGCAATAACGTCAGCCGCAACCGGTGCAACCATCATCAATAATAACGGCACGATCACTGGATCACTTATTTTGGGCCCCGGCGGCACCGTTCTAAACAACCTATCATCAAACAGTGTCAACCTACGCCGCTTCGCAGATACAAACGCGGATGGCGTCCGCGATACAGAGGCAGTCGGGTTACTCCTTTTCGGTGCCGGTACTGACACTTTCAACAATGCAGCAACAGGAACCTTGCGCGTGTCGACGGTGACAGGTGCAACCGCCTTCAATACGGCCAACGAGACCTTTGCAACCGGATCAGCCGCACTTTCATTGACCAATGCCGGTGTTGAACAGGGCCACATTGTCCGCCTTGAGACCTTCATCAATTCAGGCATCATCACACTCGCAGACGCTGAGACCGGTGGGACGTCCGCAGTCGCTGGCGACGTGCTTGCCATCACCAGTCTTATTGTGCCCAATGCAGGCGGCACCTCGAACTTTATCTCCAATGGCGGTGAGCTTCATCTCGACACGGTTCTGGACAATGGCGCCGTCGACACGACAGACGTGCTTATTCTGGATACAGTAACAACAGGCGCAGGCGGCGCAACAGGTATCACCATCACAGATGCCGGGGGCGCCGGCGGTATTACCGGTACCGGCGCGACAGATGGCATTCGGGTTGTCGAGGTAAGGGGCGTTGGCTCAGCGGCCGATGCCTTTACGCTTTCCCGGGCGGTTGTCGGTGGCATCTTCGAATACGAGCTGAATCAGGCAGACGGTCAGAATTGGTACCTGCAATCCGATGGCACCGTGGCCAAACAGATCCCGGCCTACCAGGCATTACCTTTGGCTCTGTCTGGTTTCGCCCGCGATCAAATGCCCTGGGCGCAAAAGCGCTGGGGTCATGTCGAGGGCCATCAGCAGGCGAAGACTGGAGCCTGGCTCCGGGGCGGCTATGTCAGGGGTTCAGAAGAATTTACAGGCGCCAACCAGTATGAGAGCAGGGACCGTTTTGTGCAGGCTGGATACGATGTCGTTCTAGACACGGGCCTGCCGGGCAGCTTCAGCATAGGCGGTCTCGTGCAGCACACATCCACCGATACATCCGTGACGAATGGGAATGGATCAACCTTTGCAGCGAGCGGCTACGGCGCGGGCGTCAGTGCCTTTTGGACCGCAAACGGCGGCCTGTTCGCAGAAGCTCTTGCGACGCTGACGCGCTATGAAGTGGATTTTGATCGACCAAACCTGGCTGGCGTGGCAGACACCGACGCCTATACCTATACGGCAGGTTTTCAGGTCGGCCATCAATTCCACATTGCGGGAGAAACCGACAAGTGGACAGTCACACCCCGTGCGTCTCTCACTTACATTGACAGTGATATTGACGATTTCACCGATGCGTCCGGCATTGCCGTCGACTTTGTCGAAAGCGACAGCATGCTTCTGGAAGCCGGCATGATCAGCGGTCTGGACCTCGACCTGAAAGGCAACCGCACCTTGAACCTCTCAGCAGAGATGGGTATCGAGTATGATCTGTTGGGCGGCAACAGCATCACCGCCAACGCAGTGAACTTCGCAGCGGACAGAGATGATACAAGAGCGACCTTTGGCGCCGGCGCAACTGCGCAGCTGGGAGATGGCTTCTCCATTTTCGCACGGGCCGACGGTAGCGCGTCCTTGTCTGGCGAAGGTCATTCAAAACGAGCTACCGCAGGTGCCCGCATTACCTTCTAGTGGGCATTGTGGTGCGAAGAAGCGTTAATCCCGCAGCAAAAAACCCTAAGCTGAAGAGGATGCCTCCGAGAAAGTAGCCCCACCCATATGGGGTTGGATCAAGCACGCCGAGCCCGAGACTGACAAAGGGAACCGCGATCCAGAAGCCTGCTACCCAGGCCGGGTAAGCGCCCTTGCGTACCAAATCTATACCCAACAGAAACAGACCTCCGACGATCAGCTGTACGCCAACCCCGTAAACATCAATGCCAAAGGGAACATGATCAGGCCCGATGATCGCTGCCTGGCCAACCGCCGCGATCACAAATCCGACCAGACCGAGCAATCCCATCCGATCAGCACGCGCCAGATAGATGGCAAACAGGCCAAAAAGCAGAGCAACATCAGTGACGAAATAGAGAGTCTCAAGCGGCACAGACCCCTCAACCCAGGGAATGAAACTCGAACCAAATCGAAGCGTACCCCCAAGAAGGGCGGCTATGGCACCCAGCCGGATGAGAGCAGGAAAGGTGACAATCATCTATTTCTCCTGCGAAGCGCAAACAGGGTTTTCGGGAAGCATGGCACGGGCGTGAGCCGGTACCATCAGGAAGCGTTCATCATCCGTCGCCTCGTAAAACCTAAGACAAGCCTCAGACAATTTGATCACGTGATCATCTCCATGTTGGGCTGCACGCACAGCTATCTCTTTTGTCGGTTCAGACTGCAAAGCACCTGGGCCAGGCGCTGGAAACTCCGAATAGGCTGAATGCAATCCCGCCGCCGTCTGCCAGCCATAGGACACAAGCTTGCGGGTTGTTTCCGCTTTCACATGAGGGGCGATGTTGAGAATGGCAGCCACGGCCGTGATCCCATGGGTGAAAACGATGGCGGTAAGCGGTGTATGAACCCGGTACAGGAACACCTGCGCAAACTCAGACGCAATGTCGTTCGCGAGAGCCGACAGATCACCTGACACATCGACCAGAGAAATAGCCTCCGCAAATCCCTGCGCGTGAGGGAGCTGCTCAAGAGCCGTCGTGATCGCGCCCTCATTGCGCCGATGCGCCAGCGGCACCAGTGGAACCCTCGCCATCGCTTCTTTTGGAGAAAATGTCGAGCTGTTGTCGACCCGATGCGTAACCAAGGGCTGATAGGAACCGGCCCAGAGGGCAAGACCTTCAGCAAGTTCCCGTCGTCGAAGGGGCGTGTCTTCTACGCCAAGCGCACGCACACCATGGCCAACCCGAATAATCCCGTGCGCTGCTGCTGCAAAGAGGCCCGGTGCCAATCGATCCGCCCATTGGTCCAACACCGGCTCCCAGGGACCGCTGGCGAGACGATGGCGGAAAAAGGAGCGCCAGGCATCCTGCCGACGGGGATCACCAATCGCGCCCTCCAACTCAGTGGCGTCAAGCGGCGGAGCGCTGTCACTCGCAGGGAGGATATCGCCACGGTTTGCCTTCACCCAGCTTATTGCCAGATTGCCCTGCCCCATTGCGACAAGGGCTTCAGCCGCCATCGGCGCATGATTGACCAACCCATTTTTGAGAACAGGCCCCAAGGTGCGTAGCGGCTCAAGGGCAGGATCAAGCAGTTTATACTGAGCCTCAGACATGGAGCATTCCTTTTTAAAAGTATTTTCTTTATTTATTGCGCCCTCTCTAATAATTCAAGTTTTTTCTTTCGTTATCAAATCAGGGATTGGCTCTTTCCTAGAGGACATGACCTAAGGCACTCTAAGTGCAGCAGAAATCACAGGAAGGTTTGAGACCATGACCGTCTACGCAATGGCATTTGTTGAGATCAATGATCGGGAACATTACGCAAAATATGAGGCGGGGTTCATGGACGCCCTGGCCCCATTTGGCGCTGAGATCCTCGCCGTCGACGAAGCGCCCAATGTGCTGGAGGGCGAAGCGCCTAAGGGACGCATCGTGCTTATTCGCTTTCCCTCAGCTGAAAAACTCGACGCCTGGTATAATTCAGACGCCTACCAGGCAATTCTTCCATTCCGCAAAGCCGCATCGAACGGCCATGTGATCAGCGTCAAAGGGTTTGAGATTTGAGTAGTGAGCCACGAATCACAGTTGAAGTTCCGGACCCAAACAATCCGCAGCAGATAAATGTTTATCTAAATCCTTCTGGGGTCGAACAGTTGATCGCTGATCTTAGAAGACTCTCTGAAGATCACGATCACTTTCACTTATTTTCAGAGGAATGGGGAGGCTACGATCTATCAACGGAAAAATATGACTCCAGCTCCGCAAGTGTAAACCACATGAAGGTAATGCTCCGACTAGATGAGTGGGACGAGAAATACTTCCCACATGTCATGCCTGAGAAAAAGCCTTAAACTGCATCCAACATCACCACACTGAAGAGCTTCTCATCATCCATCCATGACTGAGACAGGGCCCAGCCTTGCGCCTCCGCCAGCTGCACCAATTCATCAAGCGCGAACTTACGGGAATTTTCAGTGTGAATAGTCTCGCCTTCTGCAAAGCCAATCTTGGTGTCCCCGACCGTCACCGTCTGGTCTCTCTGGCTGACCAGATGCATCTCAACCCGGGAGGCGTCTTCATTCCAACGGGCTTCATGCGCAAACTGGTCGAGGGTAAATGTGCCCTCAAGCTCCCGGTTGATGCGTTTTAGAATATTGAGGTTGAAGGCCGCCGTCACACCGGCTGCATCATCATAAGCAGGGATAAGGCGCCTCACATCCTTTTTCAGATCCGCGCCAAGCACGAAGGATGCCCCCTCCCCTAAATCCTGTCGCGCGCGTTGAAAGAAATCTGAAATTTCTGCGTTCGACAAATTGCCAATGGTTGAGCCTGGAAAAAAGCCGATCGTGCGCCCGGCACCTCGCGCATCCGATGGAACAGAAATCGGAGACAGGAAATCACCGACAACAGACTTGATCGAGAGAGAAGGATAATCGCGGCGCAACTGGTCAGCCGTCTCCTCCAGGAAGGACGCGGACACATCGATCGGCACATAGCAGTGCAGCGAGTCAAACGTATCAAGCAACAAACGCGTTTTAACCGAAGCGCCGGACCCATATTCTACGAGAGTGGCGCCGCTTCCGGCCGCCGCGGCAATCGCGCTCCGGCAGCCTTCCAAAATCTTGGTCTCTGTCCGGGTCGGATAATATTCCGGCAGGTCTGTAATCTCTTCAAACAATTGGGAGCCGCGCTCGTCATAGAGCCAGCGACAGGGCAGTGTCTTTTGCGGAAGCCCAAGCCCCTCAAGAACATCAGCTGCAAATTCAGCATTCGTGACTTTTACTGTGTCCAACATTACGACGCATCCCTCGCAAGTCTGAGGCCGGAAAACTGCCAACGCTTGTCCGGATGAAAGAAGTTACGATAGGTCGCCCGCATATGACCGCCCGGCGTGGCGCAAGACCCACCACGAAGAACCATCTGTCCGCTCATGAACTTCCCGTTATATTCACCGACCGCCCCTGGCGCGGGTTTGAAACCCGGGTAGGAGGTAAAAGGACTGGCCGTCCACTCCCAAACATCTCCATAGAGACCCGCAAGATCACCCGCTGGCGCATCCTGTGGACGTGGCCGTAACATATTGGAGGACGCGAAATTGCCTTCAATTTCAGCGTCGCGGGCCGCATGTTCCCATTCAGCTTCGCTCGGCAATCGCATTCCTGCCCAGGTTGCATAGGCATCTGCTTCATAGAAGCTCACATGGGCAACGGGCGCATCCAGATGAACAGGCTGCGGCCCCCGCAATGTGAGAGACCACCAGGTATCATCCTGTTGGTACCAGTAAAGCGGCGCGTCCCATCCACGTTCCGTGGCGATCGCGAACCCATCCGACAGCCAATATTGCGGATTGCGATAGCCACCAGCCTCCATGAACTCAATCCACTCGCGATTGGTGACCGCGCGGGTCGCCAACTCAAAAGGTCGCACCAACACCTCATGCCGCGGCCCTTCGCAGTCAAACTTAAAGCCATCGCCGCTGGCCCCCAGTGGCAAACGCCCTCCATCAAACGAGACCCAACCTGCATCACCCGTACCCTTGTTTGTCATCTCTAAAGGGACAGCGGGCGCGAAGGCCGGACGCAATGGATTCTGCGCAAACAGGTGCAGAACATCCGTAAGCAAAAGCTCCTGATGTTGCTGTTCATGATGGAGACCAAGCTCAATCAGCTTGGCAAGCTCGGGCGGAAGCTTGCTGGCCAAAAGGGTCTCCATCGCCTCGTCCACATGCGCACGATAGTCACGGACCTCATCAAGGGCCGGGCGCGCCAGCATGCCACGGCGCGGACGCGGGTGGCGCTCCCCTACAGCGTCATAATAGGAGTTGAACAGGTAACAGTAATTGTCATCAAAGAGGGTGTACCCGGACACATTCGGTTCGAGGATAAATGTCTCAAAGAACCATGTTGTATGTGCAAGGTGCCACTTCGCAGGGCTTGCATCTTCCATGGATTGAACCGTCGCTTCCGCATCACTTAAATGGTCGGTAAGCGCCAGGGACTGAGAACGTACGAGCGCGTAATCGCCAAGCGCAATCGACACGCTCCCCTTGAGCGGGGTCGATGAAGGAGATGTCATGTCAGGATTCTCTGTTGAACTCGAGATTGTCGGGGTAGAAAGCGACATAGTCTTTCAACGTCGCCGCGGGAGGAATGGGATCTTCATAGCTCCACGCGATCGCCGAACCATTGCGCCCAACGAACTCAAAATAGGATGCATCACCCTTGCGCGGACAATGACTCGTCTTCTCCAACTGAACACTAAGGCCTAGCCGTACATCACCGCGTGGAAAGTAAAGAACGGGCGTGTGGCCCTTCTCATGCACAACGATCACATCATCACTCACTGCCAGTACAATATCTCCATGGACAACGGAGATTTTTTGCCCCGCGGCAACGAAAGCCAACGGCTTTTGAAAACTGGTCTCCGTGCGCGACCCTGGTGGCAATATGCCCGCGGCCCCATCACCCGATAATGTCTCTTGGTCTGCCACTCTTCTCTCCTCCCTACCATTCTCCCTTTCAGAGGGTCAGGTAAATATGGGATTTGGACGGCACCGAACGAGATCGCAATATCGCACCCGGCTGGTTCAGAAACAGACCGTACCGCACTCAGAGTGAAACGCCAGAGCCAATTGCCAGGCTCCTGACAAAAACTGGCAGTTATGCGCACGGATAAAAACTTTGTGACAAATTGTCGAGAGGCAAGGAACCGTCGAATATTAGTCCAATTCAGCACACAGTCCGCGGACAAGCGGCTCAATCGATTGCATCAAATAGGTCTCTGCTGCTTTGGCACCACGCACGCGGATGCGCCGCAGCCGAACCAGATCGCAATATCCATGCAATTGTGTCATCAGGGAAACAGACAAGTGCCTCACGCGCGTCTTGGAAAATGATTGTTGTTCGAAAAGCGCTTCAACGGCGCGGAAGGTTTCCTCAATGGCTTCTTCGAGCTTTGGATGGCGTCCATCTTCATTCAACCGCGGACCGAACATGATCTGATAGAGACTGTCATTGGCCAGCGCCCAGCGCACATAGGCACGCGCAACATTCCTAATGCGATCCTCAACCCCTTGATCGCGTGTCGCCGCATCGCGGAGCGTCGCGGCAAAATCCTCATGACCAGAAAGCGCCAGCGCAACAAGCAACTCACGCTTATCGGCGAAATGCTTGTAGACCGCGCCATGTGTCACGCCTAGATCGCGGGCAAGACCGCGCAGCGTAAACTTATCAAGCCCCTGTTCTGCAATACAGCCGGGCGCCTCGCGCAGGAGCGCTTTCCGTAAGTCTCCATGATGGTAGGTGGATTTTGTTTTCACCGACAAACCTGTCTCCAGCGCAAATTTTCATGCTTCGCACTTGATCTTATACAACATCGCCTTTATGTAACCACTGGATACTTTGAAAAAAACAAGCCATATAGCAGGAAGGAGGCACCATGAACGCAAGCACCAATAAGTCCGCCACCTTGGCGCAGGGTACAGTGAGCTATCGCGATAAAGGGACAGGACCAGCCATTGTTTTTGTGCACGGTCTTTTCCTGAACGGAACGATTTGGGACAAGACGATCGAACGCTTGACCTCTCATCGGCGATGCATCGTGCCTGAACTCCCCCTCGGCGCGCATACAACACCTCTCAACAAAGGGGTCGACCTCTCATTGACCGGGGTTGCCCAGCTCGTCGCAGACTTTCTGGAAGAACTGAACCTCGACAACGTGACCCTTGTCGGACTCGATTTCGGCGGCGTCATCGCACAGATCGTAGCAGCCCGGCACAATGATCGGGTGTCCCGGCTCGTTCTGACAAACTGCGACGCTCTTGAGGTTTGTCCGGCAAAAGGGTTTGGCTATCTCACATGGTTGCCGCGTGTACCTTTCGCGACCTGGATTCTTGGAAAACTCATGCACCATGTAGGGCCATTGCGCCGTCACGAGACATCCTTCGCAGCGTTTGCAAAAACGCCCCTGCCCGACGCCCAGCTTAAAGACTGGGTTCGGCCCATGGCAGTCTCATCAGGTGTGCGCCGGGACGTCAAAAAGCTGCTGCGCTCAATTGACGTCAAGCTGACACTCGCACTTCCAGCCGAACTCAGCAGCGCAGGAACGTCAGTTCTGCTGGCTTGGGGGTCAGAGGATGCACTCTTTTCGATGGACCTCGCGCAGAGACTCGCAGCTGCTATCGGAAGTAACGCGTTCCTGACGGAAATCCCTGACGCAAAGACATTCGTTCCACACGACGCCCCAAAGGCACTCGCGTCAACCATTTTGGCGTTTACCGCGACGCCACCCTGGAAGCTCACAAGCGCAAGTCAGGCAAAACTATCAAAATCTGCTTAGGAGAACCCCATGACGCTTAAAGGCATTGCACACATCAACTTCACCGTTAGCAATTTCGAGAAATCATTCCCGTTCTACGAGAAGCTCTTCGCCCATTTGGGCCTGAAGGAAATGATCAAGGCAGATGGCTACTATTACTGTGTTGGAAAACGGACCGCCATCGGCATCCAGGCATGTAGCGAAGAGAATACCGACCTGCCTTTTGATCAGGGGCGGTCAGGGTTGCATCATTATTGCCTTTCCATGGAAAGCCGGAATGACATAGACGCGCTCGCCACCTTTGCAGAAACCATCGGCGCGCGCATTGTCAGAGAACCCGCCGCGCAGGATGACTGGTTTCCGGGCATGTATTCATGTCTCTTTGAAGACCCGGACGGCATTCGCATTGAAGCAAACCATATTCCAAAGCGCAGTTGACCAGTTTGCAGGCAATGGCTTACTGGGCAGGTCTCGGTCGACTGATAATACGAAAGATGGCCGCAAGGGACACACAAGCCCAGACACCTTCCAGAATGACAAAGGGCATATAGGCGATGAGCCACGAAGCATAGGTCGCAAGCAACGCCCCTATGAAGTTCGTACTCGGATAGGCCAAGCTCTCTTTTGCGACCATGCCCAAAAGGTTCGCAGCAAAGGCGCCGAGCAAAAGCGCAACCCCTGCCGCCCCAATAAGATCTGCCCCAAGCATTACAACCCCGCCTTGGTGAGTTGCGCTAGCCACCATTGATTGAGCTGCCAGATCGAACGTTCCAGTGGTGACAAACGACCCTGTGACGTCAACGGGGCTTTGAGGCCTTCCCACACCATATCGTTCGCCTCAATATCCTCATGATGGATCACGGAGAGAAGCGCCCCTGCACCCTCGGCAATTTCATCTATATTCGGCAGCTTCGCTGAAGACTTTGGTACCAAGAAGTGGATCTGGAGGTGAAGCCGGTCAACACCCACAGGGGTAATCTGATACCAGGTTGCGGATGTCCCCTGGAAGGCCAACAGAAAACAGGGAAACAAAACCGTGGCCAACAGATCATCCCGCTGCCAGTCTTCTAAACCTTCGATGAGCGGAAGGCCATCCGGGTCATTTCCATGCGGCTCCTTCGCGGGCATATGAAGAATGGAATAGGGTCCGCTTGCATTCGGAATTTTTGAGTCCTTCGCAGGATAAACCGGCTCGAATGTCTCCTTATGGATGGCGATGTGATGATACGCCTCCATGAAATTCTCAACCAGAACCTTCCAGTTCCAGGGGCTGTCAAACGCCAGCGTCTTGATGATGACCATGTCATCAAGCTTGTAGTTCGAGAACATTTTTTGATAGGTCGCAACCTGCGGCGCGAAAGCTTCAGCATCATCGTCAAAATTGACCATGACGAAGCCTTCCCAAATCTCGGTGCGCAATGTTGGTAGCTTGCAGGACTTCTCGTCAAACCCATCAGCCCCGTCCATCAAAGGCGCACGGATGAGCTGACCGTCGGTCGCATAGCTCCACGCATGGTACGGACAGGAAAAGAGTTTCCGGTTACCTGCCCCCTCGGCGATTGGCGCGGCGCGGTGGAGACAGACCCGAGACATCACGCGGACCTCTCCATCTGTTCCGCGCACAAGCATCAAGGGCTGATTGTAGAGCGTGAAGCAAATGTAATCGCCCGGGTTCGGCACCTGATCAGCTCGACCCACCGGCAACCAGTTTTTGCGCATAATCCGCTCAATCTCTACCTCATAGAGATCGGGGTCGGTATAGGCAGCCGTTGGGAGTGTCCAAGCCTCTTCAAGCGGCGCGGAGACACGGCAAAGCTCTTCTGCCGAAAGGCCGGGAAGGGTGCCAGAAAAGGTGAAGGAATGTGTACTCATCATCAGTCTCCTCAGGCGGCGGCTGTGAGCCAGTCAGCAATGCCCGGCGCTTCCATGACTAAGGCTCGCCACCCTTCAGGCACTATCGCGGCTGATCCGCCATTGAAATCTGAGGCACCATAAATCTGCCTGGCCTCATGAGTCAATTATTTTTGTTTAGATGAAATAAAATAGACATTGGCGGATTTCTGCGGCAAATTGAGGCATGGTGGAAGCAAGCGAAAAAACACCCGCACAAAAACCCAAGCGGCCAGTAGGCCGCCCGAGGGCGGACGGACGACCACAGCTCACAAAAGAGGCTGTCTTTTTGGTCGCGGCCAAACATATTGCCAAGGACGGATATGCCGGCGCCAGCATTCGCAAGATCGCAGCGGAACTGAAAGCGGCACCAGCATCCGTCTTCAATCTCTTTCCAACCAAAGACGTGCTGTTGAACGAATTGCTGAGCTTCGCCGCAACCCCTTCCATGGTGTTTTACGACGAACTTGCCAGGTTCAATCTCCCTCCAGCAGTGGCGCTGTTTAAGTCGATCATGGAGGAAGTGACGGCTGTCGCCTCGGCGGACCGCGATTTCCCAGCCATCTTCTACTTACCGGAACTCTCAAAGCCTGGGTTTGAACCCGCGCAAAAAACCCGCGCCACCATGGTCGCGCACTATCGCGCCCTCATCGAAGCCGGGCAGCAGGCCGGTCTGTTTTCAGTCGAGATACCCGCACTTTCAGCAGAACAGGTTTTCCAGCTCACCGAAACGAGCATCATCGCCCAACAGGTTGCGGCGGCGACGCCGCCTGAAAAGGCAGCACGCGCAACAGCGCGCTTTTGTTTGCGTGGATTGCTGAATGATCCGGCGGAGTTGGCTGCGATTGAGCAGGCAGCAGATCTGGTGCCGCTCGCTTTTGTTCTACCCGAAAGGGTCTGACCGACCTGTCAGACTGACCAGCAGATCAGTTACACGGCAACACATTGTCAGTGAGTGCAGTACCGCCAAAGTCAATTGTGCCCGTGAACGACGCTGCGCCATTTGTCTGACAGACCGTCGGCGCATTCGTCAGATTGTTGAGATTGCCTGAGCCATCGAGAACCATCGTCGCCCCAGCCCCACCTGTGAAGACGAAGACAGCGCCACCACCCGCACCAGCAGTGCCCTGATGATCATTCCCGGTATAGGTCAGTGTCGAATTTGCCCGTGCTTCAATTGTCGTCCGCGTAATGTCGCGCCACGTGTTGTTGGTGATCACCGCAGTCACACCGGTCCCCATCTCAACAGCACTGAAAACGCCTTGCTCGCTCAGCGTATTGTTCGTGAACGTAAACTGGGAATTGCTTCCAATCTCCAGACCGCGTCCGCCGAGGTTTTGCAAACTGGTATTGTCGATATAGACGTTCGTCGTTCCCGCCGCCAGGTTTATGCCGTCAGTCGCCTGCGCCCCGTCGCTGCTAATTGTGAGCCCGGTAATGTGCGTATTGTTTGCCATCCGAACAGCATCGGCTTCAGCAAGAACATGAATTGTCGCTGCAGCTCCGGGCGCGGCATATGTGTCTTGCACGCCTGTCGTGCGCCCCTCAACGAGAATTCCCTGCGTGCCACCAACGATGGATTGATCTGCTTCCAATATAGTTTGACCAAACGTTCCATTGTCGCCCTGTAGAACGATAAGGCTGTTGCCCCCGGCCGCAGTCACCTGAGCTTGAGAGGTGCCGGGCGTATCCACAAAGACAACCTGATCTAGGTCGACATTCGTGTTCGCATCTTTCACCGGTTCAAGCGTCGTAGGCAAATCGACCGAGGTCACACTGGTGACTGTCGATCCAGAACGGGTTTGCGTCACAATGTCTGTATCCCGTTCCAGCGCTTCCATCATTCTTGCCGATTGTGAAACGCGCCCACGGTTCGAACGGTTGGGAGATCCCAGCGGAATACGGAGCCTCACACCAATTTCAAACTGCTCTTTGCGCACATCATCATGTTGCGCTTCCATCTCAAAAGTGAGCCGCGACCCTGGCAGCCCGCCAAACACATCATTGAGCCGCCACTCGGCGCGCAGACGCGGGCCCCATATAGCATCCGGAAAGAGCGAGTTGTCGAAGTAAAACCCGCCAAGAAAGATCCGGGCTTCGTGATCGAAAAGATCAACGCCCTCCTCAACAGGCTGAACCCAGTCGAACCATTCTTCCAGTGGCGCGCGGCGACCCACCTCGCCATCAACACCCCAGGCGGCAAGATCAAAACCGGCGCTTGTGGTGGTGGTCGTGGTGGTCGTGGCACCCCCGCGGGCAAAGAACAATTGCGACCCAACGAGACTTAAGGCTGGGTCGGTCGTCACCGTTGCAGATGTGGAGGTCGAAGAGGAAGTGCCGACGCTTTTCTGATCCTCAAGCGGGTAATACCCGTTCAGCCGAACATCCCAGTCCTTGGAGAGCGCTTCCACACCCCCGGCGATCTGATGAAATGTGTTGCCATTCTCAGAAGACCGGATGTCATAGCCGCCCCAAACGCCAAGGTTCCAGCCGTCGCTGCGCATCTCCCGATAGCCCAACGCGAAATTGCCTTCTTCCGACCCACCCTCAAAGAGTTTGCCGCGTGCTTCGACAAAGAGAAGTTGATCTTCATCCTGTGCAATCGGCGCGAAGCCAACCGCCTCTGCCCTGTCATTGCGGTTGGACAAAGTCCCGCCAGCCTCAACCCAAGGTTCCCAGTTAGGTGTTGCGCCAGCACCAAGACCCGCGTCGGCAATTGCCGGCCCGGTGAGCATGCCCAAACACACTGCGAAAACAGCCCATGACGCCAATTGGCGGGCCAACCCCGTTAACACTTTCCAGATCCCCACGAACGCGCAGAATTCTCGCAAACTTCAAGAATTCCGTCGTTTTTCTGGGATAAATCTTACGCGCCCAAGCACATTCTGGCGACCAAAAGTCCATATTATGGTTAATTGAGGAAACGAGGCCTGTTCCTAGTCCAATTGGCCTCTGAACCGATCAACAAAGCCAATACCCACCGGTCCCGCGATATGAGAAGTGGGTTTGCTCGCCGCTTGATCATGCATGCAGCTGCCGAACTCTGAGCAGAAATTATCTCGCGAGTAACGCTCAAGGATGACGCTGAGATCGGTCTTGGGAACATCTTCCAAACGTGACCCCACAAGATCGAGAGCGGCTCCAAAATGCACAAAAGCGAGTTCTGGGGCGCATTTATGGACCACGCCAATGGACGAATGCAGGGCGATCGCATCATGCACTATATCCGCCCGGCTCTCGGCCAATCCATTATTGAGACAGAACGTTCTAGCCAAATCTGCCCCGACCCATTCAAACGACCCAGGATCGTCTTTGTGCGTGTCGCTCAAGCCCAGATCATGGAGAATACACCCGAGATAGAAGAGCTCTTTGTCCAGCTTCAGACCATCGCGGGCGGCAAGGAGCGCCCCAAAACAATAGGTTCGCTCTGAATGGGCAACCAGCATCGGCGAGCAGAGCTCTTCGGCATATCCACGTGCCTGATTGGCCAACGCGCTATCCGGTGCCTGCCAATCCTCAGGCACCACATCTTGCAGGCGTTTCAGGCCGAGACGAAGAGCGAGTCGATGGCGCGCACCCCTCATTTCAGCGCCAAGTATGCGCCCAATAACTCTAGGCTTCGACAATCGGCCGGGGTCTTGAGCCAGGGTCATCGGTCTGCTCCTTCATATTTGTTGTTTGAGCTTGAGAGATAGAGCGCGATGTTGAGCGCATCGAGGGCAAGACAGATGCCCATTGTGAGCGTCACAAAGGCCAGCCAGGCGCTGTAAAGATCCACCACTCCCCGGTCTATCAGGACCTGAACGAGGTAAGGAAAGAGCGGCAGCCAGACGATGTGCACCAGACTTGAGAGCCGGGTAAAAGGCACCCGCTTATGCATCTGAGCAGCGATCAGGACCGATCCCACACAGCTGATAAGAATAAGAACGGCTTCGAAACGATATAAGAAAACCAACCCTCCAAGCACCATTGGCGCATTGAGCAAGGGCCCCCAGATCCGCATGAAGGGGGACACCCGTTGCAGGTCTTCAATCATGCACTTGACGTCTCTTATCCACCCCACAGGCATCTCCTGAAATAGAGGTTTATTTTTATACCGGTCCGCTTAATAATGCGCAGATGAGAGCCGGGGTCAAGAAATATATGCGAAACGGTATAGAATAATGAAAAGCACGCCTAAATCCAGTGCGAGAGGGCGCCCGCGCAAGTTTGACAAGGACGCGGTCCTCCAGCTGATCGTGAAGGTCTTCTGGGCGAAAGGATATTCAGGCACATCTCTGGATGACCTCGCCACCGCAACCCGGCTCAGCCGCCCCAGCCTTTACGCTGCCTATGGCAACAAGCTCTCAATGTATTTAGCTACACTGGAGGTGTTCGGGCATCGCATGGCGACCGAGGCAGGGGGGGCCCTGGCCACCGGGCCCGATCTGCGCACAGGCCTCCTCAACTTCTATGACGCGGCGCTCGACATTTACCTCGGCAAAGATGAGGAAATGGCCCAAGGCTGTCTGGTTTTCACCACTGCTGTGACAGAAGCGACGAATGAGCCCGAAATCAAAGCAATGGTGCAGGCGCAGCTCGCCGGCATGGATCAGGCGGTAAAAGCCCTTATTGCTGATCGTGCGCCCGGTATTGCCCCCTCCGCTATCGCGGCAGCGGCAGAACTGGCCACAGGAACACTGCTCAATCTGGCAACCCGGGCCCGCGCAGGTACCCCGCGCGAAAGGCTGCGTGAAGTTGCCCGGGCAACTGCCGATGCAGTCGCGGCGCTGACACGCGCCCGACCGGCCTAACCGCTCTTACGTTCAAACAAGAACGATCACGACAGCTGCAGCAATGGCCAAAATCATCTGCGCTGCGTCCATGACATAGATGAAATTCATCGGCCCGGTAGCGACATCCCAGAGGGTGTCATCCGCCTGCCGTCCGCCATTTCTGTGAATGGGCACATTCGGCGCAAACTGGGAGAAATGCGCCGCCGCGAGCGCAACCAGAATGACCACGCGCTCAGCCGGGTCAGCGAACAAGTCGAGCCCCAGCACTGAGATCACGATGAGCATCCAACAAAGAAGAGCCAAAGACCCGTTCATGCCACCAAGGAACCGAATGCCTGCTGCCATGGTGGGAAACACCGGTGAGTGTCGTTGGCTCTTGGCGACCATCACTTTCGCGGCCGCAAAATGCTGAAATCCGAAATAGCGCAGCGCTGCAGTAAACCAGAGCGCGCTTGCCACCAGGGCCAGCACATAAAACGACGAAGCGATCATGGATTTCTCCTGTGACAGATGCGGTGATCATGAATGGGCCTGTTGCGAATGAGGCCCGAAGCAGGTATTTCAAGGTTGAAGCTTTATATTTCAACCTTGAAGTAAAATCAATGGCAAAGTCACCACGCATCTTCCACCTCCTTCAGCAGGCAAACAGCCGGCTCTTCGGCGCTGTGGATCGTCAGCTCAAATCCCGAGAGGGAATTGCGACCGCGCACCAGGTCATTCTTTTCGTGTTGGCGCAGGAAGATGGCCTGGCGAGTGCCGAAATCGCCAAACGCGCAGGCATGTCTCAATCTCGCCTGACCGGGTTGGTGGACACATTGGTCTCAAAAGGGATGGTGCGCCGGGAAAAAGCAGACACAGACAGCCGGGTCCACAAGGTCTTCATCACAGATCAGGGGACAGCCCTGGTTGCCCGAACATCCGGACAGGCGAGAGGGCTCAATGAAGACCTTCTCAAGCCCTTTGCCAAAAGTGAGCGCGAGACCATCGCGCGCTTCCTGAAACATGTGTCTGACACGGCGAAGACCATCGAAAAACGCTGAGCTGTTTCACACCGTACTGACCCTGCCTGTCGACGACGGGCAATTGTCAGGAACACCGCCTGGCGCTTAGGCTTGGCAGGTCCCTGTCGCGCGCCGTGGCGGGTTGATGTCGTGGTCTGGCGGGTCCCTGTCGTGGTTAAATCAGGCCACATCCGGCTCTCATGAAGCCTCAGCGGAAAGGTAGCCCTCATGAGTATTCAGATATGAGCATTCAAAAAAGACGCCTTGAAAAAGGATGGACGCAGGAACAGCTCGCAGAGCATGCGGGTCTGAGCGTGCGTACCATCCAGCGTATCGAAAGTGGAAATCCAGCGACCTTGGAATCGCTGAAATGCCTCGCTGCTGTTTTCGAAACAAGCGTGACACGCTTAACGCAGGAGCCCGAGACAATGAACAATCTATCCCAAGACACATCCCTCAAAGACCGGCAGGAACGCGACGCCATTCAATATGTGCAAAGTCTCAAAGGCTTTCACATGCACTGGCTCTCTTACGTTTTGATCATGCCCGGCCTTTATGTGCTCAACATCATGATGAACCCGGACCGCCTTTGGGTCATCACCGTCGCCCTGGGTTGGGGGTCCGGTGTCCTGCTTCACGGATTGACCGTTTTTGGGTTCTTCAAGTTCTTCGGCGGCGACTGGGAGCAGCGCCAGTTCAAAAAACGCATGGATGAACTGAACCAGCGCTAGAACCCAGCGCCAGAACATTGCCAACTGGCGCTGACACACTTCAGTGTCAGCGCCACACGCCATACGCACATTCTTCACAAACCCGGATTGACAGATTATATATGCATCACGCATATATAATGATGGAGAAAATGATGGGCACTCATGTCTTCTGACACAGTGTTCGCAAGGACGTCCAAGACCTTGCGATAAGAAGGATGAATCAATGTATGAAACCAGAGCGCTCGACGAGACAACCTGGCCGGACTTCGCGCGTCTGGTCGAGGAGAATAACGGTGTCTGGGGTGGGTGCTGGTGCATGTGGTATCACGGTAAGGGCGCAGGCGCCGACGCCTCTCCAGCACAGAAGCGCAAAGCAAAAGAATGTCTCGTTCGCGAAGGCCGGGCGCATGCCGCGCTTGTCTTCGAGAGTGATGCGTGTGTTGGTTGGTGCCAATTTGGATCTCCAGAGGAACTTCCACGGATCCATAATCAGCGAGCCTATCAAAAGACCGATCCGGTATTGCCCAACTGGCGGATCACCTGCTTTTTTTCCGGCAAAGGACATCGTGGCAACGGCGTAGCGTCGGCGGCCTTGGAAGGTGCCATCGAGCAAATCAGGAAGTTGGGCGGTGGGTCTGTTGAAGCGTTCCCGGAAAACACAGAGGGCCGAAAGGCTTCACCCGCATTCCTTTTCAACGGTGCCCTCGCCATGTTTGAACGACACGGCTTCAAGCGATCACACCAGATCGGGAAGCATAAGTGGGTGGTGACGAGGACAATCTAATGACTTTCGGCGTTGGAGTTATCTTCTTGGCTTAACCGCCATCGGGAGGTGACCAAACAATCCTGTTGGCTCCCCAATCGATACCCCTTCGATTGCCAGGAGTTTGAGTATGGTCTCAATTCCGCCGACCGCTGAAAAGCCAGTAAGCCGTCCGCCAGCACCAATGACCCGATGACAGGGGACAATAATCGGAAAAGGATTGCGCCCTAACGCCTGACCCACTTTGCGGGCGAGCTGCTTGTCACCAAGCCGAGAGGCGACATCCCCATAGGTGAGCGTCTCGCCAGCCGGGATCGTGCGAGTGAGGGCGAAAACCTTCGCTGCAAATGGATCACACTCACTGAAGTCGCAAGCAATGAAAGAAAGGTCCGCTCGGTCCCCTTCAAGCAGCGCAAGGATCGATTGAATAGCGCGATGAATAGGAGCAGGCAGCTCTCCCCTTGTCGCTCCTATTCGCGCCGTCAAACGGGCCGCGGTTGCAGCATCCGTTCTCTCCGGCAGAAAGGTTGCGACAACAGCGTCGCCACGCCAGGCAATACCGCAACCGCCGAGCGGTGTTGGGAACAGCGCAAAATGCACCAGGGGCCCTGCATCACCGGCGCGCATCCCCTACTATCTCATGTAACCGCAAAGCAGCGATGGATGGGGCCGCCGTCACCGGTTCTCGATTTGGTTACGGTGATAATATTGTTAAGCCAGGCATAGCGCTCATCACTGGTTTCAAACAGGGGCGCCGCGCGAAAATAATAGCGCCACGCACCCCCTGGATCATCCGCCTTCTCGACATCAAACGCATATTCAGCGTCTTCCGGCGCCGACCAGAACCGGCCTTGCCATTGAAGATAGAGCAGGGCGTTATCATGGGTCTCCAGGCAGAAGCGCACGTCCAACAGTCCCGACCCGTCCGGGCGGATCCGGATCCAGTCCGCACCTGAGTCTGGCACCACGCGACCGCGCAGGTGAGGCCCCTCGAACGTGCCACCCTTGACCAGAAAGATCACGCGATTGCCATCAGACATGGACCCCACATCCATAGCAGGCAGGTGAAGCTTCACGCGCGTTTCAAACAGGAACTCAAGACCGGGTGGGCTGTCTGCATCCCAACCCGCCTCACTGGATTTCAGAATTTCGTGCATATCGATCTCCTCTAAACGATAGTTTCTGTAGGAAAGGTGCTCGCAGTGGTTGCCTGGTACAGCTCTATCAGCTCACTGCTCGGACCTAGAATGAATGCCATCCGCATAGGCTCGGGCCGCTTTCCTGTCATGCAGACGTCGAGCGGTGAACCGTCCCAATGCTCTCCCTGCATAGTGAAGCCGAAGGGCGTCCCGCCAGCTTTGAGTGCTCGATCATAAGCGGCATCAATATCCACCGTCGCAAGCGCAAGGTGGTTCAGTGGAAATCCGGGTGGGGACATCATTCCGTCACCGGCGGGGTGAAGCTCGACGTACCGCCCTTCACCTGCTTGCAAGAAGACGCTCGCAACATGAAAGGGAAACGCACCTGTGGGCCGGACCCCGACAATGTCATCGAACTCCTCGCGCAAAGTTAGTCCGAGTCCTGAAGTGTAGAAGGTTACGGACGCCTCCATATCCGGCACGAACAGACACACATGGTGTAAAACGGGGTGGTCTGAGCCGCAAAACACGCGGTCTTTAACATCCGCGTAGTTTTGAGTTCCATCGGCGTTGATCGACGCGATGGAATCCTCTTTTGCCTTCTCACTCATGATCTGGGTCACCCCTCTGCGTTGCAATGGTCCCTTGCACATACGTTCCGACGTCAAAACGGCTCCTTGGACAAGCGCCCGTTCATATTTATATGCATTACGCATATATTTTTGTCAATCCTGCAATTGCGGAATTTATGCGACGCGCATACATTGCCGAGATGGACCGCACAACAAACCTGCTGGGCGCGCTCGCCCTCGCAATCAGCGACCGGATCAAAACCGGCATCAAAGACACATTCGATCGCTCCGGGGAATCGGCAGCGGCCATAGTCGTACTTGGATATGCACCCGGACTGTCCGTAGAAATTCTTCGCCAGGTCCTCGATCTTTCACATCCAGGCACCGTGCGCTTGATCGACCGCCTGGAGGAGGACGGCCTCGTCGAGCGACGCAAGGCTGCAGATGGCCGAGCTGTTGCGCTGCATCTGACGCGCAAAGGCGGCAAGCTGCGTCAGCGTCTGATGGACCAGCGCCTTGATCTGCTGGAAGCGGGCCTCAAGGGCCTCAATGCTAGAGAGCGCGTGGTTCTCGGTGACCTGCTCGCCAAGGTCCTGACCAACCTGCCGGAAACCGAAATGGCAAAACATCGCATTTGCCGTCTGTGCGCCGTCGGAACGTGTAAAGATTGCCCGATTCCGGGCCACGCAATCTGACTGGTCATCCAAAAATGACTAGAATGTACCCGAGGCTCGCGGACACATTGAAAAAACGGCGGCGACTGGGAGCAGCGCCAGTTCAAAAAACGCATAGAAGACCTGAACCGGCGGTAGAGGGAGGTGAGGTCAGCCATGCCCCTCATGAGAAACAGCTGACCTCAAAATACCAAACTCACGCATTGCCGTGATAATAGCGCTCAAAGACAATCTCGCCGTCTTTCCAGGTCGTCACCACAACCTGGTTCTGGACCACGTGGGCACCATCTTTGGTTTTGAACTCCATGGTCGCTTCATAGAAGGTCTTGTCGCCCCCTGCCCCAATTGAGTGGGCAGTGTATTGGATGAACTCAGCGACACCCTCCAGAAGCTTTTCTTCAAAGGCGATGCATTCCGCTTTGCCTTTTCGTGCAGGATTGTCCTGCTCCTGAATGGCTACATCATCTGCAAAGTAGGTTTGCATGCCTTCGAGAAATCCACCTTCCGCAAGCAGAGCCAAAAGGCCGTTCAGTCGGTCGAGATTTTGCGACTCCATAATCTGAGATCCTATCTTGTTGTCCGGCCATCAAAACTGGTTGGGCGGTTCGGTGTTTCGAGCTGCATAAGTTTCAGCCCCGGCGCTGCTACAGTTGGGGACACCCGGTGAGAGGATCCACAAACCATTGCTCACCAGTCTTCAACTAATGGTGACAGACGAATCCACAGACCATCTCAAACAACAACCATTCCCCGAAAGGGGTGGATCACACATCATGTTAAGGAAAATTGGAGCGGGCGATGAGATTCGAACTCACGACCCCAACCTTGGCAAGGTTGTGCTCTACCCCTGAGCTACGCCCGCGCTCCAGACGGGATATATCCCCGCCGAGGGGGGTATATCGCGCATTGATGCCGCCTTTGCAAGCCCTTATTGCGCCTAACTTTTCAAGCTGCAATGGAACACCTTTAGACAGCGTCAGGCCTTGGCAAGAAGCGCCCTTGGTGGCATGAGAAGCAGATGACGACCGAAGACCAAACATCAGATCCCGCTCCATTAGAAGCCCCTGTCAGCAAGGAAGGCCTGTTGGCCCTGCTAAATGATCTGGGCATCACCGCCACCACCATCGACCACCCGCCCCTCCACGCGGTCGATGATGCTCAGGCTTGGCGGGCAGCCAACATGTCTGCCCAAACTGGCGGCTTCTGCAAAAACCTGTTCCTCAAGGACAAAAAGGGCGCTCTTTGGCTTGTCGTTACGCTAGAGGAACGAAATATTCGTCTAAACAGCCTGCCGAAAAGCCTGGGCTCAGCACGCCTCTCCTTCGCAAAACCTGAGCTTCTCTGGGAAACCTTGGGCGTCAGGCCTGGCTCCGTCACCCCATTTGCGCTGGTGAATGATGTGGACAGACAAGTCCGCCTGATCCTCGATGCCCCCATGATGGACCATGCCTGGCTGAACTATCATCCGTTGACCAATGAGGCGACCACCACCATCTCAAAAGCCGACTTTCTGAAATTCATCCGCCATTGCGGCCACGAACCCACTATTATCGATTTGGAAGCAGCGGCAGGCCTTTAAACAGCGCCTTTCGCCCTATTTCATTTACAGACAAGTCTCTTTTGCAGACAGAAAATGAAGGAACCTCATGTCAGATCTGGCAGGCACCCCTGATACGCCCCCGACACCTTCCGGCGCGGGCGACTACATCAAGGACACAACAACAGAGACCTTCATGGCAGATGTCGTGGAGGCCTCCAAACAGGTTCCCGTGATTGTCGACTTCTGGGCACCCTGGTGCGGGCCCTGCAAACAGCTCACACCCGTTATAGAGAAGGTCGTCAATGCGGCCCAAGGTGCTGTGCGTCTTGTGAAGATGAACATTGATGATCATCCAGAAGTTGCCCAGCAATTGCGGGTGCAATCGATCCCAGCCGTATTTGCCTTCAAGGACGGTCAGCCGGTAGATGCTTTTCAAGGCGCCCTGCCCGAAAGTCAGATCAAGCAATTCATTGAAAAGCTGGCTGGGGAAATCGGACCCTCCCCTGCAGATCAATTAGCCGAAATGGGACGCGAAACTTTTGCTCAGGGCCAGTTGCAGGAAGCAGCACAAATGTTCGCGCAGGCACTGCAGCAGGAAGCCGGACACATTGGCGCCATTGCGGGCCTCGCCCTTTGCTATCTGCAAAGCGGCGATGCAGACCGCGCGAGCCAAACGCTCGAACTCGCGCCCCCCGACAAAGTGAATGATCCCGAGCTCGCAAGCGTGCGCGCAGCGATCGCTCTCGACGCAAAGTCAGGCGATGTCGGCGAGACCGCAGAGCTACGCGCAAAACTGGACGCCAACCCTAAGGATCATCAGGCACGCTTTGATCTGGCACTCGCACTGAACGGTGCAGGCGATCGTGAAGGCGCAGTAAGCGAACTCCTCGACATCATCGCCATGGACCGGGCCTGGAACGAAGAAGCCGCCCGCAAACAGTTGCTTGAGTTTTTTGACGCTTATGGACCAACAGATGATGTGACGAAGGAAGGTCGCAAACGCCTGTCCTCAATTCTGTTCAGCTAGGCGATGTGATCAAACCCCAATGGCAGCTACCGCCATCAAGAAGGTGATAAGTAAACCGTGAGTGGAAAGTACCTCAAAGCAAGCGATCTCCCATCGCGCATTCCTGTGTTTCCGCTCACCGGCGCGCTGCTGCTTCCGCGCACCCAGGTTCCCTTAAACATCTTTGAACCACGCTATCTGCAAATGGTCGAAGACGCTCTGGGCGCCGAACGCCTGATCGGCATGATCCAACCTTCCGTTGCTGCGCCCACAAGCAATGCCGGCATTGTGGAGGATAAGCTGCCCCTGCACACAATCGGCACCATCGGGCGCATCACCTCTTTCATGGAGACCGATGACGGTCGTTTCCTGATTACCTTGACCGGTGTCTGTCGGTTCCGCATTCGCGAAGAGCTCGACACTGTCACCCCTTATCGTCAGTGCTTTGTGGAGACGGAAGAGTTCGAAGGCGACCTCAAGGCCGGGCTTGGCGAAGACGATGTCTCCCGCGACCGGCTGCTGGAGATCCTCAAACAATATTTGGAGACCAATGGATTGTCCGCAGACTGGGACGCCATTAAAAACGCTCCCAACGAAAGCCTTGTGAATTCCCTGTCGGTGATTTCACCCTATGGACCAGATGAAAAACAGGCATTGCTTGAAGCCAAAACCCTGGAAGACCGAAACCAGATGTTGATTGCGCTCACAGAAATTGCGCTGGCGCGCGACAACACCGACGGCAGCTCGACCGTTCAATAAGGTTTGCCTTCCTCATATTCCCGAAAAAGAGTTCTTATGACCGATACCCAATCAACTCCTCCCGCCAATATTTCTCCTGCGGTTGATCCCAAATTGCTCGAGATACTGGTCTGTCCCGTCACAAAGGCAACACTGCACTATGACCGCGACGCCCAGGAGCTGGTCTCTGAAGCTGCCGGTCTCGCCTATCCCATTCGCGACGGCATTCCCATTATGCTGCCTGACGAAGCGCGGCAGCTGGGATGAGCGACGACACGAAGGCGCCGGACCAGGATCGACCCTGGCCAACGGAGCTGCGCCTTTCTGATCAAGGCCGCTTGCTCATCGTCTCCTTCAATGACGGAGAGAAATTCGAGCTGCGCGCGGAATATCTGCGGGTCGAAAGCCCAAGCGCCGAAGTGCAAGGCCACGGCGCTGGCCAAAAGCAAATCGTGCCCCACAAACAGGATGTTTCAATCACCAACATTGAACCCGTGGGCAACTATGCCGCGCGTCTCCTATTTAGCGATGGGCATGATAGCGGGCTGTTCACCTGGGATTACCTGCATGAACTCGGGCGCGAATATGAGGGAAAATGGGCGGATTATCTCGCGGGGCTCACCGAAGCAGGTCTCGGGCACTGAGCCAATCTCCCAATATCGTCCGTCTGCGGTCAATATACTGGACACTGCGACAGTCTGACACAGCGCAAATGTTTACCATCTTCGTCTAGAAGACGCCGTTCATTACGCACGCGGAGACGGCGGATGAACCAATCAGAAGAGGGATGAGGAGGCGGTGGCACTGAGTATGTGCCATGGAGGAAGTCATGCGTTGAACGGCGCAGGACATGAATAGACATGCGCGCGAACTCACCAGTTTGCCGGCATGTTTCACATCAATCTTTCGGGGGGACACGAAAGTGAAAAATGCAGGACGCACTAAACAACGACCACGCACTCACGTCCCGGAAGGCTCAAGAATTGACCGCCTACTGGCACAAACTGTCAGAGACTGCAGGTGGCATTCCGCCAAGGACAGCGTTTGATCCGATCGCCATCCCCTCGACTCTGCCGTCGGTCTTTCTCATTGAGCGGCTTGATGCGGACACATACCGCTTTCGCTTGCTAGGGACAGATTTTGCAGAACGTGGCGTCAGCGATTTGACGGGCACACTTTTGAAGCGCTCAGAAGTAGCCGCTGATAGAAGCCCAATCTTTGCCGTGCTTGATCGTGTTCTCGACACGCCTTGCGGCCTCCATATCTTGGGCGTTGAACAAAGCGAAAAAGGCAGACAATCGCTTGTCGAATATGTCGCGTTCCCACTGTCCGATGAAGAAGGTGCCTCCCGGTTTGTTGTAGGTAGCGGGTCACCGCTCGCAACATTGGGCTATGAAGATGAGGCGACCGGCTACGGGCCATTGGTCGAGGTAAGAGATCTACGGGAAATTTCACTCGCAATCTCTAAGCAGGGTGCTGCCTAAAGAGGCTCGCCTTTCATCAAACGCGGCAGGTCGCCAACACCACCACCGGCGAGGCGCATAAAGAAACGACGCGCAGGTCCAATCCGGTTGACGAGCCCAAGACCCATGTCGCGCAGCAGGCGCAAGGGCGTCACATCGTTTGAGAACAGGCGGTTAAGACCGTCGCAAGCAACGGCCAGCGAGACATTGTCGAAGCGCCGCCACCGTTCATACCGGTGAAGCGTCACAAGCGCACCAATATCAAGACCAACCCGCTGCGCATCGACCAACACATCCGCCAGTGCTGCAACATCACGCAACCCAAGATTGAGACCCTGCCCCGCGAGCGGATGAATGCCATGCGCCGCATCGCCGACAAGCGCTATACGCGGACGTACATAATCCCGTGCGAGTTGCAATGAGAGCGGATAAGACCAGCGGGGACCAACGGGCTTCATCTCACCAAGATAGGGCCCAAAGCGCTTTGCGCACTCAGCTGCAAAACCCTCGTCATCAAGGCCGAGTAAGGCATCGGCCAGTTCGGTCTCTTCTGTCCACACAAGCGACGAGCGATTGCCCACCATGGGCAGCACCGCAAAAGGCCCGCTTGGCAGAAAATACTCCTGCGCCACGCCATCATGGGGCAGCGAATGCTCAACAGTCGTAACGATCCCGGATTGACCATATGACCAACCGACCGTCTGAATGTCAGACTGTTGGCGGATTTGCGAGCGCCGGCCATCAGCGCCAACCAATAAGGCGCCCTCCAGAAGGGAGCCGGAACCCAAAGTTACAGTGACATGCGACGGCGCCACGTCAAAAGAGACGATCCTGTCGGGCGCCATCAGAGTGACCCCCTCTGAATTCGCCAGGGCTTTACGAAGCGCGACGCGCATATGCCGGTTTTCAATCATACCGCCAAGGGGCGCATCACCAATCTCTGTATGGTCAAAATGCAAAAAGAGCGGTGCGGCCGTTTCGCCGGGCCGACCATCTGTTACGACGATGTCATTGATCGGCTGAAGATGGTCTTCCATGTGCTGGGCAACGCCGAGCCCATCGAGCATTCGGAGCGACGCATCGGCAATTGACGACACCCGGCCGTCAAACTCTGGGTCCACATCAACTGCTGGATCAAGCACATCAACCACAGCGACCTGAAAGCCGCCTTGGCCCAGGGCCAGCGCCAAAGGCAGACCTGCCAGGCCGCCGCCGGCAATGATCACATCGAACTTTTTTGGGTCACCGCTCATAGAGGCAAAGTCCATCGGATTGCCCCAAAAGTCCAGTTGCCCCAGTGACGCAGGAGCCAAATCCTTTCTGGCTTGCAAGGGACCAAGCTGAACGCTAGGCTTCGGTGACATTTTGTCAGTTTTGCATCAAGAGGAGGAGCTTGTGGCGGAGCATCATCAGGAAGACGTGTCCCTACCCAAAGGTGTCGCGCTCACCGCGTTGGATGAAACCTATCGCGAGGACATTCACCAGGTTCTCGACCGATTGCGCGCAGAAGCCCCGGTACACGAAGATACGGACCTCGGACGGATCATTCTCACCCGTCACGATGATGTGCGTGGCCTGTTGCGCAATCGCGAGTGGGGGGTCGACCCGCGCAAAGCGACGCCGGATTCCTACATTCGCCTTATCACGGGAACCGATACGGAGGAGGGCCTCGCTCAATTCCAACCCTCCATGCTGTTTTCAGATGATCCCGATCACAAGCGTCTCCGTGCCCTGGTGAGCCAGGCCTTTAATCCCCGCGCCATTGAAAACATGCGGGCAAGGACCGAGGAAATCACCTCTGATTTGCTGGACGAAATGAACGGGCGCGACGAAATTGACTTCATCGCGGACTTCGCCGGACCGCTTCCGACCCTCGTCATTGCAGACATGCTGGGCGTCGCCCTGGAAGACCGGGATGACTTTAAGCGCTGGTCGGACGATCTGATCTTCGGTTTTGATCCACTAAAAGATGAAGAGACCAGCAAGCGTATCGAAGCCTCAGGCGAAGCCATGCGGGCTTACTTTGACAAAACCATCGCCGCAAGACGGGCCGAGCCCAAAGACGATCTCATCTCCGATCTGATCCGCGCGCAAGAGGCAGAAGACAGTTTGACGGATGACGAAGTCATGTCCATGTGCACGCTGCTCTTGATTGCCGGAAATGTGACAACAACAGACCTTGTTGGCAACGGCCTCTATGCGCTTCTCACCCACCCAGATCAGCTGAAAAAACTAAAAGCCGATCCGTCGCTGATTGAGAACGCCGTTGAGGAGATGCTGCGCTTTGACAGTCCCGTTACCGACAGCGGACGCATTCCTTTCGGCGATGATGAAGTCGGCGGCTGTCCCATCAAAAAAGGCCGGAGCATCACCACCTCTCTTGCAGCCGCAAACCACGACCCTAGTGTCTATCCTGATCCTCATAAGTTCGACATTGAGCGGGAAGACACCCACCACCAGTCTTTTGGAGGGGGCATTCATATGTGTCTTGGCGCACCCCTTGCGCGCTTGGAAGCCCAGATCGGCATCAATGCCTTCCTGGCCCGCTTCCCAAAGGTGCGTTTGAGCACAATGCCTGGCAAACGTCGGCACTTGCCATCCTTCCGCGGCTTTGAAACATTGCCAGTCAGACTGGACTAAGAAGCGGCGGACTTGTGAATGACTGACGACTGGGCCCACCAGCCTGCCTTAGCGCTTGGGGCTGCTATTGAAAGCGGGCGCGCCGATCCGCGCGAGATCACAGACTATTTTCTGAACCGTATTTCGGCTGAAGACCAGGACAACACGGTCTATGTCCGTTTGACCGCTGACAGGGCGAAACAAGAAGCCGCTGAAGCTGCCGAGCGCGCGAAAACCGGGTTTCGTCGATCACCTTTGGACGGCGTCCCCCTGTCGTGGAAAGAGCTCTTTGACGTAGCGGGTGAACCTTCAACGGCCTGCTCAAACCTTCTGACCAACAACATTGCGACGAAAGATGCGCTCACCCTGGAACGGCTGACGCGCGCAGGCGCCGTGCTCCTTGGCAAGACCACCATGACTGAGCTCGCCTTTTCGGGGCTCGGCATCAATCCCATCTTTGGGACCCCGGCAAACCCTCATGACCCCGACATTGCCCGTGCGCCGGGGGGCTCTTCGTCCGGCGCAGGTGTCTCGGTCGCCCGCGGACTTGCAGCCGCTGCCCTTGGCACCGACACCGGCGGATCCGTTCGCATCCCCGCCGCGTGGAATGGCCTCGTCGGCCTCAAAACAAGCTGGGGCCGCGTACCGCTGGACGGCACCGTGCCGCTCTCCCCCTCCCTCGACACGATCGGCCCTCTCACCCACACCGTCGCAGATGCTGCCACACTCTTCTCTCTCCTAAGTGGCGCGACGGCCGACATTCATAATGTGTCGCTTAAGGATCACGCGGTACTCGTGCCTGACAATTTGGTCTTTGACGGCCTCGACGCAGGGATCGCAAAGACCATTGAACAAGCCATTCATACCCTCGGCGCCAAAGGGCTTCGCATCATCCACAAACCCCTACCCGCCCTTGATGAGATCCAGAGCCTGGCGTGGGAGGGAGCCAGCATCCTGATTGCCGAAGCCTATGGGCTGTGGGGCGCAGACGTGGAACGACGGCAGAATGAAATGTTTGCCTCGGTCGCGTCGCGCTTCATGATGGGCAAACGCGGCTCTGCGCCAGATCTCGCCGCAGGACTCCTTCTCCGCGAGGCAATACAGAAGCGCTATGCAAAAGAGACAGAGGGCTATGATGCTGTCCTGATGCCGACCGTCGCCATCTCGCCGCCGGAGATCGAACCACTCCTGACTGACGATGCAGCTTATGGGCAGGCCAACAGTATGGCACTACGCAACACAACCCTCGGCAATCAATTGGGGCTCTGCGCACTGACTTTGCCCGTGGGGTCAGACGCCCTCGGCCTGCCTGTCGGCCTCATGATGCAGGCAGCCCCAGGCAAAGACGAACCACTCCTCCGCCTTGGCCGGGCAATGGAGATGGCACTCGCAAACTGATGCAGAGCTAAGCCGGCAGCAATCGACGCACGTCCGATGTCTCGCCCCCATACATGTTTTTCTCCTCTGGCTTTTCGCTGAGATACTCAACGAAATCGAACTCAAAGCCCGCCGGATCAAGGAAATAGAGGTTCCTGCGGAAGGGATGGTCGCCACCGATGATCTCAACAGGATAGCCAGCCCCCTGCAGGCGTTCAGACAGTGCCTCCAAATCGTCAACACAAAATCCAAGATGCGCGAGCCCCGGCGTATGACCGGCGAGATCACGATTGTCGCCCTGAGCGCCATCATTAAGTGTGATGTAGGTCTCGTCTGTTCCGACATGGACCCAATTCCGGTCCCGTCCGAACCAGGTGTTTTGGCCCCTGCCCCGCACTTCCCAGTCGGGAAATGCCGTCAGAAGAAATTTCAGGGTCGGCTCAATCTCAGCCACACATAAATTCACATGTTCCAATCTGATCATCGTCGTCTCCTATCACTGCAAGATGCGGAGAACATGGAGTGTTTCCTTTTTTATTATAATCCGCCAATATGGAAACTTATTGTTCTCATATAGAAGACAATCAAATCATGCTGGATCTAAACGCAGTCCCCATTTTCCTCGCAGTGGTTGAGCAGAACAGCTTTTCCGGCGCAGCCAAAACTCTGGGCCTAAGCAAATCCGCCGTGAGCAAGCGCGTCAGCACACTGGAGGCTGCACTCGGCGTGAAGCTCATCCATCGCTCAACCAGAAAGCTCCACCTCACGGAAGCTGGAGAGAGATACGTCGTCGCTGCTGAAGCCGCGATGCAGAGCCTCCAGGAGGCAGAAGCCAGCGCGGGAGAGCTTCAAAGCAAACCCCAGGGGCACCTGCGGATCCACGCCCCCATGTCCTTTGGGAGACTGCATGTGACGCCGCTCCTCCCCAAATTTCTGACGACCTATCCAGGAATACAGGTCCATATGGAAATGAGTGACAATTGGGCGGATGTGATTGAAGGCGGCTTCGACATAGCGATCCGCGGAGGTGCACTGCCAGACACAACACTGATCGGCCAGAAACTCTGCGACCTGAAGAGCACCATCTGTGCGTCCCCTGAATATCTGAAGCACAATGAGATACCAACGGTCCCTCAGGACCTTAAGGATCACAATTGTCTGACGTCCACCCACTACGTTCTGGAACGCGAATGGAATTTCAGAAAGGCAGGAAAGACACAGGCCGTGCGAATCTCCGGACAGTTCTCGGTGAACAATAGCGATGCGCTTAGGGAAGCCCTTGTACGTGGCTTGGGCGTCGGGCGCCTTCCAACCTTTATTGCAGGCAAAGACATTCGCGAAGGCAGGCTGGTGCCCATCTTGTCAGACTATGAGATGCCAGCCAGACCGCTCTACGCGCTCTACCCTGACAAACATCTGCTGCCGGTAAAGGCGCGGATTTTTCTGGACCACATCAAAAAGGCCTACCACGGCGAAAACCCCTATTGGGATGATTGGTGACGCTCCATTCTGCCCAACAAAAAACCCCGGCACTTGATAAAGCGCCGGGGTCAAAATCATCTGTAAACAGATTTATTCTGTTGGTAACTGAAGCGCTCTGTCTTCCGTCGCCCGCTTGATGATATAGGAGTAAATATCCTGCACATCTTGCTCATTCAACAGATCACCAAAGTTCGGCATGCCATTTTCTTCGAGCATGCCTTCTCTCACGATCGCGTCGAAATGTTCACGCGTCGTTGGGCTCATGCGACGAAGGTCGGGCAGCACGCCGCCACTGACCGCCAGGGCGCCATGACAAAGACCACAGACAGACATGAACTGAACTTCGCCATTGCGGAGCTGCTCGGGCGTTGCCGTTACTTCAGGTTGCTCAGGGATGGTCTGATCAAGCAGAGCAAGTTCAGGAAGCTCTTCTGTACCATTCACTTTGAAAACCAGAAGACGCCCATCATTGCCATACTTGGCCGCCGCAGATGTGCGCGCATCGCCAGATGGAAGAGCCGTGCCGCCCCAGCCAGCCATGACGGCGACATACTGCTCGCCATCAATTTCATAAGTCATGGGAGCTGCAACAATACCCGTCTGGACATTTGCCCGCCAAAGCTCTGTGCCTGTGTCGGCACGGTAGGCAACAAAACGGCCATCGGCCGTACCCTGCAGCACTAGATTACCAGCCGTCGTCAAGACGCCACCATTCAGGATCGAAGGCATCTCAATCGCCCAGCGCGTCTCGCCGGTCAGCGGGTCAAAAGCTTTGAGATATCCATGATCGATCGGAAGTTCACCGCCCTCTGCAAGCAGGCCATTGATCACGTCGACATAGTCAGCCCAATCAAGGCCCGTGTTCCACCAGTTCTCACGGACTTTGAATTCTTTGCCCTCTTTCCATTGATTGGCGAGCGTGTAGATGCCGCCAATTTCCTGCGTTGGAATGTAGACAAGGCCCGTATCCGGATTGAACGCCATCGGGTGCCAGTTGTGACCGCCATTGGCTGACGGGAACACAAATTGCGGATCGATATTGTATCCGACCGCTGGGTTCTCAACCGGACGCCCGGTTTCCATATCAACATGACTCGCCCAGGTAACCGTGATGTAGGGATCAGCGGAGAGAAGTTCTCCCGTCTCCCGATCAATCACATAGAAGAAGCCGTTCTTCGGTGCCTGCATCAGCACCTTGCGCTCTTTCCCGTCAATCTCAAGCTCAGCAAGAACAATGTGCTGCGTCGCTGTGTAGTCCCAATTGTCGCTCGGCGTTGTTTGATAGTGCCACTTCAACCGACCCGTATTGGGATCAAGTGCAAGAATGGTGGAGAGATAGAGATTGTCCCCACCGCCAGGTGACCGGATTTCCCGTGTCCACGGTGACCCATTCCCAACGCCCACATAGAGTGTGTCGAGCTCAGCATCATAGGCCATGGAGTCCCACGCGGTTCCACCGCCACCAATTTCCCACCAGCGACCGCCTTTCCAGGTCTCAACAGCCACTTCCAATTCAGGGTGTTCAAATCCATCGGCCGGGTTACCCGGCACGGTGTAGAAGCGCCAGGCCTGTTCGCCGGTCTCAGCATCATAAGCGGTGATGTATCCACGCACGCCAAGCTCAGCGCCGCCATTCCCGATGATGACTTTTCCGTTCACGATCCGTGGAGCACCGGTAATCGTGTAGGGGGGACCCGGGATCGTATTCACCTCCCAATGCACGGAACCATCTTCAGCGTTGAGTGCAAAGAGACGTCCGTCAAAACTCGCTACATAGACACGGCCCTTCCAGACGGCGACGCCGCGATTGACAATGTCACAGCAGCCATACCGCGCCCACTCGCCGGGCACTTCTGGATCGAACTCCCAAAGCTCTTCACCGGTCTTTGCGTTGAGCGCATGAACCACGCCCCAATTGCCTGTGGTGAACAGCATCTCGTCAACAACGATGGGCGTTGCCTCCAGACCACGAACCGTGCCCGTGTTGAAGGACCAGGCAAGACCAAGCTCGCTCGCATTTTGATCATTGATCTGACTAAGAGGTGAATAGCGCTGCTCTGAATAGGTCCGCCCGTGGCTCATCCAGTTGCCAGGCTCACTATCAGCATTAACGATCCGTGCCCCATCTACGTCTACGACCGCCCGCGCTACGCCTTCCGCTGGCGCCGCCGGTGTTTCTTCAGCTGGTGCTTCGGCAACCTCGCCTCCCGACACCGCATCCGGCAGGCTTGTTGTATCGGCGTCATCGCCGCCGCCCGCAAACTGCATCACCACAACAGCGGCAATAACCACCCCAGCAGCCGAGTTCACCAGAACCGGCCACTTCTCCCGCAAAAAGTCCGACATGCGGTCTCCATCCCTATTTGTTTGATGAGAGCTGTGAACCAGCTCTTCCTCCTCCGAAACTGGCGGAAAGTGTACCCCAAACCGGCCAAACAGGAAATGCGGAGTGGCACTCAGCATTTTGATAATCGTCGGGAGGAACGCAAGTGCCTATTTTTTGCGCACCAAATGTACACTGGCTGTTTTTTATGCACATTCAGGGGGTGTTTTGCAGCGTGAAGAGTCTGTCAAACCGAAAAAGATAGAAAAATCAGTGGGTTAGATATTCTCAACCAAACCGGCACGCTTCTTGGAAACAAGAGGCCAAGGACCAGTCCGCATCCTCCAATACCTGGAGAACCTGGACCTCATTTGCCCCTCAGCATGAACAGGGGGCTGGGAACTGGAGCCTCGTGAAAGCGGGCCCGAACAAACGAAGGGGAAGAACCTGATGAAACTCGTAATGGCAATCATCAAGCCGTTTCGCCTCGACGCTGTGCGCGAAGCACTAACAGCTGAAGGCGTTGAAGGTTTGACGGTCAGCGAGGTGAAGGGTTTCGGTCGCCAAAAAGGCCAGACGGAAATCTATCGCGGTGCTGAATACGCCGTCAGCTTCGTACCGAAGCTGAAGATCGAAGTCGTGGTCAAGTCTGAGCAAACAGACAAGGTCGTCGAAACCATCGTCTCTGCCGCCAAAACCGGACAAATCGGAGACGGCAAAATTTTTGTGACACCCGTTGATCAAGTCACGCGGATCCGCACCGGTGAGACCGATGCGGACGCTCTATAGGAGAGAGCTGATGACAGCCAAATTTTTAAAACTTGGGTCTGCTGCCCTTATTGGTCTGACGGCCATGAGTGCACCAGCCTTTGCCGAAGAAGCCATGACGTCTGGTGAATCGGCCTACATCTTTAATACCCTGCTCTTCTTGATGGCAGGTTTCATGGTCATGTTTATGGCTGCGGGCTTTGCCATGCTTGAAGCAGGCATGGTGCGCTCCAAAAACGTTGCCATCCAATGTACGAAGAACATCTCCCTCTTCTCCATCGCCGGCATCATGTACTATCTGGTCGGCTACAACCTGATGTATGACGGCGTTGACGCTGGCTTTATCGGGTCCCTGTCACTCTGGAGCCCAGACGACACAGCCGCTCTTGCAGACGTACCTGCTTTCGGCGAAGGCGAAGGATATGCAGCAGCGTCCGACTGGTACTTCCAGATGGTGTTTGTTGCGACAGCAGCTTCCATCGTTTCAGGCACACTCGCTGAGCGCATTAAGCTCTGGCCTTTCCTGATCTTCACAGTTGTCCTTACTGGCTTCATCTACCCAATCCAGGGTGCATGGCAGTGGGGCGGCGGCTGGCTCTCAGAAATGGGCTTCTCTGACTTTGCTGGGTCCACAATCGTGCACTCGACTGGCGGTTGGGCAGCTCTTGTTGGCGCCATCATTCTCGGAAGCCGCTATGGCAAGTTCGGCGCAAACGGCGAAATCAATGTGATGCCTGGTTCGTCCATGCCACTTGCAACGCTTGGGACATTCATCCTGTGGCTCGGCTGGTTCGGCTTCAATGGTGGGTCACAGCTCGCACTGGGCTCTGCCTCAAACGCGATTGATGTGTCACAGATCTTCATCAACACAAACATGGCAGCCGCAGCTGGCGTGATTACGGCGATGGTTCTGACGCAGCTTCTCTACACCAAGGTTGATCTGACGATGGCCCTGAACGGCGCGCTTGCCGGTCTCGTCTCCATCACAGCTGAGCCGCTGACACCAACGCTTGGGTCAGCTGCAATGATCGGCGCTGTTGGCGGTGCCATCGTGGTTGTCGCCGTTCCGCTTCTCGACAAGCTGAAAATCGACGACGTGGTTGGTGCCATCCCGGTTCACCTGTTCGCAGGCATCTGGGGCACCATGGCTGTGCCGCTCACCAACTCCGACACAAGCTTCTATGTGCAGGGCGTTGGCGTGGTCTCCATCGGTGCATTTGTTGTGCTCGCAAGCCTCGCCTTCTGGTTGGCGCTTAAGTTCACCATCGGACTTCGTGCAAGCCAGGAAGAAGAAGTTCTGGGTCTCGACAAAGCAGAGATTGGCCTCGAAGCCTACCCAGAGTTCGGCTCCGGATCACAGCGCATCTAACGCGCCGTCGTCTGAGCCAAACTGACCAATACTGCAAAGAGTATATGCAGTCAGTTAGGGCCACTTGCGTATCGGTGGCCCTGACATTCCTCCCAGAAGCGTTTTCAGCAAACTTGTTGCGGTTCGAAAACGTGACAAATGGAAAACGCTCTAAAGCAAAGGCGTCATCGCTGCAGCCACCAACTCCCGCAGCATTGATGTCTCACTGGGACCCAGGCCACCCCCGGCTTGGGTCCCTCTTTTTTGGCTCAAGCGGGCTTGTGAAACTCAATCACATTGCCGTCCGGGTCGCGGATGAAAAAGAAGACCGCACCCGTTGGCAACTCGACGGTCTCAGTAATCTCCATACCCATTTCGCCAAGCTGGCGTTCAACCGCAGTGCGGTCCGTAATCTCCAGCGCGATATGCGTGTAGCCTGTGTGCTTGAGAGCAACATCCATCAGCAGATTTTCAGGCGCAGCATCGTCCGACGCATTGAGGATGAAGTTGATGTTCACACCGCACGGGTGCTCCATAACGGCAACCGGCTCCGGTCCGATTGGGCCTTCCAGAAAGTCAAAGCCAAGCTTTTCATAAAAGGCGCGCGTCACCGCAAGATCACGAACACGAACGCCAACATGATTGATACGCGTAATCTCTTTCATTGGTCTCTTCACTCCCTTCGTTCTCGCGCTCCAGACAGAGTGCAATTGGCGCAAAGCATACAGATAGGTCCCCTCATCGTCAGGTTGATTGCCCCCCAGCTGTTTCTTTGTCGCATTGCCCATGGCTTGGCAAGCCGCTACCCCTGATGAGCCAGATCTGTTCTGAAAATGGGGAGCCTCTCAATGCCGACATATGTGAAATACGCGCTGACCGGTGTATGGATCCTGGCACTTGTAATCGTCACAAGCGTCTGCGTCCGCTTCGCGGCCGAGCAGGGTGTGTTGATCTGGGCCGCACCAATTGTTGCGACTATCCCAATCGCAGGCCTTGCTTTCTTACAGCCCAAAGCTGAACTCACAGGGTGGGCCATCTTCACGGTCTGGCTTGGATCAACCTATGCAGCACTTGGGTCCATCGAGCTGGTTGTCTTCGGGGTGATTGCAGCTCTCGCCCTCTTCGGTCTTTTCGCCTCCCCCTGGCTTCTAGTGCTTGCCTGGTTCGGACACATCGCCTGGGACTTTGCGCCCAGAGACCTGCCACCCCTTCTCACCGACCTGCCCCACGCCTGCATCATTTTCGATGGCCTGATCGGCACCTTTATCGCCTGGCGCATCCTCAAGGGCCGCTGGAAATCTGCCTAAATATCAGGCGCCTCCAACAATCAAACCGCCCATAAAATGGGCATAGATTTGCCTGCTTAGAAAGCGGGCAGCTGCCCTATTTACGGCCAAGTTGCTGATTCTTAAGGCATTTCAGAAACTTGGGGAGACTGGCACAAGGTTTGATTAGTAAACAACAAGTTGACGCGTGAGGGGGTCTTGCGCGTTCACGTTCATGTCTGCTGGATGCCACAAAAACGGGCACAGCAGGCTTCCCCGTTCTGGGGGACATGAGGCTCACACCGGGCCTTTTGGGTGGCAACGGAGGCAATCTGATGGAAACCGCTTCAGCTGGTGGTGACGTATTTTTCTTGTTGATGGGGGCAATCCTCGTCTTCGCAATGCATGCAGGCTTTGCATTTCTTGAGGTCGGCACCGTCCGTCACAAGAGCCAGGTAAACGCGATGGTGAAAATCATCGTCGACTTTGCCGTCTCAACAATCGCCTACTTCTTTGTCGGCTACTCAGTCGCCTACGGGGTCGACTTCCTGGTAAGCGCGGCCGTGCTTCAAGGAGACGCAACAGCGGAAGGATACGAGTTCGGGCCGCAAGGCATTAGCCTTGTGAAGTTCTTCTTCCTGCTTACCTTCGCCGCAGCGATCCCTGCCATTATTTCTGGTGGTATCGCTGAGCGCGCAAAATTCTGGCCACAAGCCTTTGCGACGGCTGCAATCGTCGGCCTTGTCTATCCCTTCTTTGAAGGCATCATCTGGAACGGCAATTTCGGCGTTCAGGATTGGATTGCAGCAACCTTCGGCGCGCCCCTTCATGACTTTGCCGGCTCCATTGTGGTTCACGCAATCGGCGGCTGGGTCGCCCTTGGCGCGGTCCTGATGCTTGGCCATCGTAAAGGGCGCTACACCGCAGACGGGCGGCTTGTCGGTTTCCCACCTTCATCCATTCCCTGGTTGTCATTGGGGTCCTGGTTGCTTTGCATTGGCTGGTTTGGCTTCAACGTCATGTCAGCGCAGTCGCTGGAAAGCATTTCAGGCCTTGTCGCCATGAACTCTCTGCTCGCAATGGCGGGGGGCATTCTGGCCTCGCTGATCGTTGGCAAAAACGACCCAGGCTTCATTCACAACGGCGCGCTTGCCGGCCTTGTCGCCGTCTGTGCGGGATCTGACATCATGCACCCGCTGGGCTCTCTTGCAGTTGGCGCCGGCGCCGGTGTGATCTTCGTAGTCCTCTTCGACATGTGCCAGAACAAGTGGAAGATCGATGATGTTCTGGGTGTCTGGCCACTCCACGGGCTCTGTGGTGTCTGGGGCGCAGTCGCTGCGGGCATTTTCGGGACAGAAGCACTTGGTGGCCTTGGCGGCGTGACTTTCATGGGTCAGCTCGCAGGCTCCGTCTTGGGCGCAGGCTACGCCTTCATCATGGGACTTATTGTCTACGGCATCTTGAAAGCCGTCATGGGCATCAAACTTTCCGAAGAAGAAGAAGCTCTGGGCGCTGACCTTGCGATCCACAAGATTGGCGCCAACCCGGAATCAGACGTGACCCCACGTTGATCTTCAACTAAGCGCTTCTGAGCTGAAGCACCCCCACCTCTGGGGAGGAGATGAGGGGAGCGGGCACCTGATGACGATCAGGTGCCCGTTTTTTTGGCCAGCTTCCCAGGCATGGTTAACAAGCAGTTAACAAAAGCCTTACGAAACCTGCCCTAACTATATGCTTTTTAACAGGTTTTCACCCTTCCGACTCTAGACGGCATATGGACCTCATGGTTAAGATCAGCCCATGAGTGACCGATTTGCCAACATGCCCGATGGGCCCTTCGCCCAATTGAATAGCCTCTTGGAGGGAGTCCAGCCCGGACAGGACCCGATCATGATGAGCATCGGGGAACCGCAACATGCGTTCCCGCAGTTTGTCTCTGACGTTCTGCGCGCCCATGAAAAGGACTATGGCAAATACCCACCCATCATAGGGACGACGCCCTTTCGCGATGCCGCCGCTGGATGGCTGGCCCGTCGCTATAATCTGCCGCCGGAAGTTTTGGAACCAGATGCACGTATCCTGCCTGTGAACGGCACACGGGAGGCTCTGTTTAATCTGGCACTTGTTGCCTGCCCCACAGAGAAAGCAAGCAAACAACCGGCCGTCCTGATGCCGAACCCTTTCTACCAGTGCTACGCCTCTGCAGCGATCGCAGCGGGCGCAGAACCGCACTATATCGCCGCGACGGCTGAAAACGGGTTCCTGCCGGATTTTGAAACGCTCGACAGCGACCTGCTCGCCCGCACTGCGATGATCTATTTCTGCTCGCCAGCAAACCCGCAGGGCACCGTTGCACCGCTGGATTATCTCAAGCGCCTGATCAGCCTTGCCCGCGAGCATGACATCACCCTGGTCATCGACGAATGCTATGCCGACATTTATGACCGGGATGAACCACCTGGCGGCCTGCAGGCGGCTCTCAAACTTGCCGTGCCAAAGTCCGGTGATGTCTTTGAAAACATCATCGTCTTTCACTCGCTTTCCAAACGCTCAAACCTGCCAGGATTGCGCACAGGCTTCTGTGCGGGCGACAAAGCACTGATCAATCGCTTCCGCGCCTTCCGCAACATCGCAGCGCCGCAAACACCCCTGCCCGTACTCGCCGCAGCGACGGCCTGCTGGAACGATGATGCCCATTCAGCGGAGAACCGTGCCCGCTATCAGGTGAAAAACGACATTGCCGAGCGCATCATCGGGAACCGATATGGCTTCTATCGTCCCGCCGGTGGCTTTTTCCTGTGGCTCGATGTCGGTGACGGAGTTGCTGTCACCAAACAGCTTTGGGCAGACGCTGGCTTGAAAGTATTGCCTGGCGGCTACCTCGCCCGCGACGACGCCACCCTTCCAGATGGAAACCCTGGCGCACGCTTCATCCGCCTGGCGCTTGTACAAGATGAGAAGACAGTTGAAGAAGCCCTCACCCGCCTCACCAATGTTTTGAGCTAGGGAAAAAACCATGGCCCTCGTGCGATCCATTCCCAACCCGGTCAACTATCTGCCCATGGGTGTGCGGGTATTTTTCCGCCACCGCATGGCCGAAGCAACGGGGCTTGCTCTGTTGGCAATTGGGGGCTTCCTGGCTCTGGCATTCGCGAGCTGGTCCGCCGCCGATCCCAACTGGAACCAGGCAACGGGTGCGCCGCTTCAAAACTGGATGGGCGCAAGCGGCGCCGTCACCGCCGATCTCACCTATCAGCTTCTAGGGCTTGCCGGTCTTCTCCTTGTCCCCCTTGCAGCTATCTGGGGCTGGCGCTTGCTCACCCATACGCCCGTCGATCAGGTGCGCAGGCGAACATTGGTCGGACTCTTGGCACTCAGTGTGGTGGCTTTGTTGGCAAGCGTCCTGCCCACCACCGACAACTGGCCGCTCGCCGTTGGCTTTGGTGGTGTCATTGGAGACGCTCTCGCTTCGCTCACCGCAGGCAATCTGGGCATCCTTATCGGCGATGCCCCCGCGCACGCGCTCATCGGTGTCATGGCGCTGGGCCTCGCGCTCTTCCTTCTAAGCTATGCAAGCGACATCAGCATTGATCAAGTGTCTGAACTGAGATGGCAGCTTGTAGATTCCTACTATGACTGGGCAGACGCGCGGGCCGAACAGCGGGCAATCAATGCAGATGCAGAGCCAAGCCGCCTGCGCATCTTTTGGTATGCCGCAAGCGATCGCATGACCGGCCTTGTCGACCGGTTCCGGAAAGAGCCCACCTGGGACGACGACGAAGAAGAGTTCGATGACGAACCGACAGTGGCACCCCGCAGACGTCTCGCCGTTGAAAGGGAAATGCTGGACGAACCAGAGGAGCCGCGCCGCCGCCAGCGCCGCGTGCCCGTCAAACGCTCATCGAAGAAAGCAAAGCCCAGCAAGCGCGCGAAAGCTGAGCGCGAGCCCATGCTGGACCTGCTGCCAGCAGAAGATTTCGATCTCCCGGCCCTCTCCATCCTGAATGCGGTGAAGCGCCAGGCGGCCGACGAAAGCCTCTCTGATGAAGCGCTGCAGCAAAATGCACGACTGCTTGAAGGCGTGCTCGACGACTTTGGCATCAGGGGCGAGATCATCAATGTACGCCCCGGCCCTGTCGTCACACTCTATGAATTGGAACCGGCACCCGGGATCAAGTCATCCCGCGTGATCGCGCTTGCCGATGACATTGCCCGCTCCATGAGTGCGGTATCCGCCCGTGTCGCCGTCGTGCCCGGTCGCAACGCCATCGGTATTGAACTGCCAAACGTGCGCCGCGAGATGGTGGGCCTGAAAGAAATTCTCTCCTCGTCTGAATATGACGCGTCCAAATCATCGCTTCCATTGGCGCTCGGCAAAAACATCGGCGGTGAACCCATCATCGCAGACCTTGCCCGCATGCCTCACCTCCTGATCGCGGGGACCACAGGCTCAGGTAAATCTGTCGGCATCAACACCATGATCCTGTCGCTCCTCTATCGGATGCGTCCTGATCAGTGCAAAATGATCATGGTCGACCCGAAAATGCTGGAACTCTCCATCTATGACGGCATCCCGCATCTGCTGGCGCCGGTTGTGACCGACCCGAAGAAGGCCGTCGTGGCGCTGAAATGGGTCGTGAAGGAGATGGAAGACAGATACCGAAAGATGTCGAAAGTCGGTGTACGGAACATTGACGGATTCAACACCCGCATTGCTGAGGCCATCGAAAACGAAGAACAAATCATCCGCACGGTCCAGACCGGCTATGACCGCGATACCGGCGAGGCCATCTATGAAGACGAAGAACTGAGCCTTGAGCGCATGCCCTATATCGTCGTCATTGTTGACGAAATGGCTGACCTCATGATGGTGGCGGGCAAAGAGATTGAAGCGGCCATCCAGCGCCTGGCGCAGATGGCACGTGCCGCCGGCATTCACATGATCACCGCCACGCAACGCCCATCTGTCGATGTCATCACAGGGACGATTAAAGCAAACTTCCCGACCCGGATCTCTTTCCAGGTCACGTCCAAAATTGACAGTCGCACCATTCTGGGCGAGCAGGGTGCGGAACAATTGCTGGGGCAGGGTGACATGCTCTACATGGCAGGCGGCGGCCGCGTCTCCCGCGTGCACGGACCTTTCGTCTCCGACAGCGAAGTCGAGAAAGTTGTGAGCTTCCTGAAAAAACAGGGCACGCCGGAATATCTCGATGCCGTCACGGAAGAGTCTGAGAATGACGACGTGAACGAGATCTTGGGGTTAGCTCCAGCGGGGTCTTCTGGCGATGATCTCTATGATCAGGCGGTTGCCATTGTTGGCCGCGACAAGCGCGCCTCCACGTCTTACATCCAGCGCAAACTCCAGATTGGGTACAATCGGGCCGCGCGCATTGTTGAGCAGATGGAAGAAGAGGGCGTCATCTCCAAGCCGAACCACGCAGGCAAACGCGAGGTGCTGATTGGCGATCCGGGTGAGGGCGTGCGATACTAACGTGGACGCTTTACGTTAGGAGAACAGGGTGACGGTTGATCAAGAAGCAATCACCACAACTGCAAGCTATTCAGCCTCTGAAGCAGCAACCAAATGGACATGGATACGCGTTCTGCCTGTCGGCTGGCTCATCACCTGGCGCGCTTCTGTGGCCTTCATTCTGGTCATTGTCGCCATTTTGGGTCCGCTTTCGTTGGTCGATGGTACGACAATCGATGTTTCTTTTTTGTCTGGTGAAACGGCAACGCTCGTTGTGATGGGGGCAATGCTTTTCATCCTGGGTATTTTTCCTCTCGCCATCAGCGTCCAGATGGCGACCAAAAAGGCATACCAGGATTTCCAGATCCGTATTCTTGGCGATCAGGGTGTGGTCCTGCCGAAGCTTCATTTTGGACAAGCAGCAAGGGTGGGGTGGCTCATACTCTGGCGCTCAATTGCACTGGCGCTGGTGATTACTTTGGTGCTCGCCTTGCCGCTTATCATGCTTGGGTTCTATGAACTTAATGACTCAGGCGACAAGATGACCGTGACAACGCCTTGGTTCATATTCCTACCTATCTATATCTTCACTCTGCGCACCGCCTTACGGAAAAGGTATCGCGGGTTTCACTTAATGCCCGTTTCCCCCACGGAGGACAAAACGGAGAATTAGGTGTAGATGAGGCCAACGCCAGAGAAACCGTTCATCTCCGGGGCGTTTTGGTGCCCTTTTCATTCCTTCATTCCGCCACAAAGGTCTTCTATGTTCCTCATCATGAGCGATTTTGGACGAGATAGCCGCAAGGCGGCCCATGCGAGAACCCGCACCCTGGTGCTGGCAGCTATTGCAGGCGTCGCCATCCTGGCGCTGGCACTGCTGACGCCTTTGGCTGGCGCGCAGGCGGCACCACAAGGCGCGCCACTCGGCCCCCAGGACCGGGCGGACATTGACCGCATCACCGGCTATCTGAAATCCATTGAGCATTTGCAGGGCGGCTTTCTGCAGGTGGGACCAGACGGTTCCATTACAGAAGGCATGTTCTATCTTCGCCGTCCCGGCCGCCTGCGGTTTGAATATGCACCGCCCACAGAACTTGTGGTGGTGGCAGACGGCACCTGGGTGATCGTCAAGGAAGAAGACTACACGGCCCAGCGCTATCCCATTGGCGCGACACCACTCAACTTGCTGCTGGCTTCCGACGTGGACCTGTCACGATCCTCCGACGTCCGTGAAGTAAAGCGCGAACCAGGCCTGCTTCGGGTGACCCTGGCCGACCCGAGTGGCGAAGCGCCCGGTGATCTTACCCTCGTGTTTGATGAGCCTCAGCTCCAGCTCCGGCAATGGATTGTGCGTGACGCGCAGGGCCTTCAGACAACCATTGCCCTCCGCAATATTGAAGGCGGCATCAAGGCCGACAACGCCCTCTTTGTGGTGCGCGACGAGCAACGCCCCGGCGGACGGCGATAGATCACCCAAGGCCACGACCGTGGCCCGGCGCTCCTGCGCCGCTTCCGCGAAGCAGGTCACCTTTGGTGGTCATACGTGAGCGCAAAAAGAGGCCGTTCGAGTTCTTAAACACTTGAAGCGCACCCAATCTCCCCGCCCTTGACGCCCCCCCGGGGGCCCGTGATAGCCAAGATACATGGCTAAAACGCACACACGCCCACCCAGAAGGCCGATTGTTGGCATCCCCTGTGACATCAAAATGATGGGGGAGCATCCCTTCCACGCAGTGGGAGAGAAATACATCAAGGCCATTGCAGAAGGCGCAGACTGCACACCTTTCCTTATCCCTGTGCTTCCGGACCCGCTGGATCTGGAAGAGATCTTCGATGCCGTCGACGGCATCTTCCTGACGGGCTCCTGGTCGAACGTGCACCCAAGCGAATATGGCGGCGAGCCTTCGAGGGAAGGGACCCTGCACGACCCCCAGCGCGACGCCCTGACCCTGGAGCTTATCCGCCAGACTGTTGAGCGCGCCATGCCTCTCTTTGCTGTCTGCCGGGGCTTTCAGGAAATGAATGTGGCCTATGGCGGCACACTCCATCCGCACATCCACGAAATTCCATCTGACGAGGGGTTTGCACCCCGCTTTGATCACCGGGAGGGCAAGGACGACCCGCTGGAGGTCCAATACGGGCCCGCCCACACAGTTCAGCTGACACCCGACGGTGAGTTTGCCAAGCTTCTGGGGACGCAGACCATTGAAGTTAACTCTCTCCACGGGCAGGGCATTGCAAAGCCCGGCGATCTGCTGACAATTGAAGGCCGTGCGGCAGACGGCACGGCGGAAGCCCTGTCTCATAAGACAGCCAAGAATTTCGCCCTCGCTGTCCAGTGGCATCCGGAATGGAAGTTCTGGGAAAACCCGGTCTCAGAGAAATTGTTCCGGGCATTTGGAGATGCAGTAAGAAAAACTGTATCAGACAACAACAACTGATCAGGTGATCCATGCCAGCGGCAAAAAATTCCGCAGCGAAGAAGTCAAACACCAAAAAGGCACCTGCAAAAGCAGCAGAGCCTGAACTCAACACCAAGGCTCAGATTGCCAAATGGCTGCGCGATCGGCGCGTCACGGAAGTCGAATGCATGGTGCCAGACATGTCGGGCATTGCCCGCGGCAAAATTCTCCCGACAGAAAAATTCCTGACCGCTGTCGACAGCGACAGCCTGCGCATTCCTGAAAGTGTCTTCGGGCAGACAGTGACAGGTGACTATATTGACGAGAGCGACTACATCCAGTGGACGGAGCCCGACTGCATTCTCACACCTGACGGCAGCACGCTGCGCATGGTGCCCTGGTATGAGGAACCAACGGCGCAGGTTATCTGCGACGCGGAAACGCGCGAGGGCAAACCCGTCCCCATTTCACCGCGCGCGGTCCTGAAGAATGTGCTCGCCCTTTATGAGACGAAAGGCTGGAAGCCCATCGTCGCGCCCGAGCTTGAATTTTATCTCGCGGCAAAAAACATCGATCCCGACTATCCACTGGAGCCTCCCATAGGGGCGAGCGGGCGTCAGGAGACAGGCCGCCAGTCCTATGGCATCGACGCGGTGAACGAGTTCGATCCGATCTTTGAGGACATGTACGACTATTGCGAAGCGCAAGAGTTGGATGTCGATACCCTGATCCATGAAGCAGGTCCTGCCCAGGTTGAGATCAATTTCAACCATGGCGATCCCCTGTCGCTTGCCGACCAGGCGTTTCTTTTCAAACGCACGGTGAGACAATCCGCGATCCGCCACGGTGTCTATGCAACCTTTATGGCAAAGCCCTATGGCGGACAGCCCGGCTCCTCCATGCATCTGCATCAATCCATCGTGGATTCAAAGACCGGCAAGAACCTCTTCGCCGACAAGAAGGGCGAGGACACCGAACTCTTCCACGCCCACATTGCCGGCCTGCAGAAGCATCTTATTTCCGCGATGGCGCTCATCGCCCCGAACGTCAATTCCTACAGGCGGTTTGTGATCTGGAATGCCGCCCCCATCAACACCCATTGGGCCGTGGAGAACCGCACCGTCGGTCTGCGGGTGCCCATCTCAGAAGGCAATGCACGACGCATTGAAAACCGGGTCGCGGGCGCCGATGCCAATCCCTACATCGCCATCGCCGCATCACTCGCCTGTGGTTATCTCGGCATGGTGAACAAGCTGACACCCTCCAAGCCCAAAGAGGGCAATGCCTATGAGAGCAAAACCCACGCGCTGCCAAAACACTTGCTCGACGCGCTCATCAAGCTAAACGCCAACAAGGAACTGGCAGACGTGTTGGGTCAGGATTTCATCACCGTCTACACGGAAGTGAAAATGGTAGAGCACGACGCCTACCAGCAGGTCATCTCCGCCTGGGAGCGCGAGCACCTTCTCCTGAATGTCTAACGAGCGTAGGCGTTAGTTGGGCTGCAGTCGATCTAGAAAATCACGGTATGTGCGACCGGATTCTTGCGGTTTGTCGAGCATCGGCACATGGCCACAGTCGGAGAGTTCAACCAATTCATCATTTGGCAGCAAGTGCGACAGGACAGCGGCACCTGAGAAATGGAAGACGCGATCCTCACGACACCAAATGATGAGAGCGGGCTGAGTAAGCGAAGGAGCGAGCGCGTCAAGACGCGGCGAAGAGGAGGCACCCACCTCTTGCCAGATACGCTTGTTCGCCTCTGCCCGTCCTGCTTCATCTGCAGCCCATACCGCCGTTACAGGGCCGGGAATGTAGGGCGCATGCGGAAAGAGCCAATCCATCCGCGCATGAAAATCATCTTCAGTTTTAACAACCAACGGCGCATGGCCCTGTGAAAGCGCACGCTCCATATCAGAACGAAGCGGGGAAGCAACACGGGCTGCACTCCCGATGAAGGCAATGCTCCGCACTCTATCTGGCAGGCGTCTTGCCAGCATGCCTGTGAGCTGACCGCCCATTGAGTTTCCTGCTAAATGAAAATCGTCGACTTTCATTGCGTCGAGGAATTGCACAAGTCGGTCTGCCTGATGAGCGTAGCTATAGGCTCCATCACCCAAAACCGGATTGTCGCCAAAGCCGGGCAGGTCGGGCGCGATTACATGGTACCGATCCGTCAGTTCTCTAGTGAGGTCGATCCAGTGTTCTTTCCGCGCATAGATTCCGTGCAGAAGGACAATCGTGGGGCCCTCGCCTCCTTCCAGATAAGCAACTTCCCCAACGCGCGTGACGACCGATTTGGCTTCTAGGCCGGCGGACATCCGCAGAGCCGCCATCATTCCTACTGCCACGGGCCGGGGAAAGATTGCTGAAAGCGCCCAGAACGTCCCGATAACTGCCAAAAAGCCCATGGCTGCCCACTTCACAGCACCACGCGAAAACATATCCATCCGTCTCTCCCGGTTTTAGGTTTCGCCGGAGGTATACTAAATCGTCTACCGATGGTGCAAGAATAATTCACAACCTCTGATAGAACGTTTAAAAATAAGGGGTAACTGAGAACGGAACCGTCTACATGAGCGCACCAAAAAGAGATCATCTGATCGAGACAGCCCAATCTCTCTTCGCCAGGGAAGGCTTCAAGGGCGTAGCGGTAGATCGCCTGATCGCGGAAGCCGGCGTCGCCAAAATGACCCTTTATAAGGGCTTCCGCACCAAAGACGAGCTCATCCTGGAAACACTAAAACGTCGCGACACCCACCTCCGCAATTGGTTTATGCGGGAAGTCACAGCCGCGACTACTGGCCCAGAAGACAGGCTGCTCACCTGTTTTGACGTTCTGGAAACTTGGTGCGATCGGCCGGACTTCAATGGCTGCTATTTTGTGAGTGCGCTGACCGAATATAGCGATGAGGCACATCCCGCCCATCGCGCCGCAAAAGAACACAAGCGCCTGATGCTCGACCACATCATTGATCTTTGCAAAGCCACAGACATCGCCGATCCAGAGGACCTCGCCCGCGATCTCCGCCTTCTCATGGAAGGCGCCACTGTGTCCAAACTCACATTGAATGATGCGGGCGCGTTCCAGCGCGCCAAACGCATGGCTGTGTTGATTATTCCCGACACACAATCCGAGCACCATTGAGCCCCGCTCAATCCCACGCTAAGCTTCCCGCATGAGACAGGATCACAGTCATATTCCCAGCAAAACCAAGGGCGAGCTTTTGGTTCTTTGCGCGCGCATTGGATTCAATCCGTAAGTAAATCTCCCACGGCCCAACGCCGCCGCCAATGTCAGTTTCATTTCATTGATTGAGGGACAGAACCGTCCCGGGAGAAAACAAAATGTCTCAAGCAGCCACACTATCCAACCAGACCAAACGCTGGCAGGAAATGGATGCCGCCCATCACCTGCACCCGTTCTCAACCCACCATGAGCTTGCCGCCAAAGGCGCACGGGTCATCACTCATGCTGAAGGCGTCTATCTTTATGACTCCGAAGGCCAGCGCCTGATCGACGGCATGGCAGGCCTCTGGTGCGTGAACGCGGGCTATGGCCGCAAAGAAATTGCCGAGGCAGGCGCCAAGGCGCTCACAGAACTGCCCTACTACAATAACTTCTTCCAGACGACCAATCCGTATGTGGCGGAGCTTTCAGAAAAGCTCAGTACACTGACACCTGGGAACCTCAACCAGTTTTTCTTTGCCAATTCCGGCTCCGAAGCAAATGACAGCGCGGTCAAGATGATCCGCTTCTTCTGGAACCTCCAGGGCAAGAAGACCAAGAAAACCATCATCGCCCGCAAGCAGGCATACCATGGCGTCACCATGACGGCGGCCTCGCTGTCGGGCATTCCGTCCATGCACCCGCAGGCCGACCTGCCATTGCCTGGCTTCACACACATCGACTATCCATATTGGTATGGCGAAGGCGGGAACAGCGACCCTGCCGAGTTCGGGCTCCAAGTCGCCCAGGCGCTCGAAACCAAAATCCTGGAGCTGGGCGCCGACAATGTGGCCGCTTTCTTTGCGGAGCCCGTGCAAGGGGCAGGCGGTCTTGTGATCCCACCTGAAACCTACTGGCCGGAAATCCAGCGCATCTGCAAGAAGCACGATGTACTGCTCCATGTAGACGAAGTGATCTGCGGCTTTGGCCGCACCGGCAACTGGTTCGGCTCGCACACCTACGGGATTGAACCCGACAGCATGTCTATGGCGAAAGGCATGACGTCTGGCTATCAGGCCCTCTCTGCTGTCGCCGTCGGACCGCGCATGGGAGACGCACTCTTCAACGCAGATGAAGAATGGTCCCATGGCTTCACCTATTCCGGCCATCCAGTCGCCTGCGCCGTCGCGCTTGCCAATATCGACATCATGGAACGCGACCACCTGGTGGAAAAAGCCGGCGGCGAGATCGGCGACTATTTCCAAGGGAAGCTTGGCGAGTTGAGCAATCACCCCATCATCGGCGAAACACGGGGCGTCGGCCTCTTAGGCGCCATGGAGATTGTGAAGAACAAAGAAACCCGCGAACGCTTTGGCGACGCAGGGTGCATCTGCCGCGATCATTGTTTTGAAAACGGTCTCATCATGCGCGCCATCGGCGACACGATGGTTCTCTCACCACCGCTCTCCATCACCAAGCCGGAAATCGACGAACTGTTCGGTCTGGCGGTGAGAGCGCTCGACCTCACAGCCGAGAGCCTCGGCGTGTCCTAAACCCAACTTCTGTTCGCACAGTTGATGGGTGCCCCTTGATGCGTGATTGTCTGTCATGGTCTGCTGACCGGCAGACAATCACCACAAGGAACGGTCACACCCATGAACCTCAAAAATGTGGAACTCGGCAATTTCTCTCTAAGCCTCGCCGTCAAGGACTTGGCCATATCCCGCGCCTTCTACGAAAAACTGGGTTTCGCGGTGATCGGCGGAGATGCAGATCAGGGCTGGCTCATCCTGCAAAGCCCCAGCTGCACAATCGGCCTCTTCCAGGGCATGTTTGAAAAGAACACCCTCACCTTCAATCCCGGCTGGAATGCCAAAGGCGAGACGCTCGAAAGCTTCACTGATGTAAGAGACCTCCAGAAACTATTGAAGGCAGATGGCGTGACCATTGCCAGCGAAGCAGATGAGAGCACGCAAGGGCCCGCCAGCTGTATCGTCATCGATCCGGACGGCAACCCGATCCTGATCGACCAGCACGTATAAACTAGATCACGATTGTTTTGGGTTGAATCACCCAAAACGATGAACGTGATCGAAAACAAAAAGAGCGGGATCGGACAGAAAACCGCACACACTTTTCCTGATCCCGCTATAGAAATAAATCTTAAGGACTGGAGGCTTGGACAGGTTAAGACCGCGCAACAGGTCTTGCAAAATCTGGCGGTACACGGACAAATTCAGGACTAACGCCTTGAAATTCAAAGGGTTAACCACCTCCCACGTGTTTATAAACTGTTAGTGATTTTCGCCAGATTGCATTGAATCAGCCCCATCAGAGTCCTATCTATAGTCTCAGACAGGCGGAAAGCTTGAGGACCTCGTCCCCCCGAAACTCCTCGCAGTGAGTTTTCCGCCCGCCCCCGGCGCCGATCTATCCCCTCTCGGTGCCAGCGCAGAGTAAGCGCATGAACGCCCCGCCAGCCCCCCTTAGGCGGGGCGTTTTCATGTCCGCCCCTCAAAGTGAGCCAACAGCGCTTAATCCCTTTAGGTGACCTTCCGGCCGCTATATAAGGGGCCCATGAGCATGGACTATTCAGGGGGCGAACCCCTTTCCGACGCAGAACTGGAAGAGCTGGCGCTTGAAATGCCAGCACTGGCCCTCCTGCGTGACTTTGGTCGCCAGGTGGCTGAGATCCCCTGGTTTACAGAACTCGGCACGCCGCTCCGTGGCGACAGCAAATCCGTGGGCCAGGCCTATCTCGACGCCCTGGGCTTCCCCGATGCGCGACCTGCCCGCATATCCAATTGGGACGATGCCATCATCGCCGCTGAAAGTGGTGACTGGAATGGCGGCGCCTGGGAGGCAGAGGAAGGTCTGCGTGCCTCCCTCTCAACAGACTTGCTCGATGTCTTGAGTGAAGAAGCCTTTGAGATTGGCTTTACCTATGCCGCGTCTGAAGCAGAGCCTGCGGTGCGCACAGCGGCAGAGACCGCCGCCAACATCTGGGGCGTGGAAGACATGGAAATCGCCATCGCCGCGGCAGGCGCTGCGATGCAGGCCGTCCATGGGGCAGCGCTGGCAACAGCCATTGGCGCAGACGAAGATCACCCCTTCCTGCTGCGCCTTAAACTTTTCGAACAAGGGCGCTGGCCCATCGGCGTTGCAGGCCTTACCTTCAACATCTTCTGATCACCGGTCATTTCTTTTCAGGCTTAGACTTACGATCTGTCGCACTTTTTTTCGCGAGGCTCCACCCTGTGCCAAAACTAAAAACACTTAAAGTCGCCACCTGGAACATCAACTCTGTGCGCCTGCGCATTGAGAGTGTCGAGAAATTCCTGAAGGAACAGAAACCCGACGTGCTCTGCCTGCAGGAGATCAAATGCCATAACGATGTATTCCCAGAGAAGGCCTTTAAGAAGGCAGGCTACGGCCACATCGCCCTTAACGGACAAAAGGCCTATCACGGCGTCGCAACCGTGAGCCGTGTGCCACTCACCAACATCGAAGCCCGCGAGTTCTGCAACAAAGGCGACGCGCGCCACGTTGCAGCGACCGTGCCGGACGCCGGCGATGTGCGCATCCACAATTTCTATGTGCCCGCAGGCGGCGATGAGCCGGACGTGGATAAGAATGAAAAGTTTGCCCACAAGCTCGACTTCCTCAATGAGATGGAAGCCTGGTACAAAAACCACAAGAACAAGAAGACATCGAAAATGGTACTCGTGGGTGACCTCAACATCGCACCGTTCGAACATGATGTCTGGTCCCACAAACAGCTTCTAAAAGTCGTGAGTCACACGCCGATCGAGGTGGAACATCTTGAGCGGGTGCAGAAGTCCCATTCCTGGATCGACGTCATGCGCGAATTTGTTCCCCATGATGAGAAGCTCTACTCCTGGTGGAGCTACCGCGCGAAAGACTGGAAGGCCGCGAACAAAGGCCGCCGCTTGGATCATATCTGGGTGACACCGGCCATGGAGGGCGCCGCCAAATCAATGGAAGTGGCGACAGATGCGCGCGGTTGGGAAAAACCCTCTGACCATGCCCCGGTCATCGCCACCTTCAAAGTCTGACCCCACTTCTCACCTGTACATGACGAGATACACATGACGTTTGACACAGCGCTGACACTCTCTGGCCCCCTCCGCAAACCACGCCAGATGCTGGCGGACCAGGAATATGGTGGCCACACGTCGATCCATGATGATGAGATGGCGGAGAAGCTTGGCTTCCAGGCCGGGCCGATTGAAGGGCCAACCCACTTCTCTCAGTTCGATCCCTTATTGGTTCAGATCTGGGGACAAGCTTGGTTTGAGCGCGGCTGCATTTCCTCTCACTTCAAAAACATGGTGGTGGAAGGCGAAGAAGTCCGCGCCTTTGTTGAAGCGCCAAAAGGCGGCGAAACATCTCTGCGCGCCTGGGCGGAAAAGGCCGACGGCACACCCGTACTGGAAGCGACAGCAAGCCTCGGACCCGACCACGGAGAAACCCTGCTGGAAGCCCGCCGGGCCAAACTCACACCGCCCGGAAAACTGGTCATTCTTGAAGACCTGGAAATCGGCATGAAGGGCGCAAAAGATGAACATGTGCGCATGGACGCCGATCAGCATATGGGCGCGCTCTATCCCTTCTCGCTGACGCAAAAGCTTACCGCCATTACAGAGACCTCGCCCTGGTATGCAGACGCCTTCACGTCCCCTTGGGGCCAGGCGATCATCCCGACAGAAATGGTGAGCGTGCTCGCGGAATATTCAAACCGGGAAGCAGGCTTCCCGACCAAAGGGCCCGCTGTCGGACTTTTTGCAGATCTTGAGATCCGCATGCTCAACGGACCGCTCTTTGTCGGCGAAGACTATCTGCTCCGTCGGGAAGTTGCCGCCATTGCAGAAAGCAAACGCACAGAGTCCTATTGGGTTCGCACACGCATCTTTGATAAGAGCGGCGACACACAGGTCGCTGAGGTCATGTTGAACCACGCTGTCGTCAAAAACTCGTTTGAGAATTACGACGAGTTGCGTGCCGCTCGAGAGGCTTAAGGCATTTTCAGGTTGAGGACTATCGCGCCTTTGGTCTGAGCGATGGTCCAAACGGACTTCCGGTTTTCCGTCCGAAATTGCACAAGAAAAAAGGCTCGTCAGTCCTTCTTCTTCAGCGTAACAAATGTCGCCGTTGAAGAACCCGTCGCCAGCACATTGCCGTCGGCATCTTTCAGCTCGCTCTCAATAAATCCAACAGACTTCCCACGCTTAATGACGGTACCGCTTGCATAGAGGCGACCGGGCCGCGCAGGCGCCAACATAGAGACTTTGATTTCAAGCGTTGGTGAAATCTGTCCCCAGGTGAGATCAAGACCAACGGCGAAGCTCATCACGTCATCAAGCATGGCCGCCACCATGCCACCTTGAATGCCGCCCCACATATTACAGAGCTCTTCGGACGCGTTAAACGCAACCTGAACAGTCAGCGTTTCCATATCCACATCAAGAATTTCCAGCCCCAGATAGCGGCTTGCAGGCGACATCCGTTTGAACGCCGCTTGAATATTAGGCGGCCAGCCTTTGTCTTTTGCCTGGTCTAACGTCGTAACAGTCGCGCTCTCACTCATTATTCTGCTCACTTAGGTAAGGGGCCGTGCGTTGGGGTTTTGGTCATCTGCCTTTTGCGGGCATCTCGGGCAATCTTCATGGCTTGCCGGGTGTCGCGCGCGCGGGCCAGTCGACGGTCAAGATCACGCAGATCATCGGCCAGCGCGGTCACTTGGGCGTTCGCACTACGCAGGCAGCCTGATGCAATTTCCGGAAACTCATCAACCAGGCGCAGGAAAACCTCACGCTCCAGCTTCAGCACCTCAACAGGTTGAGCCGCCCGTATTGTGGCCGACCAGGTAACTGGCTGCATCAGTGCCTGCTCACCTGCCAGACCGCCCCGGTCGAGACGCGCCGCACTTCCCCGCCCGTCTGAGCCAGTTGCCAGCATAATTGCTTCGCCAGACAGCATGAGAAAAGCGCCATCTGCTTGCGTACCCTCCTCCACGAGGGTTTCCCCAGCGTCGAACGCCAGGTGGGTGCCCGTAAAGGCAAGCACCTCCAGACGCACTGGGTCGACACCTTCAAACAGGGGTGTTGCAGCCAACAGAGAAACAGCATCACGTAAACTCATAGGCGAAAACTAAGCGGTTCTGACGCCCGCGTCGAGTACCTGGGTCGAGTGCCTGCGGGCTTGCGCCAAAGAACAGCGGGGCCGCGACGGCCCCTTGGCAGCTTCGCCCAAACCCCCTAAAGAGACAGTCTGTAGAGCACCACGTTCATGAGGACAGGTTATGACAGAGAGCACATTGCCAGCCGATACCTGGGATTACCCAGACCCGTTCATTGTGACGGTCACTGTTAAACCAGATTATATCGACGACTTTCAGCATACGAATAATGTGGTTTATCTCACCTGGATGGCGAAGGTGGCCTGGGAACACTCAAAAGCACTCGGTCTTGACTTCGAGGCCTATGCCAAAATCGGAAAGGGCATGGTCGTGCGAGCCCATGAGATGGAATATCTGGGCCCTTCCCACGAAGGGGAAAAGATCGACATCGCGACCTGGATCACCGGAAATGATGGCAAGCTCCGGTTGCGCCGCCGCTTTCAGATGGTCAATGCGGAAACGGGAAAAACGCTGCTCAGGGGTCGGTCTGATTTTGTCTGCATCGATATCAAATCAGGCAAGCCCAAGCGCATGCCCCAAGGCTTCGTTGATGCCTATGCACTCACCGCTGACGTACCCCACGATCAACTGGGCAACCAAAAATGACACGCGGCGGTTTGCCACGTTGAGAGCAGGCAACGAAAAGCGATATCTCTTCCGCAAACCCGTGCGCTAGACTAAAGCGCTGTCAGCGTGTCCTTTGAGGAGAAATCATGTCGGCCGACCCCATAACCACCCCGGATCCTGATCGGGAAAAAGGGTTCCGCGCTCTCGCCTTTTTGGCGGTCGTGGTGCTGCTCTTGGTTCTTGGAACCTATTTCTTCGGACTTGGCGTCCTGCTCATGATCGCCATAGTCGGATCATTCGTCATGCTGGGCGTCCTGATTTACCTGTCAGCCCCAACACACAGGGTCTGACAGGCTCTTTCATGAGACTTAGGGAACGAGCTTGTAGCCGCCTGCTTCCGTCACCAGCAATTCCGCATTGGACGGGTCCCGTTCAATCTTCTGACGTAGACGGTAGATATGGGTTTCCAGCGTGTGGGTGGTCACCCCAGAATTGTAACCCCAGACTTCATGCAGCAGAATATCGCGGCCCACTGTCTTGACGCCCGTGCGATAGAGAAACTTGAGGATCGCTGTTTCTTTTTCCGTCAGGCGAACCTTCTTGTCACCATCATCAACGAGCATCTTGGCAGATGGCTTGAACGTATACGGACCAATTTTGAAAACAGCATCTTCACTTTGTTCGTGTTGACGAAGGTGCGCACGGATACGGGCCAGCAGCACGCCAAAACGGAATGGCTTAGTGACATAGTCATTGGCACCCGCTTCCAGGCCCAGGATCGTATCGCTGTCGCTATCAGCACCCGTCAACATGATCACCGGCGCTTTAAGTCCGCCCTTACGCATCAGACGACAGGCTTCCCGTCCGTCCATGTCAGGCAGCCCAACATCTAACAGAACGATGTCAACGTGATTGCCACGAACATGTTCGATACCTTCTGTCGCGCAGGTGGTTGCAGTACATGTAAATTCTTCATGCAACGCCAATTGCTCCACGAGGGATTCCCGCAGCGCATCATCATCATCAACAATCAGGATTTTTTTGATCGTGCTCATCTTAGGGTCAGCTCCCAGTCCTACCATCTTATCACCCGGGACAAGCGTACCCCGCCCCCTTCGTTGCTGGTCATGTAGCTGTCATACCCCCACTTGCCAACCACCTCACGGAACGCCTCACGTCCATTTGAGCGTTCCGTGATCAGGTTAATCATACCCGAACTCGCCAACAAATGGTGCCAACCGGGGCAGAATACCATCTAAATGCGTCTCATACCGCCGCCAGCGGTCCGCGGCCCGGTCGTATAGGGGCTGTGTCACCTGACCGTAAGAAGGTGTCCGTATCGAACCGCGCGCTTGTGCATGGGCCACGTGATCGCTTTGACCCTCTTCCCAGATGAGCTCAAGTAAGGTCATCGCATCGGCGAGCGCAGCCTTTGGATCAGCGATAAGGTTTTCATATCGAACCTCAGCAACATTTAGAGACAGTAAGTCTCTGTATTGACCCCAAAGCGACATGACGGCGTCATAAAGCGCCGCACTATCTTTGAGAGTGAGAAAATGCGCCATTGATGCATTCAACTGGAAATCCTGCATGAAACAGGAAAGCACCGCGTCTGCTGGATGACGAAGAGCCAAAACGAACTTCGCCTCGGGGAACATGCGCGCAATCAATCCCACATGAATGATGTTGAGCGGTAGCTTATTGATCACTGTTTTTGCTGAAGTGTCGAAACCAGCTTGCTCAAGCTCTGACATGTAGAGACGACGAAGCTCATTGATCTTATCGACAGAAAGTTCCGCCAGCCCTTCAGGATAGCCTCCGCTGGCTTTCACTGCGTCGCGGACGGGCAGAAGAACGGGCAGCTCTTCGAGCACCTCGATCTGACTGTGCGCGTCAAGAAACTGATCCAGCAAAGTTGTGCCAGACCTCGGAAAGCCGACGAGAAAAACCGGAGCGGCGACAGGATCGAGATCAACTGGTTCGATCTGTGTCCAGGACCGAACCCAGTCTGATGTGAACGCTTCTTTGAGATCGGTCACCTGAGTCATGTAGGAAGATTTGTCGATACCAGATTCAGTCAGCTGTTCAGCTGCCGCATCATTCTGAGCAACGAAATGATCGAAGGCATCCGCTGCATCGTTAAGCCGGTCATAAACTTGAGCCAGCTCACCATGAATGAGTCGTCGACCACCCGGTGGCAGCTTGCCAACCGACACACGTTCAAGGCGATCCCGCGCTTCTTCTGCAGAGCCCTGGCGGCGTTTAACACTCGACCAGATCCGCAACGCTCCCGGCAGGTCAGGCATGATCTGGAGAACCTTTTCCGCAGCAACGAGTGCGCCGTCCAGATCCCCGAGACGTTCCAAAGAATTCGCCAACCCGAGCAGGAGCATAGGGCCCTCTGGGCGTTTTTCGAGGCCCGCTTCATAAGTAGCGCGGGCTTCTGCAAAATCCCCCTGCGCCAATCGAAACTGGCCCAGATTCAAGTAACCCTGAGGATCATCTGGCGTCAGGCGAATAACCGCCTCGAAGTCTTTGACGCACGCTTCAGCCTCGCCTTCTTCGGCGTTAAGCGTTCCTCGATTAATGTATGTCCCGGCAAAGTCTGGATCGAGTGCCGCCGCTTTGTCATAGGCCGCCCGGGCTTCTGCAGACTTTCCCTGCTGGCGCAGCGCATTTGCCAAATTGACCCTCAAAAAGGCTTTGTCCGGCAGAATGGAGATTGCCAGCCCAATCAGCTTTTCTGCACCTTGAGGGTTGCCGGTTTTGAGACAGATAAGTCCCATTAGATGCAACACATCGGGATGATTGGGAGCCTGCTGGCGCAAAGCCTCCGCAAGCTTGGCCGCCTCGTGAATTTTGCCTTGATCGAAGAGTTGAAAGGCCTCACGCAACATGTCCTGAGGAGTTGCGGCGGCAGTCTTTTGTGTCATGAGATCCTGAAATGTAGGGGTGGCTGCCGCAGAGTGCGGCCAGACCAAATCGATGCCTAAGTTTGCCACAGGAGAGCTCAAATGCCCAACCGGCGGATGCTGCCCTTCATACACCCTCCAACTCGGCAATTTCTGCCGCCGCCGGCCAGATACAATTCACTAAGCCACTGGAAAACAAGCACAATATATCGGTCTCAGATTTGCATCGAACGGCACAGGATCAATCGGAGAACCGCCAGCATGGAAGCCGTCGCCGCAGAGCTGCCGCTTTTCCTTCAGATGAGCCGCTACACCAAGGGCTCAAAGGCCGTGATGGAGCTGCGGACGGAGCGCTATCTGGCAGATCAGGCCGCTGCGACCGCCAAGACAGAATCAAATGACGACAATCTGATAACCGGGTCGCTGCAGACTGAGGGCTCCGGAAAAGAGACTCCTGCCGGAACTGACGATGATGGCTTCTCCTTCGATGATTTCCTGGACATGATCAATCCGCTGCAACACCTGCCAATCGTCTCAACTCTCTATCGAGAGATGACTGGAGACGAGATGGAGCCAGCGGCTCGCATTGTGGGTGGCGCAATTTATGGCGGGCCGATCGGCGCCGGGATTTCTGTTGCCGAAGCGGTTCTTGAACAAGCGACGGGCGACGATCTCGGCGGACATGTTATGTCGCTGCTTCAAGGTTCAGACACGCCGCCGACAATGACAGCGGCGACCACCCGCGAGAGCGTCCGTCCAGCTGCACAGTCTACCCCAATCAGCGCCGATGCTCCGGCTGCCCTAGCTGCAAGTGCGCCACTGCCGACCCTCAGCGCTGAAGCCTTCAATGCGCTTCTAACCAGCCCAGAAAACCCCACTCCCGCCAGGCCTGCACAACAGCATGCAACGACAGAGTATGAACAAAGCGGTGTAGCCGCCGCGATGGCAATGGCCCTGGACCAGTACAACAGCCTGAAAATTGTCGAAGAGCCAACCTACTAAGTCCCCACTACGGCTTGCAGCACTTCCCGTCCCTTTTTAGACTCACTCTATGAATATCCTCGTGCGCGGCAAACCGGGTGCCTCAACCGGAACACTTACTTTTGAGGGCGAGACCGTCTCCTGCGCGCTTGGGCGGAGCGGCATCATATCTGAGGGCACAAAGAAGGAGGGCGACGGCGCAACACCAGCGGGGACCTGGCCACTTCGCAGGGTTCTCTATCGACCCGACAGACTGAGCGAACCCGCAACGAACCTCGCCACCCAACCCATCGCACCCGCAGATGGTTGGTGCGACGATCCATCAGACCCGCTTTACAACAAACCAACACAACTGCCCTACCCCGCGAGCGCTGAAGAGCTATGGCGTGACGACGAGCTCTACAATGTTTGCGTGATCCTGGGACATAATGACGATCCCGTCGTGCCCCATAAGGGAAGCGCCATTTTCTTTCATGTTGCCAAGGGAAAAGAGGGCAAGCTGTGTCCGACAGAGGGATGTGTAGCATTGCCTCAAGACACAATAGTCCGTATTCTGATGAACTGTGGGCCAGAAACAAGCTTGAGAATTGAGCTAGAAAGCTAAATCAGGCCGGCGCTCGCACACCAAAAATGGCACTGCCAACACGAACATGGGTCGCCCCAAATTCGATCGCCGTTTCATAATCACTGCTCATGCCCATGCTAAGCTGAGCAAGTCCGTTTCGATTGGCTATTTTCTCGAGCAACGCAAAATGAAGCGCCGGCTCTTCATCAACGGGCGGAATACACATGAGCCCAACAACAGGTAAATCCAACTTCTCTCGGCAGAGCGCGATAAACGCATCTGCATCTTGAGGCAGGACACCCGCCTTTTGCGCTTCGGCGCCTGTATTCACCTGAACAAATAGGTCCGGGAGGGTGTGGCCTTTATCTCGTTCAGCTGCCAGCGCCCGTGCGAGTTTCTCACGGTCCAACGTCTCAATGACATCAAAGAGAGAAACAGCATCACCCACTTTATTGCTTTGCAGCGGGCCGATAAGATGCAACTCAACATCTGCATATTGCTCCTGCAACTCGGGCCATTTCCCATGAGCTTCCTGAACACGGTTTTCACCAAAGACACGCTGCCCGGCATCAAGCACGGCGCGAACATCCTCCGCTGGGAAAGTCTTGGAGACGGCCACAAGCGTCACGTCGCCCGCCGGTCGGCCAGCATCTTTTTCAGCTTTGACAATGCTCTGTTCAACCGAAGCAAGGCGCTCGGAAAAAGGGGATTGGACATCAGACATGGGGCGCACACTATGCGTGACGGTCGGCTGTGACAAGCAGACACAGACAGTTACCTGACCGGTTTGTGCTAACAGACGCCGCGCGAGACATTGATCCGTTCCAGCAACTCACACGCCTCAAATCAACCGATGCCCTGCTCTACCGCCACTATGAATGGCCGCGCAGCGACCGCCTGGCGCTCGCGCGTGTTCTCCGCAAGGCTTGCAAGGAGAACGGAACACCTTTTCTGGTAGCCGGTGATTATCGTCTCGCCTGTGAGGTGGAAGCAGACGGACTTCACCTTCCCTCCTGGGCGACAAAGCGAGGCAGAAATTGGACGCGCCAAATTAGGCCCGGGTGGATCATGACCGCGGCTGCGCATTCGGAAGTGGAGATAAGAAACGCCGCCTTAGCAGGCGCCGCTGCGGTCCTGATCTCGCCCGTGTTTGAGACGGAAAGTCATCCCGGAGCAAAACCTCTCGGTGTAATGCGGTTCGCTCAGCTCGCAGCCTCCGCAGCTATGCCTGTCTACGCTTTGGGTGGAGTTACATCTGGGTGCCTGAGGAGATTGGCGGAGGTCCCCAACCTTTCCGGGTGGGCAACAGTTTCTGCAGTCTAGTAGCCCTCGGGAATATAGTCGAAACGTCCCATTTGCTCGCGATGATCAGAGATGATCTGCTTGATTTGATCTTCTGTCAGCGCGTCACGCCATTGTTCGGTTTTGCCTTCCCGAAAGAAGGACTGCGCAAACTCCGATTTTTCCTTAAAGCCTTTTTGCTCTTCCTGCCGTTTCAGCGCCTTGAAAGAAGAGTTGCGGATAGACCGTTCCAGCCGTTCGCCCTTCACCTTAAGTCCGAGGAAATTCGTCACCTGCTTGAAAAATTTGCGCGGTTTGGCCTGCAGGTCTTCATATCGAACCACCAGCAATTGGGGGTTCGCCTGACCCGTCCAGCTCTTCACATGTGTTGACCAGGATGAGTGAAATTCAGGGACATGGGTCGCGCCCGCTTCTGTGAGGGCGCCCTCATTTGCCATCCGACGGATAGTTCCGTCGACATCATCTCCAAAGTGATGGGTCATTGAGAGGACGACATCAAGCGGATTGCGAACCACATAAATGCCACCAACTGTGACCTCCATATTGTGCAGCGGCACCCCGTGCCATTCGCCCAAGAAATTGTGCGTCTTCACAAAGACAGAGTCGGGAAAATAGTGAGTGTAATCCTCATGGACCTTCGGACGGAGTTTGGCGAGGGTTTCATGGTCAATCTGGTCCACCGGTGTGTCGGTGTACTTTCGGTACTGGCCCGACGCGGATTCCCCAATACAAAACTGATCAAGCTCATTGATATCTACAGGCTCATGAGCATTCCGCAGCAGATTGTGCAGGAACGACCGCATCCAGGTGTTCCCGGATTTGGGATAAGACGCAAGCCAGATGATGCCGCCCATCAAACGTCTCCAATACTATAGAGGGATCAAAGAGACTGGCCTTTTAGCACAAAGTGCGGCGCAGCCAAAAAGCGAACAAACCCGAAGCGCTGGCACATCTGCGCTCCAGACAAAAAAAGAGAGCGGGCCGAAACCCGCTCTCTCAAATTCTAGGCTTGGAAATTTCTTAGAAAGAAATTGCCAGAACAACACCAGCAGATGTGCTTTCAACTTCCGTTGCAGCAGCACCGCGTTGGTCTTCGATGAACTGGACATCCAGGCCAACATCAACACCAGCGCCGAGTGAGTAACCACCACCAACTTGGAGGAAGCTGTTTTCACCAACATTCACACCAGCTGTGTTTTCGGTTTCAGACTCGAAGTAGGCAGCGCCCACTGTCCACGGGCCTGTGCCATAAGCAAGACCAACAGTCCATGTGTCAGACTCGTTGCCGGTCAGCACAGTTGCCTGTGTACGAGCAGCAATGTCTTCAACCTGAGTGTATGCGCCGCCGAGAGTGAAACCACCCCAGCCAAGGCTAGCACCAACACCCTGTTCGGTTGGATCGCCAGTTGCGCCTGCGCCAGGTGCTTCACCTGTTACGTAGAACACGTCTGCACCGATAGACACGCCACCGAATTCGCCCGCATAGTTCAGGGCAACTTCGAATACGTCTTCTACTGCACTGTTTGTTGCGCTCAGACCGAAGCCGTTAGCAACTGGATCGTTTGCACCAACGTCAGGTGTGAACGATGCACCAAGCTGGAAGCCAGCGAGGCGAGGCGTGAAGTAAGAGATCTTGTTGTCGTCTTCAGCCAGCAACGAGAACGTTGATGTACGTGAAGAGAAGGTCACACCACCATTGTTCATGTTGTAGATGTTTGGTGAGTCAACGCCGTTGCCTGGAACGAACCAAGGAGACGTGTAGTGCATTTTGAATGCTGCACCATCAGTCGCACCAAGTTCTACACGACCGAAACCGCCTTCAAGGAAAGTATAAACTTCCGAGAATGTTGCGTCATCGCCAGTGTTCAGTGCGTTACCTTCGTCATCGCCCAGCTGCACTTTAAGAGCAGCACCAGCAACCAGACCATTGTCCAGAGTGCCGGATGCAACGATGTCTACGTTACGTGCAACAACAGCAACTTTAGTGTCGTCAGCGTCGACGCCACCAACGGTGTCCATGTCGACGAAATAGAAGCCCGTTACAACGGAGCCGCTAACCGTAACGGTGAGCGGATCGCTTGCAAGAGCCGGACCGGCTACCAGACCAGCCGAGACGAGAGCTGTCGTCCCAAGAAGTGTCTTTTTCATTTGTTCCTCGCAGTTCAGCAATTAGCTGTTCAAATACAAAATGTCCAAATCAACGGAAACCGCTTTCTACATGAAAGCACCACTGCTCTGGTCCACTTCACCGCCGGGCCGACTTAATGCCCCCCCGAGCGCGTATGCCGATTAATCCCGAGTAGGGTGCCATCGTCAAGCAAAGGTAGGTCCGTTTTGCCTCAAAACTGGCGCGATGTTGCGTAAACGTCACAAGTGGTTTCCATATGGTTAACAAAGTACTACCGGGCCCCATGCGCTTGAAACGTGAAGAGAATTTGCAATACCGACGAGCGGGCTAAAGTGACTTGTGACTTTTCTGCATCAGGTTGAGTGCCAGAGGACGATCCGATCTCCCACTCTTAGACCAAGAGGTCGCAGACGTGCGACCGGGGGGAAACCCGAAACCAGGCAGATCTGATGAATTAGCTCGGCACTTCAGCCATAGACGCAATCACCATTAGCCGATATAAACGCCTGAAATCAGAGGGAAAACTTGCTCATCGACTTACTTTCGGTCACGGTGAGCAAAATGAAGAAGCGGGCGGCCAAGACCCTGGCTGCACGCGGGAAACGCCCAAAAAGCTAGAGGCCAAGTCGACAATGAGTTTTTCACCAAAATTTGCCGCAACGTCCGAAAAGACCGGAAATTCCGGGACCCTCAAAAAGGTTCTGGCGGCAGCCTCCGTTGCGCTCATGTTGGCAGCATGCGGGCCAAGCGACTCGAGCTTTCCCACCACAACCGGTGGCCGAGGCCCAACAAATCCGAACCCAGACCCAAATGCAGAGCGCGAAAGCATCTTTGGCGAAGATGGTTTGGTCCTGTTTGGTGGAGACAGCAATGAGGGATCAGGCGGCGGCGGCGGGATCGGCGTGAACAGCTTCCTCTGGCGTGCATCTCTGGACACAGTCTCCTTTGTTCCACTGGCCTCTGCCGATCCTTTCGGCGGCGTAATTATCACTGAATGGTATTCGGATCCGGCCTCGCCGACGGAGCGCTTCAAGCTCACCGTCTATATTCTCGATAAAAGGCTCCGTGCTGATGGCCTGAAAGTCGCTGTTTTCCGCCAGGAACGAGCTGGGGATGAATGGCGCGATGCAGGTGCGAATGCGACCACCAGCGTTCAGCTGGAGAATGCGATCCTCATGAGGGCAAGGGAACTTCGGGTCAACACGCTAGAAGCAGACGAAGGCTAATTGCCTATTCTCCCTCCTGGACGACACGCTTCGACCAGAACTCCTGAGAAGATAGGCGTGAGCAGTTCGTTCTGAACGATCAGGCGATGCGAACCTCGCCCCCAAACTTGCCCCTTGGCACATTCCGATGCAAAAGAGGCAGAGGGTTTCAGCAAGATTGCAGCTGATCCGCGCCAATCCAGTTTTCTAATTTGAAGAGTTCATATGTCCGCCGATCGCTACAACGCGAAAACCACAGAGACTAAATGGCAAAAAGTCTGGGAGAAATCTCAGACCTTTGTGGCGCCCGATCAGCCGCGTGAGGGAAGCGCCGGGAAATATTACGTCCTGGAGATGTTCCCCTACCCGTCCGGGCGCATTCATATGGGCCATGTGCGCAACTACACCATGGGCGACGTCATTGCGCGCTTCAGGAAAGCACAAGGATATGACGTCCTGCATCCTATGGGCTGGGATGCATTTGGAATGCCGGCAGAAAACGCCGCAATGGAGAACAATGTTCACCCAGGCGAGTGGACCTACAAAAACATCGACGCCATGCGGGCCCAGCTCAAGCAAATGGGGTTGGCGATCGATTGGAGCCGCGAATTCGCAACCTGCGATCCAAGTTACTACGCCCAGGAACAACTGCTGTTCCTGGACATGCTGGACGCTGGTCTGGTAACCCGAAAAACCGCACAGGTGAACTGGGACCCAGTGGACATGACAGTCCTGGCCAATGAGCAGGTCATCGACGGTCGGGGCTGGCGGTCGGGTGCCATGGTGGAACGCCGCGAGCTAACCCAATGGTTCTTCAAAATTACAGATATGGCAGACGATCTGCTGGCAGGCCTCGACGAGCTAGAGCGCTGGCCGGACAAAGTGCGCGTCATGCAACGCAATTGGATCGGAAGGTCAGAGGGCGCACACGTTCAGTTCCCCATTGAGGGTCGGGATGCCCCGCTGGAGGTCTTCACGACAAGACCGGACACATTGTTTGGTGCCAGCTTTTGCGCCCTTTCATCAGGCCATCCGCTGACAAAAGAACTCGCTGAAAAAAGCAGCGAGCTGGCAAGCTTCGTCCGTGAATGCGAACAGCTGGGAACCAGCGAAGAGGCGATCGAAAAAGCCGAGAAGCGCGGGTTCGATACAGGCCTCAAGGCACGCCATCCCTTTATCGAAGGCGCAACGCTGCCTGTCTATGTGGCAAACTTCGTGCTCATGGAATACGGCACGGGCGCCATTTTTGCCTGCCCGGCTCATGACCAGCGGGATCTGGATTTCGCCCGCAAATACAAGCTGCCTGTCACCACCGTAGTGGCACCCAAAAAGTTGGAAGGCACAGACCTCACGGCCTTTGTTGCAGAACAAGATGCCAGCGACACCGCCTTTGACGGCGATGGTGTCGCAGTGAACTCAGACTTCCTAAATGGTTTGGAAGTACAGGCTGCCAAAAGGGCCGCAATTGAAAAACTGGAAGCGCTTGGCCTCGGCGAAGGAACCGTGAACTATCGCTTGCGCGACTGGGGGATTTCACGTCAGCGCTATTGGGGTTGTCCGATCCCGGTCATTCATTGCAACGAGTGCGGCACCGTTCCTGTTCCCAAAGACCAACTCCCAGTCGTGTTGCCAGAGGATGTAACCTTCGACAAACCAGGCAATCCATTGGAGCATCATGCGACTTGGAAACATGTCGCTTGCCCGAAATGTAGCAAGGATGCGCTGCGCGAAACCGACACGTTTGACACGTTCGTGGACTCGTCCTGGTATTTCGCACGCTTCACCGCACCTCGCGCGAACAGCCCAACAGAGCCAGATCTTGCAAACCATTGGCTGCCGGTCGATCAATATATCGGTGGCGTTGAACATGCCGTTCTCCACCTGCTCTACTCACGCTTCTATTCCCGCGCCATGAAAGCAACCGGGCACATGGACATCCGTGAGCCCTTTGCAGGCCTCTTCACGCAAGGCATGGTGACCCACGAAACCTACAAAGCGACGGATGGTCGATGGGTCTCACCTGAGGAACTCATTTGGGACGGCGATACACCTTATCTCGATGACAGCGGCAACCGCGCACCTATCACTGTGGGCGCCATCGAAAAGATGTCGAAGTCCAAGCGGAACACGGTCGATCCCTCCGCTATTATTGATCAATATGGCGCCGATACAGCCCGCTGGTTCATGCTGTCGGACAGCCCGCCAGAACGGGACGTCCAATGGACGGAAGAAGGCGTCGAAGGAGCCTGGCGTTTTACCCAGCGCCTGTGGCGACTGATCCAAACAACGCTTGACGATCTCGCTGCAGTTGGCGCGCCCATGCCGGAACTTGATGCGCCCGCCGAAGAACTTCGACGAACCGTCCACAAAACGCTAGAAGCAATCACAGGCGACCTGGATCAGCTAGGGTTCAACCGCGCCGTTGCAAAAATTTACGAGCTCAGCAATGCTCTCTCCGCTTTCAAAGCGGGAGACAAATTGGCGGCTGAGTGGGCGCGACGCGAGGCCGTTGAAATCCTGACCCAGCTTGTTGCCCCGATGATGCCGCATCTTGCAGAAGAAGCCTGGGCAGCGCTTGGCCATGAAACATTGATCGCTGATACGCCCTGGCCGGTTGCGGAGCCATCCCTGCTCGTGGAACACTCTGTCACCGTTGCCGTTCAGGTAAACGGAAAGCGGCGAGATGAAATCACCGTCGCTGTCGATGCAGACAAGAAGACGGTGGAAGAAACCGCCCTGGCCCAGGAGAAAGTGCAACATGCCATTGGAGAGGCTACTGTCCGGAAAGTCATCGTCGTCCCAGGCAAGATTGTCAATGTCGTCGTTGGGTAACAGAGCAGGGATGAAGCGACTTCAGGTGATCGCGACAACACTGGTGCTCGGCCTGTTTGTCAGCGCCTGCGGCTTCACACCGCTCTATGCGCCCAGCAATCAGAGCGACGGTATTGTCGCCGGCCTGGGGTCTATCACCGTTCAGGCAGCGGGCGATCGGGTAAACCGGGCCCTGCGCATTGCTCTTGAAGACAAGCTGCACGCGAACGGCCTCGCTGCTCCGCAATTTGTGCTCGTGCTCACTTCGCAGCTGATAGAGTCAGATGTTGCAATCCGACAAGACACAGAAGTCACGCGGTCCAATTTGACGCTCAGAACGAGCTTTATTCTGAATTCCATCGAGACCGACGAAAACCTGTATGAAGCCAAGGCATATGGGATCGTCGCCTATAACCGTGTGCCATCGGAATTTGCCAACATTATTGCTGAGCGCGACGCAGAAGCCCGCGTCGCAAGCCAGGTGGCCGAAGAGATCCAGACAAAACTTGCCATTTATTTTGAGCGCCAAGGAATGTAACCAGGTGTATCCCTGGATCCGCGACCAATACTGATCAAGGCGACCACATGAAACTGCGTGCAGGCGATATTGACCGGTTCGTTGCGAGCCCTGACCCAGCCGCGCAGGTCATTCTGATCTTCGGTCCGGACCAGGGCCTCGTTCGCGAACGCGCAAACCGGCTCGCCAAAACTGTGTTGGATGATCTAAGCGACCCTTTTCGCATGACCGACCTCTCCGATACGGATCTTAAGCAGGACCCTGCACGGCTCGCAGATGAAGCCGCAGCCATTTCCATGATGGGAGGGCGCCGTGTCGTGCGGGTAAGGCACGCAGGTGACTCTCTTGCAAAAACGGTGAAGTCCTTTCTGGAGAGCCCAGCGGGAGACGCCCTCATCCTTCTGGAAGGCGGCGAGCTGACACCACGGTCGAGTTTGCGCAAAGCTTTGGAGGCGGCAAAAAATGGCGCCGCCCTACCCTGCTATGCCGACGATGCGCGTACGTTGGAACGGGTTATCGAAGAGCGGTTGCGGCAATCTGGCCTCCGTGCCGACCCCGACGCCTTCGCCTATCTGACCAGCCATTTGGGCAGCGACCGTGGAGTGACACTGCAAGAACTCGACAAACTGATCCTCTACATGCAATCAGATCCTGAAGCAGGAAGCATCACCCTCGCGGACGTCACCGCCTGCATCGGAGACACCGCCGCGACCCGGCTTGATGACATTGTCGATGCGGCCGCCATTGGGGACTTCGGTGCACTGGACGTGGCTTTGGCCAAAGCGTCCGAAGCAGACACGGCCCCGGTCGCCATCCTCATTGCCATGACCCGGCACGTTCAGCAATTGCATTTGGTGCTTGGGCGCATGGAAGCAGGCAGCGACAGAGAAGCGGCGATAAAGGCACTGCGGCCACCGGTTCACTTCAAACGATCTGCGTCCATGAAAAGACAATGCGGACTGTGGGATCGAAAACGCCTGGAGCGCGCGCTCAGTCTTCTCGGCGATGCCGATCGACAATGCAAAACAACCGGCCTGCCCGATCGCGCCATCTGCGCCCAGGCCCTGATGCGCGTTGCACAAGGTGCGAGATCAGGCGTCCGGCGATAAAAGCGTTTTGAAAGTGCTTGACGTTAGAGTCAACTGGAAGGAACTCATCCGTAAACGGATGAGCTAAACTCTAGACAGGCGGCGGCAAATTTCATCAAGCTGCTCGAGCGAAGTATAGCTGACATTCACCGTGCCGCCCTTCTCACCCTTATGGTTGATCGACACACTCAAGCCCAGCGCATTCGTAATGTTCTTTTCAAGCGCCACTGTGTCGGCGTCTTTCAGCTTTGGCGACGATCCGCTTTTAGCCTTGGGTGAACTGGACTCTGGCTTGCGCGTAAGCGCTTCGGCTTCTCGAACAGACAGGCCCTTATCTGCAATTTCTTTCGCAAGCTTCTCCGCCTGTGGATGGCCAATCAAAGCCCTCGCATGCCCAGCGCTCAACGCACCACTCGACAGGAAATCTTGCACACCCGAGGGCAGACTAAGCAGCCGAAGCGTATTGGCAACATGCGATCGGCTCTTGCCGATCATCTTGGAGAGCTGGTCCTGGGTGTAGGTGAATTGGTCCACCAGACGCTGATAGCCGGCCGCTTCTTCAATCGGATTAAGATCTGCACGTTGCACATTCTCAATAATCGCAATTTCAAGCGATTCATTGTCATTCAGGTCTTTGACGACAATTGGCACGTCATGGAGCTGCGCTGCTTGCGCGGCCCGCCAGCGGCGTTCACCAGCGACAATCTCAAACTCGTTCTCAGATCCGCCTGGCGCAGGACGCACCATAATGGGCTGCAAAATACCCTTCTCTCGGATCGATTCCGTCAGATCATCCAAATCGCCTGTTCTAAAGATCTGGCGCGGCTGAAAGGGATTTGCGCGCAAAAACTCAATGGGAACCTCTCGGACACCTTTGGGCACCGGCGCCGTCTCATCCCCGAGTGCAACCGCTGCATCATCGCCGATCAACGCGGCAAGCCCGCGGCCCAGTCGATTTTTTCCAGCACTCTCATCGACCATGACGGTCTCCTCTTTTCTTAAACAAGATAGAACCCTTGCGCTCGGACCCCGTCCTGCCACACCGCGGGTCTCACCTGGCGAGAACCCACGAATCCTTGAGTTTTTGACGTAGGGGCTAAAAAGTAGGGCCCGGTAGCGCCATTTATGAATCTTTTCAAGACCTTAACGAAGGTCTTTAAGAGTCATCAGATCTGAGTCGAACCCAGCTCTACAACACGTTGAAACTTATGTCATGCCGCCGTTTGACTCCGCAAAACACGTTCCCTCTGAATGAGCTCGGAGGCGAGCTTCATATAAGCCCGACTTCCCGCACATTGGTGATCATAAACCAGTGCTGGCTTGCCATAGGAAGGCGCTTCGGAAATCCGAACATTACGCGGAATGACTGTTTTATAGACCTTGTCACCCAAATGAGCGCGCACATCCTGCGCCACCTGGCCTGAAAGATTGTTCCGCTGATCAAACATGGTGAGGACGATGCCCTGGATATCGAGCCGCGGATTGAGACTGGTGCGAACCCGTTCAACGGTCCGCAACAATTGGCTGAGGCCCTCCAGCGCAAAGAATTCACACTGCAGCGGAACCAGGATGGAGTCCGCAGCGGTCATGGCATTGATCGTGAGCAGGTTCAGAGACGGTGGGCAGTCAATCAGAATATAGGTATAGGGTCGGGCATTCATCTCTTCCGGCACACCATCAAGGTCTCGGCCGGAGGCCGGCATCCGTGCCAGCGCATCCCGCAACCGGTGCGAGCGCCGAGAGACGCTGGCAAGCTCCAGCTCGGCACCCAGCAGATCCATTGTCGACGGCACCAGATCAAGACCGGGAACCTTCGTTGGCACAATTGCCGTTTCGATCAGCGCGGCACCGATGAGCACGTCATAGGTCGAAAGCGTCCGGTCAGCCCGGTCAACACCAAGGCCGGTACTGGCATTGCCCTGCGGGTCCAGATCAACCACGAGGACACGCTCGCCTACGGCGGCGAGCGCGGTTCCCAAATTGATGGCCGTCGTTGTTTTACCGACCCCACCCTTCTGATTTGCGAGCACAAGCACTCTGGGATGAGGCTGATCGGAAGCTGTCGACGCCTCCGCGATAGAGTCAGCTGTAGTCGATGGATTGTCAGACACGGGCAAGTTGCTCCACCTTTAGGACACACCCGTCTGGGTCCGCCTGGCTCCGATAGGAAGTAACCCTAAATGTCCACGATTTCCGCGCCACGGTCAATTCTTCATCCGCTTGTGCGCCCTTTAGAAAGAACGCCTCTGTTTCAGGGCCAAAATAGGGTTCCGCCCACCCCATAAGACGATCCAGGGGCGCGCAGGCGCGGGCAGAAAGCGCGTCACAAGTCCCGATGGCGGCAATCGTCTCAGGAGATTCTATCCGGGACGTGTGAACCACCGCCGGAGCACCGGTTTCCCGGATGACTTCTCGCAAGAACACCGACTTGCGCTGATCGCTTTCCACCAGGTTCATCTGAAATCCGACCCTGTCCCGGGCCAGAATGGCGAGAACCAAGCCGGGAAAACCTGCTCCACTGCCAAAATCCGCCCATTTCAGGTGTCTATCAGAAGACAGATCCAGCAATTGCGTCGAATCCAGGAAATGGCGCCGCCAAACATCTTCCAGGGTCGATTTAGACACCAGATTGATGGAACCCTGCCACTTCCTCAATAGAGACTCGTATACCGAGAGTCGGTCCATTGTTTCACGTGAAACATGTGCGAGCTCGAAAAAGGATTCCGCATCAAGCACTTGCTGACCTTTATCCACAGCGTCAGGCCGAGCGGCGCAGATTTCCGCGCTTTACAAAGAGAAGAAGGGTTGTAATCGCAGCGGGCGTAACACCCTCCACTCGTGAGGCCTGCCCGAGAGTGACCGGCCTGGCTTCGGCCAGTTTCTGTCGCACCTCCTGGGACAGACCCGGCACCGCGTCATAGTCTAGGGCGGTTGGGATCACCAGCGCCTCGTCTTTGCGGAACGCACGGACATCTGCTGCCTGACGTTCGAGATAGACGGCATAGGTCGCATCAATCTCCAATTGCTCTGCAATTTCCGACTCCAACTGCCCAAGCTCTGGCCATATAGGCAAAATATCTGTCAGACCAATCTCTGCATAGGCAAGCAAATCAAACGCTGAACGTCTTACACCGTCCTGATTGATTTTGAACCCAGCTTTTGCAAGCTTTGCAGGGGTTTCTGACAGTTCTTTTGCAAGATTGTGGGCAGCAGACAGTTTTTCCTGTTTAACGCTGAAAAGGGACCCCCTCTCAGCGCCGACACAACCCACCGCCATGCCCAACGGGGTCAATCTTTGATCCGCATTGTCAGCGCGAAGGCTCAAGCGATATTCTGCCCGAGATGTAAACATACGATACGGTTCCGAAACGCCCTTTGTGACAAGGTCATCAATCATCACCCCTATATAGGCATCCGCCCGATCGAGAATGAAAGGCTCGCTATCTTGCACCGAGAGCGCCGCATTAAGGCCAGCCATCAGACCCTGAGCAGCCGCCTCTTCATATCCCGTCGTTCCATTGATCTGTCCAGCAAGGTAGAGGCCTTTTTGTGCTTTGGCCTCCAATGTTGGCAGCAATTCTCGCGGATCCACATAATCATATTCGATGGCATAACCGGGACGGATGATCTCCGCCTCTTCCAATCCAGGGATTGTTGCAAGAAAGGCTTTCTGAACATCCTCCGGCAGCGCTGTAGAGATCCCATTAGGATAGACCGTGTGATCATCCAACCCTTCAGGCTCCAAAAAGATCTGATGGGACGGACGTTCTGAGAACCGCACCACCTTGTCTTCCACTGACGGACAATAGCGCGGCCCAACACCGTCTATACGCCCCCCATACACCGGAGACTCTTCGAGGTTCTCGCGAATGATGTCGTGGGTTTCAGGCGTGGTCCGGGTGATATGGCAGGAAATCTGTTTCTGTGCCACCTCCCTTGTCAGGAAAGAGAACGGAACCGCTGGATCGTCAGCAAATTGTTCCTCCAGCACGTCCCAATTGATGGTTCTTCCATCCAGCCGCGGTGGTGTCCCTGTTTTGAGCCGCCCCATCTTGAGGTTAAGCCCATAAAGCCGCTCAGAAAGGCCGAGCGCAGGAGCTTCCCCTACCCGACCTGCCGGGACACGTTCCCGGCCCAGATGGATCTCCCCATTCAGAAAGGTCCCGGTCGTCAAAATAACTTTCGGTGCATCGAACTGGCGACCATCGTCACACAGCAACCCTGAAACACAGCCGTCCTCAACAATGAGGTCGACAACAGCCCCCTCTTCAACCGAAAGGTTCTCCTGATCGGTGATGGCCTTTTGCATCGCCTCCCGATAAAGCTTCCGATCACTCTGTGTCCGAGGACCGCGAACAGCAGGCCCTTTCCGTCGGTTCAACAGTCGAAATTGAATGCCGGACGCATCAGCTACCCGTCCCATAACGCCGTCCAGGGCATCAATCTCGCGAACCAGGTGGCCCTTCCCAAGACCGCCAATCGCAGGGTTGCAGGACATCTCACCGACGGTCGCCCATTTGTGGGTAATCAGAAGCGTGGCGGCTCCCAGACGCGCAGAAGCAGCCGCGGCTTCACAGCCAGCGTGTCCACCGCCAATCACAATCACATCAAAACGATCCGCCATTCACCGATCCAGCTTTGGCCACCCAAGATCTATTGCCGACATCTAGGCCGAATAGAGGGCACAGTCAAAATCAATTCGCTGGCCTGTGGCCATTTAGACTCAAGTGTTTCACGTGAAACACTACTTCCCGATGCAAAAATCCCGAAACACCACATCAAGCAATTCTTCGACATCGACCCGTCCGGTAACCCGACCCACAGCCCTCGCAGCATGTCTCAGCTCTTCTGCGATAAGGGCCGTTTCGCCTCCGACTCGAAGTAAAGACAAGGCGCCATCCAAAGCACCGGCACAAGCCTCGAGCTCTTTGCGGTGCCTGGCCCGAGTAATCAGGGGCTCCTCGCCCCGAACAAAAATTTCCTCAACCCGAGCACCGAGCGCTTCTTCAAAGGCAGCAACCCCGGAACCAGTCTTGATCGAAAGCTGAGCGATGTCCGGCGCAGCTAGAGGATTTGGAACCAGGTCAACCTTGTTCACCAGCTTCAGGTCCTGCGGCTCCACCGTGGCAAAGAAATCCAGGGTCGCATCCTCCGCAGATTGCATCCAAACCCGCAAATCCGCCTCATCAGCCGTCTTCCGGGCTCTTCTAATACCTTCTTGCTCCACCACGCCGACCCCATCTCTCAGCCCTGCTGTATCGCAGACCGTTACAGGCAGACCCGCCATCTTCAATCCAACCTCAACGACGTCTCTTGTGGTCCCCGCTTCTTCAGACACGATCACGGCGTCCCGTCTTGCCAAAGCGTTAACAAGGCTCGACTTCCCCGCATTAGGAGGCCCTACCACCGCAACAAAGATCCCATCCCGGATCCGCTCACCTCTATGGTCGGACAGAAACCCCGACATTTCCTCACGGAGCGCGGTAAGTCCCGGTAGAACTGACGCCGCTAAATCCTCTGGAAGATCCTCATCAGCGAAGTCAATATCCGCCTCCACATAGGCAAGTGATCGAACCAATTGATCCCGCCACCCATCGCAGAGCACCCCAAAGGTGCCTTTCATCTGCCGAAGCGCCTGTACCTGCTGAGCAGAGGTCTCCGCTTCAATCAGGTCTGCAATACCTTCCGCTGCAGAAAGATCGAATTTCCCGTTCTCCACGGCACGGCGACTGAACTCTCCTGGATCTGCAAACCTCAGCCCTGCAATTTTTCCGAGTCCCTCAACCACCGAGTCAACCACAGCGAGTCCACCATGGAGATGAAGCTCCACGACATCTTCGCCGGTGAAGGACTGAGGTCCTTGGAAAAAAAGCACCAAGGCCTGGTCAAGCACGTTCTCTGATTGAGGGTCCCTGAGTTCACGAAGTTCAGCCAGTCTCGGCGCCCCAGGACCTTTCCCGGACAGCGCTTTCAAGGCCGAGTCCGCATGCGGACCAGAGATACGGATAACCGCAACGCCGCCTCGTCCACGGGCGGTTGCCGGCGCAAAAATCGTTTCCAATCCGAATCGACTCCTATGATCTAACCCGCTGTGCCCGGTTGCACCTTGTGGCTGTAAACTTCCATGCTATCTCTTGAACAGCTTCCGCTCTTTGAAAGATCTTTCATGAACCACCTGTCAGCCGAAACAAGCCCTTACCTGCTTCAGCACAAAGACAACCCTGTCCACTGGCATCCCTGGGGCCCCGACGCACTCTCTCGCGCTAAGGCTGAGAACAAACCCATCCTACTCTCAGTCGGCTACGCAGCCTGCCATTGGTGCCATGTCATGGCTCATGAGAGTTTCGAAAACGCAGCCACCGCCGAAATCATGAACCGGCTCTATATCAATATCAAAGTAGACCGGGAAGAACGCCCCGACATCGACACCATCTATATGAGTGCTCTCCACGCACTCGGTGAGCAAGGTGGCTGGCCGCTGACCATGTTTCTCACCCCAGACGGAGAACCCTTCTGGGGCGGCACATATTTTCCACCAGAACCAAAATTCGGACGGCCAGGCTTCCCGCAAGTCCTGGAAGAGATTGCGCGCCTTTATACACAAGAGCCGGAAAAAATCCATGGCAACAAAGAGGCGCTGAAAAACGCCCTGAGCCGGATTGAAGACACAAGCGGCCAGCCCCCACTGGACATGTTACTTGGTGTCGCCAACCAGCTTATGGATGTCATGGACATGGATAAGGGCGGCCTAAAAGGCGCCCCCAAATTCCCGCAAACAGGGTTGCTGGACGTGCTCTGGCGTGGCCACATTGCAACCGGCAACGACCAACTCCGCGCAGCTGTAACCACCGCTCTGACCCACATGTGTGAAGGCGGCATCTATGATCATCTGGGCGGTGGCTTCGCCCGCTATTCCGTCGACGCCGACTGGCTTGTCCCGCATTTCGAGAAAATGCTCTACGACAATGCCCTCCTTATCGACCGCCTCACAGAGGTGTGGCAGGAGACCAAAGACCCTCTTTATGCCACCCGCATTGACGAGACCATCACCTGGATCGCCCGCGAAATGACAACGGCAGAAGGGGCCTTTGCCGCCAGCATCGATGCGGACAGCGAAGGTGAAGAAGGCAAATTCTATGTCTGGACCGCCAATGAGATCGACGCCGAACTCGGCGACATGGGTCCCTGGTTCAAAGAGCAATATGACGTGACGCCGGAAGGCAATTGGGAAGGCAATGCCATTCTCAATCGCCTCCATCTCATAGATCAGAGCCTTACTTCTGAGGAAGAAACCAGGCTCAAAACCTTGCGCCAAAAACTCTTCGACAAACGCGCATCCCGCATAGCGCCCGGTCTTGATGACAAAGTTTTACTCGATTGGAACGGATTGGCCATCGCCGCCATTGCCAATGCCAGCATGGTATTCAAGCGAAAAGACTGGCTGGCTTTGAGTCAAACCGCCTATCGTTTCGTGGCCGAATCCATGAAGCGCGACGGCCGTATGCATCACGCTTATCGCGCCAACCGTCTCCAGCACCGTGCCATGTCCGATGGCCTCGCAAACATTTGTGCGGCAGCTCTGGCACTGTTCGAAGCTACCATGGACTGGACCTATGTCGATGACGCCCAAGGCTTCGTCACAGAACTCGACGCGCACTATTGGGATGAAACAAATGGCGGCCATTTCTTCACCGCTGATGATGCTGAAGCCCTTCTTGTGCGAACCCGCACGGCAGCAGATGACGCGACCCCGGCAGCCAACGGCACCCTGCCCGGCCTCATGGTCCGCCTCTACGCCCTCACCGGCGACGAACATTACCGCGATCGCGCCGATCAGCTGATCCTCGCTTTTGGGGGTGCCGTCACCAAGAACGCTTTTCCCCACGGCAGCTGGCTCGCAAGCCTCGATACAGCGGTTAATCTCACCCAGATCGTCATCATCGGCGACAAAGCCGACCCTGAAAGAGAGGCACTCAAAGACACAGTCCTCAGCCTCTCCCTTCCAACACGGCTGCTCCTTGATCTCGATCCAGGCACCGACTTGCCTGACGGCCACCCAGCCATGGGCAAAACCATGCTGGAGGGCAAAGCCACGGCCTATGTCTGCACCGGCCCCGTCTGCTCCGCGCCGGTCACAGATCCAGGCGATCTCCGCGCTGCTCTGGAAGCAAGCCGCCTTGCACCGGAATGACCAGCCCCTGATCCAAGAAACACCCTCGCAACGAGGCGACGAGCCCGTTACGCTACCGCCAAAATAATCAGGCAGTGTGAAACCACACGCCCAACATCATTCTCTGACAGGAGGCCCTCATGAGCTCAGAAACAATCACCATCAATGGTCCCGACGGCAGTTTTTCCGGATACCTGGCCAAACCTGCAGGTGACGGCCCCTTCCCCGCTATCGTGGTCATCCAGGAAATCTTTGGCGTCAACGCCGTTATGCGGGGCATCTGCGATGATCTTGCAAAACAGGGCTATCTCGCCCTTTCGCCTGATCTTTTCTGGCGCATTGAGCCAGGCATCGACATTACAGACCAGTCGGAAGAAGAATGGGCCAAGGCCTTTGAATTGTTCAACGCTTTCGACGTCGACAAAGGCATGCTGGACGTCCAGGCCACCATCGATACCGCCCGGAAGCTTCCGGGCGCAAATGGCAAAGTCGGCGCCGTTGGCTATTGCCTCGGCGGACAGCTCGCCTACCTCACAGCAGCTCGAACCGACGCAGATGCCGCAGTGGGCTTTTATGGTGTCAACCTGCAGAACCGAACAGATGAAGCCAACAACATCACCAAACCATTGATGCTGCACATCGCTGGCAAAGATGAATTCGTACCCGCTGACGCTCAGGCCGCTATCCATGCAGGCCTGGACACTCACGCACAGGTCACACTCCATGACTACCCAGAGCGCGATCATGCCTTCGCGCGCGTTGGTGGCGCGCACTATGATAAGGGCGATGCGGATCTTGCCAATGGCAGAACCCTCGACTTCTTCAAGGCGAACCTCTAGCGCGAGTCATACAAAACAACGTTCCGTATCCGAATCAAATATTCCGGCCCCCAGACTCATGGATAGGCCGACAAAAGAAGCAGGAAGCATCCATGGTAAAGGCAATTCGCATTCACGAAACCGGCGGTCCGGAAGTCATGAAGCTCGAAGACGTGGATTTACCTGATCCGGGTCCGGGCCAGGCGCGTGTTAAACACACTGCGATCGGGCTCAACTATATCGACACGTATCATCGCTCTGGGCTCTACCCTATCGCCCTGCCATCCGGTCTGGGCCTCGAGGCAGCCGGTGTCGTCGAAGCCGTTGGCGAGGGCGTCACGAATGTCGCTGAGGGTGATCGCGTTGCCTATGGCTCTGGACCGCTTGGCGCTTATTCAGAAGCGCAGAATTGTTTCGCCGCCGGTCTGATTAAACTCCCGGACGGCGTCAAAGAGGATGAAGCAGCAGCTCTCATGATGAAGGGGCTGACAGTTCGCTATCTCTTCAAAGAGACCTACAAAGTCAAAGCCGGTGAAACCATCCTCTTCCATGCAGCGGCCGGCGGCTGTGGTCTTGTTGCCTGCCAGTGGGCCAGGGAACTCGGCGTCACCATGATCGGTACCGTAGGCTCTGAGGAAAAAGCAGAGCTCGCCCGCGCCCATGGCTGCGCCCACGTGATCAACTATTCAACCGAGAACGTGCCCGAGCGTGTTGCCGATATTACCAATGGCGCTAAGGTGCCCGTGGTCTATGACGGCGTCGGAAAAGATACATTTGAAATGTCCCTTGATTGCCTGGCACCGCGCGGGCTGCTCGCGAGCTTTGGCAATGCATCGGGTCCGGTCACCGGTGTGGATCTCAGCACGCTTCAGAACAAAGGGTCTCTTTATGTAACCCGGCCAACCATGCTGCACTACATGATGAGCCCGGATCAGGTTGCCGAAGCCACCGCGGATCTCTTTGACGTTGTCGCCCGCGGCGCGGTGAAAGTAGACATCAACCAGCGCTATGCCCTGGCCGACGCCGCCCAGGCACACATTGATATTCAAGGACGCAAAACCACCGGAGCCACAATCATCGAACCCTGAGCGGTTATGGCATCCATCTCACCCGTTACAGGATTGACGAATGTTACTGCTTGATCTCTCTCGGTCACTTGCGGAAGACTGGCGTTGCGCTCGTCAGAACCACGATCATCCAAGGTAGGTCCGCATGAACCGTTCATTTTCCGCCGCCATCATTCTGGGCTCTCTTACCCTTGGTGGCGCAGCGCTCGCTGAAAGCACTGATACCACCGCAACATCCATCGAGGATGCGGAGGCGGGGATCTGTGTTGGCTATGGTCCGCAAACGCCCCGCGACATTGGCAGCGCACACGGTTTGAATGAGCGTTTCTTCTCGCTCTCCCCGGCGGCAGCGAAAATGAACCTCTGCAACATCCACACCCACACAAATGCCGAGCATAAGGGCCCCGGTTTTTCACTCTTTGCAGGCGCTGGTGACCATGGCGGATATCAATGCAACGCCACAGCGGATCTGACAGAGGCCGAGCTTGTCGATCCAGCAGATGGTCAAGGCGCCTTCAAGGGCGTGAAGCCAGGCGACACAATTGAGGTCCATTGGGTCCACACGTCATGTGACGTGGCGCCCGGCGAAGGGCTTGGTTCCTGCCTGAGCGAAAAATGCGCAAACCCCAATTTGAGAGTAGAGGCCCAGGCCTTTTTGGTGGTGAACGACCCCGACGCCCTCGACTTCGCAGACTTCGCTTATGGCGGCAATATTGTGGATGGGTTGCATCAGCCCCGGTCCATGCCCTCTGACACAGGCGCGCCTATTGTCTTTGGCGGATCCACCACCGGGCCTTCTTACACGCAGGCCCAATGCTCGCCGCTCAAGGTGACGTGGAGCGTGCGCCCGCAATGCGCAAAGCTGGATATATCATCTCTCAACCGGTGGGCCGAAGAAGGCAATGTCTTCAACGAAACCCATTCCCATGGGGTTCGTCAATTGGTGACAGCGCCAGAACTTCTCGCACCGATCGAATAGCCCGACAGCTATTCAGCTGCTGCTGCTGAGCCCTTATAGATGCTGGCCCGCGGCCGTTCCATGACCCGCTGAACCATTGGCTCAAAAGCGTCGAGCGGCATCGTGTCATAGTTCGGATCAAACGCGTTCTGGTCGAACAGATGACAGAACTGCGCTGTATGCTCGAATGCCTGATGGCCGCGATACTCATCGCGCATGTCGCGATCAAGCCCGATATGATGGAAGAAATAATAGCCCTGGAAGATCCCGTGATGCTCAAGCATCCAGTGATTATCTTCTGACACGAAGGGTTTCAGGATCGCCGCGCCAATTTCAGCGTGATTAAAAGTCCCGAGCGTATCGCCGATGTCATGGAGAAGCGCGCAGACCACATATTCTTCGTCTTTGCCTGCCCGATGCGCGAGAGTTGCTGATTGCAGGGAGTGCTCAAGGCGGTCAACAGCGAAGCCACCAAAGTCACCGTCCAGCAACCTCAGATGCGCGAGGACACGATCAGGCAGACCTTTGGAGAATTCACCATTATTAGCGGCAATCAACTGCCACTCTTCCTGACTGCTGTCAGCCATGGTTTTAAACGTGGCGCGGCCATCAATGATTTTTTCGGACATCGGGTTAGCTCCTCCTAGATTATCTTTGGAGAGATCCTAGAGCATTTCCGGCGGAAGGGGCAGCACTTCAGCATTCAGAAATGCAACAAAAGGGAGAGTGTTTTTCAGCGTAGGAAATGGTTGAGCGCTACGAAACCAGAATCACCAGTCTCAGTTACGGTATGCCATGACCAACATCGACAAACAGCGCGTCGTGGAAATCCAGGTGCTTTTCCATATCCATGGTCTTGTCCCAAACCTCGGGCACTTCTTCGGGCTTCATAACAGGCATCACCGTGCCAATGATCCGGTCTTTCCCATCTGAGCCTGGCCCAATGGGAAGCGTCATCATTTCCAGCAGATGTGGCATGCCGTTCTGATCCGTAATGTTCCAGAACGCTATAACGCCGCACGGGTGTTTTGGGAGCAGTTTCAACCGCGCAATATCTCGCTTCTTGTTCTCATATTCGCCAAACGAAAAGAGGTCGATGCCCCTCAGGTCCATGCCGGCTGATTGACAAAGAGCACTGCCAAACACGCGGATCACGAGAGACTCCTCCCCCTCCCAGCTCATATATCGAATGTAGGGGGTAAGCTCCACAAGACTGCGAAGGTCTACATCATCGGCTGTCGGAATATGTTGGTCTCCCCGCACACTCAACCACCAGCACAGCATTTCCCGCGCAGGATGAGTAAGACTGTAACCAGAAACCTTACGGGGAACAGCAGGGCGCGGCTCAGGCACCCGTGCCTGAATTTGCGCAATATGGCGTTGGTTGAGATAGGTAGAAACCCAACGCGGCGACAGTCCCGATTTATCGTCCAAACTCTTTCCCCAAACTCATACACTCGAAGACCGAGCCTGAATTCGGGAAAAGCTTTGCACGCCACGTGTAAAGGGACTGTAAAACCTTAGAACTATCGAAAACCGCAGGCCTCTGCCATATCGGCATTCAGTCATCGGGGAATTCAGTCTTTTTCATGGTTTGATCAAAGTCGGCCGGTGCGCCCGCATCATCTACCGATAACCGATCCGTCAGGAGATGAGGTTGGAATGCCGTGCCCCAAATCCACATACAACACATCATGAAGGTCCTGATATTCCTTCACATTCAGTCTTCTCTCCCAAAGTGTCGACCTGTTTGAAGACACATCGACAGGGATCACCGTGCTGATGATACGCTTCTTTCCGTCAGCCCCCGGCTCGATGGGGAGCGTCATCATCTCAACAAGTGCTGCAGCACCTGTCTGATCCTGAATATGTCGAAAGATAACCGCTCCACAGGGCAGATCACCAATCAGCTTCAACCGCGCGATATCTTGGGATCTTTCATCACCCTGGCTGAGGGAAAATATATCAACGCCGGTGGGGTCCAGGCCGATAGCTTCGCAAAGAGCACTGCCAAACAAACGAATTACAAGCGCCTCTTCACCCTCCCAGCTGAGATAGCGAAGATAAGGCGAGAGTTCGACAAGGCTTGGTAACTCAACATCTTCAGCTGTGGGTGGTGCATCACCCTGCCGGACGCTCAGCCACCAGGTTAAAAGCTCGCGTCCAGGGCGGCTGAGTTTATATCCATTGATTTCATCAGGTGCGTCTGGTCGAACCCCAGAAATCCGGGCACGAATGTTTGCGACGTGACGGGTGTCCAAATAGGCAGCAACCCAGGCAGGCATCGCCCCAGCTTCATCATCATTCGCCATCTTCATCTCATCCAAACGTCGTTTGAAGATCTAGAAAATAGCAGTGCCAGATGAAGAAGCGTTAAACGCTGCAGCTACCAAAAAAACCGAGCAGGTCAGCCTGTTAAGTATTCATGCTGTCGAAGAATTCACCGTTGTTTTTGGTCTGCTTGAGCTTATCAAGCAGGAACTCGATAGCGTCAGTTGTTCCCATTGGGTTGAGAATACGGCGAAGCACATACATTTTTTGCAGCTCGACCTTGTCGACAAGCAGCTCTTCCTTCCGGGTCCCGGATTTCAGAATATCCATCGCCGGGAAGACGCGCTTATCAGCCACTTTGCGATCAAGTACAATTTCTGAGTTACCCGTGCCCTTAAATTCTTCAAAGATCACTTCATCCATCCGGCTGCCCGTATCGATGAGGGCAGTAGAGATAATCGTGAGCGAACCACCTTCTTCGATGTTCCGCGCCGCGCCGAAGAACCGTTTGGGACGTTGCAGGGCATTGGCATCCACACCACCAGTTAGCACCTTGCCGGAGCTTGGCACCACGGTGTTGTAGGCACGACCGAGACGGGTAATAGAATCGAGCAAGATCACCACATCGCGTCCATGTTCCACCAGACGCTTTGCTTTTTCGATCACCATTTCGGCGACCTGCACGTGACGCACCGCTGGCTCATCAAAGGTAGAGGAAACAACCTCACCCTTCACAGAGCGCTTCATATCCGTCACCTCTTCCGGCCGCTCATCGATCAGAAGTACGATCAGATAGGCTTCAGGATGGTTGGCAGAAATCGAATGCGCAATGTTTTGCAGCAGGACCGTCTTACCAGTCCGCGGCGGCGCCACAATGAGACCGCGCTGCCCCTTACCCAAAGGCGCCACAATATCGATCACCCGCCCGGACGTGTCTTTCCGGGTTGGGTCATCAATTTCCATTTCCAGTTTTTCTTCTGGATAGAGAGGCGTCAGATTGTCGAAGTGAACTTTGTGGCGGGCTTCTTCCGGATCAGCAAAATTGATGGAATTGACCTTGATAAGAGCAAAATACCGCTCACCTTCTTTTGGGCTGCGAATATCACCCTCTACCGTGTCCCCTGTGCGCAGAGAGAAACGGCGGATCTGCGACGGGGAAACATAAATGTCATCGGGACCCGGCAGATAGTTGGCTTCTGGTGACCGCAGGAAACCAAACCCGTCCTGCAGCACCTCGACGACGCCCTCGCCGATAATATCAGTTTCCCGTTCAGCATATTGCTTCAGGATTGCAAACATCAACTCCTGGGTACGGAGCGTGCTCGCGTTTTCTACTTCAAGCTCTTCGGCCACAACCAACAGTTCGGTGGGTGACTTGGCTTTCAGTTCTTGCAGTTTGATCTGCGTCATATTTTTTCTCGTGATGGGCTCATTGCCTTGGCGGCAAGAAGCAAAAGGAAGGTGAGGCGTCTTTGAATCTAAAATTCGGCACTTGAGAGTCTTGAGAATTGAAAATCAGGTGAATTCAGTGAGATCTGTCTGTCGGTCAGCGGGTGAACCGCTGAGGAGAAATCTGGAACGCAGCCCCGAAAGAAATATCGTGGTGCGGAAATGAAAGTCCCAAAAGGCGCCGTGTGTATCTAGGTCTTCAAAGTGGGAAGGTCGGCAGCCCGGCGCCCAATCATGGTCGCGCTCCGGAAGGAACCCGGCGGGTGTTAAACATCATATAGCCTTTGGGCGTCGAGGCGACAAGCCAAAAAGCACCTTCGCAGCAGATCTCGTCAGAGCGAAATCAGAATGGTCGAACAATCACCAGGATCACGATGAAGACGGTGAGCACTGGGGGCACCTCGTTCAGAATACGCATCTGACGAGACGTGTAGGGTCGCTCATCCCGGGCAAAGGCCTTCCGCCACCGCGACAGAAATCCGTGATAAGCCGCCATGGCAGTGACAAGCAGCAGTTTCACATGGAACCAGGCATCTGATCCGATGCTGTCCCACAGAAGCCAGGCAAGGGTGAGCCCAAACACCCAGGCCGCGATCATCGCTGGATTGATGATCCGCCGAAGCAGCAACTCTTCCATCTTCTTGTAGTTTTCAGAGAGCTCAGAGCCTGGTTCCGTCTCCGTATGATAGACGTAAAGCCGCGGCAGGTAATACATGCCCGCCATCCAGAAAATCACACTGATGATGTGAAATGCTTTGATCCAGGGATAAAGATTGAACAGGAAGTCAGTCATTTCGTTCTCAAAACAAATTATATAGAAGCTAATCTAAAGGCGATTTCCGGGGCAGACGCCGCCTGCAAGCTCCTCTGGACAGATGACGTCATCACTTTCAAGCACCGCCCGAATTTGATCGCCCAATTCCCGGATAAAGGCCGGGTGAGTGCCCACGGCTGGCACCCGAATATAGGTTTCAACACCAGATTTCTTAGCAAGGTCTCCATACTCAATATCGAGCTCAACCAAGGTCTCTGAATGTTCGGAAACAAAAGCGATGGGGGCCAGGACAATTTTGCGGCCATCTCTGCCAGCTCGCTCAATTTCATCATCTGTTGAGGGCCCAATCCATTCCAAAGGCCCCACTCGGCTTTGATAGCAGGTGACCCAATCAAGATCTGGAATGTTCAGTTCCTTCGCAACCGCGGCGCAGGTGCGCTCCACTTGGGCCTGGTAGGGATCGCCCCCCTCCACGACTTTTTTTGGCAGCCCGTGAGCTGAAAAGAGAACCCTTACCTTGTCTAGACCACCGGCTTGATCAATGCCTTGGCGAATGAGAGAGGCTTGTGCTTCAACCCAGCCTGACGCTTCTGGATAACAACAAATCTCTTTTGTTTCCAAGGACTTAGATAAAGTACTACCCGGCCCTACCTGTTTCCCCCAGGCCTGCTGCCAATCCTTAAGAGATGAAGCAGTGGTCGTGGTCGAATATTGCGGATAGAGCGGCAGAAGCACGATCTTGTCGGGATTAAAGGCCGCAACTTTGGCCGCGGCTTCTCCTGAAAACGGATGCCAGTACCGCATGGCGATGAAACATTTCACCTCACCTAAATCTGAGAGAACCCGTTCAATAGCTTCTGCCTGACGTTCTGTTTCCGGAACGATCGGTGATCTGCCTCCAATATGACCATAAATCTCGCGAGCAATCGGTGCCCGCCGCGAAGAGATAATCTTGGCAATCAGCCAGCGAAAAGGTTGGGGAACGCTGATGATCGCCTTGTCAGAGAAGAGGTTAAACAGAAAAGGTTTCACCGCTTCTGGCTTATCCGGCCCACCCAGATTGAACAGCACCACCGCGATGCGTTGACCCCCAGCTCCAACCGTTTCTGACATAATCAGCCTCGTACCCGTTTGATCAGCCGTTCGACATTTTCCGGTGGGGCCTGGGGCACAATCCCGTGGCCAAGATTAAAGATCCAGGGACCCTTGCCCAGCGTTTCAAGCAGGTGATCAATCGCCCGGTCCATTTCAGAACCACCCGCCACCAGGAGCAGAGGATCCAGATTGCCCTGAACAGGCCCGATCGGTTGCAATACCTTGGCCGCCCAGACCGGATCAACGGACGTATCGATACTGATCGCACTCACACCTGTCTCTCTGAAATAGGTCTCATAGGCCGCCCCTGCCCCTTTTGGAAAAGCGATCACAGGCACATCAGGACAGGATTTTTTGAGCCGAGCGCGGAGGGTCTTAATGGGCTCAAGGCAGAACCGCCGGAACTGATCCGCCGGCAAGGACCCAGCCCAGGTATCAAAAATCTGCAGCACTTCAGCGCCCGCTTTCACCTGTGCCTCAAGATAATCGCCCGTCACTTCTGTCAGCAGGTCGATGAGCAATTGAAAGCCTTCAGGATCGCCATAGGCCCACGCCTTGGCAGCGCCCTGATCTGGCGAGCCTCTACCCCCCACCATGTAAGTCGCCACCGTCCAGGGTGCCCCTGCAAAGCCAATAAGCGTTGTTTCTTTTGGAAGTTCCTGCCGCAATCCTTTGACCGTCTCAAAGACTGGCTTCAGGTGATCGAGAACCTGAGATCTGTCGAGTTGCTTCAGCCCTTCCACCTGGGTGATCGGATCAAGACGAGGTCCGACACCTTCCTCAAACCAGACCTTTTGTCCCAGAGCATCCGGCACAACAAGAATATCTGAAAAGAGGATGGAAGCATCAAAGCCATATCGCCTGATGGGTTGCAGCGTTACTTCAATCGCAAGCTCTGGCGTGTAGCAGAGATTTAGAAAGCTGCCTGCTTGTGCCCGTGTCTCCCGATATTCCGGAAGATAACGCCCTGCCTGCCGCATCAGCCAGATAGGGGGATGGTCGAAGACTTCTCCTGACAGTGCCCGCAGGAATTTTTTATCTGAAGCTGGTTTGCTCATAACACCTTCTGGGTTTCTGACGGGTGCACGGACCCTTTGAAAGTCCTCTTGAGGGACGTGCGTCACACACTTATCCCGCGTTCCGCCTCTTATATAGAATCTTATAAAAGGATGTAGTGGATAGTGGATGCCTGTGGAGATTGGGGATTAAATTTTGTCCCCGAAACTGCCCGAAACTATTAGGCGTTTTGTCACAGGCGCCAGGCATGCGGGATTGAGGCCGCGAATGTGAGTGACTCCTACCCATCCAAAAAGAGTCCATGAACAAATAGGGACTTGGACTGTGCAGAACGCCGATGTGGATAAATCGAACCATGGGGATAAGTCGAAGTGATAGGGCTTTGCCCTACTTGTCCCCGTTTTCCCCATACCCTGAAAGGGTGTTTGTTAACGATGAACAGAACGGTCGATGAAAAAAGAAACACGGGTATGACCAGGTAGGGCCTTAACAAAACCGGGGACTTATGCCGGTTTTCCACACTCATCCACAGGCCCTCACGTTCCTCATCTTTGCTTAAGATCTCTTAACGAAAGTCTGGCTATCAACCGCGAGCCCCGATAGTTTTAGGCAGCTTTTGCGCCGAAACCTTAATCGCTCTTCAAACGTCCAAATAGCACCGGAACGGTGCCCGGAATTCAAACCACATGACAAGCCGTCGACTCTTTCATCTGCATCTCGTCTCCGATGCGACAGGCGAGACATTGAATGCCGTCGCCCGCGCCGCCTGTGCGCAATATGAAGATGTGAGCCCCGTCGAGCACATCTATGCGTTGGTGCGTGGACCCAAACAGCTCGATCGGGCGATTGCAGAGATTGAGCGCGAGCCGGGGCTCGTCATGTTCACGATGGTGAACGAAAAACTCCGCGATCAATTGCTCGAGCGTTGTGGTGAGATGGACATTCCTTGCATCTCTGTTTTGGACCCGGTGATCAACGCCCTGGGCACCTATCTCGGACGGGAAATTTCTCACAAGCCCGGCGTGCAGCACGAAATGAATGCGGAATATTTTGACCGCATTGCAGCCTTGAACTTCACCATGGCTCATGATGATGGGCAGACCGCAGGCGATCTGGATGATGCAGACATTATCCTGGTGGGCGTGAGCCGGACGTCAAAAACACCCACCTGCATCTATCTTGCGAACCGCGGCATCAAAGCGGCAAACGTGCCCTTCGTGCCCAACACGCCGTTGCCGCCAGATTTGGAAACCGCAACCAGTCCCTTAATCGTCGGGCTTGTCGCCAGCGTCGATCGGCTCTCGCAAATTCGCAAAAACCGGTTGCTCTCCTTAAATGAGCAAACCGAAACCGATTATGTGGACAAGGATCTGATTACCTCGGAGCTTGCCGAAGCCCGTCGGTTTTTCAATAAACATGGCTGGCCCGTGATTGATGTGACAAGGCGCTCGGTTGAAGAAACCGCCGCCGCCATTCTCAATCTTTACAGCCGCCAATAATCAACACAGGTAAACCCCCATGATCGGTACCCAAAATGTCTGATACGCCCACCCTTGTCCTCGCGTCCCGCAGTTCTGTGCGTGCCATGCTGCTTGAAAATGCCGGCGTGTCCTTTCGCGTTGAAGTGTCGCCCGTCGATGAAGCCGAAGCGAAAATGGGCTTTGAAGGAAATGGCACCGCGCTCGCGCAACACCTGGCGGAGCTAAAAGCACAAGCTGTCAGTGCAGAGGCGCGCGATCAGTTTGTTATTGGCGCAGATCAGGTCCTCACCTGCGACGCACGGCTTTTTGACAAACCACGAGATCTGGATGAAGCGCGAAAAAATCTCAGCTTCTTCCGCGGCAAAACACACACGCTCCACAGCGCCGTTGCAATTGCGCGCAGCGGGGACATTGTCTGGGGCCATGTCACCCAGGCCCATCTCACCATGCGTGAATTTTCAGACGATTATCTCGATCACTATATAAGACGCACCGGCGAAAAGATTCTTTCAAGCGTTGGTTGCTATCAGCTGGAAGGTCCAGGCGTTCAATTGTTTGAACGCATAGAGGGCGATTATTTTACGATCCTTGGCCTGCCGCTCATGCCGCTCTTTGACTATCTGCGCAAAGAAGGCGCTCTCGAGACATGAGTGATCTGTCTCGTGTCTGGGTGCTGGGCTGGCCGGTGACCCATTCCCGCTCACCGCTAATCCACAATCATTGGATCAAAAAGCTAGGCATTGAAAACGCCGTTTATGAAAAGCATGGCGTGCCGCCAGAAGAGTTAGGCGCAACACTGTCATCTTTTCGGGGTGAGGGCGTGATTGGGGCGAATGTCACCGTGCCGCACAAGGAAGCGGTGTTCACAGCCCTCTCTCATCATGATGCTGCAGCCCGCCGGTTGAAAGCTGTTAACACGATTGTGGATTGCGGCACGCATTTCGAAGGCCGCAATACAGACGGCTATGGCTTCATGGCGAACCTGAAAGCAGAAGCACCAGATGCTGATTTTACATCAAAGCCCGCGATGGTTTTGGGCGCTGGCGGCGCAGCGCGCGCGATCCTGGTGGCGCTTGCAGATGCGGGCGTCCCGGAAATCTGCCTTGTAAACCGCACTGTCGAAAAAGCAGCTGAGTTGCTCACCGAACTTGATGTGAACGGGGCAGCGCTTTCCTGGGACGAGGCGCCGAACGCGCTTGAAGGAGTGGGCCTTTTGGTCAACACATCCTCTTTGGGCATGACCGGCATGGACCCCTTGGAGCTGTCACTTGAAAAACTCGACCCGTCAGCACTGGTAACAGACATTGTTTATTCGCCCCTTGAAACCGACTTGCTGGCCCGCGCTCGTACCCGAGGGAATGTCACTGTAGATGGCCTTGGCATGCTCTTGCATCAAGCCGTGCCAGGTTTTGAAGCATGGTTTGGTGTGCGGCCGGAAGTAACACCGGACCTGCGGGCACTCATATTGGAAGACTTGAACCGACAAGATGGGGAATAAAACCAGATGCTCTTAATTGGCCTTACAGGCTCCATCGGCATGGGGAAATCGGAAACCGCCAAAATGTTCGCGGCAGAAGGTGTCCCCGTCTATGACGCAGACGCTGAAGTTCACAAACTCTATGCGCCCGGCGGCGCTGCCGTTGCACCCCTGGAGGAAGCGTTTCCCGGTGTTGTAAAAGACGGCGCGGTGGACCGCACACTTCTTTCCAAGGAGGTGATCGGCAAACCGGACGCGCTCAAAAAACTTGAGAGCATTGTGCATCCCCTCGTGGGACAGGCGAACCGCGCCTTTCTCGAAAACGCCGTGAAAGACGGTGCGGAGATGGTCTTGCTCGACATTCCGCTGCTCTTTGAAACCGGCGGCCGCGAACGTGTCGATGTGATTGTCGTTGTGAGCGCACCTTACGAGTTGCAGCGCGAACGCGTGCTGGCCCGCCCGGATATGAGCGAAGAGAAATTTGAGGAAATCTTTGCCAAGCAGGTGAGTGATGCCGACAAGCGTGCCGGCGCAGACTATATTGTGGAGAGCGACAAAGGGCTCGACCATGCGCGCGCGCAGGTCCGCGAAATCATTGCAGACCTGAAAGGCCGCGACGGTGAGGTTCTGAAAAAGCTTTTGGGATAATTGCTGTAGGGGCAAACAGCGGTTCCAGGAAAAGTGTGTAGCGGTTTTCCGTCCGGAACCGCTGCGAAAAAGAGTGGGGAATTTAATGCGCGAGATCGTGCTAGATACAGAAACGACGGGGATCAGTCCGAAAGAAGGCCACCGTCTGGTGGAGATCGGCTGTGTGGAACTTGAAAACCACATGCCGACCGGCGAGACCTATCACGTCTATATCAATCCCGAACGCGAGATGTCCGAAGGCGCATTTCAGGTCCATGGCCTGTCTGACGAATTCCTCGCCGACAAACCAAAATTCGACGAAGTCGCCGATGGCTTCTTGGCTTTTGTAAAAGACGCGCCGCTCGTTATTCACAATGCGTCCTTTGATATGGGCTTTCTGAATCACGAACTGAAAATGGTGAACAAGCCACTGCTGCCTGATGCCCAGGCTGTCGACACACTGGCCATGGCACGGAAAAAATTTCCCGGTGGCCAGAACAGTCTCGACGCGCTTTGCCGCCGCTTCAATGTCGACAATTCAAACCGGGTAAAGCACGGCGCGCTTCTCGACAGCGAATTGTTGGCAGAGGTCTATCTGGAACTCATCGGTGGTCGCGAGCCAGGTCTGAGCCTTGCTGCCGAAGCGGTGAGCGGCACAGATGCCAGCGGCAAGATCAGCCATGTGGTGCGCAAACAGCGGCCAAAGCCACTCGGGTCTCGCATCACCGACGAGGAACGCACTGCTCATCAGGCTTTCGTGGCGACCCTTGGCGAAGAAACGCTCTGGAAAGACACCTAGCCTTGCGACCAGCTAATCGGTGTCATTTTGAGAAACGAAAAAGCCCTCGGCGATAAACGCTGAGGGCTTCTTCAAAAACATCATTCGCTAACTCTACCGCTAGCTCAAACAGGGTGCCGGCAATCAAGCGTCGGGGCGTTCTTTCTCGCCGGCTTCCTGCTGCGCCTGCATCTGCTGACGGAACAGCTGCGCGAAATCGATCGGGTCCACCATCAATGGCGGGAAGCCACCATCTCGTGTGACGTCTGCGATAATGCGGCGGGCGAACGGGAAGATGAGGCGTGGGCATTCAATGAGCAAAACTGCCTGCATGCTTTCCTGGGGAATGTTGGCGACTTTAAAGACACCGGCATATTCAAGCTCGGTCAGAAAGAGCTGTTTGCCATTTACTTTCGCATCCACTTTCAGCTTCAACACAACTTCGAAGTCGGTTTCCGCAAGCGGGTTCACCCCAACGTCGACATTGACGCTGATCTGCGGCGCATCATCCTGCGGCGCCAGGCTTCCGGGAACGTTTGGGCTCTCAAAGGAAAGATCCCTAACATATTGAGTGATCACCCGAAGCTGCGGACCAGCCTGTCCGTCACTGCCTGCGTTTCCTGCTTCTGCTTGATCTGTCTCTGCCATGCCGTCTCCCGTTCTGCGGATCAACTTAAGCGTCCGCTTACACAGCATTTCCAGCTGAAGTTGCAGACTTCAGCGCCCGGAAATGCGCTAGAAAATGTAACAGAGCGATTCACCTAAACCTGTCTAAAGGTGAACCGCTCTGAATTGCGGACTTTGGCTATCACGGAATATGGGCGTTTCACAAGCGTGGCGCGCAGGTATGGTTACAGCCGAACGTCACCAGACGTTTAGTCTTTCGGGGGCACCCACCGTGTTGAGCCTGGGCCAGGCGCATCATCATTGTCAGCGTCGGGTGCGTGAGGGTCCACCTCTTCTGCTTCACCGTCGACAATTGTTGCATCTGATGTTTGTCCGCGCGGATCTGTTCCAGGTGGGGGGTGACCAAACCCGGCATTGGAATGCATATGAACAGTTCCGTTTTTCGCAAACCACTTCATCGCGGCCCGTGCCAGCATCAACCGGACGGGATGGACGAAGAGCAGAAATCCGGCAAGGTCGGTAAGGAAGCCAGGGGTTAAAAGAAGCGCACCGGCAATCACCAGACAAAAGCCATGCACCACTTCTTCGACGGGAAGCCGTCCTTCGCTCATGGCGGCTTGAGCTCGGCCGAAAGCCGCCAAACCTTGGGCGCGCAAAAGGCTTGTTCCCAGGAGCGCTGTCAGGATCACAATCCCCAAAGTCGGCCACAAGCCGATTATACCGCCGACCTCAATGAAGACAGCTATCTCCGCAATTGGAACAAGGACAAAAGCGAGAAAAACGAAGGGCATGGGCGACCTTTAAGCATGTCTGGACGGGGTGAAGCGGCGTGGCCAATCAAATGGAACCAGACAGGAAAACACCAGATTAGACCAGTTCCGTTGATTTCGAACAAAACAGACCGTTCGTCAGGGCAATAAGTGGCAATAGAACACCATATGCCCTAGATTACCCTCAACAGATAAGCGCTCCCCAGTTTGTTTCAAACAGGCTTGAAGCAAAGAGGGTGCGCCCTCCCCTTGCGGGTCCGCCGACAATCGACCGTCGGCAGTTGACCTCAATGACAGGTAGCAATCGTTTTATGGGCAGCGACTTTAGCATTATCAATTTGATCCTTCTGGTGGTCGCTGTGGTGGTCTTCCTGAAACTGCGCAGCGTGCTTGGCCGTCGTACAGGCGAAGAGCGACCACCGTTTGACCCCTACGCCGCTCATGAGCAGTCTCAAGACAATGACAAAGACAATGTGATCAACCTGCCAGGCTCCCGCGCGCCCGATGCGCCGCGTGACCCAGCCGCAGAGGCGCCCTCACCACAAATCCGCGGTGTTGAGCCAGGCTCCGAGATTGAACAGCAATTGACAGAACTCACCCTGGCGGACCGCCGCTTTGACGGGGATGAATTCCTCGGCGGTGCCAAGCTCGCCTATGAGATGATTGTCACAGCCTTTGCGGCGGGTGATCGCACAACCTTGCAGCCTCTTCTGGCCGCAGAAGTTTTTGAAAGTTTCGACGGCGCGATTGATGCCCGCGAAAAGCGCGGCGAGACCATTGAGATGAGCTTTATTGGCCTCAAATCAGGGGAATTCGTAAAAGCGCTGGTGAACGGCAATCAGTCTCTCATCACAGTCAAATTCGTGAGCGAGCAAACCTCATCGACAAAAAACCAGGACGGTGTGGTGATCGAGGGAGACCCTGTCACCGTGCGCGAAGTGGTTGATGTTTGGACTTTTGAGCGTGATATCACGAGCCGCGATCCAAACTGGCATCTGGTCGCCACAGGCGGCGCGTGAGCGGTCCCGGGTTTCGTGACCTTGAATGGCCCACCCTCTCCAGTGCGATCAGTCTCTCCAGTATCGGCAAATACCGGCCCAGCGGCGCCTAAATCCACCAAATCCACAGTTGGCCCTACCGCGAAATATATATTTTCAACGCTCATTTTTGGCCTATTTCTGGGGCTTACAGCCTGCACTGAACCAGATGCACCAGGGGACGATCAGGTGAGTGATCCAACAGGCCCTACTTTATCAGCAACGAGGTTTGAAGCCCTACCTGGCTGGGCAAGCGACGACCATGGGGCCGCTCTCGAGGCGTTCCGCAGGTCCTGCGAGCGCATCCTTGCAGCAAACCCGACAAGGGTCCTTGATGCGAAAACCGGCGACGCCATCAACTATGGCGCCACCGGCGACTGGCAGCCGGTCTGCCGGGAGGCACTCTCAGCAGGCGCTGCCACCGACCCTCGCGGTTTTTTTGAAAAAGGGTTTCAAGCCTTCGCGGTGACAGCCGAAAACGGACCGAACGGTCTCATGACTGGCTATTATGAACCTGAAATTGAGGCGAGCTTGGTGCGCGAAGGCCCTTACCAGACGCCGCTCATGGCGAGACCAAGCGACCTGCAAAGACTCGATCTCGGCGAATTCGATCCAACCCTCAAAGGCGAGACCATTCGGGGCCGTTTGGACGGCGGGCGTTTTGTTCCCTACCCTGACAGGGCGGCCATCAATGATGGTGCGCTTGATCCTGGCGAGCTGGCTGTTGCCTGGGTGAAAGATCCGGTCGATGCCTTCTTCACCCATATCCAAGGCTCTGCGCGGCTTAAGCTGCCCGACGGGTCCGTTGCGCGGGTCGGTTTTGCAGAAAAAAATGGCCGCCCCTACACCGCCATCGGCAAGGTTTTGATTGAGCGCGGCGCCCTTTCCCGCGAAACGGTCTCCATGGCGAGCATCCGTGATTGGCTGGCAGCAAATCCGAACGAAATGCAATCGGTCCTTGAAGCGAACCGCTCCTATGTCTTTTTCACCCGCAGAAATGTCAGTGACCCGGGCCTTGGGCCCGTCGGTGCCGGGGGTGTTGCGCTCTCACCGGGACGCAGCCTTGCGGTTGATCGGCGGACCCACGCGCTGGGCGCCCCCATCTGGTTTGAGGCTGTTTTGCCAGGTGACCGCGATCCCACACAGAAATTGATGGTGGCCCAGGACACGGGCTCCGCCATTCGCGGCGCTGTGCGCGGCGACTATTTCTGGGGCTCCGGCGCCGCTGCAGGCGCCAAGGCCGGTGAGATGAAAGCTGATGGCCGCTTCTGGGTGCTCTTGCCATCGACTTTAGCCACGAGACAACCGGCTTTAGCCGACAAACAGAGGTAGGGCCGGTGGCGCGAAAACCGACCGATTTCTCGACCCCTACCGGGTATGACCGTAAAAAACGCAGAAGCTTAACGCGGGACGAAGCGGCTCTTTGGCGCAAAGTGACCGAGGATGCCACCCCACGTCCTGGCCGAAAGCAGGAAGCGGCTGATCTCCCAGACGCCGCTGTTGAACCGCCTAAAAAAAACGTTCCTTTGTCGAAACAAGCTAAGCGCCCTAAAGCTCAAATGCCCATCCAGGCACCGACGCCAAAACGGCCCCCGGCTGCCCCACCGCTCAATGCTTTGGACAACCGCACCGCCAAACGGCTGGTTCGGGGCCAGTTAACGCCTGATGCCCGCCTTGATTTGCACGGAGCTACCCGGCACTCCGCCGAACCGACCCTTCTGCGCTTCGTGACCGACGCCAGAGCTCAGGGAAAACGGCTTGTTCTGGTCATCACCGGAAAAGGAGCGCAGGGGCACATGCTCCATAGTCGAGATTTCCATGCTGATCCTGATCGTCGCTCGGTCCTGAGAGAGATGGTGCCCCGCTGGCTGAATGAACCCCAGTTCCGTACCCATGTGGCGGGGTTTCAACCAGCCCATCCGAAACATGGCGGCGGCGGTGCCCTGTATCTTTGGCTGAGGCGGCACCGATGACCCCCTTTGGCGTCCGACTTCGCGAACTTAGAGAGCAAAAAGGCGAAAGCCTCTCAAAACTCGCGGAGGCGGTGGGCGTGAGTGCCGCCTATCTCTCTGCGCTGGAACATGGCCGCCGGGGGCGACCCGGATTTCACCTGGTTCAGAAAATTATCGGCCATTTGGGCCTTATCTGGGACGATGCAGAGGAGCTGGTTGAGCTTGCAAGGCTCTCCCATCCCAAAGTGACCGTGGAAACCGGCGGTTTGGACCCGCGGGCGACAGAGGCCGCGAACCGGCTGGCGCGCGATATCCGGAAACTCGACAGCCAAGCATTGGACCGTCTCCTGGCCCTCCTAAAAGATGAGTCCAGCGCGAGATAATCGTTTCGGCTTCGAATCGCTTTGAGCGAACCGGAGTCTTGCCAGAGGCCAATTTCATCGAAACAGCCTCATTCGTCGAACAAATACCCCTTTTTGACACCCAAATGATCCCAATCGACAAAGGAAGCCGGATTCAGCTTTGTCTCAGGGTGAGACAGGGCGCAACGTTCTGGTCATCGATATGAGTCCATCGCAAACAATGCAACCGTCAAAGACTCGCCCATCGCGAATTGTCGTCACGGATGCGCAACAGGACGCAGTTTCGTTAAGGTTTGGGAAACCATAACAAGGGAGCTGAGTTACAAAATGAACTTGGAGAGATCCGTATTGCTGGCCAGATCAGTCAGCTCGTTTTTCACATAAGTCGCATCGACGGTGACGGTTTCCCCTGCCCGGTCTGTGGCGGAAAAGCTGATCTCATCAAGCACCCGCTCCATAATCGTATGAAGCCGCCGAGCGCCGATATTCTCAACAGTAGCGTTCACATCTGCAGCAATGTCTGCAAGTGCATCGATCCCGTCTTCCGTGATTTCCAGCGTCACCTCTTCGGTGGCCATCAGGCCCTTATATTGTTTGATAAGGCTCGCCTCGGGCTCCGTCAGAATGCGCCGGAAATCATCGCGCGTAAGGGCCTTCAGCTCCACACGGATCGGCAGCCGTCCCTGCAGCTCTGGCAGCAGGTCGGATGGTTTGGAGAGATGAAAGGCGCCAGACGCAATGAAAAGGATATGATCGGTCTTCACCGGCCCATGTTTCGTAGCAACGGTCGTGCCTTCGATGAGCGGCAAGAGATCCCGCTGCACCCCTTCCCGGCTGACATCACCGCCCTGCCGGTCTGAACGCGCGCAGATCTTGTCCACCTCGTCCAGAAAGACGATGCCGCTATTTTCGACTTTGTGGATGGCATCTGCATTGACCTGGTCATCATCCAGCAGCTTGTCAGATTCCTCAGCGATCAAAAGGTCATAGCTCTCTTTGACATTCATTCGCCGCGGCTTGGTGCGATCGCCAAACGCTTTGCCCATAATGTCATTCAGATTGATCATGCCCATCTGCTGGCCCGGCATGCCCGGAATATCAAAACTCGGCATGCCGCCGCTTGCATCTGCGACCTGAATTTCAATTTCCTTGTCGTCCATCTCACCAGCGCGGAGTTTCTTGCGGAAGGCCTCTCGTGTGGCGGCACTCGCTTCCGCACCCACCAGCGCATCCAGCACGCGTTCTTCTGCCGCGCTATAGGCTTTGGCTTCCACTTCTTTGCGTTTGCTTTCACGCACCAGCCCGATAGAGGCTTCCACCAGATCGCGTACGATCTGCTCCACATCGCGGCCCACATAGCCGACTTCTGTAAATTTGGTGGCTTCCACTTTGATGAAAGGTGCTTGCGCAAGCTTCGCCAGCCGCCGCGAGATTTCAGTTTTGCCAACGCCGGTAGGTCCGATCATAAGAATGTTTTTCGGCAGCACCTCTTCACGCAGATCATCCCCCAATTGCTGGCGCCGCCACCGGTTGCGCAGCGCGATAGCAACAGCCCGTTTGGCGTCTGCCTGGCCGACAATGTAGCGGTCGAGCTCGGACACAATTTCGCGGGGGGTAAAGGCAGTCATGGGCAGGTCTTCTTTCACTAATCTTTGGGGAGGCGAGCGCTCAAAAGCAATACCGCACCCTCTTCTGGACTGCGGTCATAGCACAAGTGCTCGAAACCGGCTTTCCGATAGGCGGAGATCGCACGATGATTATTTGGCTTTGGATCAACAATCACATGGCCCACGCCATCAGCTTTGCATTGTCTTAGATAGGCACGAATGAAGGCGCTTCCATGGCCTTGGCCCAGAAAGGCAGCAGGGCCGATAAACTGATCAATGCCAATCGCGCCGCGCGCCGCCACTGCATAAGGGTGGGAGCCATCCACCTCATAAGACTGCAGATAGCCAATCGGCATGTGCCCCTGCATCACCAGATAGGGGCGCACATCGCCCTCTTCGATATGATCGGCAATGTCCTCAAGCCCAGACGGATCGCTATACCATTTCCGCACATGAGGTTCGTCAAACCAGCGCCGAAGCAAAGACAGATGGTGATATCCAAGAGGGATAAACCGATAGGACCTGTCGTTTGACCCGTTAGCCATCCGCATCCAGTGTTTCAACAGTGAGCGAGGTGTTGGTGTAGACGCAAATGTCAGCCGCAATACCCATGGCTTTGCGCGCAATGTCTTCTGCGGTCATATCCATGTCGACCAAAGCGCGGGCAGCAGAGAGTGCATAATTGCCGCCCGAGCCAATGCCGGTCACCCCATGTTCCGGCTCAAGCACATCGCCCGTGCCGGTGAGCACCAACGTCGTTTCCTTGTCCGCCACAATCATCATGGCCTCAAGTTTCCGCAGATAGCGATCTGTTCGCCAGTCTTTGGCGAGCTCGACGCAGGCGCGAAGCAGCTGGTTTGGATATTGCTCAAGCTTGGCTTCAAGGCGTTCAAACAGGGTGAAGGCGTCGGCGGTGGCCCCGGCAAAGCCGCCAATAACAGTGCCGCCCGCGAGCTGGCGCACTTTGCGCGCACTGTTTTTGATCACCGTGTCGCCCATGGAAACCTGGCCATCGCCTGCGACCACAACCTTGCCGCCTTTGCGGACTGAAAGAATGGTCGTGCCGTGCCAAACGGGAGGGTTACTCATCGGGGTCGGGTCCTCAAAATCTCGGTTGAATAAGAGTTACATGTGGGCTGGAACGATTGCCCGGTCAAGAAGAAGTGGGGCAAGCAAGGAACCGCATAGCGAAAAGAGATCGGATTCGCTAACCGCCTCAGTCCCCAACATGGTCAAATTCGCCCGGATCGCCGCCAAGGTCGCGAACCTGGGTCTCCAGCGCCTTGATGCGGTTCTGCAGTCGGTCGAAAGCAGGCTCCAGAACGTCTGGCGAATAACGCGGCGTGATATGCGCGGAACAATTCTCATCCCAGCGGGTCACCTTAAAGAGGATCGCGCGCTCAATCCGCGCTCGGTATCCGGGATGAGCGAGGGAACGGGTGAGGGCAGGGTCAGTTTCCACGGCACGCGCCTCGCCCCAAAGTTTGATCCGGCGCCGGTTTACATAATCAATAAGGAAAATAAAGGCGGCAGGGTTCTCTTTCAGGTTCCCGAGCGTCACATATTGCTGATTGCCGCCAAAATCGGCGTAGCCGAGCTCATTCTCACTCAGGACCTTCAGGAAGCCGCGCGGACCGCCGCGGTGCTGCAGATAGGGCGCGCCTTTAGCCGAGGCAGACGCAAAATAGAAATGATCGCGCTCAGCAATGAATTGGGCCAGGTCCTGTGTCAGGCGAGGGGTTCCGCGAGGTTCCATGGGGGATGTCTTTTCTTCAACGGTTGGAGGGGGCATAGGCTCTGCGCAGAAGCGCGGCGATAAGATAGAGCAGGAAAGCGCCTGCGACACCGGGTAAAGCGATCAAAAGCGCGGCATCCGTAAAACCAGCGCCGGAAAACATAAGAAGCAAAGGATTGGCGCCAGCTGGCGGATGAACGGTTCGGGTGGCGAGCATCCCGGCGATGGCAAGACCTGTGCCGACGCCCGCGGCCAGGGTGGTGGCTAAGGGCGCGGGCAGGGCACCAGAGCCTGGCGCTACGAAACTGACACCAAAGAGACATAAAAGCCCAATAGACATAGAGAGGGCATGACCGCCCATGACATGGCGGGGGCCGGACAGCGGGCTGTCGGGGAGGCCAAAAACCAGCACAGCGGTTGCGCCGAGCGGCGCCATCAGAAGGGCGCTTCCTGACAAGTGCATCAGGAGACCCAGCAACCCGATGGCCAACGCCCCGCCAAGGCCGGCATGCATGATCTGGCGCATGTCGGGCCGGACATAGGAAGTGGTAAGAAGAGAGGTGAGACGATCTGCCATGACAGCTTTCTGAAAAATAATGAGTCCAGCGCGAATTTCCCGACATATGGAGACTCGCGCAGAGCATACAAGACCGTTTGGTATCATTTAGTGTTTTCGGGCTAGACTGTCTATGGCAGTTTGAGCCGTCTGTCCGTCATCCAAGGAGTTCCCCCATGCCGCGTCCGTCGCGCCGCAACGACCTGATTGAGACTGCCCAGACGCTTTTTAACTCAGAAGGGTTTCATGCCGTTGGGATCGAGCGGATCCTGAGCGAAGGCAATCTCGCGAAAATGACCCTCTACCGGCATTTTCCCTCAAAAAACGCCCTTATTCTGGGGGTCCTGGAGGCACGGGAAAAAGCAGTGAATGGCTGGTTCCGCGAAGTGCTCGCCGACCCAAATCTCAAGGGAAAGGGCCGTCTTTTGGCGATTTTTGATGCGCTGGAGACCTGGTTTGAGGACCGCTCGCCCTTGGGCAAGTTTTCTGGCTGCCTCTTTGTGCGCGCTTCTGGCGAATTCCCGCATCCCACAGACCCTGTCCATGTGGCAGCCGCTGATGCGAAACAGGCCTTCGTTGAGATGGTGGCAGCTGCCGCGGAACTGGAGCGCTTTAAGAAGCCCCGGCTGCTGGCGCGCGAGCTCACGCTTCTCAAAGAAGGTGCGATCACCCTGGCGCAAATTCAGGGAGCGTCAAAACCTGCGCTGGACGCGAAAGATGCCGCCGAGCGATTGCTCGCAGATTGGCCCAGAAAGAAGTAAGAAAAAAATAGACCCAGCAGCAATGAGCGCGGCGACCAAGGAACCCCAAGCAGAGGCGACGCAGATGCTCAAAATATATCACGTCCCAGGCACGCGGTCGGTCCGGCCCATCTGGCTTGCCTACGAACTGGACTTGGATTTTGAGATCGTGCCCATCGACTTCTCATCTGCTTATAGAGATAGTTTGGAGTGGCGCTCTATTAGCCCAGCAGGAAAGGTTCCAGCTCTCACCGATGGCGATATCGCCATGTTCGAGTCCGGCGCCATGGTGGAGGTCATCCTGGATCGCTATGGCGAGGGCCGGCTGCGTCCTGAAAAGGGGACGGCCGAGAGTGCTGAATATTTGCAGTGGAGCTGGTTTGCTGAAGCAACCCTTTCACGACCGCTTGGGTTCATGCGTGCCATGAAATTGGTGACCGCCATTAAACAGGGAAAGGAAGAGGTGGACGCCATTGCCGCCGACGGCGAGAAAAAGGCGCGATCATCACTTGAGGCCGTGGAGCAAAGACTCGCTGATCGCGATTATTTATTGGCTTCAGGATTCACCGCCGCCGACATCATGGCGGGGTATTCCCTTGATCTGCTCAGCCACCTCTATGCGCTGGAAGAGTCTTATCCCAAGACTGCGGCCTATTTACGCCGTCTCAAATTGCGCGACGCCTTCAAAAAGGCAATAGCGGTCTGATCAGCCCAGAACGAAGACATACGAAAGATTCAATCCTTAACGTCTATATCTCAAGAACGCGGCCTAACCACATGAGTCCATAGCGAATTTTGCTCTGATGAAGGGATTCACAATTGGTTAACTATAGTGACTTGGACAGGGTCCTTGACATGTCACATTAACAATCGGGCAGGGTTAACGGGCCGACGGCGCTTTTGAGAGCAAAACCGGTTAACGCGCGTTAAGCCCTTGTTAAGCATGAGCTTTCTACTGTTCGTGTAAGTGAAGCACGAGACCGGGCTGGCGGGGTTCCATGGAACCTGTTAGAACGCCCGCGATTGCGGCAGTTCCGCCGCCCCTATTGAGGAAGATTCCATGTCTGTTGAGGCTCAGACCGGCCAAGGCCGTGTAGCCACAGTTGAGCGCAAGACCAAGGAGACGGAAGTCTTTGTGTCGCTCGATCTGGATGGCAACGGCATTTACGACATTGATACCGGCATTGGCTTTCTCGACCACATGCTCGAACAGCTCTCTCGCCACTCTCTGATCGACCTCAAAGTTCGCGTCGATGGCGACCTGCACATTGATATGCACCACACCACTGAAGACAGTGGCATTGTTGTCGGTGAGGCGGTGAAGCAGGCTCTGGGTGACTTCAAGGGCATCAAACGCTATTCCAATGCGCTCATCCCTATGGATGAGACGCTGACCCGCTGCGCGATCGACGTTTCCGGGCGGCCCTATCTGATCTGGCGGGTGGACCTCCCCCGACCGAAACTGGGTGACATGGACACTGAGCTCTTTAAAGAGTGGTTTCAGGCCTTCGCTCAGGCGGCGGGCATTACTCTCCACATGGAAAACATCTATGGGGAGAACACGCACCACATTGTGGAGAGCTGCTTTAAGGCGCTCGCCAGGGCCTTGCGAGCCGCCGTAGAGATCGATCCGCGCACAGCGGACGTCGTGCCGTCAACCAAAGGCGTTATCGGGAGCTGATCCGCTCAGGCTGCCAAGCCGCTGGCTTTTTGTTGGTGCTTGTCTTAAAGAACCCCAGATAAGGGAAGGCCCCTGCTTGGCCTGGTCCCACTATCGGCTGAAAGCCGTTCAACTTAAGTCAACGGATGTTGTCGATGCGCACCTATACGGTTCATGCAAATGCATCGCTCCCGCGAGCAGAAGACCATCTGCGCCTTGTGAAAGAAGGCTTGGCACGTTGGGCAATCGTGTCGCCTTTGATCTGGTTTCTCTATCACCGCATGTGGTGGGAGGGCGCTGCCTATTTCGGCCTCTCGATTTTGATTGCTCTGGCAGGCGGTGCTGTTGGTCTCAATGAGAACATCACCGTTCTGTTGGGCCTCGGGTTGCAACTCCTTGCGGCCCTGGAGGCAAACGACCTCCGCCGTCTGGCGCTTGCCAGAAAAGGCTATCAGACGATTGCGATCGTTCATGGCAGTGACGAGGAAGAAGCCGAGGCGCGCTTTTTCGCCAGCTGGAGTCATGCTCTACCCCAAGCTTCTGACAACCCGGTGACGAGCGCTGTCATGGACAGAAGCGGTTCCGCTATTAGCGCTGGACCGGCAGCCACCTACACGAAACCCAAAGGTCCGGTTTGGCCGAAGCGCTCGGCCATGACTGAGGAACCACCACAGCCTGCGGCGCCCGCAGGTGAGGTCCTTGGCCTTTTCCCCAAACCCCCGTCTTTGAACTAGAAAACTAGAGTCCCACTCCAGGAAGCCCCTTCCATGAAAACAGTCATCATCGATTATGGCTCCGGCAATCTCCGCTCCGCGGAAAAGGCGTTTGAGCGGTCGGTCCATGAGCTCGGGCTTTCCATGGACATCGAGGTAAGCGGGGACGCCGACATGGTTCGTGCCGCTGACCGCATTGTCTTGCCAGGCGTTGGCGCTTTTGGGGATTGCAGGCGGGGGCTAGACGCCGTGCCGGGTCTTACTGCCGCGCTGGAAGAGGCCGTGCGAGAAAAGGCGCGGCCCTTTCTTGGCATTTGCGTCGGCATGCAGCTTATGGCAACACGCGGCCTGGAGCACGGGGAACATAAAGGTCTTGGATGGATCCCAGGCGATGTTGTGGAAATGACACCCAGCGACACGAGCCTCAAAATTCCGCACATGGGATGGAACGAGCTGCAGATCGAAAAGCCCCACCCGGTGCTCACGGACCTGCCGGTGACCCATGCCTATTTCGTGCACTCCTATCACCTGCAGCCTGCAGAAGAGGGTGATGTCATTGCACGCACGGAGTATGGCGGACCGGTTACGGCCGCGGTCGCCCGTGACAATATGGTGGGCACGCAATTCCACCCGGAAAAGAGCCAGGCACTCGGTCTCGCTCTCATCCGAAATTTTCTACAATGGAAGCCTTAAGCACCATGAGTTCTGTGAAAACATCATTGACCCTTTTCCCTGCCATCGACCTGAAGGATGGCGAGTGCGTACGTCTGGTGCGCGGTCTTATGGAAGAAGCAACGGTCTTCAATGACAATCCGGCAGGCCAGGCGCGCGCCTTCCAGGATGCGGGCTTTGACTATCTGCATATGGTGGACCTGAACGGCGCTTTTGAAGGAAAGCCGGTGAATGCTGGTGCCGTCGAGGCGATTTTGAAAGAGATCACCATTCCAGCCCAGCTTGGTGGCGGCATTCGCGATCTGTCCACCATTGAGATGTGGCTTGGAAAGGGCGTCGCCCGCGTGATCATCGGGACAGCTGCAGTGAAAGACCCCGACCTGGTGCGCGAGGCTTGCAAACATTTCCCTGGTCAGATCGCTGTGGGCCTTGATGCCAAAGGCGGCAAGGTGGCCGTGGAAGGCTGGGCTGAAGTCTCAGACCTCACCGTCCTTGAGATGGCCAAACAGTTCGAAGATGCGGGCGTTGCCGCCATTATCTATACCGATATTGATCGTGACGGCGTGCTTGAGGGCTTGAACCTCGCCTCCACAGTCGCTTTGGCAGAGGCCATTTCAATCCCCGTGATCGCAAGTGGCGGCCTTTCCTCAATTGACGACATCAAGGCTTTGATTGCAGCGGATTGTGCGGGCCTCGAAGGCGCCATTTCAGGGCGCGCCCTCTATGACGGACGTCTCGATCCAGCAGAAGCAATTGCGCTTCTCAAAGGAGCCGACTGATGCTCAAAGCCCGCGTGATCCCTTGTCTCGACGTGAAAGATGGCCGTGTGGTGAAGGGTGTGAACTTTGTCGATCTGGTGGATGCCGGTGACCCCGTCGAGGCTGCCCGGGCCTATGACGCCGCAGGCGCTGATGAGCTCTGTTTTCTCGATATCACCGCCTCTCATGAGGATCGCTCCATCCTGTTTGATGTAGTGCGCCATACCGCAGAAGAATGCTTTATGCCGCTCACCGTCGGTGGCGGGGTGCGCACCATTGAAGATGTGCGTCAGCTCCTGCTCGCCGGTGCAGACAAGGTGTCGATTATGACCGCCGCGGTCCACAATCCGGATTTTGTCCGCGAGGCCGCAGAAAAGTTCGGGTCGCAATGTATCGTCGTCGCTGTGGACGCCAAACGGGTCTCCAATTCCGGTGAAACGCCCCGCTGGGAGGTTTTCACCCATGGCGGGCGAAAAGAGACCGGCATCGATGCGGTCGAATATGCCAAAAAGGTCGTCGCACTCGGGGCAGGGGAGATCCTGCTCACGTCCATGGACAGAGACGGGACCAAGGAAGGCTTTGATACAGAGCTCACCCGCACCATTGCTGATGCTGTGAGCGTTCCTGTCATCGCAAGTGGCGGCGTCGGCACGCTCGACCATCTGGCGGAAGGCGTGACGGAAGGCCATGCCAGCGCGGTGCTTGCCGCCTCCATCTTCCATTTTGGCACCTTCACCATTGGGGAGGCTAAGGCGCACATGGCTGCTAAAGAGATACCAGTTCGTCTCTAAGTTTCTCTGTCATGCATCCGACGGGCTGCGGCGATTCAGCGATTTACACGGGCACCCATCCGGTGAATACTTTTTGAGCTGAACCTGGGCGACCGAACTTCGGACAGCGCTGGACAAAATGCGGCAGGGTGCAGGCCAGTGGGCCAGGAGATAGAGCTAAAACTCACATTGGACGAAAAGGCGCTGGCACGATTGCCAGCCTGCGAACCTTTTGCCCATGTAGAATTCTCATCCACAGCCCCCAAAAAGCTCAGAGCGACCTATTTTGATAGCCCTACCAATACGCTTCGACAGAAAGGCGTCGTCCTGCGCCTGCGTGATGAAGACGGGCGGCTCATTCAGACCCTTAAAGGCAAGAAAGCTTTCGGCAGCCTCGCGGCGGGCCGCGCGGAGTTTGAAAGCCGCATGCCCAAAACCTGCACCACACCCGATTTCAACCGCTTGCCGCCGGACCTGAAAAAGGGCCTTCAGGCGCTGTTGAATGGCAACAATGTTGAACCGCTTTTTGTGACCGACGTGGACCGCACCATTGGCATGCTCAAAACAGACGCGGGCGATTCCATTGAGCTGGCGTTGGACCGCGGCTTCATCCGTGCCGGACGCCGTGAGACAAAGGTCAGCGAACTCGAGCTTGAACTCAAAAAGGGAGACCCCGCCTCTCTCTATCGTGTGGCGCTGGAGCTTGCTGAGACGGTGCCCGTGCGGATCGGCGTACGCACCAAGGGCGAACGAGGCTATGCACTTGCAAACGCTCTCGGACCCAAATCCGTAAAAGGCGAGCTGGTGCAATTGCCCAAGAAGGCAAATGTAGAACAGGCCCTTGAGCTGGTGCTGCGACATTGCCTGGCTCATATCGTAGCGAATGAACCGGCTTTGGTGGAAACAGCTGATGAAGAAGCATTGCATCAAATGCGCGTGGGTCTCCGGCGCTTGCGCGCCGCTCTCGCAGTTTTTGCTCCGGTCCTCGACAAGATCATGATGCAGGAAATGAACGCGAAGGCGCGCACCCTCGCAGGCCTGCTTGGTGTCGCCCGCGATTATGATGTGTTCCGAGGTGAGCTCGTCGCGCCGCTCAAAGAAAGCGGTGATGACAGCATCAAAGTTTTAGATCGGGCGGCCACCATGGAACAGATCAATGCCTGGGACGCAGGCCTTCGGGCAGTATCCTCCACAGAATTTACCCGCACCTGTCTGTCTCTCGCTCTCCACATTGAAGAGAAAAGCTGGCGCAAACGGGCAGATCAGGACCCGGCGATGGCCATGATGCTCGCCATGCCTGCACAAAAATTTGCCGAAAGAGCCCTCACGAAAAGATTGAAAAAAGCCAAATCACTGGGGGAGAACATTGACCACCTTAAACTCTCCGAGCGACACGAACTTCGCAAACGCTTAAAGAGCTTGAAATATTCGGTTGGGTTTTTCGCGTCACTCTATCCAAAAAAGCCGGTCGCAAAGCAAATCAAGAAACTTAGTGCGCTTCAGGATGTATTTGGCAGTTTGAACGATCTGGCGGTTGCTGAAGAAATCGTTCGTACCCTGATAGAAAGATCAGAAAACACGCCCAACCAGATTGCTATTGCCGGTGGCGGTGGGCGTGTGCTGGGTTGGCATGGCGCGCGGGCAGACGCTCATTGGAAAGATGCGTCAGACGCTTGGGGCTCCTTCCGCTCTACAGCCCCGTTCTGGCGCACGTGATCGATAAAACTTTATCGATCTTTGAGATGAATGGGATTCAAAACGCGCCCTTTTCCTTTGCAAGGCCTGAAGAAATTTAGCCTTAAGTTGAGCGATCAGTAACAGGATCTCTCGACCTTAAGGGAATGACATGTCTGCTCTGAAATCTGCGACTGCGCACCGCAAGATAGGAATCACGACCCAATCGGCGGAGATATCCGGTCGGCGTTTGAGTGCAGCCGCGGTTGCCCGCCTTGCCCAATATCATGAGCGCTACCTGCGTGGGATGAAAGGCGGCAGGCGCATCGTATTGAAAGCATGCGACCTTGGCGGACTTGACCTGGCGGGCATCAATCTGTCGGATGCGGATCTACCGGCCTGCGACTTTACGGACACGATTTTCAGAGATGCCAACCTGGCACGCGCCAACCTGTTTGGCGCTTTTCTCAACCGGACAGATCTTACTAACGCAAATTTGGAACGCGCTGATCTCCGCGGTGCGAAGTTTGAGGCCGCGATCCTGACCCACACAAATTTGAAGGGCGCAGACATGCGCCGTGGTGAAGTGCAGGGCGATGAGGGACGCATTCTCTTCGACCCATCCTGCTCTTTCAAAGATGCCGCTCTGCTGAAAGCGGACATGGATACCTGCAAATTGACCGGTGCGGATTTTCAAGGTGCCCGCCTTGATCGGGTTAACCTGACAGGTGCAGACCTTCGTGACAGCTCGTTCGATGGTGCGAACCTGTCATCGGTGGAAATGCAGGGCGCCAATCTCTTGGACGCGAACCTGACCCGGACCGCGATTGATGAAGCAACCGAAGGCTCGGCAAATCTCTTGCGGTCACGTCGGGCGGGACGACCACCGCAGGGCGACGTGCTTGCGGAGATTCTTGTGCAACATAAGCTCTGGATTGAAAGTGATAAAGTGGAGGGAGAGCGGGCTGATTTCTCTGAAACAGATCTGACACGCTTCAACCTTGCGGGTCATTTTCTTCCGGGTGCGGACTTTACGCGTGCGGTGATGGTCGAGACAGATCTGCGCGAAACATTCCTTGTCGGTGCAGATATGAAGGAAGCGATCCTTGTTGACGCCCTGCTCGAAGGCGCGGATCTGAGAGGCACCGATCTGCGCGGCGCGATTACTTCCGGCACGCTTCTGCAAGGAACAAAGCAGGGCGCCCTTGATGATGAGAGAATTGTCACACGCCTCTAGCAGGACCTGCCGTTAACCCTCAAAAAACGTTAGATTTCTGCGCTTGTCCTAGTGCTGGCGTCTTGCGCACAAATCTGATACGAAAACGCGCCCCGGGGACCAGGTTGGCGACCGGTGGCTCGTTTGTAGGGGATGTCGCTTCGGCGTGCATCGCTTACGCCCATCGCAGTCAAGGAGGCCACACCATGGCCACCGATGTCCACCAGCTTGAAGCACTCTTTTCGGTCATTTCTGATCGCAAAGGAGATGATCCGAAAAACTCCTATACCGCCTCCCTTTTTGCAAAAGGTGTTGGCAAATGCGCCCAAAAATTAGGCGAAGAAGCGGTAGAGACAGTCATTGCGGCGATGGAAAGTGGCTCTTCCGACAAAAAATCAGTCGTAAGTGAATCTGCCGATCTGATTTACCATTGGCTTGTCCTGATGGCCGCCCTCGACATAGACCCTGCTGAGGTTTATGCAGAGCTCGCGCGGCGTGAGGGAACTTCTGGGCACGCAGAAAAAGCCAGTCGAACAGAACAGTAAAAAAGAAGAACCAATAAACGGCACCCAAACCGTCAGGGAAAAGTTCTATGTCGACAGTGAAGTCGGAAAAAAATGTGAGTACGCGCGAGACAAAGAAGTCGGCCTCACCGACGGCCAGGTCTATTTCTCCCTTCCGTCACTTCACATCGGTCGAATGGGGCAAGCTTCGCGCCGACACGCCGCTCACTTTGTCTGAAGATGAACTGCAATCACTTCGGGGGTGGGGGGAAAATGTCTCCCTTGACGAAGTCCGCGAGATCTACTTGCCCCTGTCGCGCCTGTTGAACCTCTATGTGCGCGCTACGCAGGAACTGCACGGCGCGACCTCAGAGTTCCTTGGCACCAAACAGGCCAAGACACCTTTCATCATCGGTGTTGCAGGTTCTGTTTCGGTAGGTAAAAGCACGACCGCACGTATTCTGCACGAACTTCTGCACCGCTGGCCAAATCACCCGAAGGTGGATCTCATTACGACGGATGGATTTCTCTATCCGAACGCTGAACTTGAAGAGCGCGACCTGATGCAGCGGAAGGGTTTTCCTGAAAGCTTTGACGTTAAACGTCTTATCTCATTTCTTTCAGACATTAAGGCGGGTGAGCGCCAAGTTGTGGCCCCTGTCTATTCCCACGTTCACTATGACATTGTGGGCGAGACCATTACGATCGATCAGCCTGACGTCTTGATCGTCGAAGGCCTCAATGTGTTGCAGAGCTGGAAGCCTGCGGAAGGCGAAGACCCGCAACCCTTTGTCTCAGACTTTTTCGACTTCTCCATTTATCTCGATGCGGATGAAGATATCATGCGCGACTGGTATGTGGACCGGTTCTTAGGGTTTAGGAAGACAGCGTTTCAAGACCCGGATGCCTATTTTCATCGTTACTCCAACCTGTCGGATGAGGAAGCGATCGAAGTAGCCACCTCCATCTGGACATCCATTAACCTGGCAAACCTGCACAAAAACGTTTTGCCGACGCGCGAGCGCGCCGACCTGGTTCTTCGCAAAGGCCAGGACCACGCAATCCGCGACGTCTATCTCCGCAAGCTTTGATTTAGCACAGGAGAAGAGTGTATCGTCGACGTTCTCATTGAGGACGTGTTATGCCGCGCCAACAGCTTCACGGGTTTGTTAGACTCTACCTGGAATCAAAGAAAGCCTATCCGCGGACATTCCCATTGGGACTGGCTTTGATATATGGCATCGCCAGCTACTTGGTCGTGTACCAGATGTATGTCAATCCAGACGTCAGCGTTCTATCTAACTTAGTGCGGAGCTCATTTCTTTTAGTAGCCGTGTTGGCTTGCGCGGAAGCTGTGTTCTGCACCTTCAGGAGAAGCACAGAATCACGGCTCTTGTTGGTTGCGGCATCTGCTGTCGCCGTGGTCGCCGCGCTTGGTTCTATAGGTTCCTATCTTGGGACTCTGACCTTTTTCCTATTTGACGGTCAGGAGTTGGGGGTGCTCATCAACGCTGTGCTCTTCGCTCTCATGATCAAGTTTGATCAAACGATGGATGTGTCGCTTCTCGATACTTACAAATAGCTCTTCTGTCACCACCCGACTTGTTCGGGTGGTCCAGGGTGAGAAGGTATTGCCGATAAACCGACTCGGAGTGAAGAAGAAATCACTGCATCCAGTTGAGCTACCGCTCAGAAAATCGGCAATGGTCGCGTTTGTGATCCCTGGATTACCCGGACAAGCCGGGCAACGACACGAGCGGATGACATCTGAGAAAATAGCTTGGCGTCTAAACCGCCAGCCCTTTGTCTTTCACGAGTGCCTTCAGGTCCGCCTGGGGCCGTGCGCCATAATGGCTGATCGCTTCTGCAGCGGCGATGGAACCCAGACGACCACAGGTCACAGGGTCCGCGCCCTTTGAAAGGCCGAAGAGAAAACCTGCCGCGTAGAGATCGCCGGCACCTGTCGTGTCGAGCACTTGTGCGACGGGTTCTGCGTCGACCACGTGAACCTCTCCGTCAGCGACAATCACCGAGCCTGCTTCGGAGCGGGTGAGGGCGGCGAACTTGCAATCCTTGCGCACTGATTGAAGAGCGGCATCAAACGTATCGACTTCATAGAGCGACATGATTTCATCTTCATTGGCGAAGAGAATGTCGACCTCATCTTTGGCAAGGTCGCGGAATTCGGTCCGGAACCGGTCCACGCAAAAACTGTCTGACAGGGTGAGAGACACAAGCCGGTCGGCGCTATGCGCAATACCGGCAGCTTTCAGGAACGCTTCTTTCGCACCTGGCGGATCCCAGAGATAGCCTTCCATGTAGGTGATCGCTGACGCCTTGATCAGGTCTTCCGGCACATCATTGGGTGTCAGGCCACCGGCGGCTCCCAGATAGGTACTCATGCTGCGCTGTGCGTCCGGTGTCACCACAATGAGGCAGCGTGCCGTTGCTGGGCCGTCTGTTGCTGGGGCGGTGGTAAAGTCGACCCCGAGCGCCCGGATGTCATGGGTGAAGACCTGACCCAACTGATCGTCCCGCACCTTTCCGATATAGGCGGCGGTGCCACCAAGCGCTGCAAGACCTGCAATCGTATTCCCGCAGGAACCGCCCGAGACTTCGATGGCTGAGCCCATAACACCGTAAAGCTCCGTCGCACGATCTTCATCGATCAGGGTCATGGCGCCTTTTTCGACTTTATTGGCGGTAAGAAAATCGTCAGTCCCTTCAGAAATGACATCAACAATCGCATTGCCGATACCGGCAACATCAAACTTGGGTTCTGACATGAAAACTCGCTAGGTAAGTCTTGGAAACGTGGGTTTCGGTTGAATTGCACCAGAGTATAAAGCGCGGCGGGCGCTGGACAAAGCCCGCAAAGCATATTCCCGAAAAGTGCCAAATTAGACTTTGCGGTTTTCGGACAGGAATATGCATTAGAATGCAGTGTTAGAGCATTTTGGATAAAAACAAAGTCAGTCGAAAATGCGCTAATCTGCCGTTGATTTCGCTTTCGCGCTCATCAGGCGCCAAACCTCCACCCGGGATGCTGCATGTTCTCCGCTCTTTCCACTGCACTCAGCGATACGTTTTCCAAGCCGCTCCGGTCGGTCATGATGCGGGCCCTAGGGCTCGCCCTTGTGCTGCTCGTCCTTGCGGGCTTTGGCGCCTTCTACGGGTTGGAGGCCATTCCGGAATTTGGCGCGGATTGGGGCTGGCCCATTCTTGATGAGGTGGTGGATTGGCTGTCGGGCGCATTTGTGATTGTGGCGCTGGTGCTTCTGCTCATGCCGGTCTCCGCGCTCTTTGCAGGGCTCTTTCTCGAGGAAGTCGCAGCGGCTGTCGAAGACAAACATTATCCAAGCGACGCTGCTGGCCGCGATCAGCCCTTTACGCAGGGTCTTTGGATTGCGCTGAAATTTACCGCCCTGCTCATCCTCCTTAATCTTATCGCCCTGCCGCTCTACTTTATTCCCGTGGTTAACGTGATCGCCTATTGGGGTCTGAACGGCTATTTGCTGGGCCGGGAATATTTCGAGCTGGTCGCCCTCCGCCACCACACGCCAGAAGACGCGCGATCCCTACGTCGTTCAAAGAGAGTGCGCGTTTTCTCAGGGGGGGTTGCCGCAGCTGCACTTGCCTCCATTCCCCTGGTCAACCTGTTAACACCTTTTTTCGCGACAGCCCTTATGGTGCATTTGCATAAAAAAGTGACGAGCTAAGTCGGAGAGCATTCTAGTGCGTGTTTTAGCAATTCTGGCAATGGGAGCAGCGCTTGCTGCATGTGCGGGCGGCGGGAGCAATTTTGGGTCAAGCCTGTCGCCGCAAACAGTGTCGGCACCTGTGCGGTCTGCCCCAACGCTCACACCGGCACCGCGCGCGGACAGTCTGATTGGACTGGATGCCTATGGATTGCGCGAAGCCTTTGGGTCGCCCGAATTTCAACGGAACGAATCCCATGCAGAGATCTGGCGCTATGCCGGTGATGGCTGCACGCTCTTTGTCTATCTCTACGAAGATGAAAGCGACACAATGCGTACCTCGTTCGTTGAGGCACGCGCAGCGGCTGGCGGTGAACTCCCCGTTGATCCTTGCGTTGCAGGGGTCAACCGGGCACATCAACTGAGTTCCTATCGCTACTGACTCTAGGCCGCCGTTGTTTTTCCTTTGAAGCCGCAATAGTCGATGACTTTACAGGACGGGCAGTCTGGCCTCCGCGCCTTACACACATAGCGGACCAAGCGGAGACAGAAAAACGCGGAGCGTTTTGCGTCCGTCTCCGCGACAGCAAACAACTAGGCCGCCGTTGTTTTTCCTTTGAAGCCGCAATAGTCGA
>Ga0189287_100042_pt1 | contig 173288 bp, 157 predicted proteins | sample UW86minimetaG_FD_130319 | JGI IMG/M metagenome (GOLD analysis project Ga0189287, IMG submission 130319) | Marine microbial communities from the Costa Rica Dome - UW86 mini metaG | ecosystem: Environmental > Aquatic > Marine > Oceanic > Photic zone | place: Costa Rica: the Eastern Pacific...
GTGCGAGATCCAGGTGTCCTACGCCATCGGCGTAGCCCAACCGACGTCGATCTCCCTGAACACCTTCGGAACCGGCAAGATCAGCGACGACAAGATCATTGAACTGGTGCGCCAGAACTTCGATCTGCGCCCGTATGCGATTACCAACATGCTTGACCTGCTGCATCCGATGTATCGGGCAACAGCCGCCTACGGCCACTTCGGTCGCGACCCCTATGAAATGACGGTTGGCGGCAAAACCTTTACCGCCTTCCCGTGGGAGAAGACCGATCGCGCCGCGGCCCTGAAGGATGCTGCTGGTATCTAAACCGATTTCGGGCGTATGTCATCAGGCATACGCCCAAGCCAAACTGATTGAACTGACAGGAGAACACCATGAGCACTCCCGCAGAAAAGCTGAACAGCTTTGACGACTACAAAGTTCGCGATATTTCCCTGGCCGGCTGGGGCCGCAAGGAAATCAACATCGCTGAAGGCGAAATGCCGGCCCTGATGAAGCTCCGCGAGAAATACAAAGCCGAGCAGCCGCTGAAAGGCGCCAATGTGATGGGCTGTATCCACATGACCATCCAGACCGCCGTGTTGATCGAGACGCTGATTGAACTGGGTGCGAACGTGCGCTGGTCCTCGTGCAACATCTTCTCCACCCAGGACCAGGCCGCGGCCGCCATCGCCGCGCAGGGCATTCCCGTGTTTGCCTGGAAGGGCGAAACCGACGAAGAGTACGACTGGTGCCTGGAGCGTACGGTCGGAGCCGATGTAGACGGCTGGGAACCGAACATGATTCTGGACGACGGCGGCGATCTGACCGCCCTGCTCCATGAGAAGTACCCGGAAATCCTGGCTAACTGCCACGGCGTGACCGAAGAAACCACCACCGGTGTGCATCGTCTGCAGGAAATGCTGCGCGAGGGCACTCTGAAGGTGCCGGCCATCAACGTGAACGACGCGGTCACCAAGGCCAAGAACGACAACAAATACGGTTGTCGCCACAGCCTGAATGACGCCATCAAGCGCGCTACCGACCACCTGATGGCAGGCAAGAAAGCCCTGGTGATTGGCTATGGTGATGTAGGCAAGGGCTCTGCTGCTTCCCTGCGCCAGGAAGGCATGATTGTAAAAGTGACCGAGGCCGACCCCATCTGTGCCATGCAAGCCTGCATGGACGGATTCGAAGTTGTGTCTCCGTACATTGACGGCGTGAACACCGGTACCGAGTCTGCCGTGAACCGCGACCTGCTGCAGAACACCGATCTGCTGGTCACCACCACCGGCAACATGAACGTGTGCGACGCGCACATGCTCAAAGCCCTGAAAAGCGGTGCTGTGGTGTGCAACATCGGTCACTTCGACAACGAGATCGATACCGCCTACATGCGCAAGAACTGGGAATGGGACGAGGTGAAGCCGCAGGTGCACGTGGTGTACCGCGACAAGGCCACCAACGACCACCTGATCCTGCTGTCCGAAGGCCGCCTGGTGAATCTGGGCAACGCCACCGGTCACCCGTCACGGATCATGGATGGCTCCTTTGCCAACCAGGTTCTGGCCCAGATGTACCTGTTCGAGCGCAAGTTCGCCGATCTGCCGGAAGATGCCCGCGAGAAAGGCGTATACGTTCAGGTTCTGCCCAAGCACCTGGATGAGGAAGTGGCTCGGGCCATGGTGGAAGGCTTTGGTGGTGTTATCACCAAGATGACGCCGGAGCAGGCCAAATACATTGGTGTACCGGTCGAAGGCCCGTACAAGCCAGAAAGCTACAAGTACTGATCGGGTAAACAGATGCAATCCCAGAAACAGTTCAAGCGCCGTTTCAGCTTTGAGTTTTTCCCGCCCAAGACCGACCAGGGCAAGGAAAAGCTGCAGAACGTGCGCAACCAGCTGGCCGAGGTGAACCCGGACTTTTTCTCGGTTACCTTCGGCGCCGGTGGTTCCACCCGGGACCGTACCATCGAGACCGTGCTCAACCTGCATAGCCAGGGCATTTCCACGGCACCTCACCTTTCCTGCGTCGGGGGCACCCGCCAGGAAATCGGGGAGCTGCTGGATCTGTACCGGGAGCACGGAATCAACCGGATTGTCGCCCTGCGGGGCGACATGCCCTCGGGTATGGGAGCCGCCGGTGAGCTGCGCTATGCCAACGAGCTGGTGGAGTTTATCCGCGAGCACAGCGGCGATACCTTTAACCTGGAAGTAGCCGCGTACCCTGAGTTTCATCCTCAGGCCCGCAACGCCGAAGAAGATCTGAAGAACTTTGCCCGCAAGGTTCAGGCCGGTGCGAACAGCGCCATCACCCAGTACTTCTTTAATGCAGACAGCTACTTCTACTTCATCGACCGGCTGGAGAAAATGGGCGTTACCATTCCGGTGGTACCGGGCATCATGCCCATCGTCAATTTCTCCAACCTGGTTCGTTTCTCCGACATGTGCGGCGCGGAAATTCCTCGCTGGATTCGCAAACAGCTCGAAGCCTACGGCGACGACAGCGATTCCATCCGCAAGTTCGGTGAGGAAGTGGTTACTGAGATGTGCGAGAAGCTCCTGGCAGCAGGCGCGCCGGGCTTGCATTTCTACACCCTGAATCAGGTAGAGCCCAGCATCAGCATCTGGAAGAATCTGGGCATCAGTGAGCGGGAGAAGATTGCGTTTTAAGGCACCGTGCTATCCGCTCTCCCAACAAAAAAGGGGCAGATGAACACTTTCATCTGCCCCTTTTTTATTCCCCTCTCCGGCGGGACCTACCCGCCAAGCATTTGATTTCCTGTGTACATCTGCGTAATAGTCTAAAGTGTATGTGATGCAGTTCCATCAACGCTCCCCGGAGATCGCCGTCAACAGCAGTGATTGGTCCGGCTTGCCTTACCGGGCAAATGGAGCCTCATAAGAAAGAAAAGGAGAATGTATGAGCACGAAGTGGCTGAAGACCGTAAGCGCCAGCCTGGCACTGACCGTTGCCGCAGGAACCGTGAGCGCAGAAACCCTGCGCGTCGTCACTGACCCGAGTTTCGTTCCGTTTGAAATGATGGACCAGGAAACCGGTGAGATGATCGGTTTCGATATGGAGATCATCCGCGAGGTAGCCGACCGTGCAGGTTTCGAAATTGACCTCAACACCATGGACTTCAACGGCATCATCCCCGCCCTGCAAACCGGCAACGTCGACATTGCCATTGCCGGCATCACGATTACTGAAGAGCGTGAAGAAATCGTCGATTTCTCCGACCCGTACTACGACTCGGGTCTGCGAATCCTCGTTCGCGAGGGTAATGACGACGTTAGCGAATTCGACGACCTCGAAGGCAAGAAAATCGGCACCAAGATTGGTAGCACCAGTTATGACTACCTGGTCAAGAACCTTGACGCCGATGACGGTGTAACCCCCTACCCGGGCAGCTCTGATATGTACATGGCGCTGATGTCCCGTGCCATTGACGCAGTGTTCTACGATGCGCCAAACGTTGGCTACTTTGCCCGCACCAAAGGTGAAGGCAAGGTGACAACCGTCGGCCCGCTGTACGAAGGCCAGCAGTATGGTATCGCCCTCAAGAGTGGCAGTGAGTGGGTTGATGATGTAAACGAAGCCCTTGCCGCAATGAAGGAAGATGGTACTTACAAAACCATCTACGAAAAATGGTTTGGCCCCATGCCCGAGGGCATGTAAGGGCTCCCGGACCCCAGAGGTCTGATTCCCTTTGCCGGGGCTTCACTGCCCCGGCACTTCGTGACTCCAAAACTCTGCGGAGACTCTCACTGTGGAATTCCAGTTTCAGTTCGACTGGCAGGCAGCCATCGACTCTATCCCTTTTCTGATAAAAGGGATCCCCTACACCCTGCTGATTTCCTTCGGCGGTCTTCTGATCGGTTTTGCTCTGGGCATTTTCTTTGGCCTGCTGAGCATCAACAAGAAGTGGTTCCTGCGGTGGCCGGCAACCGCCTACATCGAAATCTTTCGTGGCACTCCGATCCTGGTTCAGGTCCTCTTTATTTTCTACGGCCTGCCCGACCTGATTGGCGGTCCCATTGATCCCTTGACGGCCGGCATCGCGGCCATCGCTTTGAACTCCGGCGCCTACATATCCGAGGTAGTCCGCGGTGGTGTTCAGTCCATCGATAAAGGCCAGACCGAGGCCGGCCTCTCTCTGGGGTTATCCCGTACCCAGACCTTCTGGTCTGTCGTGTGGCCTCAGGCGTTCCGCCGGATGATTCCGCCGCTGGGCAACCAGGCTATCGTCAGCATCAAGGACACCTCTCTGTTCTCGGTGATTGGCGTGGGCGAACTGGTACGCCAGGGCCAGATCTATATTGCCAACACCTTTACCGCGTTTGAGGTGTATTTTGTGGTCGCGATCCTATACCTGGCCATTACCCTGTCCCTGTCCATCATTCTCCGCTTCGTTGAGCGGCGCGGACTGGCTTCTGTCTGAAGGAACGTTACCCATGACTCAGATTGTGAAAATGAAGGGCATGAACAAGTACTTCGGGAAACTGCATGTCCTTAAAGATATTGACCTTACCGTTGAACAGGGCGAAGTGGTGGTTATTATCGGGGCCAGCGGCTCCGGCAAATCCACCCTGATTCGCTGCGTGAACGGACTTGAAGAGTATGAATCCGGAACACTGGAAGTGGACGGCCAGCAGCTCGCGCCCAAGAGCGGCAATCCGAAAGCTCTGGCTGAAATCCGCAAGGAAGTGGGGATGGTATTCCAGCAGTTCAATCTCTTCCCTCACCTCACGGTGAAGAGAAACATTATGCTGGCGCCCAAGAAGGTCAAAGAGACTCCCGAAACCGTCGCCAACGCCACCGCAGAGCGTTTGCTGAACCGGGTAGGCATCGGCAACCAGGCCGACAAGTACCCCAGTCAGCTTTCCGGCGGACAGCAACAGCGGGTCGCAATCGCCCGGGCGCTGGCGATGGAACCTCGCCTGATGCTGTTCGATGAACCCACCTCAGCACTCGATCCGGAAATGATCGGTGAAGTGCTGGATGTTATGCGGGAGCTGGCCAAAGAAGGCATGACCATGATGGTCGTCACCCACGAAATGGGCTTCGCCCGTGAAGTGGCCGATCGCGTGATCTACATCCACGAAGGTGCGATTGTGGAACAGGGCAAACCGGACGATGTGTTCGATAACCCGCAGAACGAACGCACCCAGGCGTTTCTTTCGCGGGTTCTTGCGCACTGAAGCAACCACTCAATCAGCCCCCGCTTCGGGGGCTTTTTCTTGAACGTGTCCCGTCTCGCAACGGAATTTCAGGCAATGCTATCCAGCTGGGCCTGTAATTGATGATCAACCCGACGTACCTCCCTCACGAGATTCACGCCCATACTCACTCCGGCCACGCCCATCAAATCAGTCGGAATCGCTCTTCTCTGCGTTTCGGAGAACCAGGTCAGCACATCTACCAGATGCCAGAGCGCACTCGCGCCCTCATGGACCGGCAACGGGAAACTGGCCAGATGAGTTTGAATGAGTTTACGCATGTTCTGGCGTGAGAAGTTCAACAAGCTGGCCATATCGGAAATACCAACAAGGTCCGGGCCTGCCTCCACCCAAGCTTCAATCAAAACCGTATAGCGAAAGCCCGTGGTCACGATCACAAAGATGAACAACAAGCTCAGAATGATACCCCCGGCCACCACATACGCTGCGAAGATTCGCCATTCCTCACTCACGGTTGCGCGCCTCGTAGCTCAGCTGTGTAAGAGAAAAGGGGTTGTTTACAGCAGGCGATTCTTCACTCAACAATAACCATAATAATGGCCGAAACTGTAAATATCATTGCGCAGGCAAAAGTAGAGGTGACAGGAATAAGCGCCCAAAGCTTTAAATGCCTTGGCGTCGCCCCATCCTCTTCACCCATTCGCGATGCAACTTTGCTACCGATCACAGGGAGATTCCTATAGGTGAAAAAGGACCAGACGTTCATGGCGCGAATCCACCTTCCCCAGGGACCATCGCCCCACAGAGTTTTTGTCATATCCAGGTAGGCGCCGGGCTCGGCAATCTTGGCCTCTACCACGCGTATCCTCGAAAACGCTACTGTCACTGTAAACAGAATTCCCAGTAAGCCGCCTATCATGGAGGCAATCCCCAAGAACGCTGAAATAACTGTGAGTTTCTCAATCAACAACAATTACCTCACGAATACTGGTAGCCATAATGGCTCCACGTTTCCTTTCGAGATTCCTCTAACGAATTGCCCCACCCGGTGCCTCATTTCACAGATTGAATCACCAAATTGGTGACCAAGGTGGTAATGACGGCCAGATACATGAGAAGCATTGGCGTTATAACCCAGGCTTGCCAACTTCGCGGCAAGGACACGGCCGGATCGCCTAGTAAAGATGCGCGTTGCTGGAAAAACGGAAAGGGAATCGCTCGGAAGATCAGATAAGCAAATACATTACTGCTTCTCATCAGTCGCCCAATGATCTTTCCTTGCCAAATGTACCTAGCTGCTGAAATACCCCCTCTTTCAGTCGCCACCCGAGCTTCAATCAAAACCGTATAGCGAAAACCGAGCGTGAGGATAACGAGTAAGGGCATAAGTCCAATAAAAAGACTCAGATAACCAATATGCGTCAACGTATAAATCATTTCGGTGTTTTCTTATTCAAGCTGCATAAATACACCCGCCAGCAGAACAACCACGAGCGTTCCATACATCGACAACACAGGCACCAGACACCACGCTTGCCAAAGCCTCGGCAGCGGAACGTCAGGGTTACCCAGCATGAATGCACGCTTGTGGCAGAAGCGAGACGAACAATTACGGAAAACAAGGAAGGCAAAGATATGACTGCATCTGACGAGGCGGCCAACAAGCGCTTCTGACCAAATCTGGCTGATAGTGGAGAGACTGCCAGAACGTGTCGAGACTCGTTGTTCTATTTTTTTTGCATAGTGAAAGCCCTTGGTCACAGTCACAACGATGAACATCAGGCTCAGCAGAATGCCCCCAGCCACGACATACGCTGCGAAGATTCGCAATTCCTCACTCACGGTTGCGCACCTCGTATATCATTTCTCCCGCAGCTGCGCCCATATCCCCGATTGTTTTTCCACCGATAGCGCTGCCGATGCCCGCCGCTATTATTCCGCAAGCTACTCCGCCCACCCCAGCAGTGCCGATGCCTACAGCCACGCAGAGTAACGGAGCTGCAAAGGCTCCCGCTGTGCCACCCGCAGCTGAGCCAGCAAATCGCAAAGACTCGGTTAGCCCAACTCGCTCGCACTCATTCGCTCGCCCAGTCGAGCACGCCTCGTAAATCTTATAACCAGCCAGCCCGGCATCCAGCGCCACAACCAATCGTCCGCCATGCTCCACAAACCGTGCAGCGCCAGCAGCTTTCGAATAGTGGGCTCCATAGCCCGGAATCGGCCCGACACCCGCTTCTTTCCAATGGTGAACAGTGCCTTTGGTTGAAAGCCCGAGGGCCTTCTTCAACTTGGAGTTGTCATCGAGCGAGAGACCCTTTCGCGCCATCTTTCCCAGGGCGAAATCCAATTTGGTGAATAGCGCCCGGCGTTGCTCGTAAAATTCCGGCACATTCAGCCTGCCGTATTTTCTGAAGGTATTCTGATACAGCGCCTCAATTTCCTTCAGTGTTGCATTGATGCTTTTGATCTGTTGGCCAATCATCGCCGCGCCGGCACCCATGCCAGTCGCAGCATTCGCCGTCATCAGCTCCAGAAGGTCATAGTGATCGACGATGAACTGGGCCTCCTGCTCGCTCAGTTGCCGCACTTGCTGATTGACCTGTGCAGCCACTGCCATCAGATCGTTTTCTTTGACCGTGCATTCCATACTTTCAGGGTCTGCAATAACGATCATTTCACCAGGTAAAACTCGGTTACCTAGCGCTGGATTCAGACGCTCAAAATTGTCAGGTTTCGCAGACGCATCACCATAAAGTTGAGACAACAGTTCGTTGCGGCTCATTGGTTCGCGAACGACATGGAATCCGGGCTCACTCAGATCCCGATTGTCGCTGGCGTCAGGATGAGTTGAATTTACTGTGCTGATCGTACTGAGCTCAGTCGCGGATGGTGAGTTGGTCGGAGAATTAGGGGGTTCAGCCCGGCCTGTGGAGCTCGCCCTCTCTGGTGTTGCCTGCACAGACTCCGCGGCTGTTGTTAAAGTTACTGCTGCTCTTGGCGTGACGGGGGATACGCCCGAAAATGGCGCAGGCGTGTGAGTATCACCAATCACCACACTGCCAGAACCAATAGTCACACCACCGCACGCAATCGCCCCGCCGGTCACCGCCGCCGGTTTGCCGTTGATCATGACGGTGGACGACCCACCGGTGATGGTGCGCGGATGAGGTGGATGCTTGGGTTTGGAATGAGGTGCCAGCGGGTCGCCTACCCGGGCAACTGGCTTGCCATCAATCAACACATCGGGGGAACCGGCAATCACCGGCGTGGGCGGGAAACCTTCGTGATCGGAGCCGAGGTCTCCGAGCAGAACAATCGCTTTACTCATGTCACGTCCTTTGTGTTTTTGCCGGGCCATCCTGGCCCGTTGCGGGTAAAACGGCAGTTTATACTGAAGCGCTCTTCCAGCCAAACCCATCGATCTCACAGTGTGACGGAATCAAGAGCGAGGAAACGTCAGGCAATACCGTGTCAGCTCAACCTGAAATCCGGGTGGCCGATATCCGCTGTTAACTGTAATATCCGCACAGGTTAACAGCGACAACCCAGAATCAGACCGTCTGACGGAGAATTATCATGCGCAATGCTGACCTCGTCACCCGTGGCCTCAAGTCCGTGTGGCACCCCTGCACCCAGATGAAAGACCACGAAGGCGCCGTGCCTCTGGTGCCCATCAAGCGTGGCGAGGGTGTCTGGCTTGAGGACTTTGAAGGCAATCGATTTATCGATGCCGTCAGCTCCTGGTGGGTCAATCTCTTTGGCCACGCCAATCCAAGAATCAACGCGGCGATCCAGAAGCAGATTGGCGAGCTGGAACACGTTATCCTCGCCGGTTTTACCCACGAGCCGGTGGTCAATCTGTCCGAGCGACTGATTGAAGTGACCCCGCCCGGTCTGAACAAGGTCTTTTACGCCGACAACGGCTCCTCGGCCATCGAAGCCGCCCTGAAAATGAGCTTCCACTACTGGAAGAACCACGACAAACCGGGCAAGAAGAACTTCGTGAACCTGAGCAACAGCTACCACGGTGAAACCCTGGGTGCGCTTGCCCTCGGCGATGTCTCGCTCTACAAGGACACCTATCAGCCGCTACTGATGGAAGTGCTGACAGCCCCGTCACCGGACGCCTTCAACAAGGAGCCGGGTGAGACCGACGAAGACTACGCGCTGCGCCAGTTTGAAGCCATGGAAAAGCTACTGGCAGAAAAGCATGAAGAAATCTGCGCCGTGGTGGTGGAGCCTCTGATCCAGTGCGCCGGCGGCATGCGGATGCACCATCCCATCTACCACACCAAGCTGCGGGAAGCCTGCGACCGCTATGGCGTGCACCTGATTGCCGATGAGATCGCCGTGGGTTTTGGCCGCACCGGCACCCTGTTTGCCTGTGAACAGTCTGGCATCACTCCGGATTTCATGTGCCTGTCCAAGGGGCTCACCGCCGGCTACCTGCCTCTGTCGGTGGTACTGACCACCGATGATGTCTACAACGCCTTCTACGACGACTACGAAACCCTCAAGGCGTTTCTGCACAGCCACAGCTACACGGGCAACCCCATTGGCTGTGCCGTGGCGTTGGCGACTCTGGACATCTTCCGGGATGACAATGTGATTGAGAGCAACCGCGCGCTCTCCACCTGCATGGCCGAATCGGTGGCGCACCTGGCAGACCACCCCAATGTCGGGGACATCCGCCAGCATGGGATGACTTTGGCCGTGGAGATGGTAAAAGATAAAGCGTCGAAAACGCCTTTTCCCTGGCAGGAACGCCGTGGCATTCGTGTTTATCAGCACGCATTGACCCGCCAGGCCTTGCTTCGCCCCCTGGGTAATGTGGTTTACTTCATGCCGCCTTACGTGATCACTGAAGAGCAGATCCGCCACCTGGCCCAGGTTGCAACGGAAGGCATAGAGATTGCGGTTCGCGACTGACAACCGCCAGGAACCTGAGAGACCAGCTCATGCGCATACCCCGCATCTATACCAATTCTGCCCTCGCCCAGGGCAGCACTGCCGAACTTGATGACAACGCCGCACAACATGTGGGCCGGGTATTGCGCATGCAGGCGGGACAGGAGCTGCTGCTCTTCAACGGTGATGGCAACGACTACCCCGCCACCATTTCCAGTGCCAGCAAGAAGAACGTGGAAGTCCAGGTTGGCACCCCGGAAGCCAACACCACCGAATCTCCACTGGAAATCGTTCTCGGCCAGACCCTTTCCAAGGGCGACCGCATGGACTACGCAGTGCAGAAAGCGGTGGAAATGGGTGTTACCCGTATCGTGCCGTTAACCACCGAACGATGCGACGTAAAACTGAAGGGCGACCGGGAAGACAAGCGCCTGCGCCACTGGCAATCCGTTGCCATCAGCGCCGCCGAGCAGTGCGGGCGCGCCCGGGTGCCAGAGATCCTGCCGGTGATGACGGTTTCCGAGTGGCTGGAACACAGCCGCGATTGCGAAGTCCGCCTGGTTCTCCACCACCGCACCGAACACGCCCTGAAGTCCATCATTCCCCCAGAGCGGGTGGCTCTCATGATCGGACCGGAAGGCGGCCTCTCTCCCGAGGAAATCGCTCACGCAGAAAAGGAAGGCTTCCTGCCGGTAGCCCTCGGCCCCCGGGTACTGCGAACGGAAACCGCCCCGGTTGCGGCCATGGCGCTTTGCCAATGGCTGTGGGGCGACATCGGCGGCTGACCGACACCGACCGTACCGCCGTCTCATGTTGGCACGCAAGTCATTGACATAACGGGGTGCCAACAACATTATCCCTGTCGACTCCGGAAGCAAAAAAACGATCACACGCGAGTAACGGGATGACAAGCCTGCTAAGCACCCAAGAATTCTGGCAATACCTCAGTATTCCGGTCATTGCCGCCCTGATTGGCTGGACCACCAACTGGCTTGCCATCAAGATGACCTTCTACCCCCTGGAATTCATCGGCAAACCACCGCTGCTTGGCTGGCAAGGTATTATTCCCTCGAAGGCCCGCAAAATGGCGGCCATCAGTGTCGACGCCACTATCTCCAAGATCGGAACCGTTCGGGAGATCTTCCAGCAGATCGATCCGAAAGTTCTCGCCACCCATATCGTTCACTCCGTCGAACCCCGCATCGAGGAATACGTGGACGAAATGATGCTCAAGGAATACCCCACCTTTTGGGAAAACCTGCCGGCCTCGGCCAGGAAGATGGTCTACGATCGCGTCCGCAAATCCACGCCCCAGCTCGTGGACAATCTCGTGGAAGATGTCTCCGATAACATTGAAGACCTGCTGGATATCAAGGGCATGGTCATCGAGCGCCTGGCCAGCGACAAGGAGCTGCTGAACCGGATCTTTATCGAGTGCGGTGAGGTGGAATTCCGGTTCATCATCAACTCTGGGCTCTACTTCGGCTTTTTGTTCGGCCTGATCCAGATGGCAGTCTGGTATGTCTATCCGAGCTGGTGGGTGCTGCCGTTCTTCGGTCTTCTGGTGGGTTGGGCAACCAACTGGATTGCCCTGAATGTGATTTTCCGGCCGCTGCACGCCAAAAAAGTCGGCCCCTTCCGGATTCAGGGTCTGTTCCTGAAACGCCAGCCGGCCGTGGCAGAGTCGTTCTGCCACATCGTGACCCACGAGATACTCACCGTTGGCAACATCATTAACGCGATTCTCGATGGGCCCAAGGGTGATCGCGCCCGCAACATGGTCAAGAAGCACATCAAACCGCTGGTGGATGAAACCGCCGGCATGGGCAAGGCGCTGACCCAGATGGCCTTCGGACCCACCGGCTTTGCAACGCTTAAGAACAAGGTTGGCGAGAAGGCCATCGAAATATCACAGACATCGTTCAACAACCCGGTGTTCGAGAAGGACCGGGCCAGAGCCGTCGAATCAATCATGGTCGAGCGGATGATTGCACTGTCTTCCGAAGAGTTTCAGGACTTGCTACGGCCCTGTTTCCAGGAGGATGAAATCAAACTGATTCTGGTGGGCGCATTCCTCGGCTTTGGCGCCGGTATCTGCCAACTGGTGTTCGTGTTCGGGGAGTCGTTCCTGTAAATTCCCGCCATAATTCACCGGCTTAAAACCTGTGCAAGGATGCGTCGTACATCTATACTCTCGGAAACGGAGGTTCATTACTTCGAACAGGTTCGACCCGGAGGCAACGGATGCCAGGTTTTCTCTCCTGGATTTCAGGATTATTCCCAAGCAAACAATCTGCACCACCCGCTCCGGAAGCGCGGCTGTTCAATCCATCCCCGGAGAAACCTGCGGCCGATACCCCTGACACCAGCCCGGAGCTTGCCCAACAGCTTGAGGAACATTTGTTCTGCTGGCTGCTGGATGCAGAGCCGGCGGCCCTGCGCGCTGATCTTTCTTCCTACGAGGACGTGCTGGAGGAGCTTTATCAGCGGCTCACCAGCAACAAAATGGAGGAACTGCCCCGCCAACCCATGAGCCTGCCCATGCTCATGCGGGCCCTGTCCGACGAGTCCACCGATCGCCAGCGGCTCACGGAGATCATTCTTGGTGATCCCTCCCTGACCGATCAATTGCTTCAGATTGCCAACAGCCCCTACTTCCGAACCAGCGACCACGCCATCGAATCGGTGGACCAGGCGGTATTTGTACTGGGGGTAGATGGCATCCGGAACGTGATTTCCGCGGCGGTTATGCGCCCCATGATGGCCGCAAGGAACAGCCGGGAAGCGCTGTTTGGTCAGCGTGGCTGGCGCTGGGGCCTGACCTGCGCGCGAGCCGCAGAACTCATTGCCAGAACCCAGGGCGAAGACACCAGTGCACACTTTATGGTGGGCCTGCTGCCTTCACTGGCGTACATCACGATCCGCCGTGAACTTCAGCGAATCTGCCGGTCGCGCACAGCAATCGGCGAACCGGAGCCGGCGCTTATTCGGCATGCTCTGGCGAGATACCAGTGGGCTACCTGCCAGCTCCTGGCGAACGAATGGAACCTCCCCCCCAAGTACCATGCGTACCTGCTGGCCGCGGAACGGCCAGCACCAAAACAGAAACACACTCCGCTGACGGACGGCATGGTTATTGGCACCCGGGAAGTGCTGAGGCACGCCCATCAGCGCAACCTCGCAGAAGAGGACCTGCCAAAAGTGGTGCGCCTGACCCCGGATCAGATCAGCAATATTCGCAACGCGCTGCAGAAGATGCTTCGGGAAGGCGGCCGTTCAACTGTCAGAAGTTGAGACAGGCTCCCTCTCCGCCACAGATCCTGGTTTTTCCTTTGCCTCGTCGCCGCGCAACAACTCCGCAAAGGTTCGTGTTTCCTCCACCTTGCGGACTCCCACCAATTCGGCAGGGATCACTTTAGGGAGCCGATCAACAATCCGGTCCTCGTCGTGGCGTACAACCCTGAGAACGTCTCCGATCGTTATCAGATCCAGCGCCCGCCCGGGCACCAGTCGATCGCCCTGACTCCCGGCCAGGCTCAGTAAACCGGCACGGATCAGTTTGTCACTGAGAGCCCGGGTTACCTCACCCGGCACCCTCAGCTGGTATTCCAGTAATTCCTGCTGGGGTGCAGGCTTGCCCTCGCTGAAGGGCTTGGCCACCAGCCACATGGTCGCCAGCGCCACATTTTCCTGCAGCTCTGGTGCCAGTTGCACCTCGCGCCGTTTGGCCACGGAGCCGGGATTCTGCAGATAGAACCCGATGCTGGCGCCCAGCAAGAGAATCATCCAGTTCAGATAGATCCAGATGAGCAGAATAATGCCGATGGCGAAACTGGAATAGATTGCCGCGTACTTCGCAGACCCGGCAACGAATGAGGCGAACAGCATGCCGGCCGCCTGCCAGGATACCCCGGCAACCAGACCGCCGATGGCCGCATAACGGAGTTTGACCCGGGTATTGGGCATGAATACATAGACGAATGTGAAAGCGCCAACCACCAGGAAAAACGGGGTGAACCGGCTGGCCACAAGAATTACCGATCCGAACGGTTCGATTTCGATGAGCTTCTGGACGATGGTTGAGGAAAAAATGGTCGCGCTGACGCCAATGGCCGAAACCATCAGAAGCGGTCCCACCATGATCACACTCAGATAATTGCTGAATCGCTGCGCCATGGAACGCATGTCTGGCACGCGCCAGATCATATTGAAGGAACGCTCGATTTTCTGGAGCAGTGAAACCACCGTATAAACCAGCAGCGCCAGGCCCACCGATCCCAGAACGCCGACCTTCATATTATCGACGAAGCCCAGGATCTGTTCGGCAAGATCAATCCCCTGCGGTCCCAGCGGCTCAAAGAACTGGAACAGGAACGGCTCCATCCGCTGATGCACTCCCAGCGCCTTCAATACCGAGAAGCTCAGGGCAAGGAGAGGCACGATACTCAGGAGGGTTGTGTACACAAGACTCATGGCGTGGAGAGTCAATTGTCCACTGAGAACATCCCGAGCCATCGCATAGGCAGTGCGGCCGACCTTGTACAACCAGGTCCAGGGCCAACTCTGGGGCGGATTGGGATTCGCCAGAATCCAGCGCTCAGCTGCCTGAAGCCGGTCTTTTAATTGGAATGAAGCCACTTTAGGTCCTGTCGTTCCATGTTTTGTTCAGATTATCAGTCAGATATCCAGTGTAACCAGAGTATGGCCGATTAACGGCAGTTTGCGAGGGCTACACATCCAATATAACCATATCATCATTTATTACTTCCTCTTATAACAGATCTTCTGTAAAAAGGCCGCTATTCAAGAAATGGTATTTTCTGATCAGGTATTTTCTCATGCGAATCAAACTTGCTCTGGGCGTTGCTGCACTTACCGCCTTCTCACCGGTGACTGCCCTGGCCACCAACGGCTATTTCAGTCACGGCTACGGCACCATCAGTAAAGGCATGGCCGGCGCGGGCACTGCACTGTCCCAGGACAGCATTGCAGCGGCAACCAACCCGGCCGGTATGGCTTTTGTCGGGAACCGGATTGACGGTGGATTCGAAGTTTTTTCGCCCCGGCGGGAATACACTGTCGAGGGTCCGGTCTCTCCTCCCCCTGCGTTCTCATTGCAGCCGGGCACTTACAAAAGCAGCCGCAACGGTTTCGTTATCCCCCACTTGGGTTTTAATCGGGAACTTTCCGACACCACAAGTTTCGGCGTTTCGGTGTTTGCCAATGGTGGCATGAACACCGACTACTCCGGTGAAAGTGGCGGCCCCTTCTACGCAGGCCGCACCGGCGTAAACCTCGAACAGCTTTTTATAGCCCCGACCTGGTCCTGGGAGTTCTCCGACAACCAGGCCTTCGGCATTTCACCAGTCATTGCCTATCAGCGTTTTGAAGCTGAAGGCCTGCAGAGCTTCGCGCCATTCTCGTCAGACCCGGGGGCACTTTCCAAGAACGGCACCGACGATGCCTGGGGTTACGGTTACCAGATCGGCTGGCAAGGTGAAATCACCGACACCCTCCGCGGCGGCCTGAGCTGGCGCAACATTCTGAAGATGAACGAGTTCGACAAATACCGCGGCCTTTTTGCGGAACAGGGCGACTTCGACATTCCCCAGATGTTCAACGCGGGTATCGCCTGGTCCGGACTTGAAAACCACTGGTTCCTGCTGGATATCCAGCACATCCGTTACAGCGAGATCAACAGCGTGGGCAACCCGCTGCTGCCCAATCTGCAGACGGCACAGCTCGGCGATGATAATGGCGCAGGCTTTGGCTGGGACGACATGACCATCGTCAAGCTGGGTTGGCAGTGGCAGCAAACACCGGCGCATGCCTGGCGGGCCGGCGTCAGCTATGGAGAGAATCCTATCTCCGACGAAGATGTGCTGTTCAACATCCTGGCACCGGGCGTTCAGGAGTGGCACTTCACTGGAGGATTTACCCACAGCTTCAGCGAAAACCTTGATGTGTCTGGCATGGCCTTTTATTCCCCGGCCAAGACAGTGACCGGTCCCAACCCGCTGGCACCGAACCAGACCATTGATCTGGAAATGTACCAGCTGGGCGCCTCGGTCAGCGCGGGCTGGAAATACTGATCTCCCAAGGCCAGTCTGCAAAGCCCCGGATCGTCCGGGGCTTTGCTGTTACAGCACAGATTTCAGATTAACAGCGGTGATGCCGACGATCCTCTGCCGCGCTTCCCGACTGGCCCAGGCCGAGTGCGGGGTCACAATCAGATTGGGAATATCGTCCGCTAGCAAAGGGTTGCCGTTGCGGGGCGGTTCCTCGGTCAACACATCAAAACCGGCGCCACCGATCTCGCCGGCGCGAAGCGCGTCCGCCAACGCCTGTTCGTTCACCAGGCCTCCGCGGCTGGTGTTGATGAGCAACGAGTCGGGCTTCATCATTTTCAGTTCACGGGCACCGATCAGATCCCGGGTCTCGTCGGTCAGCAGGCAGTGCAACGAGACCACGTCTGCCTGGGGCAGCAATTCGTCCAGCGGAATTCGCGAATAGCCATCGACCACACCCGGTTCTTGCCCGGGCCGAGCTCCAAGAAGAACCTTCATACCAAAGGCCGCAGCCCGCTCCGCCACGCCCTGGCCCAGATCGCCGTAGCCGACAATACCGAGAGTGCGCCCCTCAAGTTCCATGATTGGATGATCCATCAAGCAGAACATGTCGCTCTTGCCCCAATGCCCTGCCTGGACATCACGGGTGTAATCCAGAAGCCGAGTGGCCAGTGCCAACATCAAAGCCATGGTGTGCTGCGCCACCGTTGAGCGGCCGTAGTTGGTCACGTTCATCACCTTGATGCCGTGATCCTTCGCCGCCGCCTGATCGATGTTATTCAATCCGGTCGCCACCACGGCGATGGTCTTGAGTTCGGGGCAGGCGTCGAAATGCTCACGGGTGAGCACGACTTTATTGACCAGCACGGTATCGAACCCCCGGATGCGTTCCAGTATCTGATCCGGCGTGGTCCGATCATACTTTTCCAACCCGCCGGTTACCGACTCAATGGGCGAGAGATCCACATCGTCGCCAAGGGTTTTGGCATCAAGAAACACCGCTTTCATACTTTTCTCCTGAATCCAGATGGCCACAGATTAGGGTAGACTTGGTTAAACGTCCAAAACTCAACATGTCCAAGCACGAACAGGGTATGAACCATGGAACATGAATTCTGGCACGAACGCTGGGCCAAAAAAGAAATCGGTTTCCACGAGGGCACGGTTAACCAGTATCTCCACGACCATTGGCCGGAACTGGCTGGCAAAGGCACCGACGCCGTTTTCGTGCCCCTCTGCGGCAAAGCCCACGACATGTGGTGGCTCCACGACCGCGGCCACCCGATCATCGGTGTAGAGCTGAGCGAACTGGCCTGCAAGGACTTCTTCGAAGAAGCCGGCGAGAAAGCCAAAGTTCACCCCGGCGAACCCTTCATAACCTTCAAACACGATAACCTGCAGCTCTGGTGCGGCGACTTCTTCCAACTGGTACCGGAAGACCTCAAACACGTTCGACTGGTCTACGACCGGGCCGCCCTGATCGCCCTGCCGCCCCACATGCGCAGAGACTATGTGAACCACCTGACCGCCATCATCCCCGACGGCACCAGAATCCTGCTGATCACCCTGGACTACGACACTGAGATCAAGGGCCCGCCGTTCAACGTCAGTGACGAGGAAGTCCGGGAACTCTACCAGGACGACTACAAGATCGAGCACATCCTGACCAACACCCTGGCCAAGGATCATCCGTTTACAAAGAGAAAAGGTCTGGAAAACGCCTCTGAAAGCGTCTTCCGTTTAACCAAACTCTAGCCTGCCTTCAGGCGATCGCCTCCGTGATCTGATCGGAGTGTATCGGGTGGCTTTCTGACAACGAATTTGATGTCTGAGCGAAGCGAGTTGCCAATTCGTTGTCAGAAAGCCACCCGGTGCACTCCAGCCCCCTCACACTGTCCCCCCAGAAACACGGCAAGCTACAAAACCAACACACCCGCCTAACATAATTTAATGAACCTTAACCACTCACACACTGTCCAACTCCCGAACCGTGAACTAAGCTCAAAGTAAGCAAGCCGACCTCGACAAGATCGTGCACAGGCTTGTAAGTATCCATTCCTTCCACCCATAACTAAATAAACCACCCGGACGGGCGGAACTGACTGCAACGGGGAAATTGCGTGAACTGAAAGCTGAAGATACAGCGAGCGAGGGCGATCTATGAGCATACTGCAGCACTTCAAAGACCGGTATGAGAGTACTCAGGAAGAAGAATACAGTCTTGAGGAATACCTGGAGATCTGCAAAAAGGACCCAACGGCCTACGCCACGGCCGCTGAGAGAATGTTAATTGCCATCGGCGAACCAGAGTTCGTCGACACCTCGAAAGATCCGAGGCTTTCAAGGATATTTTCCAACAAGGTCATCAAGCGGTACCCCGAGTTTTCCGAGTTCTATGGCATGGAAGACGCCGTAGAAAACATCGTCTCCTTCTTTCGCCATGCCGCCCAGGGCCTGGAAGAAAAGAAACAGATTCTTTACCTGCTTGGTCCCGTGGGCGGTGGTAAATCCTCCCTGGCGGAAAAGCTCAAGTCACTGATGCAAAAAGTGCCCTTTTACGCCATCAAGGGCTCGCCAGTGAACGAATCTCCACTTGGCCTGTTCGATCCGGCCGAAGACGCCCAGATCCTGGAAGAAGAATACGGCATCCCCGCTCGTTACCTGAAAAACATCATGTCGCCCTGGGCCGTTAAACGGCTGCACGAATTCGGCGGCGACATCAGCCAGTTCCGCGTTGTAAAGATGTATCCGTCGGTACTCGACCAGGTTGCTGTTTCCAAGACCGAACCCGGGGACGACAACAACCAGGACATTTCCGCCCTCGTGGGCAAGGTCAACATCCGCATGCTGGAGGATTTCTCCCAGGATGATCCGGATGCCTATAGCTTCAGCGGTGGCCTGTGTAAAGCCAACCAGGGCCTGATGGAGTTCGTGGAGATGTTCAAGGCTCCCATCAAGGTCCTGCATCCGTTGCTGACAGCGACCCAGGAAGGTAACTACAACACCACCGAAGGCATGGGCTCGGTGCCCTTTGATGGCGTGATCCTGGCCCACTCCAACGAATCAGAGTGGCAGACCTTCCGCAACAACAAACACAACGAGGCGTTCCTTGACCGGGTCTATATCGTCAAGGTGCCCTACTGTGTTCGGGTGACGGAAGAAATCGAGATCTACAAGAAACTGCTGAGCAACAGCTCCCTGGAAGGCGCTCCCTGCGCGCCCGACACCCTGGACATGCTGGCCCAGTTCTCGGTGCTGTCGCGCATCAAGGAGCCGGAAAACTCCAGCATCTTCTCCAAGATGCGGGTTTATGACGGCCAGAACATCAAGGACACCGACCCGAAAGCCAAATCGATCCAGGAGTACCGTGACGCTGCCGGCGTGATGGAAGGTATGGATGGGCTCTCCACACGTTTCGCCTTCAAGATCCTGTCCAAGGTGTTCAACTTCGACACCACCGAAGTGGCTGCCAACCCGGTGCATCTGCTCTACGTTCTTGAAAAACAGATCGAACAGGAGCAGTTCCCTGCTGAAACTCACGAGAAGTATCTCCGGTTCATCAAGGAATTCCTGGCACCGCACTATGTGCAGTTTATCGGCAAGGAAATCCAGACCGCATACCTCGAGAGCTATAGCGAATACGGCCAGAACCTGTTCGACCGTTATGTCACCTATGCTGATTTCTGGATTCAGGATCAGGAATACCGGGATCCGGATACCGGCGAGATCCTCGACCGCTCTTCAATCAACGAAGAGCTGGAAAAAATCGAGAAACCGGCGGGCATTTCCAACCCGAAGGATTTCCGCAACGAAGTGGTCAACTTCGTCCTGCGGGCCCGGGCGAACAACGGTGGCAAGAATCCGTCCTGGCTCAGCTACGAGAAACTGCGCGCCGTGATCGAGAAGAAAATGTTCTCGAACACCGAGGATCTGTTGCCAGTGATTTCTTTCAACCCGAAAGCGAGTCAGGAAGATCAGAACAAGCACAAGCAGTTCGTCGAGCGTATGGTCGACCGAGGCTACACGGAGAAGCAGGTGCGGCTGTTGGCTGAATGGTACCTGCGGGTTCGCAAGTCTCACTAAGTCAGTGACCATTCACTGAGCTGGAGTAACGCCATGGGAATGACCCACATAGTCGACCGGCGCCTGAACGGTAAGAACAAGAGCGCAGTGAACCGTGAACGGTTCCTGCGCCGTTACCGACACCACATCAAACGTGCGGTGTCGGATGCTGTTCAGAAACGCTCGATCACCGATATAGAGCGGGGCGAGAAAGTCAGTATTCCGTCTCGCGACATTGAAGAACCCATCTTTCACCATGGCCAGGGCGGCAAGCGGGAGATGGTGCATCCGGGCAATCAGGAGTTTGTGGCCGGTGACACCATTCCCAAGCCCGATGGTGGTGGGGGCCAGGGCTCCGGGCAGGGGCAGGCCAGCCCGGACGGCGAAGGCATGGATGAGTTCGCTTTCCAGATAACCCAGGAAGAGTTCCTGGATTTCCTGTTCGACGATCTCGAACTGCCCAATCTGGCCCGTAAGAAACTCAAGGATACCGAAGCGTTCAAATATGTCCGCTCTGGCTTCAGCACCGATGGGGTGCCGGCCAAGCTGGATGTAGTACGCTCATTGCGCGGAGCCCACGCGCGCAGGCTGGGCCTGGGAGGGGCGCGCAAGAAGAAGATCCGGGATCTGGAGAAACAACTGGAAGCCCTGAAATCGGCGCCCGAGGATCTGGACGCGGCATTCAGCCATGAGGATCAGATCCAGGTACTCGAGGAGGAAATCGCACGACTGAAAGCAAACGTTCGCCGCATTCCCTTCATTGACGAAATCGACCTGCGCTATCGCCAGCATTTGAAAAAACCGCAGCCGGCCACCAGCGCCGTGATGTTTTGCCTGATGGATGTATCCGGATCCATGACCCAGATGCACAAGGACATCGCCAAGCGGTTTTTCATCCTGCTGTACCTGTTCCTCAAGAAGAACTACAAGAAGATCGAAGTGGTCTTCATCCGGCACCACACCAGCGCCAAGGAAGTGGACGAGGAAGAGTTCTTCTATTCGCGGGAAACCGGGGGCACGATTGTCTCCAGCGCCCTCAAGCTGATGCACAAGATTATTGAGTCCCGTTATTCCCCGGCTGAATGGAACATCTACGCAGCGCAGGCGTCCGACGGTGATAACTGGAACGATGACTCGCCGGTGTGCGGCAAGATCCTGGCCGACAATATCCTGCCACTGGTGCAGTACTTTGCCTATGTGGAAATCACGCCGCAGGACCATCAGATGCTCTGGTATGAATACGAGAAGATTCAGGAGCAATTCCCCCAGAGCTTTGCCCTGCAGCAGATCGCCGACCCCGGTGAAATTTACCCGGTATTCCGCCAGCTGTTCGAGAGGAAAGCCGCATGACTAACCTCATGGACCGACCCAATCCGCCCGAAAGCGACCAGCCCAGGGCCCGGGAGCCGATCTCCACGGGCTCTGAGTGGACCTTCGAACTGATCCAGGAATACGATGACGAGATTGCCAAGTGCGCAGCCGAGTTCGGCCTGGACACCTACCCGAACCAGATCGAGGTGATCAGCGCCGAGCAGATGATGGACGCCTACAGCTCCGTGGGCATGCCAGTTGGCTACCATCACTGGTCCTTCGGCAAACAGTTTCTCAGCACATCCAAGGGCTATCAGCGCGGCCAGATGGGCCTGGCCTACGAGATCGTGATCAACTCCAATCCCTGCATCGCCTACCTGATGGAGGAAAACACCCTGCCGATGCAGGCGCTGGTTATTGCCCATGCCTCTTATGGCCACAACTCCTTCTTCAAGGGTAACTACCTGTTCCGCACCTGGACCGACGCCAGCGCGATCATCGATTACCTGGTGTTTGCCCGTCATTACGTGGCGGAGTGTGAGGAGCGCCATGGCGTGGACGCCGTGGAGGAGATTCTGGATTCCTGCCACGCCCTCATGAACTATGGCGTAGATCGCTACAAGCGCCCTGCACCGATATCGGCTTCAGAGGAAGTGCGGCGCCAGAAGGAGCGTGAGGAATACCAGCAGAGGCGCATCAACGACCTCTGGCGGACAATACCGAAGCTTGACGAAGACGATGACCCGGTAAGGCGTCGCAAACGCTATCCAGAAGAGCCCCAGGAAAACATTCTCTATTTCATCGAGAAGAACGCGCCCCTGTTGGAAACCTGGCAACGGGAAATCATCCGCATCGTGCGGAAGCTTGGGCAGTACTTCTATCCCCAGCGCCAGACCCAGGTCATGAATGAAGGCTGGGCCACCTTCTGGCACTACACCCTGCTGCATCGCATGTACGACAAGGGGCTGGTGACCGACGGCTTCATGCTCGAGTTTCTCCAGAGCCACTCGGCGGTGGTGTATCAGCCGCCATTCAACAGCCCGTGGTATTCGGGCATTAACCCATACACCCTGGGATTCTCCATCTTTACGGATCTGCGCAGGATCTGCGAGAACCCGACAGACGAAGACCGTGAGTGGTTCCCGGACATCGCCGGCAGCGACTGGCTGGAAACCCTGCATTTTGCGATGAAGAACTTCAAGGATGAGAGTTTCATCCAGCAGTTCCTCTCCCCCAAGGTAATGCGGGATCTGAAACTTTTCGCAATCCAGAATGATGACCAGGAAGACGTGTACCGGGTAACCGCCATCCACGATGACCCCGGCTACCGGGACCTGCGAGAGAAATTGGCGCGCCAGTACAACCTCAGCTATCGGGAGCCCAATATCCAGGTATGGAATGTGGATGTGCGCGGCGACCGCTCACTGACCCTGCGCCATATTCCCGTGGACCGCGTCCCCCTGGGCAAGGAAACTGATGAAGTCCTGCGGCACGTGCACCGGTTGTGGGGCTTTGATGTGCACCTCGAGAGCGTGGATGATGGCACCGTGGTAGAGGACCACCACTGCCCGCCCAGGGAAGCTGAGGAGGATTAAGCCGGCAATTCAACGCTGACCCTCAGGCCCCCGAGGCCTGAACGTGTCAGCGTGAGGGTTCCGCCATAGATTCTGACAAGGTCGTTCACGATCGAAAGTCCGAGTCCCGACCCCGAGCGCTCTTCGTCAAGGCGGGCACCCCGGCTGAGAGCTTCGGCGCACTGGGTTTCGGACATTCCCGGTCCGTCATCTTCGACAACGATGGAGAGGCTCTCAGGCGATTGCTCAAGAACCAATTCAACGCGCTTTTCTGCCCAGTTGACAGCATTTTCCAGCAAATTACCGACTATTTCCTGAATATCCTGCTGCTCGTACCTGACAGGCCCGGCCAGTCCAAGATTCTTTTCAAACTGAACGCCCCTACGCGAGGCGAGCCCCTCCAGCGCCGCAAAGACTGGAGTCAGGGCCTCGGCCAAATCGGTTTTCCGACCCAAACCGACCGGGCCCGCCGCCGACGCCCGGGCCAGATGATGCCTGACAGCGGCATTCAGGCGCTGCAGTTCCGCCCGGAAAGCCTGTTGTTGAGACGCGGGTAACTGCTCGGATAACGTGCCCAGCACAGACAGCGGCGTTTTCAGCGCGTGAGCGAGATTGCCGGCCGCCGAACGGCCACGTTCAATCAGCGTCTGGTCCCGCTCGAGGACCAGGTTAATCGCCCGCGCAAGGCGGGCAAGTTCCTCAGGAAGGTCGGTTGCGAGGCTATTCTGTCGACCGGCTTCGACACTCTTCAGGCTTTTTTCGACGCGTCTCATGGGATCAAGACCCCAGCGTATCTGGAGCCCGATAAGGATCAACAAGAGAACCCCAAGCGTTGCCAGAGACACAGCAAGCAACCTGTGGAAACGAGCGACCTCGGCTCGAACTTCGGTCAGGTCGGCCGCCACTGATACATGCAACGGGTCCGGCAGGTTCGGAATCTGGATCGTGCGCGCCGCCACTCTCAGCGTTTGTCCCCCGGGGCCTGCTGACTGCCGATAGACAACCTGTGAACCTTCTACAACTGGAAGCCGCTGATCCCACAGGGATCGTGAGGTGATCACGCGTTCGGCACCATCAGTTGCCTGCCAGTACCAACCTGAAAAAACCCGCTCAAACCGCGGGTCGCCCAATTGGCGCTCCAGGACCAATGCATCGTTGGGAACGTCATAGGCGACACCGGCAATCACCACATTCAGCAGGGAATCCAACCGGTTGTTAAATGATGTATTCACGGCCTCGCGGAAATTCCAGGCCAGCAGCCCTCCAGCGACAGGCAAAACCAGCAGAATCAGCACAAGGGCGGACACCATCATCCGAGTGGCAATGCCCCAGCGTTTCAAGCCCGACAGGATCATGTTGGAGCTTTCCCGCCATTCATCCGGTAACCCTGGCCACGAACGGTCTCGATCGACTCTCCGCCAAGCTTCCGACGCAACCGGCTGACCTGGACATCAATCACATTGGAATCCGGCTCCTGATCACCGTCATACACATGTTCGGACAGTTCGGTACGGCTCACTACCCTCGGGGCGGCGTGGATCAGGCGGGACAGCAGCCTGAACTCCTGGGCGGTCAGGGCAACCGGCATTCCGGCACGCGTGACTTGCCCTGCGTGGGTATCCAGGGCAATTTCGCCGACCGTAATCATCGGATGGGCATGACCATGGGCCCGGCGCATCAGCGCACGAAGCCGGAACAGGACCTCCGCCGTTTCGAACGGCTTGGTGACATAATCATCAGCCCCGGCAGAAAAACCGGCGGCCTTGTCGGACCATCGCTCCCGGGCTGTCAGTATCAGGACCGGCAGGTCAATTCCTCGCTCCCGCCAACCCGCAAGCCATTGCACACCGCTACCATCAGGCAATCCGAGGTCCAGAATCACCACGTCGTAGCGTTCGGTGCTCACCAGAAAATCTGCACTGCGACCATCTTCTGCCACTTCCACCAGGAGCCCGGCATTGCTCAGCGCAGCGGCAAGGCCCTCGGCAAGAGCCCTATCATCCTCCACCAGCAATACTTTCATCGGCGCCTCATCCCCTGGATATTACGACCTTCCATTTCAATTATTTCACCGGTTTGGGCATCCACTTCAAATTCCACGACCTGTCCCTGAGGCCCAAGAAGCTCGATCTCGTATATCCGCCGGCCATCATCGTGATCCAGGTCCACATCGATTACGTCACCGATCCAGTCCTTCGAAAGGCTCTCGAGAATCTCGCCAAGAGGTTTGATTCTACCCGCCTGTACCTCCCGGTGCAGGCTGTGCCAATCCTCATCGTCATCGGCAAGAGCGTTGGGCACGCCAGCTACCGAGGCGATCACCAGCACCAGCAATACCGTGAGCACCGAGAGACGGAGGTAGTGATTTGCTGCTTTCGTGGCATTTTTCATGGCGTCATTTTGTCAAAGCCCGGATGAACGAATCATGAACGGAGCACTCACGCTGCGGTAAGCACATCCCGCCTAGGATGCACTCAGGTTGACGGGAAAACCCTTCCTGTCTCCGATCCTGTTTTCAAAACTTTCAACGGCACTAAGGAGATTACTATGAAGACGATCATAGCGCTTGCGCTGGCCGGCGGCATGATTTCCGCTCCCGCAGCGATGGCAATGGGCTCTTTTGACGATGCTGAACGTATTCTTAAGGCGGGCAGCGACTATGGCATCACCCAGTTCCGAAGTCTCGAATTTGAGTATGAAGGCTACGACGATATAGAACTGGAAGGTTGGGTCGACAACGATTGGTATGTTGAGCTGGACATGAACGACGATGGCTCTATAGAACGAGAGCAGCGTCGCAAGCACGGCGGAGAGCCTTCCGGATTGACTGCGGAAGAGGTCCGCAACTACCTGAAGGCAGCACAGGCAGAAGGAATGGACAGGCTCGAGGAGCTCAAGGTCAGTTCCCGGGGCTATATTGAAGTGGAAGGTAATGACCCTTCCGGCCAGGAACTCGAAATTGATTTTCGCGTCGGCGACCTGACGCCGGTCAGGATTGAACGGGATGACCAAAATTGACTGACGGGCACGCAGCCATGAAACAAACAACGCCGGGGCCGGTCATAGCCGGCCCGGTCTTGCGACATGCAGCACCGGACTCACTGGTGCTGTGGCTGGTAACCAGTGAGCCGGCAGAGTTTGCCGTTAAGGTGTTCCATGACTCAGAGACTCTTCTGAACCGGCCGCTAGCCGATTCAGAGGTGATCCGGCTGCGAATGGGTACCCGAGCTTGGTTGAACCTGCTGACCATCACGCCTGAGGCTACTCTCCCACAGGACACCCGTCTGGAATACGACCTGGGGCTCACCGCCGACGGCTCAGAGGCTTGCGAGTGGATCCGGACCTGGGCTCCACATATCTGCCCCGAGGGCCGGGAGAGGCCAGGCTTTACCCTGAAATCCAGACTGGACCGAATACTCCACGGCTCTTGCCGAAGACCCCACCACCCCTCTCCTGACGGGCTGGTTCGAGTGGATGAAGAACTGCAGAAGGCACAGAAGCTTGAGGATGTTCCGTCTCTGCTCCTGATGACCGGCGACCAGGTTTACGCCGATGATGTGGCCGGCCCTATGCTGCATGCCATCCAGTGTGTCATTCACCAACTGGGCCTTTACCAGGAGGTACTGGAAGGCGCCTCGCTGTCGCACAGCAAGGAACTGACTTCGGTGGCGAATGCCTATTACCACCGGGATGAACTGCTGCCGGAATCCGAATTCAATGAAGACCTGACCGAGCGCTTCTTCGGTGGCGTTCGCAAGCCGGTGTTTACCACCGCCAATGCCGGCAATCACCTGATTTCCTTTGCCGAGGTGATGGCCATGTATCTGCTGGTCTGGTCCCCGGAGCCCTGGGCTTTTGTGACCAGTGCCGAGCCGGTCGATGACCCGGACGAGCTGGCGCGCTATCGGAAAGAACAGGCCGCCATCGACGAGTTCCGCAAGAGCCTTCCGCAGGCAGCGCGGGCCATGGCCAACGTGCCCGTCTATATGATCTTTGACGATCATGACGTGACGGACGACTGGAATCTCTCCGCGCTCTGGGAAACCACCGCTTACGAACACCCCTTTTCCCGGCGCATTATTGGCAATGCCCTGCTGGGCTATCTTTTGTGCCAGGGCTGGGGCAACCAGCCTGGCAATTTCGGCCAACTGATCGAACAGTGCCAGAGGCTGTTCGAGTCCAGCAACGGGCAACACGAGCTGGACACGGCCATTCAGAATGATCTGATCGACCAGCTGTTCCACTTTCAACACTGGCACTACAGCCTGCCAACATCACCCAGACTGGTGGTGCTGGACACCCGCACCCATCGCTGGCGGAGTGAAATCCGGCGCAGTCACCCCTCCGGACTGATGGACTGGGAATCACTGACCGATTTCCAACACGAAATCATGGGCGAGGATGCCGTCGTGGTGGTTTCGCCGGCGCCGATGTTCGGGGTAAAGCTCATCGAGATGATCCAGCGGGTGTTTACCTTCTTTGGCAAGCCGCTGTTGGTGGATGCTGAAAACTGGATGGCGCATCGGGGCGCGGCCAGTGTGCTACTGAATATTTTCGGCCACCCCCGAACGCCCAGACACTTCGTGATTCTCTCAGGCGATGTTCACTATTCGTTTGCCTACGATGTGAGGGTGCGCCACAAACAGAACGGCCCCCGCGTCTGGCAGATCACCAGTAGCGGCATCAAGAACGAATTCCCCAACGCCCTGCTGGAATGGCTGGACCGGCTCAATCGCTGGCTGTTCGCACCCTGGTCGCCCCTTAACTGGTTCACCAAGAGACGACGCATGTGGATTTCCCCCAGGCTACCCGAGGGCCGGGAGGCCGGCGAGCGGCTGTGGAACGGAGCTGGCATTGGCGATGTTCGACTGGACAACGAGGGCGCACCCACCGCCATCCGGCAACTGAATGCCGGCGGCGGGGGAACGATTTTTCAGCAGCGGGCTAAAGACGACTGATCAGGCGTTGACCGAGGGCAGCCCGGACAAGGCCATGGCCAGTTCCTGTTCGTCGTATTCGTGGTCGCTCAGTTCACCGGCGAAGTAGGAGGTGTAGGCCGCCATATCGAAATGGCCATGGCCGCAGAGGTTGAACAGGATCACCTCTTCCTTGCCTTCCCGCTTACAGCGCAGGGCTTCGTCAATGGCGCCCTTGACCGCGTGGTTGGCTTCCGGAGCCGGGACAATACCCTCGTTCTTCGCGAACAGGACACCGGCCTCGAAGCACTCTCGCTGGGTGTAAGAGACCGCATCAAAAAGACCCAGCTCCTTGGCATGGGACACCAGCGGCGCCATACCGTGATAACGCAGACCGCCAGCGTGGAAGCCGGGCGGCGTGAACCCGGAGCCCAGGGTATGCATCTTGGTGAGCGGGGTCATGTGGGCGGTATCGCCGTAATCGTAGGCGTACTTGCCGCGGGTCAGCGTGGGACAGGCCGAGGGCTCTACCGCCACAATCCGGGATTTCTCGCCGCCTCTCAGGGCGTGCCCCATAAACGGGAAAGCAATTCCGGCAAAGTTGGAACCACCGCCAGTACAACCCACAATCACATCGGGCCAGCAGTCCGCCATTTCCATCTGCTGCATGGCTTCCAGGCCAATGATGCTCTGGTGCAGCAATACGTGGTTGAGCACCGAACCCAGGGCATACTTCGTGTTCGGGTCCTGGACCGCCAGTTCCACCGCTTCGGAGATGGCAATACCCAGGCTGCCTGTGTGGTCCGGCGTCTCAGCCAGCACCTTGCGGCCAAACTCGGTCAGTTCCGAGGGCGAGGCCACACATTTGGCGCCGTAGGTTTCCATGACCGCCCGGCGATAGGGTTTCTGGTTGTAGGAAACCCGAACCTGAAACACGGTAACGTCAATATCGAACAGGGAGCCGGCAAAGGACAGCGATGTGCCCCACTGCCCTGCACCGGTTTCGGTGGTGAGGGTGCGTATGCCTGCTTCGCGGTTGTAGAACGCCTGCGGAATCGCGGTGTTCGGCTTGTGGCTGCCGGCCGGGCTCACGCCTTCGTATTTGTAGAAAATCTTTGCCGGCGTGCCGAGGGCCTTCTCGAGGCGATGGGCCCGATAAAGCGGCGCCGGACGCCAGAGGTTGTAGACATCACGCACCGGCTCAGGAATCTCTATTTCCCGTTCGGTGGTCACTTCCTGTTCGATCAGCGCCATCGGAAACAACGGTTCCAGATCCGATGGGCCCACCGGCTGCTGGGTACCCGGGTGCAAGACGGCCGGCAGCGGCTCGGGGAGGTCCGCCTGCAGGTTGTACCAGTATTTCGGCATCTGGCTTTCTTCGAGAAGGAACTTGGTTTGCATGAATTAAAAATCCCTACTGTTTGTGTTGTTATCGCCCCTCAGAATACCCATTCCAGGCCCGCATAAAAAGTTCTTCCCGGGGCGGGTTCGAAATAGCCCCGATCTTCCACCGGGCGGTTCGCATTGGCGTTTATCCGCACGTTACTGAAGTAGTCCTGATCCAGCAGATTGCGGATCCCGGCATACAGGTTCAGGGTCTGATCCGCCATGCGCACTGAATCGCCGGCACGTATACCGACCAGCCAATAGTCACTCACCAGGGTCTGGTTGCTGTTTTCGGCGTAGAACTCGCCCACATACTGCCACTCCAGAGCCGCGAAACGACCGGCTGCACCGCGCCACTCCAGCTCGCTCACCCAGAGCTGCTCCGGCAGACCTGGAATAGCGTTGCCGCTGGCGTCGTTGCCCTGCTCATCCACAAAGTCCCTTAGCTCGTAATCCGCCAGGGTCAGCGCGCTGGTTACCCGCCAGGCGTACGAAAGGTCCCAGGCCAGACCGAGTTCAAAGCCATTGCGACGGGTTTCACCGGCGTTTTCGTAGAAGGTCTGATCGCCCACGTTAAAGGGCAGGATCTCGTCCTCCACCCGGATGGAGAACAGGGCCATGTCATAGCTGAGGCCACGGCCAAGCATGCCGCGCATACCCAGCTCGCGATTCAATGCCTGCTGCGGCTCCAGCTCGGGATTAAAGCCGCCGCCATTCGGATTGGCAAACTCGGTAAAGGTGGGTGACTCGAACGCCGTACCGAGGGTGGCATATACCTGGTGCGCCGGTGGCAGTTTGTAGCTGATACCGGCAACGCCACTGTATTCCCGGAAAGTCCGGTTGCCCGAATCATCGTTACCGTCTTGCAGCCAGTCGTCGTCAATGGCCAGACGCAACCGGTCGAACCGCACGCCAAGGGAGACGTTAAGTGCGTCGCTCAGCGCCAGGTCGCCCTGGCCAAACACCGCCACATTGGTGGCACTCTGGTTTTCCGCCTGGGTCTGGCCGGTGATATCGCCATCGATAGACACCGAATAGCGGCGCCGGTCGTCGGACTGATGGTGAACATCCAGGCCGGTAACCCACACCAGCGACAATCCGGCCAGAGTCGATTCCTGCTGGTACTGGGAACTGATGCCGTAAAAGTGCCGGTCGTAGGCTATGCGGCTGCTTCCCGGAAACGGCAACTGCTGTGCGAAATCCCGGTGAGTGTAGAAGGTATCGAGGGTGAGTTGGCCGGGAAGGACGCCCCAGTCTTCAAATCTTACACCCAGGGTCTGCTGGGTCACGGTCTGGCTACTGTCCAGCCTCTTGGCCAATGCGGTGGCCTGCTCCGGATCGTCCTCGGTCTGGGCCAGGGTAAGCCCGCCCGGATCTTCGGATTTGGGGTTATGCAGCGCGTTGAATGTGGCGGTTACCCGCCGTCCAGAATCCAGATCCCGTGCCACACGGGCGTTGAACAGGGCTTTCTCTGCCTTGCTCTGTTCCCGGTGGCCATCAAACGTCAGCCAGGAAAGCGTGGCTATACCGCTGGTATCACCATCAACGCCATTTCCCTGTATCGCGGCCTTGCGATAATCGTCACTGCCGCCATCGAGCCGCAGCCGACCGCCCTGGGGAAGCTCATCACCCAACGCCGTGGAAATATCGATCACACCGCCCGCGGCATTCCCATACTGAACCGAGGCAGGCCCCCGAATGACCTCGATTCGCTGGGCGGAATCCAGATCGATGGCATCGATCTGGGATTGGCCATCGGGCAGCGTGTAGGGGATGCCATCCACCTGAATCCGGATACCACGAATACCGAAGGGCGCTCTGGCGCCAAATCCGCGAGTAGACAATCTTAGATTCTGGGCGAAATTGTAGCGGTTCTGAAAGAACAGGCCCGGGACAGTGTTGAGTGATTCATCCAGTTGCAGGCGCTGCTGGCCCTCACGGATATCGGGTGCGTTGATGACAGAGACCGCCGCGGGCGTTTCGTACAGATCCCGAACCAGTCTTGGTGACGTTACTTGAAGCACCAGCTCCTCATCGTTGTCCAATGACGACTGTGCAATCGCTGGAAGCGAGCTCGACATCCACACCGGTGACAGAACAAGCACTGCCAGGTAGTTATTCCTGCTCAAGGGGCCTCCTCAGGGTTCGCTTATCAAGGGTTCTCTTGATAACGAGTACGCCAGCAATGGGGAAATGGAGTTATCCCATTGAATCCATCGGAAGAGCCGGCTCAGGCGGGGATCCAGGCTTCAAGCAGATCGACCAGCCAGGGCACGAGCAAGGCGGTAGCGAAGGCGGAAAGCGCCATCGCAAGCCCGGAAAAAGCACCCATCTGCGAACTTACCTGAAACGCCCGGGCGGTCCCGATACCGTGTGCTGCAACACCCATGGCAATGCCCCTGGCGGTGTCATCACGAACCCGGATCCACTCAAAGAGCTTGGTGCCCAGAACGGCGCCGGTGATGCCCGTGATAACAACCAATACGGCGGTCAGCGACGGAAGGCCGCCAATTTTTTCGGAAATCCCCATGGCCACCGGCGCCGTTGCCGATTTCGGTGCCAGGGACATCTGGATCTCCGTGGAGCCGCCCAGAAGACGGGCCAGGCCAATGGAGCTGCCAGCGGCGATCACCACGCCGCAGAAAAGCGAAATCGTCACCGGCAACCACAGCTGTCTAAGCCTGGAAAACTGCTGATACAGGGGGACGGCCAACGCCACCGTGGCCGGCCCCAGCAGAAAGTGAACAAACTGGCCGCCTTCAAAATAATCACTGTAGGAGGTGCCTGTTGCCAGCAGCAGGATAATGAGCATGGCGACGGACGTGACCACCGGGTTGGCCAGAGGGTTGGAGTTGGTTTTCAGGTACAGCCGGTAGGCCAGGCCATAGGCCACCAGGGTGATCGTGAGCCCCAATAGCGGTGATGCGGAGAGATATACCCAGATGTCTTGCAGGCCCGGCTCATTCATCGCCGCCCTCCTTTTCAGCAAGCGGCTTGGCAAACCAGCGGGTGGTTACCTGCATGATCAGCGCGGTGGCAACCATGGTAATCACGGTACTTAACAACAGCGCCAGGGTTATCGGAAGCCACTCGTCGGCGATGCGGCCAAAGTGCGCCATCATGCCCACGCCAGCGGGAACAAACAGAAGCGAGAGATGACTGAGCAAGGCCGTGGACGCCTGATCGACAGACTCCGGCGCCTTGCCCCGTATCATCAAAGTTACGAACAGCATCACCATGCCAAGTACGGGCCCGGGGATGGGAACACCGAGCAAGCGAACTGTAACCTCCCCTACCAACTGGTAGACAAGCAGAAGGGTAATGCCGTTCAGGAACTGCATAACGCAGGACTCCAGTCAGTTTTTGCTCTGTACCGTCGAAATGGGAATGATGCTTCGACCATACATAGCGAGAACAAAGCCGATGGGGAACATCAGCACCCCGTAGACAGCAGCCGGGATCGACATGGCGCTGGATTCCAACAGAGTCAGAGTGACCATAAGGGCAATGGTGCCGTTCTTTACACCCAACTCCACCGCCACTGCCAGGGATTCCCGCTGTGTCAGACCCGCCACCCGGCCGGCCGCCAGACCGAGACCAATACCGGCCAGATTCAACAGGATGGTTGCCGGCCCCGCCTGCTTCAGGAGCTCCCAGATCTGGTCGCGAACCCCGTACACCAGCGCCACGATCAGCACCGCCAGCACAATGCCACCGAAGATACTCACAATGCCCTCTGCCTTGCGGGCAACTTCCGGCTTACGGGTGCGAACCACCATCCCGATGGCGACCGGGAAGAGCACGATGCCAATCAGCATGCCCACGGTTTTCCAGACCGGCAGCACAATGTCTTCCTCGGTTCCCATGTAGTGCTGAAGGGCAATATTGGTAAACAGCGGCAGGGTGAGAATGGTGATCAGGCTGGCGCTGACGGTCAGTACTATAGAGAGGGCAATGTTGCCCCGCGAGAGCAGCACAAACAGATTCGATGTGGTGCCTCCAGGGCAGGCGGCGATGATCACCAGTCCGACCGCTATGGCCGGCGGAACCGCCAGCAACGTGGCCAAAATGAAGGCGATGAGCGGCATGACAAGAATCTGGGCAATGGTGCCGACGATCATCCCTTTCGGATACACCGCCACCTGGCGGAAGTCTCGTATCGTCAGGGTCATGCCGATACCGATCATGATGATGAACAGAGCAATCGGCAGTCCTGCCGAGATAAGCGGGCTGGATTCCACAACGCCTCCGGATGTTTTTGTTTTTACTGCAACCAACCGATGAAAAGTAGCACACACTCGCCTCTTTCGGGAGACTAAAACGGCAAAGGTTTGAGGTGATAAGGCACTGCAGAACCGGGGAACTTTATGACCTGAAACATCGTGTCACGAAGCAGTTGCAAGTATACTTGCATGAGATAACTAAAATACCTGGATACTGGTGGAGACGCACAAGGAATGAAACGCCTGGGAACGCTGGATGCCTCTTGGCTGGCCGTAGAATCTGAAGACACCCCCATGCATGTGGGCAACCTGCAGATCTTTTCGCTACCGGAGGGCGCCCCTGAAACCTTCCTCCGGGACATGGTGACCCGCATGAAGGAAACCGGCGATGTCGCGCCCCCCTGGGGTTTAAAGCTTGCCTGGTCCGGACTGTTGGGTCGGGTACTGGCGCCGGGCTGGAAAGTCGACAAGAAAATCGATCTGGATTACCACGTGCGTCACTCGGCACTGCCGCGCCCCGGCGGTGAACGGGAACTGGGCATATTGGTATCGCGCCTGCACTCCAACCCCCTGGACTTTGCCCGCCCACTCTGGGAATGCCACGTTATCGAGGGCCTCGAGAATAACCGTTTTGCGCTCTACACCAAGATGCATCATTCCATGATTGATGGCATCAGTGGTGTACGCCTGATGCAACGGGTACTGACAACCGATCCCGACAAACGGGACATGCCGCCACCCTGGTCGGTTCGGCCGGAGCGCCGTCGCGGCAGCAAATCCGATTCCGAGGCCAGCGTGCCCGGCGCGGTCTCACAGGCCATGGAGGCACTGAAACTGCAAGCGGATATGGCGCCACGTCTGTTGCAAGCGGGCAACAGGTTGGTGCATTCGGTCCGTCACCCCGAGGATGGTCTCACGGCACCGTTTACCGGGCCCGTGTCCAAGATCAATCACCGGGTTACCGGCCAGCGCCGGTTTGCCACCCAGCATTACCAGCTCGACAGGATCAAGGAGCTTGCCCACGTTTCCGGCGCTTCCCTCAACGATATCGTTCTGTACCTGTGCGGAACTGCCCTCAGGCGTTTTCTGCTGGAACAGAATGAACTGCCGGACGCTCCCCTCACCGCCGGCATACCGGTTAACATCCGGCCGTCCGATGACGAAGGGACAGGCACCCAGATCAGTTTCATGATCTCTTCGCTTGCGACCGACGAAGCCGATCCGCTGACCCGCCTGCAAAACATCAAGGCGTCAACGCGAAGGGCCAAAGAGCATTTGCAGAAGCTGCCCAAAAGCGCGCTCACCCAGTACACCATGCTCCTGATGTCGCCTTATATTCTGCAGCTGATGTCCGGCCTTGGCGGTCGCATGCGGCCGGTATTTAACGTCACGATTTCCAATGTGCCGGGGCCCCAGAGAACGCTCTACTACGAGGGCGCGAAACTGGAAGCCATGTACCCTGTCTCGCTGATTACTCACGGTGGCGCTTTGAACATCACCTGCCTGAGCTATGACGGTTCACTGAACTTCGGCTATACGGGCTGCAGGGATACCCTGCCGAGCATGCAGAGACTTGCGGTTTACACGGGTGAGGCACTGGACGAACTGGAAAGCCTGATTCTTCCGCCAAAGGCCAAACCGAAAGCTGCGGCCAAGCCCAGTGCGCCGCGCAAACAGCCGACGAAAAAGAGTAAAGCGGACTGATACAACGGACAATCAGCCCGCGCTTTGCCAGTGGGCGGCGCCCACGAAAATCAGTTGCAGGAAGCGGGTGGTCCGCTTCCTGATCTGCTCGATCTGATAGTCGTCGTCGGCGGATACGCCGAGCAGATCAGTCAGGCTGAAGGCGACACTGCGCACCACCAGATCACAGGTCATGTCCAGATCCTGATCGGTCAGATGGTCCACCAACCTCAACCTGCGCAGATCATTGGCAAGCTCACTGGCAAAGAAACGCATCTCGCTCCGGATACCTTCCTGCACCGCCCTGCTCTCACCGGCCAGCCCCTGGGCCATGAACAGAAAGAAACTCCGGTTGGCCTGCGCGTGGCTGATAAAGATGGCCACCGACTCTTCGATCAGTTTGTCCGCCTGCAACACATTCGCCCGGGCTTCTCGCATCATCCTGCGTAGCACCAGGCCCAGCTCATCCACAAGCTGCAACCCCAGATCGTCCATATTGCGGAAATGCCGGTAAAACGAGGTGGGCACCACGCCTGCCTGACGTGTCACCTCCCGGATACCAAGACTGGCGAAATGCCGGCCCTTGCCTACCAGGGTTAACGCCGCGGTCATCAGTTTCTCGCGGGTTTCACCCGGCTTTCTTCGCTGTTTTTCCGCCATCCTGTACCCATACCGCCTGCCGTTAGCCAATGGTTCACGAGTGTACACATCCCAAAAAATAAAAGTACAGAATGCTTGTCATTTTGAGCCATTACGAGCTCTGCCGTTGTCAGTTGACGTTGTCGTGTGTACATTCGTACACATTAGTGAACACTTGTACACAAGGGAAACAGAAAGCCTCAGGGAGGCAATGACCATGTTAGCGAAACAGACCCAGCAAAAAGCCCTTCACTGGCTCGGAAGGCAGCTATTCAACCGGGATGACCCGGAAGCGTTTTTTGACCCACTGCTGGAACGCATCAACCCCATGTGGGTACAAGAGTACACACCGGCCAGAGTGGAGCAGATCCTTTCTGAAACCGGGGACACCAAGACACTGGTTCTGAAACCGGCCAGGCGCTGGTCGGGATTCCGCGCGGGCCAGCATGTGAACATATGTGTTGAAGTGGATGGAGTACGCCGAAACCGTACGTTCAGCCTCTCGAGCTCACCCCTGCTCTGGCAGGAACAGGGACTGGTCACGCTGACCATCAAACGCCTTCCCGGCGGCCTGGTGACCAACTGGCTTCACGATCACCTGCAAACTGGTGCGGTAATCGGTCTGGGCGAGGCCTTTGGTGATTTTCTGATACCGGAACCGGCCCGGCCGGTGCTGTTCATTGCCGGTGGCAGCGGCATCACGCCAGTGTTGAGCCAGCTTGAAACCATGGCGGCCCAGGATTACCGGGCACCGGTGACACTGCTGTATTTCGTCAGAACCCGTGATGACGTTATCGCCCGGGAGAAACTGTTGGCCCTGAAGGCACGCTATAGCGCCCTCACGCTTAATATCATCGCCACCAACGAGTCCAGGGAACCCCGCTACCTGCGTGGCCAGGATCTGGATGCAGTGCCGGGCATCAAGGCTCGGCAGGTCTATCTCTGCGGCCCCAAAGGCCTGATGGATCTGGCCCAGGGCCTCCTCTCCGAGAGAGGCTTTGCTGACGCGGATATCCACAGCACGTTCTTTTCCGTGCCAAGTGCCAACCTTGGAAACGAAACGCTCGGTGGTGAGGTTCAGTTTGAGGGCAGCCAGATGGTGGTCGGTTCCGAGGGCGATGCCACCCTGCTGGAAATTGCCGAGGCCGCCGGACTGACACCGCGCCACGGATGCCGCATGGGCATCTGCCACCAGTGCAGTTGCCGGAAAACCACGGGTACCGTCATCAACCGTCTGACCGGCCAAACTTCCGGCCCCGGCGAGGAGACTGTCCAACTTTGTATCTCCGTTCCCCGCGGCCCGGTCTCGCTCGACCTTTAAGAACCCACATCCGATTTTATTGCGGGGCCTGAGTGCACCGCAGGGAGTATGACCATGAAAAAGATGACCGAAGCGCAACTCGCAGAACTTGAAACAGATCTGAACGCGATCCGGGAGGAGGTTCTGGAGGACCTCGGAGAACGGGACGCACGTTACATCCGGAGGATGGTCCGACTGCACCGGAGTCTCGAAGCCGGTGGCCGGATCATGATGCCATTCGGCTTCCTTCCGCCGGTGTTCGTTGCTGCCACGGCAACCCTGGGCATTGCCAAGATCCTGGAAAATATGGAGATCGGTCACAATGTCATGCACGGCCAGTATGACTGGATGAACGACCCGAGCCTGCATTCCCAGACCTACGAGTGGGATACGGTCTGCACAGGTGACTCCTGGCGCCGTACCCATAACTATGAACATCACACCTACACCAACATCATCGGCAAGGACCGTGACTACGGCTACGCCGTCTTACGACTGACCGATGACGAGCCCTGGAAACCCTGGCACACGCTGCAGTTCATCAATTACATTCTGCTGAGCGTGTTCTTCCAATGGGGCGTGGGCCTGCACGAACTTGAAACCGAGAAGCTGCGAAGCCGGGAAATAAGCTGGCGGGAAAAACTGCCGTTCCTGAAGCAATTCGCCCGCAAGGGTGGCCGCCAGGCCTTCAAGGATTACGTGTTCTTTCCGCTGCTCACCTTGCCGGTGGCGCCTGTTGTTCTGGCGGGAAATGTTGGCGCCAACCTGATCCGCAACCTCTGGTCATCCACCGTGATTTTCTGCGGCCATTTCACACAGGATGCGGAAACCTTTACCGAAGAGGAGTGTGAGGGCGAGAGCAAAGGCCACTGGTATCTGCGCCAACTCACCGGGTCTTCAAATTTCACCGGTGGTCGTTGGCTGCACATCCTGAGTGGGCACCTCAGTTACCAGGTAGAGCACCACGTGTTTCCTGACCTGCCTGCCCACCGATATCCGGAAATTTCCGGGAAGGTGCAGGCGGTGTGTCGAAAGCACGGCATACACTACAACACAGGCAGTTTTGCCAGTCAGTATGGAACAGTCATCAAGAGGATACTGAGGCACTCCCTGCCCGGAAAGATGGCTGGGCTTGCCAGAGCTGCCTGACGGGGTCGAGCCGGCCAGGCAAGCGAGAGGGGACCTGGCCGGTTCAGGCTATCTGAAGCAATCTCAAAAGCTGGGGTCTGTGCTGTTCCTGAATGACGTCGGCAAGCGTGTACTTGTCGAGCACCTCCAGAAACGCTTTCAACGCTTCCCCAAACATTGATTTGAGACCGCACACCGGCGTTATCTTGCACGCATTCTTGGAGGAGAAGCACTCCACGATGCTCAGATCCTGCTCGGTTTCCCGCACCAGGATGCCGATGCTGATATCCGAGGGCGAACGGTGCAGACGCATACCGCCCTTTTTGCCACGGATAGTCTCGATATAGCCTTTTTTGTTCAACTGGTGCACCACCTTCATAAGGTGGTTTTTGGAAATATCATAACTGTCGGCGATTTCCTGTATGGTCGCCAGACGATCACCCTGTACTGCCAGATAAATCAGTACTCGAAGTGAATAGTCCGTGTAACGGGTGATGTGCATTCAAAGCTCCAGTCGTTATGACAATCGTTCAGTAAGAAGGGCGGGTCACCAGGTAACATGCGGTGCCGCATAAAAACACGCCAGAAATCCCCAGCACCAAACCGGAAGCGCCCAACACAAACAGCATGCCCCAACTGAGCGCCATCATGCTGCACGCCAACACCTTTGCCCTTGCCGGCACCGCCCTGCGTGTGCGCCACTGATCAATGGCCGGCCCAAACCTCGGGTGATCTTCAAGCCACTGGGCAAAGGCTGGCGATCCCTTGCTGGCAAAAAAGGCGGCCAACAGGACAAAGATCGTCGTGGGCATAAGCGGCAAAACCACCCCGGCAAATGCCAGACCGATTGAGATATACGCAAGAATGCGAAATCCGGTTTTCCCGATACGATCGCCCATCGCGGGGTTCTCACTACTGTTGATAATTGCATTTAGTCTACAACGATAGAACCTATGGGTCTCTAGCAAACAGGAACTCTAAGGCTTACCTCCCGAGGGGTATCGGAATTGGTGATCCAATCTGCAATACTTGGGCTATACTCAGGTTAAAAAACAACCGGCAACAGGACCCTCCCGATGTCCCAGAACAAGCTGACAGACCGTTTTGGTCGCACTGTCAATTACGTGCGTCTGTCCGTCACTGACCGTTGCGACTTCCGCTGCGTGTACTGTATGGCCGAGGATATGACCTTCCTGCCCCGTCAGCAGGTTCTCACCCTCGAAGAAATCGCTCGCGTTGCCCGTAGCTTTGTGGATCTCGGTACCGAAAAAATCCGTCTGACCGGCGGCGAACCGATGGTACGAAAGGACATTCTGGAGCTGGTCAAGGAAATCGGTACCTACGGCTTGCGCGACTTCGCCATGACTACCAATGGCAGTCAGCTCGCCACCATGGCAGAGCCTCTGCGCAAGGCGGGGATGCACCGCCTGAACATCAGTCTGGATTCTCTGGACCCCGAAAAATTCCGCAACATCACCCGCACTGGCAAACTCTCGCAGGTTCTGGACGGTATTGATGCTGCCCGGGAGGCCGGCTTCCGGGGCATCAAGATCAATACCGTGGTCATGAAAGGCCGCAATGATGAAGAGGTCCCCGAGCTGGTCGAGTTCGCCCGGAAAAAGCAGGTGGACATCACCTTTATTGAAGAGATGCCCCTGGGCGAGATTTCCGAGCACGATCGCGGCCTGGCGCTGTGCACCAGCGAAGAGGTTCGGGACATTATCCGCAAGCACCACGAGCTGGTTCCGGCAACCGAGGATTCCGGCGGTCCAGCCCGCTACTACCGTATGGAAGATAGCGAAACGCGGGTGGGTTTCATTTCTCCCCACTCCCACAACTTCTGCTCGACCTGCAACCGGGTCAGAGTAACCGTTGAGGGGCGGCTGCTTCTTTGCCTCGGTAACGAGCACTCGGTGGATTTGCGCCGCGTGCTGCGTGGAAACCCGGTGACCGATGACAAACTGCGCGAGACCATCATCAACGCCATGGATCTGAAGCCGGAGCGGCATCACTTTTCAGCGAATGGCGATGTGCAGATTCTCCGCTTTATGAACATGACTGGCGGCTAAAAAGGTCAGCAAACCCGGAACAGGCCGCGTCCGCTCAGCCTGTTCCGCACACCAACCAATTCAAATAATCCGCGAGAACCGCTGGCTGGCGCCCTCTTTACGGTACAGATCAAAAATCTGGCAGATCGCCCGGATCAGCAACCGCCCTGCGGGCTGAACCTGCAGTGCATTGCCATCATCGGCAATCAGTTCATCCTGAACCATGGGCTTCAGACGGCTGAGCTCATCGGCAAAATAACGGTTCAGATCTTCGTTCCAGACGTCTGCGAACAGCTGGCGATCCAGACGGAACTGGCAGATCAGCTGGCCGATCACCCAGCGGCGGATGCGGTCATCTCGGGTCAGGTTCACGCCTTTGGTGATCGCCAGTTGGCCGGCATCGATGGCCGCTTCCCAGGAAGGCAGGTCGTGATTGTTCTGGAAATAGGCGTCGTCGGTCTGACCAATGGCGGAAACACCCAGGGACACAAGATCGCACTCGGAGTGGGTGGTGTAGCCCTGGAAATTCCGGTGCAGACGTCCCTCCCGTTGCGCAACGGCCAGGCTGTCATCCGGCTTGGCGAAGTGGTCCATACCGATGTATTCGTAGCCGGCCTCCAGAAGGCGGTTGATGGTGTTGTGCAGGATGGCCAGCTTCTGCTGGGGGCTGGGCAGGGTGTCGCCCTGAATCCGGGTCTGCGGATAGAAACGCTCCGGCAGGTGGGCATAACTGAACACGGAGAGCCGGTCCGGCGACATCTCGATCACAGCCTCCAGCGTCTCCGCAAAGCTCTCCGGCGTCTGGTACGGCAGGCCGTAGATCAGGTCCAGGTTAATAGAACGGAAGCCGATGCGCCGCGCCTCATTGAGCACGGCTTCGGTCATGGCCCGAGGCTGGGTGCGGTTGACCGCTTTCTGAACCTCCGGGTTTACATCCTGTACCCCCAGACTGATCCGGTTAAAGCCGAGGTTCCAAAGGGTTGGCAGGGTATCCTGATCCACTTCCCGCGGGTCAATCTCCACACTGTAATCCCGCTCCTCACCGGTTTGCAGGTTGAACAGCTCCCCGTAACCCGCCATCAGGTGTTCCATCACATCTTTTGGTAAAAACGTGGGGGTACCGCCGCCCCAGTGCAGCTGGGTTACTGGCCGGTCGACCCCGAACAGTTTTGACTGGATGGCCGCCTCTTTCAGCACCCGCTCTACGTAAGGCATGGCCTTGTCACGTTTTTTGGTGATGACCTTGTTGCAGGCGCAGTAGTAGCAGAGGTGCGCGCAGAACGGCAGGTGGGTGTACAGCGACAGCGGCCGGCCACTGGCCTTGCTGCGAGCCGCTGCTTTCACCATGTACTCAATCGGGTAGTTCTGATTGAACTCGACGGCCGTGGGATAGGAGGTGTACCTCGGGCCGCTCAAGTCATAGCGACGGATCAGGGCGTCATCCCAGATGAATTCTGGCAGTGTAGCGTCTTGGGCTTTGAGTGCGGATGTGGGGGTCATGTCAAACTCGGGGTCAGATGAAATCGGGGCCAGATGGAACGTCCACCTTTCCCCATGTTCAGGGAAGCTGACGCATTCTAAGGCAATCCCTGTCGCCTCTTTTTGATGCGTGTCAGCTGAACGTTGGTTTAAGTTTACCAACGCTGCATATGAACCACCCTTGGGCTGTTGGCGTACTTGGTTTACCCCTTTGTGGGCATAGCCCGCAGCTTTCTGATTGGAGGATTCCCCAGCATGGCCAACCTGATTCTGATTCTCGGCGACCAGTTAACGAGAAACATCAGCGCTCTCGACAACGCCGACAAGGATCGGGATCTCGTGGTGATGGCCGAAGTCCATGAGGAAGCCAGCTACACCAATCACCACAAAAAGAAAATCGTACTGCTGTTCAGTGCCATGCGTCACTTCGCCCGGCAACTGGAGAGCGATGGCTGGCAGGTTCACTACCAGGCCTATCACCCGGACAACGAGCACCAGAGCCTCGAGGCAGTGGTTGGCGAGCAGGTTAAGCAGATCATTGCCAAGAGCGTAATCACCACAGAGTGTGGTGAATGGCGGCTGCATGAGCAGATCAGTGGTTGGCACGAGCGCCTTGGGGTGCCGGTGGAAATCCGGCCGGATTCGCGGTTCATTGCCACCAAACAGGAATTTGCAGACTGGGCCGAGGGCCGCAAACAGTTGCGGATGGAGTTTTTCTACCGCGAGATGCGGCGCAAGACCGGGTTGTTGATGACATCCGACGGCGAGCCCGAGGGTGGTCAGTGGAATTTCGATGCGGACAACCGGAAGAAATGGACCGGCAAGCCGCCAGCCCCCGCACCATTCCGGATAGAGCCCGATGCCATTACCCAGGAGGTTATCGCCCTGGTGGATGAGCACTTCAGCGATCACTTCGGCACCACCGACGATTTCCATTTTGCCGTTACCGCCGAAGACGCGCAGGCGGCGCTCGAGCACTTCATCGATTATGCCCTGCCCTGCTTCGGCGATTATCAGGACGCGATTTCGGACAACGAGGACTGGCTGTTTCATTCCATCCTGTCGCCCTACATCAATTCCGGGCTTCTGGATCCGGTGGCGGTTTGCGAGGCGGCCGCTCAGGCGTGGTATTCAGGCCGTGCACCGATCAACGCGGTGGAGGGATTTGTCCGTCAGATACTGGGCTGGCGCGAGTTCGTGCGGGGCATTTACTGGATGAATATGCCGGGATATGCCAAAGAAAACCGTCTGGGCAACACCCGCGCCCTGCCCTGGTTCTACTGGACCGGGGACACGAAAATGCGGTGCATGCACAAGGCCATTGATGCCACCCGTCGCAACGCTTACGCCCACCATATTCAGCGCCTGATGGTTACCGGCAACTTCGCGCTGCTGGCGGGTATCAAGCCGGAGGAAATCTGTGACTGGTACCTGGCGGTATACGCCGATGCCTATGACTGGGTGGAACTACCCAACGTGCTGGGGATGGTCATGCACGCGGATGGCGGCTACCTGGGCTCAAAGCCCTACGCCGCCAGCGGCAAGTATATCCAGCGCATGTCGGACCATTGCGCCAACTGCCATTATAAGGTGAACAAGGCCACCGAAGATGACGCCTGCCCGTTCAACGCCCTGTACTGGCATTTCATCGATCGCCATCGGGACGACTTTGCCAAAAACCCGCGTATGGGCATGATGTACCGGAACTGGGACAAGCAGAAGCCCGAGAAACGGGAAGCGCTGCTCCAGCGCGCCGAATACCTGCTGGCAAACGTGGAGCAGCTTTAAAACCGCAACAGCCAGTTAGTGCGGGGCGATCCGCTTCTCCGTTTCCGGATCGAAGAACACAACCTTCTTCATATCGAACATCAACTCGGCAGTCTCGCCCCAGGTCACCGGGTGTTCCGGATCAATCCGGCAATGAACGTTGGTATCGTTCAACTGAATCAGAGCAATCACATCCGGGCCGGTGGGCTCGGTCACTTCGATGGTGAACTCGCCCTTCGCCACCAGGGTCTGGTCGTTTTTCTGATCCTGGGGCTGGGTGATGTGCTCCGGCCGGATACCCAGAATCACCTTTTTGCCCACCCGGTCGGCCAGAAATTCCGGCACCGGAAGCTTCACCGACCGGCCATCATTGCCACGCACTTCCGCCTGCAGACCACCTTCACCCTGCTCCACAGTCACCGGCACAAAGCTCATCGCTGGTGAGCCCATGAAACCGGCCACAAACAGGTTTTCCGGTCGGTCGTAGACTTCTTTCGGTGTGCCCAGCTGTTGCAACTCACCATCCTTGAGCACTGCAATCCGGTCCGCCAGAGTCATCGCCTCGATCTGGTCATGAGTGACGTACACAATGGTCGTTTTCAGGCGCTGGTGCAGCTTCTTGATCTCGGTGCGCATCTCCACCCGCAGCTTGGCATCCAGGTTGGAGAGCGGCTCGTCAAACAGGTAAATACGAGGCCGGCGGGCTAACGCTCGGCCCATGGCTACCCGCTGCTGCTGACCGCCAGACAGGTTGGCTGGCTTCTTGTTCATAAGCGGGGAGATTTGCAGCAAATCGGCCACCCGCTCTACTTCCTGATCAATCTCGTGCTTTGGCAGACCGCGGATCTTGAGGCCGAATGCGATGTTCTCCCGCACAGACATGGTCGGGTAAAGAGCATAGGACTGGAACACCATGGCAATGTCCCGGTCTTTGGGCTCCATGGTGGAGATGTCCTTGCCGTCCAGGACTATCGAGCCATCGGTGATGGTTTCAAGGCCGGCGATGGTGTTCATCAGGGTGGACTTTCCGCAGCCGGAAGGGCCAACCAGTATCAGGAATTCACCGGAAGCGATGTCGATGTCGATGCCCTTGAGGGTTTCCTCGGCAACGCCCGGATAGGTTTTGCGGATGCTCCGCAGTTCCAGTTGAGACATTATTGTTATCCTCTCAGGTCAACCTTTGACAGATCCGGCGGTCAGGCCCCGGATGAAGTATTTGCCGGCAACGATATAGACCACCAGCGTGGGCAGCGCCGCGATCATGGCTGCCGCCATATCCACGTTGTATTCCTTTACCCCCGTGCTGGTGTTCACCAGATTGTTGAGCGCCACGGTGATGGGCTGGCTGTCACCGCTGGCGAACACTACGCCGAACAGAAAATCGTTCCAGATCTGGGTGAACTGCCAGATCAGCGACACCATGAAAATGGGTGTGGACATGGGCAGCAGGATACGGAAGAAGATCGTAAAGAAGCCGGCGCCATCGAGCCGCGCTGCCTTGATGAGCGCATCCGGAATGGCCACGTAGTAGTTCCTGAAGAACAGCGTGGTGAAGGCCACCCCGTAAATCACATGAACCAGCACCAGGCCGCTGGTGGTATTGGCCAGGCCAAGTTTTCCGAGGGTTGCAGCCATAGGCAACAGAACCACCTGGAACGGGACAAAACAGCCGAACAGCAGCATTCCGAAAAACAGGTCAGAGCCCTTGAACTTCCACTTGGACAATACATAGCCGTTAAAGGCACCCAGCAACGTGGAAATCAATACCGCAGGCACGGTCATCTTGAACGAGTTCCAGAAATAACCGCTGATCCCCTCACACTGAACACCGGTGCAGGCCTCGGACCAGGCTTTGGTCCAGCCAATGGTAGTCCAGTCCGTGGGCAGAGCCATCAGGTTGCCGGTCCGGATATCCATGGGTGTCTTGAAGCTGGTCACCAGCATGATAAATAGCGGAATCAGGTAAACCAGGGCGGCCAGGAGCAAAAGCCCGTAGATGGCCACGCGGCTGGGACGAAAGCCGGTGCGAACCACATCAGTCATGGCGCTTCTCCCTCAGTTCCGAATACAGGTAAGGCACGATCAGGGCCAGAATGGCGCCCAGCATCAGCATGGCACTGGCGGACCCCAGGCCCATCTGGCCACGGGTAAAGGTGTGGGCATACATGAATACCGCCGGCAGGTCGGTGGAGTAGCCCGGACCACCGGCGGTCATCGCCATCACCAGATCAAAGCTCTTGATGGCTATGTGAGCCAGAACCATCACTGCGCTGAAGAATACCGGACGCAGGGACGGCAGGATGATTTTCCAGTAGATCAGCGGTAGGCTGGCGCCATCGACCCGTGCGGCGCGGATAATGGAGGAATCCACACCGCGCAGCCCCGCCAGAAACAGCGCCATGACGAAGCCGGAGGCCTGCCAGACGGCGGCCATCACGATGGTATAGATAGCCATGTCCGAGCTGACCAGCCAGTCGAAGCTGAACGAGGTCCAGCCCCAGTCGTGCATGAGTTTTTCCAACCCGAGGCTGGGGTTCAGGATCCATTTCCACACGGTGCCGGTGACAATCATCGACAGGGCCATGGGGTAGAGGTAGATGGTGCGGATCGCACCTTCCTGACGAATCCGCTGATCCAGGAAAATGGCCAGTATCACCCCAATAACCAGGCAACTGAGAACGAAAAGACCGCCGAAGATGCCCAGATTGATCGAGGCGGTCAGCCAGCGGTCGTTGGCCATCAGTTTGGCGTACTGATCGAAACCGACAAAGTCATACACCGGCAGGAAGCTGGAGCTGGTAAACGACAGCACACCGGTCCAGAGCATGTAGCCGTATATGCCGACACCGATGAGGACAAATGTGGGCGCCACAACCAGCTTTGGCAGCCAGCGCTGCAACGCGTCGAGAAAGCGTGACGGCGCCCTGGCCACCCTGGCGGGTTGGCGTTGAATGTGTTCCATGATGAGTCTCCCGAGAGGATCGGGGGCCACCCGAGTGGGGCGGCCCCTACCGGATCAGAGTGCCGCCTGAATAGCTGCCGCCAGCTGGTCAGTGGCCCGGGCCGGATCCTTGTTATCGGAGTTCACGAAGTTGGTGACAACATCAAAGATCTGGCCCTGAACATAACTGGTGGTAGCCAGGCCATGGGCAAAGCTGGGCACCAGGCCGCCGTCCTCAGCACTGCTTTTGAACGTGTCCATGGACGCCTGGGCACAGGTGTCAAAGTCGGTACGAACCGGGATCGAACCCTTGGCCTTGTTGAACACGGCCTGGAACTCCGGCTCCATGATCGTGCGGGCCAGGTCTTTCTGGGCCTTGGTGTTGTCCTCATCGCTGAGACTGAACATGGCGAACGAGTCGACGTTAAAGGTGAACTGACCACCGGTACCCGGTGCCGCGGCACACACATAATCCTCACCCGGCGTCAGACCGGCAGCAGTGAACTCACCCTTGGCCCAGTCGCCCATGATCTGCATGGCGGCTTCGCCCCGAATAACCATGCCGGTGGCGGTGTTCCAGTCACGCCCGGCGGCATTGTCATCCACGTAGCTCATCACCTTGGCAAACTCGGCGAAGACCTCTTCCATCTGTGCGCTGTTAATTACGTCCATGTCGTGCTCAACAAAGGCACTGGCGAAGTCGTCCGGGCCCATGACCGCAAGCGCCACGGCCTCGAAAACCGTTGCGTCCTGCCAGGGCTGGCCTCCGTGGGCCAGAGGAGTAATGCCTGCCGCCTTAAGCTTCTCAGCGGCCTGATAGAACTCATCCAGGGTCTTGGGCACACCCACACCGACCTTGTTCAGGGTCTCAGGATTTGCCCACAGCCAGTTAACCCGGTGCACATTCACCGGCACCGCGACATAGCTGTCCTCGTATTGCATGACATCGGCAATAACCGGCGGAATCAGCTGACCCCAGTTGTTGGCCTCCGCCACGTCATCGAGACTGGTTAGAAACCCAAGCTTGGCCCATTCCCGGATATCCAACCCCTTGATCTGGGCGGCAGCCGGAGGGTTGCCGGAAACAGCGCGGGTCTTGAGCACGGTCATGGCGGCTTCACCGCCACCGCCGGCCACGGCAAAGTCCTTCCAGGTGTGGCCCTGATCTTCCATCATTTCTTTCAGTGCGACCGCCGCGCGGGCTTCCCCGCCAGCTGTCCACCAGTGCAGAACTTCAACTTCACCGGCCTGGAGCGCCTGGGCCGGAAGCAATGCCGCGGATACGGCTGCAGCGGTGAGAGTCTTCTTGAACGTAGTCATGGTCAATTCCTTCCTGTTTTATTGTCTTGATCAGGTTCAGAACCAGATTTCCATCTGGGTGCCAAAGGTCCACTGACTGCTTTCGAAATCACTGTCGACGCCAAGTGCATCGCCAGAAGCGTAGGTTTCAAGCTCGTCATCCCAGGTTGAGTAACTTGCAAACACGCGGATTTCAGGACGGTTCCAGAACCCGCCGACCTGGGGCTTGAAGGTGGGCGCTACAGTAAAACGGCTGTAGTCTCCATCCACGGAATTTCTACTCTGATAGCCGAGGGTGGTGAGATCCATGGTCTGCCAGGAGGCCTCGTACTGCATTTCAAAATTCGCGCTCAGCTCCTGGGCAACACGGGCATTAAAGGTCAGCCACTGGTATTCGTCGCCCTTGATGTAACGATCCTCACTGGTTTCCGCCAGAATCGCCGGTGCGAAACGCCAGGTTTCGCTGAGGTAGGTGGTGCCGTATACCGCTACACGGGTGCTGACCGCATCTTCGTGCAGGTCGCCATCGGCGCCGATGTTCTTGGTTTCGGCGCCCAGGCCGGTACCGTGAATTATCGCGGCCTTGAAGCTACCGTCTGAGATTCCGAAGAAACTGTCCCCGTGGTAGGCAAGCATGGTGTGCAGGCCGGTCTCGGCGGCTTCGGTCACGCCACCGACTACCCGCAAATCGTTCTCCTGAGCCTTCATACCATTGATCAACCACTGGACGTTCCCGAAGTAGTTATTGGCAGTGAGGATCAGATTGTCAGTGTCTGCGGTGATGTCCTGATCCTGGATATCGGAAGGGAACTCCAGGAAGCTTCGGCCATAGAGGGAGAAGTTGGATTTCAGGCTGTCTGAAAACGTGACGTCGTAAACACCCGCGCCCAGACCTCCCAGGAAAACGATGTCACTGTCGAGCCAGTGGATATCGAAGTTCAGATCCCTGTCGAAACGCTTGCCGGCCCAGATCGCGGCGTCGTCGAAAATACCGGAAAAGCTGGCCAGGTTACTGAATTCCACATAGGCCTGGCGAACGTTCAGGGCACCGTCACCGGCCGTCCAGTCGTTCGAGGACGTGGTTGAGTCGGCAATCATCAGCCTGTAGTGGGATTTGGTCCCGTTCTCGGCCACCTGCTTGTAGTTCAGGATAGCCTCAAGATAGGTATCAGGCTCATTGCCGAGTCGACCGACTGCACCGCCAACGGAACCGGCGGGGGTCAGGTAGGGTCCGCCCGGGGCACTTTGCAGATCGCCGTTCAGAAGCAGGCCGGAGCGCGCATAGGTGTTGAAGGAAAAGCCCTCCAGACCACTGGCCTTCGGTTCAACCTCGGCCAGCTTTGCCTCGAGAGTCGCGAGCCGTTCTTCTACGGTCTGGTCCTGAGCCTGTGCCTGTCCGGTCATCAGGCTAAGCGATATCAGGCCAACGGCAGCGGGTAACAGACATACGTTGGGTGTTCTTTTTGCAGGGTTTGCAGGGGTAGTGCCATAGGTAACATTGAGCATTCTTGACTCCTTGTTTTTGTTTTATTGGCAACGATGGAGTCTATGGCAAGAAACGAACACGCTACGTATCAAAGGGAAATGCCCATGTAACAAGGTTGTTACACAAGCTGTCAGTGGCGGGGCAAGGTCAGCTGGACGTGCAATCCTCCGGTGGGGCGGTTGCTGATCTCCAGCTCACCGCCGTGACTCTGGGCAATGTTTCGCGCTATTCCGAGCCCGAGACCAAAACCCTGATGCTGATTTTTGTCCAGCCTGTAATAGGGTTCGAAAATGCGGGACAACTGGTCATCGGATACACCGGGGCCTTCGTCCTCCACATGGATCACCAACTGCCCCCCCGTATCTTCAATACTCACCATTGCTCTGGCCCCGTATTTGACGGCGTTGTCCACGAGATTTCCGAGGCACCGTTTCAGCGCCAGCGGCTTACCCCGATAGGAACTGCAATGTCCCTGCACGATCACCTGTCCGGAGCCCTCGCCCTGGTAGGCTTCAGCCATTCCCCTTAGCATTTGCTCAACATCCACCGACTCGGGATTTTCGTGAATGTCGGTATCCTTCATGGACTGGAGCGCATTTTTCGCCAGCAATTCCAGTTCCCGGAGGTCCGCTTCCAAACGTTCCCGCATCACATCGTCCTCAATCAGATCCACCCGCAAACGTAACCGCGTGATGGGTGTCTTGAGGTCGTGTGAAATGGCACGGAATAGCTGGTTCCGGTCGCTTATGTAACTCTGCAACCGGCGGCGCATGGTGTTAAAGCTGCGGGTCACGGCCAGGATTTCCGCACTGCCCTTCTCGACCAGGGGTGGCTGATTGTCCTCGAGCGGCAGATCCCGGGCCGCCTTGGCGAGCTTCCTTAGCGGGCGCGTCTGTTGCCGGATAAGCCACGCGAGCACGGGAAAAAGGATGGCGATCATCACCACCAGAAACAGAATCTGCTGCCCCGGGATGCCTTCATCCTCCAGTGACACGAAGGGTGCCGGCAGTGCCGCAGCCAGGTACAACCATTCACCGTCTGCGACTTCGATCTGGGTGACCAGCACTGGCGGATTCAAAGGCTCCAGAGTCAGCGCATAGTGGGCCCAGGATTGCGGCAGCGCATCCAGGGGCAATTCAGTGTTCAGGATCCTCAACTCGGCGGGGTCGACAAAATCGACATACAAGTTGATCCGGTTGCCCAGTCTCTTGTGCAGTACCGTTTCAACCTCTTCGGTAACCAGCTGTTTTCGTTCGGTGTCTGGTAACGGCACCATATCGATACGCTTATCATTGAGCGAGACGAAAAAGCGGGTGCCGCCCATGTCACGTAGCTGATCCAGCACAATGTGCCGGTATTCCAACGGAAGCGAGTTAAAAAACTGCGCCGTTGCCGCGGCCGACTGAGCCAGGTTACGGGTGGTGGCCACCAATCCCTCAACCTGCTGGGCCCGAAACGTGGCTATCCAGGCGGCGCTGGAAATAATCTGGGCGCTGGCCATCGCCAGCAGTGTCAGCAGCAATACCCGGCCAAGCAATGAGGAAGGAAACCAGCGCCAGGATTTCTTTTCCGCTTTACCCGCCTTACTCCGAAACATGAGTCACCGTTGCTGCCAGAAGGTAACCGGCACCCCGGACTGTCTTGATCAGACGGGGATTACGACCCTGATCTCCCAGCCGTTGCCTCAGGCGGCTTACCGCCACATCGACGACCCTATCAAGGGGCATGGACTCCCGGCCACGAGTAACATCGGATATGGTGTCTCGATCCAGAACCTCGTTGGGATGGCTCAGAAACAGCTGCAGCAAGGCGAAGTCCGCCCCGGACAGTGCCGTGCCTTGCTGGTTCTCATCAATCAGCTCATGGGCCAGGGTATCCAACCGCCAACGATCGAAGTCGACGTAGCGAGGGTTGTCGGACCGACTGAAGCTGGCCCTGCGGAGAAGAGCTTTCACTCTGGCCTGCAATTCGCGGGCGCTGAAGGGTTTGGCGAGGTAGTCATCAGCACCCAGCTCCAGCCCAACAACACGATCTGTCTCGTCAGAGCTCGCCGTCAACATGATGATGGGCACCCGGCTGTATTCGCGAATCTGCCGGCAAAGGGTGAAACCATCATCCCCCGGCAGCATGACATCCAGCACAATCAGATCGACATGGGAGGAGTTCAGCCGCTCTCGCATCTGATCGCCATCTCCCGCAGTCCTCACGTCATAACCTACACGGGTCAAATGCTCCTCTAACAGCTCGCGGATGGCGGCGTCGTCATCCACGACCAGTACTGATGCTTTTCTTTCGTTCATGGGTTGGACTTTGTTGTTGTTCATGGTTAACAGAATATGTTCTTAAGTTGTGCAGCAAAAGCCCCACATTGGTGCTAGCCTGACATTAGGATTGTTAACACCATGGACGCGGCCCCGACGATGAACCTTCGACTGGCAGTGGGTCTGACAACTGTACTGGCATCACCCCTTTGCCAGGCCCAGCCTCCAATCTTGAACCTCTACACCTTTGAAAGCCCCCCGTATCAGATGGTGGGCTCTGACACGGGTGGAGAAAGTCAGATCTCCGGTGAAACCGCAGACACGGTGATTTGTGCTGCCAACCGTGCCGGCTGGTCAACCCGCATCCGGATTACGCCCCAGAACCGCGCCATACATTCGCTGGAACGCAATATGATCGATGGCTATTTTGCCATTGATCCTTCCGCAGAACTCGACACCATTGCCACACGGAGCGATCCGGTGGCGCTTGAGAAGTGGTACTTTTTCACTCGCGACGACAAAGCGTTTACCAAAGACCTTCGAATAGGCGTTGTCGCCGGTAGCAATGAAGAGGCCTGGCTGAGCGCTAAAGGCTATGGGATTTTCCTGAGCGTATCCTCCCCTTCACAGCTGTTGGCCCTGCTCAAGCGGGGCCGGATTGATACCGCCCTGATGGATGAGCGAGTCATGGATCGTCTGCGCCAGGCCAAAGAGTTGGCCGGCACGCAGCTCCGTGCGCACTTCGTTCGCTATGCCCCGCTCTACCTTTATCTGGGCGAAACCTTTACCTCAGAAAACCCCGAATTTCTCGGCATATTCAACCGCACGCTGAACAGCTGTATGGCTGGGCAACTTGCGCTGTCACAGGAAGAAGATCGACGCATTTCGGAGCTGTCGAGCCGGCTTTTCAAGGAAATGAACAGCATCCTCGATGTTCGCCAGATCATCGACGAAGGACCGAGGCAGGAGAGCTTTACTGACGTAATGACCATCGACAGCCAATGGACGGCGCTGTCACCCCTTGCAGTGCCAGATCTGGCAGCGGACATACTGGCACTTCCAGGCTCCAAAGCGCTGCAGGCGTGGCAACATTCCCACCAGGGCCTTGTCACAGAGGTAATGCTGGTCAATGACATGGGAACCCTCGCAGCGATGAGCCAGCTCACCTCAGACTACTGGCAAGGTGATGAGCCCAAATTCCAGAAAGTCATTGAAAATCAGGCAACCCAACCCGGCGGCGATCCACCGATATACCTCTCACCCATTCGGTACGACAAGTCCGCGGCCAGATTCCAGGTTACCGCCAGCAGGCCGGTTTTGAGTGATCACGGGGAACCGGCCCTCGGTGTGATCGTGATCGGACTCAGTATCGAGGAAGCACTGAGCGACTCTGAACAATACTGATTGATTCAATCGTCCTCCCGGCAAAGCAGACACTCAGGGCGGTCCGACTTCACAGGCCAACACCAGAGCCCAGAACTCCGAGAAGTCATTGACCACCACATCCGGCTTATCCGGGTGTTTGTGGGTACCCGGAAAAATCTTGTTCAGCCAGGGCAGATCCCACTGGGCCCCGTTGAAGAATACCGAGGTCAGGCCCGCGCGCTTGGCGGCAATAACGTCAGTCGTGCTATCGCCCACGTACCACACACTCGGGTCGGGCGGGTAATCCAGTTTCTGGACCGCCAGCAGCAGTTGATCCGGGTGGGGCTTGCGCAGGGGTGTATCGTCGCCGCAGACGTCAACATCAAACAGATGCGTCCAGCCGGTATCCTCCACCGCCGCCAGTTCGTGCTCGAAAAACTCGCGGTCCCGGTTGGTAATGACACCCACCTGGATGCCCAGCCGCCGTAACCCTTCCAGAACTTCGCGCACCTTCGGCTCAAACGCCTTCACGGTACCGTAGTGTTTCCGGTAGTGGTGGTTGAACGCCTGGTGGGCAATCTGCTTGGCTTCCTGGTCATCCCCGAACAACACCTCAAAGATATCGGTTCGGGAAATCTTGCGGTCTGCCTTCACCTTCGGATGCAGCTTCGCAAACTCCCTGACGTAGGCCACCAGCTTCACATCTTCCGGGGTTTTGCTGTCTTCCGGCGCCACCATGCGGTCCATCAGTTTGAGTTTGTGGAAATCCGGCAGCATGTCGTCCACCGCGTGGTACATGGCGTCGAGGGTATCTACCAGGGTGGCGTGCCAGTCGAACAGGATGACTGCCGGACGGATGAGCTTGACCACCGCCGGGTGCCAGTCCGGCTCAATTCTCGGCTCGGGTCGCTGTGGCGGCGGAAAGGGCCGGGGTCGAACCTCGGCAGGCGTCTGCTCGAAGGCCTCCGGCTGGCTCCGCTCAAGCAGGGCTAAAAGGTCCATGAGGTCCTCAAAGCTGTCCAGAATGGCCGCGGGCGCGTCCCGGTGCGAGAACCAGCTGTCGATCCGGCCGGATTCCCAGCAGGCGCCGTTGTAGAACACGCCCGACACGCCGGCCTTGTTGGCGGTGAGCATGTCGACGTAGCTGTCGCCGACATACCAGGCCGTTTCATCCGCTGGCAGACCGAGCTTTTCAAGCGCTTTGAGAATCACCTCGGGGTCGGGCTTGTACTCGGTTACATCGTCGGCACAGACCGTGGCATCGAACAGGCGGCGCCATCGGCCTTCATCGACCGTCTGTAATTCACGATCCAGAAACTCCCGGTTCCGGTTGGTGGATACCGCCAGCCGGATCCCCATGGCTTTCAGGGCGCTGAGGTACTCATACGCGCCGGGTTGAAACGGTTTTACCTGCCCGAAATAACGGCGGTAGGCCTCGTTGTAGGCCTTGTGGGCAATCAGCTTGGCCTCTTTGTCGTCGCCAAAGATGGCATTGAAAATGTCCGTCCTTGAAACCCGCCGCTCTGCCAGAATACGCGGATGCAGGCGCCGGAATATCCGGATGTAGCGCACCAGGCGCGCGTCGTCGCCGGTACGGCATTTATCCTCCGGCAGCAGCCGCTCCACGAGCCCCAGCTCTTCCAGTTGCGGCAGCATATCTTCCATGGCACTGAACATGGCATCGTGGGTGTCGACGAGGGTGCCGTGCCAGTCAAAGATCAACACCGACGGTGCTGAAATGGAATCGCAAAATCGGGCCATGCCCCGCCTCCATCAGAAGTTGCCTCAAGCCGGCCTTGAAATCCGCCGCCGGGCCGGCAAAACTCAGCGGTACTGACAAGAAAGATAAACCCGGTTTCCACTGCGTGCACGCATCGAGTCTGATCCATGCCAGTATCGAGCTACCTGCTGCCCTACGACTTTTCACCGCTGACCCTGCTCAGTTACATGCTGGTGCTCGGGTTTTACGGTGCAGCGCTACTGAGGATGCCGGAGCAGGACCGGCCGGGATCGGGCCGGATCGTTACATTCACACTGGGCGTTATGCTCTGCTATGCGGTGATGCAGACCCGGTTCGACTACTACTCCCAGTACATGTTTTTCGTTCACCGGGGACAACACCTTATTCTTCACCACCTGGGGCCAATTCTGATTGCGCTGTCCAATCCACTGCCGGTGATGCGCTTCTGGTATCAGAAAATTTTGCCGTCTGTGCGTTATTGGCTGCAGCCTCTGGGGTGGATTTACCGGATTCTGCAGCAACCCTTCATCGCCTCGTTTCTCTTCGTGGGGCTGATCTATTTCTGGCTCTGGCCGTCCATCCATTTTGACGCCATGCTCAGCCGGCAGCTCTACTGGATCATGAACTGGAGCATGCTGCTGGACGGCCTGCTGTTCTGGTGGCTGATCTTCGATCCCCGTAGTCCTGCAGTCACGAATGCGCTTGGCTATGGGAAACGTATCCTGCTGCTGGCGCTGGTGGCGATACCCCAGATGATTCTTGGCGCCTGGATCGTATTTTCCAGGGGCATGGTGTATGACGTTTACGAGGTCTGCGGGCGGGCATGGCCGATGCCTCCGGAAACGGACCAGTTGCTGGGCGGCCTACTGACCTGGATTCCCCCGGCCATGATGAGCATCCTGGGCATCCTGATCGTGCTTCGCCGGGCCATGCATGAAGATGGCAAATTCCCGAAAAGCCGCTCTCTGGCGGGAGGTAACGCATGATCAGAATACGGCTACTCTGGCTGATTTTCCTGGCACTGATGTTCACCGGCTGCACCGGGAATGATGAAAGCTGGCATGGCAAAGACATCTCAGGCCTGATGCCCGAGCTTGAGTTCCGGCTCGAGGGCACTGATGGGAATACCGTGACCCCCGCTGACTCACGAGGCACCATCCGGCTATTGTACTTCGGCTTCACCTCCTGCCCGGATGTCTGCCCGACCACGCTGACCGATCTTCGCCGGTCCGTTGGGCAACTGCCCGAAGAGTACCGGGACGATGTAACAACCCTGTTCGTCAGCGTTGACCCGCGCAGGGATACGCCGGAACGCCTGGCCAGCTACGTAGATTTTTTCGGTGATCGGGTTGTTGGCATGACAGCGGAAGAACCCGCGCTTCGAGAGCTCACCAAACGCTATCGAACAACCTTCGGTTACGACAAGCCCGACTCCAGCGGCAACTACAACGTCTCCCACAGCAGCGCCGTTTACGTGTTCGATCGCAGTGGCAACGCCCGGCTGCTGCTACGCCCCGGCCTGTCGCCCGAGCAGATCAGTGAAGACCTGGCCCAGTTGGCCCGGGAATCGGGTTAATCTCACCCTTGACCCTGTAGCAACTACAGGGTTTTGAATACTCCCCAGAATCATCAATAAACGGAGAGCAGAAAATGCACAGCCACCATGATCACAGCCAAGGGCACGGCCATGCGCAGCATTTCGACACGCATAATCGCTCGTTTGCGCTGGCCGTCGTGCTCAATGTGGTCTTTGTTGCCATTGAGGCGGTCTACGGTGTCCTGTCCGGATCCCTGGCCCTGCTGGCAGATGCCGGCCATAACCTGAGCGATGTGCTGGGCCTTGTCATGGCCTGGGTTGCGAGTTGGCTTGCCACCCAGAAAGCCACCGACCGGAACACCTACGGACTGAAAAAATCCACGATCCTGGCAGCTCTGTTCAACGCGCTTTTTCTGATTGCTGCCGTTGGCGGCATTGCCTGGGAGGCCATTGGCCGTTTCAGCGAACCGGCGGAGGTTACCGGTTTGACCGTCATCGTGGTCGCCGGCATCGGGGTCATTATCAATGGCCTCACGATGCTGCTGTTCATGAAAGGCCAGGAGGGCGATCTCAATATCCGCGGGGCGTTCCTCCACATGGCGGCAGACACGGCTGTGTCCGTAGGCGTTGTAGTTGCCGGCCTTGTGATCCTGTTTACCGGCCTTGACTGGATCGATCCGCTCGTAAGTCTGGTGATCGCAGCGGTGATCTTTATGGGAACCTGGCAGTTGCTCAAGGATTCGCTCAGTCTTGCGGTAGACGCGGTACCCAGGGACATCAACCCGCAGGAAGTCCTCGATAGCCTGAAAGGACTGCCCGGTGTTGAATCGGTTCATCATCTCCACATCTGGGGGCTGAGCACAACAGAGAACGCTCTCACAGTCCATCTGGTAAAGCCCGACCCGTCCAGTGACGATCAGATCATCGAGCAGGCCACCCGAATGCTGGCAAGTGACTTCAATATCCAGCATGTGACCATTCAATGGGAGCGGGAGGCCAGCAATTGTCCGACACTTGCCTACTGCTGATCCCCGGGAAGGAGCCGGACGTACTATGGCCAGAAACCTGAACGGAGCCCGCTAGTGCCCCACAAAAAGCTGAATCTCCCTGAAAAGACCTGCCCGGTCTGCCAGCGACCCTTCGCGTGGCGGAAAAAGTGGGCAAAGGACTGGGAAAATGTCCGCTACTGCAGCGAACGTTGCCGGCGCGAGAGGAACGCATCCACATGACGACCGTTGTGTGGTTCAAGCGCGATTTGCGTACACGGGATCATGCCCCCCTGGTGGCGGCAGCCAGCCTGGGAGAGCCCGTCATTCCGCTGTATGTTATCGAGGATGATTACTGGCAACTGCCGGATACCAGCGGCCGGCAGTGGGCGTTTATCCGGGATTCTCTGGACGACCTGGACCGACAGTTGCGCAAGGCCGGCAGCCAGTTGCTGGTGATTAGAGGGTCGGTGACCGATGCGTTGAAGAAGCTTCAGGCCCGCCAGGGCATCGACCGCATCTTCTGCCATCAGGAAACCGGCGGACACTGGACTTTCGAGCGAGACAGGGCGGTAATTGGCTGGTGTTCGGAAAACCAGGTGGAATTCCGTGAGTGGAACCAGTTCGGTGTGGTTCGCCGCCTGAGCGACCGGGATGTCTGGGACAGGGCGTGGACCGAGCTGATGCGCCAGCCAGTGCTGGAGGCTCCGACTGCAATCCCGACATCGGATACCCTGAAGACCGATTGGGCTGCCGACAATGGCCAGGGTTTCGAAGTGCCAGACTCATGCCCGGACCGCCAGAAAGGCGGCAGCGCGAGAGGGGAAAAGCTCCTCGAATCCTTCCTGGATCGCCGCTGCGTCGGTTACCAGTACAACATTTCCAGCCCGAACACCGCCGTCAGGGCCTGCTCGCGCCTGAGTCCGCATATTGCCTACGGCACCGTCAGCCTGCGGGAGATCTACCAGGAGGCCAAGGCCACCGGGAACCACCGCAACACCCTGCCCCGAAAAAAGAAAAGCCTGACCAGCTTCCGCTCCCGGTTGCACTGGCATTGCCATTTCATCCAGAAACTGGAAGACGAGCCGGAGTTGGAGTTCCGGGCCATGCACCGGGAAATGGAGGCGTTGAAAACCGGGCCCAATGATTCCGAGCGACTGCAACGCTGGCAGGAAGGCCAGACCGGATGGCCCCTGGTGGACGCCAGCATGCGTGCACTGGCCCACTCCGGCTGGATCAACTTCCGGATGCGAGCCATGCTGATGGCAATCGCCAGCTACCAGCTGTGGCTGCACTGGCGCGATCCGGCCCTTCACCTGGCCCGCTTGTTTACCGATTTCGAGCCGGGCATACACTACTCCCAGACCCAGATGCAGTCCGGACTCACAGGCATCAACGCCCTGCGAATCTACAACCCGGTGCTGCAGAGCCAGAAACTGGACCCGGAGGGCGAGTTCATCCGGCGGTGGATTCCCGAGCTGGCCGGCGTGCCCAGTGAAATGATCCACACGCCCTGGTTAATGACGCCGGCGCAGAAGGAACGATACGGCGGTAACACCTATATCGCACCTGTCTGTGACCACGAACAGGCAGCCCGCGTGGCTCGCAAGGCGGTAGGCGACTTCAGGAAACAGAGCGTCAGCCGGGCAGAGACAGATCGGGTGCTGCAGCGTCATGGCAGCCGCAAGGGCCCGATTCAGAAGCGTCCTGCAGTGCCCGGCAAGCGGAAACCTGATGGCGAGCCAGGAAACAGCCAATTGTCTCTGTTCGAGTGATAGACTCGAAACAAGGGTTTCTGAACCAGGCGGAGATCAAAGTGAAAATTGGTGAACTTGCAAAAACGACAGCCATTCCTGTTGAAACCATCCGCTACTACGAAAAGATCGGCCTGCTACCAGAACCGGACAGGGACAACAGTGGCTACCGGTCTTACCGCACTGCCCATCTGGACAGGCTTCTTTTTATCAAACGCTGCCGCAATCTCGACATGGCCCAGGAAGAGATCCGCGAGCTGATCCGGCTGGCCGAGCAACCGGAGGCGGATTGCAGCAAAGTAGATGCCTTGCTGGCCCAGCATCTCGTGCACGTTCGCGAGAGACTGAAGGAGCTCGCCAGCCTCGAACAGACACTGGTGAACCTCCAAAAAGCCTGTGCGGACGGCGGCACCGTGCGCGAGTGTGGCATTCTGGGCGGGTTAAGCTCAGAGCTGGAATCACTGGAAGCCGAAAATCCTGATAATCACGTGCCCGGCACCCATGGCCCGGGCCACAGCTGATGAAATAAAAAGTTTTGGCAGAGATTGTTGACCCTATAGCAACTACAGGGTTTTTAATAAAGACATTCGATTAGAGGAGGTCTTTATGGCGTGCAGTTGCTCCGCCCCCGAACCCAAATCCCCTGCTCCCGGCTTTCGTAAGGCCTTATGGATTGCGCTCTGGGTAAACCTGGCCATGTTCTTTGTCGAGGGCATCGCCAGCCTGTCATCCGGTTCTGTCTCACTGATGGCGGACGCCATCGATTTCTTTGGCGACAGCGCCAACTACATCCTGTCCCTGACCGTGCTTTCCATGGGAATGTTGTGGCGCGGCCGGGCAGCCATGGTCAAGGGTATTACCATGACGGCATTCGGCCTGGTGGTCTGGGCCCGGGCAGTCTGGGTGGTGCAGGCGGGCATAACACCAGAGCCGCTGACCATGGGCGCGGTTGGCCTGCTGGCACTGGCCGCCAATGTAAGCGTGGCCGCAATGCTGTTCAAATTTCGTGAAGGGGATTCGGACATGCGCTCGGTCTGGCTGTGCAGCCGAAACGATGCCATCAGCAACATCGCCGTTATGGTGGCTGCGCTCGGCGTGTTCGGTACCGGAACCGCCTGGCCCGATCTGATTGTGGCGGCCATCATGGGCACGCTGGCGATCACAGCCGGCATCAGCGTGATGCGCCATGCCCGCAGCGACATTGCCCAAGCCAGGGCCAGTGAAGCGCAACCGGCAGCTACAGCATCGAGCAGCCGCTAAAACGCCAGGGAGATCATTACCGGGATAAACGCCAGGGCAAACAGCGTGGTAAGCAACACCGTACCCGCTGCCTGCCTCGGCGAGGTATCCAGCAGCGTGGCGATAACCACGGTGTTAGCAGCAATCGGGGTGATCGAGATGAGGAACATGGCCTTGTGAACCGCTGGCTCGTATATGCCCAGCACTGCTGAATCAACCCACCAGAACACAATCGCCACCAGTGGCCAGATCACGAACTTCCCGAAAAACGCCAGCGCGGTGAAGCGGACATTGCCCGCCAGTCCACGAAAGCTGGTGATGCTCATGCCGATGATCATCATGCCCAGAATGCTGTAGGCCCCGCGCAGGTTATCGAACAGTGGCACGAAGATATCGGGAATCCCAACACCCGTCAGATTGAGGGCAACGGCCGCCAGGAAGGCATAGACAGACGGGAGTTTCAGCACCCGCCAGAGCGCATCCTTGATGCTGTAGCGCCCTCTCGCCGCCAGATAGAAGCCCACGGAGTTCTCGAACAGCGTGGTACCCAGCATGCACACGATGTAGAGCCCGAGCCCCTCTTCACCGAACAGCAACAACGCAACCGGAACCCCGAAGTACCCGGTGTTACCGGAACCCACACACAGGGGAATGATGTTGGCACTGCCGTCGGAGAGCACCCTCTTTGCCAGCTTTAATTGCACAATTCCCAGAACAGAAGAAATCCCGAATACCAGAAAGGGCAGCAAGATGACTTCGGGAGAAAGCGGCGCTGCCATAACACCGGAAAACACCACGGATGGTGTCACGATGTAGAGCATGATGCCGGCAATATGGCGACCACTGGCCTCAAGATAGCGACCGGCGATCCAGCCCAGTGCGACGGTCACATAGAGCGGTATAAGCTTGAAGAAAAGGGCAAGGGCTGCAGCCATCGGAACTCCGTGAGGCAAGGGTAAACTTCCAGCGACAGGAGGCGGAGTCTATCACTGAACTTTCACCGAATCGCGATATCGACTCAGTGAAAAAGCCTTAATGATTTAAGTCATTTCAAAAGATTCTTCTCTGATACCATAATTGAGGTGACACTCATAACAGGGTCAATGCCATGAACAGTATTTTCAGGCCAGACGTCTCCTCGGCTCCATGCATGCTGGGAGAAAACAACCCGGATATTGTTGAGCAGGATGCCGCACCAGAGTCGGCAGCCCTCCTGCATGGCCTGAGCCGGGTATTCGGTATTCGTCTGGCGGGCCATGAAAATGATCCGGACGCCCGGTTTCTGGCAGACCTTGCATGCCTGTTCCACCTCAGACGGGTGGACCCCGAAACTGCACTGGAAAAGCACGATAAACCCTGGGCAAACGTTTACCTGATTCAGTACGGCATACTCCGGCTTTTCCGGGAAGCGCCAAGTGGCAAGGTGTCGGTGCACCATTTTTTTTCCGAAGGCGATATGGTCTGGCCGGTTTTTGGCCGAACCCGCACGGTACGCAATACCCTTTGCCTGACTACGGTCACGCCGGTGACTACCTGGGTGGCCGACTTCTCGGCTTTCCGGTCGGCGATCCAGTCTCATGGAGAGGGGCTCTGGCCCCAGTTCGCCCTGGCACTGACAGAAGAAATCGCAGAGCTCACCAGCATGAGGGAATTCCGAAAGCACACAATGCCGGCCCGTGATCGATATCGGTTATTGCTCGAGGAATATCCGGAACTGGTCAAACGGGTGCCGGACAATCAGCTGGCGTCATGGCTCGGTGTTGTGCCGGCGACTTTTTCCCGTCTGAAAACCGGAGCCGCAAGAACCTGACTGTGAAGGCGAGGCTCCAGGAGCGCTGCATAAAAAAGGGCAGCAAGCTCTCGCCTGCCGCCCTGAAAAACGCTCAACGCTTTGCTAAAACCTCAGTCTTATCCGTGCAGCTTTACTGCCAGTTCGGCAACGTGCTTACCCTGGAAGCGGGCAATGGCGAGTTCCTTTTCACTCGGTTGCCTGGAACCATCGCCACCGGCGATGGTTGAAGCGCCATAGGGCGTTCCACCGTTCACTTCAGAGATATCGAAGAACTCTGGAATGCCATACCCGAGGGGCACAATCACCATGCCGTGGTGCGCCAGGGTGGTCCAGAAAGAGCTGATAGTATGCTCCTGTCCGCCCCCGGTGCCGGTAGACGTGAACACGCTGGCTACTTTGCCGTGGAGCTTGCCTTCAGCCCATAAGCCACCCGTCTGGTCCAGAAAGGTACGCATCTGGCCCGCCATGTTGCCGAAACGAGTGGGCGTGCCGAAAATCACCGCATCGTATTCTGCCAACTCTTTCGGATCAGCCACCGGCGCTTCCTGATCCGACTTCCCGCCAGCACTGGCAAACGCTTCGTCGCCCATCGTCTCGGGCACGCGCTTGATGGTTACATCGACACCGTCAACGCCTTTAGCGCCGTCGGCAATGGTGTTTGCCATCGTCTCGATATGGCCATACATGGAATAATAGAGCACAAGTACTTTTGCCATGAGAAAAACCTCCCGTGTCTTTAAATCGATATACAGATGCTAACCAGAGGCAGACTCGAGAGAAATCGGAAGTTTTCCGACAGGTTATTCAGTTTTTCTGAACAGCCTCACAGGATGGTCACTCTGGGCCATTGCGTACACGTGTACGCTCAAGTATTTTATTGGCATGACATATCAGGAAGACCATTCAGTGACAGTGACAGCGACAGCAACTCCATCCCCGGCACCCAATACCCATCACCGCATTGAGGAATGGCTGAACAGTGCCACCCACGGGCTCGGAGCCATCCTGAGCATTATCGGCACTGCGGCCTTGATCATTGGGGCCAGCCAGTTCGGGGATATCTGGAAGATAGTCAGCTTCAGTATTTTTGGCGCTTCGCTGATCCTGCTATACCTGGCCTCCGCCCTGTATCACAGTGCCAGGCGGCCGGAACTGAAAAGCGCCTTCAAGACCCTGGATCATTGCGCCATTTTTCTGCTGATCGCCGGCACCTACACGCCGTTCCTCCTGGTAAATATGCGCGGAACGGTCGGCTGGACGCTGTTCGCCGTAATCTGGTCACTGGCGATCACCGGCGTAGTGCTGAAGGTTATTTTCAAAAACCGCTTCAAGCTCGCAAGGGTTGGCATCTATGTGGCCATGGGCTGGCTGATCACTTTCGCCTCTTCCGATCTGGTGGCCAACCTGAGTGAGACCGCCCTGAACCTGACGATTGCCGGCGGCGTTGTCTACACCGCCGGCGTCGCCTTCTACCTGGCTGACCGCATACCTTACATGCATGCGATCTGGCACCTGTTCGTGATCGGCGGCAGCGCCTGCCACTTCAGTGCCATCTACTATGGCGTGCTGCCTTTCAGCGTCTGAACCAAGTACTGTCCTTATTTACCGATGCTTGCGGTACCCGCAGACAAGTGGAGTAATTGATGACGAAGTGGCTGGTTAAATCAGAACCTTCAGAATGCGGCATCGAGGATTTTGCCACGGCCCCGACCGGTGTGATTCCCTGGGATGGCGTGCGCAACTACCAGGCCCGGAATTTTCTGGCGCGCATGGCAGAGGGTGACGAGGTCTTTCTTTACCACTCCAGCTGCAAACATATCGGGATAGCCGGTATCGTAAAGGTCGTTCGCAGCGCCTATCCAGATCCAACCCAGTTTGATCCTGAATCGCCCTACTTTGATGCCAAGAGCACCGCTGAGAAGCCTCGCTGGCAAGCCGTGGACATGAAGTACGTTCGCACGCTGCCGAAACTGATCCCGCTGGATGAGCTTAAATCCATGGCCGGGCTCGAAGACCTGCCTTTGGTCCGCAAGGGTAACCGGCTCTCAGTGATGCCCGTGAGCGAGGAGGAGTGGCAGATCATCCTGGGCCAGGCTGGCTGACACCAGGGATCTGCCATCAGCTCGTCACTCGTCGTGGGGAATCGGGTCCGGGCTGCGATCCCAGCCCACGAGAGCCAGGGTTGCCACCACGCCGATCAACAGCCCCATCCATGGCTCAAAGAACGCCAGAGCAGCACCGATCAGAACCACCGTTCCCCTTGAGGCATTGTCCCTCGGGATCGACATGGCAATGTAAGCACAGGCAAAACCGGTCAGCACAAGAGTCAGCGACAGCGCAACACCCAGCAGCGGTTTGAGGCCGGTCAGCAGCGGCAACAGGAAGAAGATGAACGGCAGGCCCATCAGGTAGTAGGAGGCCAGGCCACTGTGCAAACTGTTCATGGCCTTCGGCCCCTGCTTCCAGCGCTGCACGACAATTACATGTACGCCGGTCCACACCGCTCCCTGGGTCGGGAAAAAGGGCGCCACAATACCCATGATGGCGTTACGGATCGACAGGGAGAAATGAGTGCGGTTCAGGTTGATATCCACGTGCTCGTCCTTGCGCACCTTCAAGCCATCCCGCAGCACTTCATTCCCGGTGACCAGATCGCCAAACAGAATGATGTAGGCAATCAGTGCCAGCGGAATACTCTGGAGAATCATCTCCTGGGACGGCCAGCCGATGGCCAGTGGAGAAACCTTCGCCAATGCCTCGCCCAGTGGTGGCACCAGAATTCCCCATTGAATATCGAAATCCACCTCGCCAACCAAGGGCCCGACGATGGCCGCAGCCAGAAAGCCCGGCAGCAGGCCCAGGGCTCCCAGCATAAAGAAGAACCGGCTGCGCTCCTTGAGCTTCTGCATCGGAATGGAGAACGTGAATATCAAACAGATGGCACAGGCAAGACCCGTGGCGATGGGCTGTTCAAGCAGAAAGCGCTCGGCATCGTCCACGAACACCCGCTTGAGCGCAGCAATCGACGCCCCGAGAATGATGCCGGCCTTAAGCGTGTCGGGTAGCCAGATCACAAAGCGACGACCCAGGCCGGTTATCCCGAGAAACAGGACAAGCGAGGCAAACACCAGGCTCAGCGCAGTCATCGCCTGGAACCGGCTGACCGGATCCTCGTAGCCCCCTATCACAAACGCCAGAATCAGGGGCAACGCGGGGGTAATCCAGCCGCCAGCGTAGGGCTCGCCGAAAACAATCACCGCCGAGGCAATCAGGGAGGCATGGATCATCGACAATGCGACGGCTTCTTCAAAACTGAGGCCGAAGAAGGCGGTCATTACGGGAATCAATGCCAGGCCTGTAGCGGCTGAAACAAACAGCCCTTGCAGGAACTCGGACCAACACAGGCGCGTGTGGTAAAAGGGCACGCGGAACGTGAACGGCCCCCAGCGCCAGCCGGGTAACTCCGGTCTATCTTCCATGGATTGTCACTCGCTTTTTGGTTTTATTGTTTGCGACTTGATTATGGAAAGGGTTTGCGGATCGCACGAATGAATATTTCTGATCAGGCTGAATAAATCCTGCTAATTACACCCAGCCAGGTACCTTGCAAAACGAACGACCCTTGTTGAGGCTATCCAATTATGTCCCGGCCCTTTAGAATTCGGCCTTCCCCGAATCTTCTGGAGCCGTCGCCTGCCATGCCGTCCCAACTGAACCCCGCCTCCGGTTTCGAGAAACTCCGCCGCATTGAGTCCAGCAAGGTTTTCCAGGGCGCAGTCATCACCATCATCATCCTGTCGGCACTGACCATTGGCGCCAAAACCTATGATCTGCCGCCCCTGGTGGAGAAGTCGCTCATCGTGATGGACAACGCCATCACCCTGTTTTTCCTGCTGGAAATCCTGTTCCGATTCGGTGTGTGCGCCAACAAGAAACGTTTTCTGTTCGACGGATGGAACCTGTTCGATACCCTGGTGGTCATCGGCAGCCTGATTCCTCTGGATAACTCCGAAGCGGTTCTGCTGGGACGTCTGTTGCGGGTTTTCCGGGTGTTGCGCCTGGTGTCGGTGGTTCCGGAGCTCCGGTTCCTGATCAACTCGCTGCTAAAAGCGATTCCGCGCATGGGCTACATCGCCCTGCTGATGTTCATCATTTTCTACATTTACGCGGCCATGGGTTCGATGTTCTTCGCCAGCGTGGACGAGGAACTCTGGGGCGACGTGGCCATCGCCATGCTGACACTCTTCCGGGTGGCTACCTTCGAGGACTGGACGGATGTGATGTACGCCACCATGGAGCAGTATCCGCTGAGCTGGGTTTTCTACATCACCTTCATATTCCTGACGGCGTTTGTTTTCCTGAATATGATGATCGGGGCAATCCTGGAGGTCATGAGCGAGGAGCAGAACGCCAAGCAGGCCCAGAAGGCCCACGATGAGCGGGACGAAATTGCCCGCCAGCTCCAGGCCGTTCAGGTACAACTGGCGGAGCTGACGAAGCAGATCAGCGAAAAGCGCTGACTCAGAACGGCTTGGCCAGGGCCAGATGAAGAATGGCCGTAACCTGCACCAGGGCCAGTACCGCCGCGGAAATTCGAACGGGCTTTCCGAGGGTGGTTTTCAGGGCGAACACGCCAGCAATGATGTAGCCGACCAGTAAGACAATTTTGGCAATCAGCCAACCCGGCATGGCCGAAGCGTACCCGGCCACAAAAACCAGAGAGATCGCCGCCACCAGCAAAATGGTGTCGTTGATGTGGGGAATGAACCGCAGCGGTGTCTGTCGCCACCCAGGTCTTCCGACGGCGTCCAGGAGCAGACGCAGGGCAAAGAGGGTGATGGTGAGGTACGCGGTGGTCACGTGCAGGTGTTTCAGAATCATGTACGCGGTCATGAAAGTTCCTTAGTTAACAGGCGTTTTGCCGCATTGTACGCAATCTACCTACAAGCAGGTATGGTTAAGGCGGTTGTCAGGGTTTAACATATACACAGAATACATGTATATGAGAGACATCTATGCGGGCCATTCCTACTTCCCCTGAACGGGCGTCGGTCAGCGTCAGCCAATTATTTTCCTACCCCTTTCGGATTTTCTTTCTGTCCATGACCGTTCTGGCCCTTGCCGTCATTCCCCTCTGGGTGATGCAGGTCAATGGTGTTATCAGTCTTCCACTGGCCATGCCCGGGTTATTCTGGCACCAGCACGAGATGTTGTTTGGCTTTCTGTCGGCAGCGATCGCGGGGTTCCTATTAACCGCAGTGTGCGTGTGGACCCAGACAGAACGAACCCATGGATTCAGATTGGTGCTGCTCTGGGGCGTCTGGCTGGCCGGCCGTGTACTGCTGGCAACCGGTGCTGACCTGCCCTTTTGGCTGGTTCAGGGAGTAAACCTGGCATTCCTGCCCCTGGTGGTGGTGGATGCCGGCTGGCGTATCTGGCACGCCCGGCAAAAACGACAACTGATGATCATGGTGATACTCGGCCTGCTTTGGCTGATGCAGATCGGCTTTGTCACCCGCCTCGACATGGCCTTCAGCTATGGTGCACTGGTCATGGCCATGGCACTGATCAGTATTGTCGGTGGCCGCATCACTCCGGCGTTTTCCACCGGCTGGTTGCGCCAGAGGGGACTCGACAGCAACGCTGTAAAGACCATTCCCGCGCTGGACATGGCAACTGTATTCAGCCTGATTCTGCTGATGGTATCCCTGGTGACTGGCTGGCAAACCGTTACCGGTTTGCTGGCGCTGCTGTCCGGTGGGCTTATGCTGGTGCGTCTGGCGGGATGGAAGGGCTGGCTCGTACGCCAGGAACCCCTGCTCTGGATTCTGCACCTGTCCATCCTGTGGGTGCCGGTAGCCCTGTTCCTGCTGGCAGGCACACTGTTCGCGGGCTGGCCCTCCAACGCCTGGAGCCATGCCGCCGGCACCGGGGCGGTGGCGTGCCTGATTCTGGGGGTTATTGCCCGGGTCGCCCTCGGCCACAGCGGCAGACCGCTGGTGTTGCCGAAGGGAATGGTGTTTGCCTTCGTTGCAATTCATCTGGCCGCGCTGGTACGAGTACTCACAGCCTTCGAGATCATCCCATGGCACCCGGGCATTGGTGGCAGCGCCCTGCTCTGGCTGGTCGCCTTTGGTATATTCCTGTACCGCTACACCGCCATCCTGGCCAGCCCCAGACCGGATGGCCGAGAAGGCTGAGCATTTTCCATTCGGTCGCACAAGCACCTTGATGACCATCAAACGGGGTTAACAGACGAGTTCGGGGAACTTCAAACCGGCAATCATCCACTAAAGGTCAATAGCAGCTCCCGAAATTCGAGCTAAAGTATGAGGAAATCATTTTGTAACAGAGACACTGGCACTATGAACCCGGATCATTTTGATAAAGAAGACCTGATCAAATGCGGCCATGGCGAGCTCTTCCCCGGCTCCATGCGCCTGCCCATCAACGAGATGCTGATGTTTGACCGCGTCACGCACATTGCGGACGACGACGGCCTGTACGGCAAGGGCAGCCTGGTAGCGGAGCTCGACATCAATCCGGACCTGTGGTTCTTCAAGGTGCACTTCGTTGATGATCCCGTGATGCCGGGCTGCCTCGGCCTCGATGCCATGTGGCAGCTGGTAGGCTTCTTCCTCGCCTGGGGTGGCGGTGAAGGCAAGGGCCGCGCATTGGGCGCCGGTGAAGTGAAGTTCACCGGCCAGGTCTTGCCGACGGCCAAGAAAGTCACCTACCGTCTGGATCTCAAACGCGTGATCAGGCGCAAACTGACCATGGCAATTGCCGATGGCCGGATGGAGGTAGACGGCCGGGAAATCTACACAGCCAAAGACCTGCGGGTCGGCATGTTCACCTCGACCGATGATTTTTAGGAGTTAACAGGATGCGTCGTGTTGTAATCACCGGTATGGGCATTGTTTCCAGCCTTGGTACCAACCAGAAGGAAGTCGCACAGTCACTCAGGGAATCCCGTTCTGGCATCGGCTTTAGCGAAGAAGCCCGGGACAATGGTCTGCGCAGCCACATCTGCGGCCAGATCAACCTGAACCTGCCCGAATTGATTGACCGGAAACTGTGGCGTTTCATGTGCCCCGCTTCCGGTTACACCTATCTGGCGATGCTTGAGGCTATCGAGCAGGCCGGGCTGACCGATGAGCACATCAAGGCCGACACCACTGGTATCATCTTTGGCCAGGGCGGCGCCTCGACGGTTGAGCTGCTGGATTCCATCGATACCCATCGCGACCGCGGTATCCGCCGTGTCGGGCCCTATCGCGTGCCGCGCACCATGGGCAGTGCGATCAATGCGTCACTGGCAACCGGGTTTGGCATTCGCGGCATCAACTACGGCATCACCTCTGCCTGCGCTACCAGCGCGCATTCGATCGGCCATGCCGCCGATCTGATCGCTCTCGGGCGCCAGGATGTCATGTTTGCCGGCGGTGGCGAAGATATCCACTGGACCCTGAGCCTGCTATTCGATGCCATGGGCGCCCTGTCGACGAAATACAACGACACGCCTGAACTGGCGTCACGCACCTATGACGCGAACCGGGACGGCTTCGTGATTTCTGGTGGTGGCGGTGTGTTGGCCCTCGAAGCGCTGGAGCACGCGGAAGCGCGGGGCGCAAACATCCTGGCAGAGCTCGTCGGCTTCGGTGCAACTTCCGATGGCGCAGATATGGTTGCCCCGAGTGGCGAGGGCGCAGTGCGCTGCATGAAGCAGGCAATGAAGAACCTGGATGGCGAAATCAGCTACGTGAATACTCACGGCACCAGCACCCCGGCCGGAGACATCACCGAGCTGAAAGCATTGAAAGAGACATTTGGCGACAAGATCCCGCCGCTGAGCTCCACCAAACCCCTTTGCGGCCACGCTCTTGGCGCGGCGGGCGTACATGAGGCTATTTACAGCCTGATCATGCTGCGTGAAGGCTTTATTGCTCCATCGGCAAATATCCAGGACCTTGATGAAGGGGCCGAAGGCTACCCGATCGTTCGGGAACGCATGGATAACCAGAAACTGGACCTGGTGATGAGCAACAGCTTTGGCTTTGGCGGCACCAATGCCTCTCTGGTGTTCAAAAAGGTCTGATCAGGATCAGGAAAGCCTGACAGAGCGATATTCAGCCGGGGATGTTCCCATCCAGCGCTTGAAAGCCCGGCTGAATGCGCTCAACTCCGAAAAACCGAGCTGCTCGGCAATCTCCACCAGCGGTTTGGTCCTGTCCTGCATGTAGGTCAGCGCCTGCCTGCGGCGAACATCCTCCAGCAAACGGGCGAATGTCAGCCCTTCACGCTTCAGTTTCTTGTGCAACGTGTAGCGGCTCATATGCAGCTGCGACGCCACGACTTCCACACCAACTTTGCCACGAGCAAGCTGAACACTGATCAGGGAACTGACCCTGACACTCAGCGAAGCCCGCGCCACCTCTGGCGTCAGAGGCTTTGATGCCATCCTGAATTCCTCCTTTGCAACGCTTCGGCTCGAAAAGCCCGAACCGTGAGCGTACACATGTTAGCCGAAAACAATCAATAAGACCTTTGAGCAGGATCAAGGGAACGGCCGACGGCATACGGCAGAATGCCCCGTTTTCAGAATCGCCCGGAGCCACTATGAACACCCCAGAACTGCTCGCCCCCGCGGGCACCCCCGAACACCTTGAAACCGCCTTTGCCTATGGCGCCGATGCGGTCTACGCCGGCCAGCCGCGCTATTCGCTGAGAGTAAGAAACAACAGTTTCAAAGACGTTGCAGCGCTTGGCGCGGGCATTGAACGGGCCCACGAACTGGGCAAACAGTTCTACCTTGTCTCCAACATAGCACCTCACAACGACAAGGTGCGGTCCTATCTGAGGGATCTGGCGCCAGTACTGGAACAAAAACCCGACGCGCTGATCATGTCGGATCCCGGCCTGATAATGCTGGTGCGGGAAAAATGGCCAGACCAACCCATCCATCTTTCAGTACAGGCCAACGCGGTGAACTGGGCCACGGTAGAGTTCTGGCGGCGTCAGGGAATCAGCCGAGTCATCCTCTCCCGTGAACTGGCCCTGAATGAAATTCGCGAGATCCGCGAACGGGTCCCGGAGATGGAGCTCGAAGTCTTCGTTCACGGCGCCCTGTGCATGGCTTATTCTGGCCGCTGCCTGCTCTCGGGTTACATGAACCACCGGGACGCCAACCAGGGCGCCTGCACCAACGCCTGCCGCTGGAACTACAAACAGGTCCAGCACGGCCACGACCAGACCGGCGACCTGATCGCCACCTGCGGCGGCGGCGATGTACAGGAGGTGGCACCGAAAGAAATCCTGCTGGAAGAGCCCAACCGCCCGCGCGGATTCATACCCGCCTATGAAGACGAGCACGGCACCTACATCATGAACTCAAAGGATTTGAGAGCCGTTCAACACGTCGCTGAACTGGCAAAGATGGGCGTTCATTCCCTGAAAATTGAGGGCCGAACCAAAAGTACCTACTACGTGGCACGCACTACCCAAGTCTACCGCCGAGCCATCGACGAGGCGATGCAGGGCAAGCCGTTCGACATGAACCTGATGGACGAACTGGAAGCCCTCTCCAACAGGGGCTATACCGAAGGCTTCCTGCGCCGCCATATGCCCCGGGAATACCAGACCTACGAACAGGGCTCCTCATTCCTTGGCACCCAGCAGGTGGTTGGCACCATTACTGACACGGATGACCAGTGGCTGACCATAGACGTGAAAAACAAATTCGCGCCCGGCGACCAACTAGAACTGATCAGCCCAGCCGGCAACATCCGGTTCTCGGCTAATGTCATGGAAAACCGAAACGGCCAGGCCATGGACTATGCGCCGGGCAGCGGGCATATCGTGCGGATTCCGATACCTGCTGATCTTCCTCAGAATCTGAACCACAGCTACCTCACCAGAATATTGCCCTCGGCGCCTAGCAATTAGTCTGAGGCGGGGTGAGGGGGAAGTCTCCCCAGACTGTGTGTTGCCAGGGATGGCAACACCAAGCCCCCATGGATGGGTTCACGGCGTGTCTGGGGAGACTTCCCGCTCACCCTGCCATGCACTCACCTCAAAAGCCCCAGACCTACAAGAGCCAGACTATCAGCCTCATTACCACCCCCTTAGTGCCCCAAAGGCCGATTAAGGTATAATCACCCCACGTTCAAATTAATACCTGACTATTTTACTCTGGTATTGTATAATCGCTGCCCAGAAGCGATGGATTCAAGCTGCTTTTCTGCTTATTTATCAGCATCAGCTTTGGAAATCCGTCATCCAAAAAGCGATTGCAGGGCGTACTCACAGGATGAGAGATCACTGCAACACCCAAACTGATGACATTCGATCGACAGCCCATTCATGAGGCTGCCGGCGACACCAAGGGCGCAAGCCCGCGATGAGAGAATACGGAGCGACGATCATGGCGACCACCGACACCGAGGTGAACGAGCTGATCAAACGGGAATACGAATACGGATTTGTAACAGACATTGAATCCGACACATTCGAACCCGGCCTTAATGAAGACGTTATCGCCCGCCTTTCCGGCCTCAAGAAAGAACCGGAATGGATGCTGGAGTGGCGGCTGAAAGCCTACCGTCGCTGGCTCGAGATGGACGAGCCGGACTGGGCCCATGTGGGCTATCCGAAAATCGACTACAACTCGATTTCATATTACTCCGCGCCCAAGCGTCCGGAAGACATGCCCCAGAGCCTGGACGAAGTGGATCCGGAACTGCTGAAAACCTACGAAAAGCTGGGCATCCCCCTGCACGAGCGTGAAAAGCTGGCGGGCGTGGCTGTTGATGCCGTATTCGATTCGGTTTCCGTAGCAACAACGTTCAAAGAGCCTCTGGCCAAGGCCGGCGTTATCTTCTGTTCCATCTCCGAGGCGATCCAGGATTACCCGGAGCTGGTCAAAAAATACCTGGGCTCGGTAGTGCCGGCCGGTGACAACTTTTTCGCCGGGCTGAACTCCGCGGTCTTCTCCGACGGTACCTTTGTCTATGTACCCAAGGGCGTTCGCTGCCCCATGGAATTGTCCACCTATTTCCGCATCAACGCGGCCAACACCGGACAGTTCGAGCGTACTCTCATTATTGCCGAAGACAGCAGCTACGTGAGTTACCTTGAAGGTTGCACCGCGCCCATGCGGGACGAGAACCAGCTGCACGCTGCGGTTGTTGAACTGGTGGCTCTGGACGACGCCCAGATCAAATACTCCACGGTGCAGAACTGGTACCCGGGTGATGAAGAAGGTAAAGGCGGCATCTTCAACTTCGTCACCAAGCGTGGCGCCGCCATCGGCAAGAATTCCAAGATTTCCTGGACCCAGGTCGAAACCGGCTCCGCGGTAACCTGGAAGTATCCGAGCTGTGTCCTGCGTGGCGAAAACAGCGTTGGTGAGTTCTATTCCGTAGCACTGACCAACAACTACCAGCAGGCCGACACCGGCACCAAGATGATTCACCTGGGCAAGAACACCTCCAGCACGATCATCTCCAAGGGTATTTCCGCCGGCAAGAGCTCCAACGCTTACCGCGGCCTGGTGAAATTCGGCCCCGGGGCGGAAGGTGCACGTAACTTTACCCAGTGCGATTCGCTCCTGATCGGCGACCGCTGCGGCGCCCACACGTTCCCTTACATTGAAAGCAAGAACAAGTCGGCCATCGTAGAGCACGAGGCAACCACTTCGAAGGTCAGCGACGAGCAGATGTTCCTTTGCCGCCAACGCGGTATCGACCCGGAACAGGCGGTCTCCATGATCGTGAACGGCTTCTGTAAGGAAGTGTTCAAGGAGCTGCCCATGGAGTTCGCTGTCGAAGCCGGCAAACTGCTCGAAGTAAGCCTCGAAGGGTCCGTCGGTTAAACGTCTATGCCCCGCTGACCTGGAGAAGGTCAGCAAGCGGGGAAGCTTTCCGGGATACGCTGTAAATACGTCCCTGTACGCTCGACAAAATCATCCATGATTTTGACGATCCCGGAAAGCTTCCCCGCTCACTGCCCCGAACGTTTTACGGGCACCGAAAGGGTCTAAATTTACAGACTGAATTTTAGAATAGAGAGAAGCCTACAAATGCTGAGCATCAAGAACCTGCACGCATCCGTTGAGGGCAAAGAAATCCTCAAGGGCATCAACCTGGAAATCAAGGCCGGGGAAGTTCACGCCATCATGGGCCCCAACGGCTCTGGTAAGAGCACCCTGTCGCAGGTGCTGGCAGGCAACGAAGCATTTGAAGTTACCGAGGGTGAAATCACCCTGAACGGCGACAACCTGCTGGAACTTGAAACCGAAGAGCGTGCCCGCGAAGGCATTTTCCTGGCGTTCCAGTACCCGGTGGAGATCCCCGGGGTGAGCAACCTGCAGTTCCTGCGCACCGCCGTGAATGCCATGCGCCAGCACAAGGGCCAGGACGAGATGAACGCGGCCGAGTTCATGAAGCTCGCCAAAGAAATTTCCAAGCAGGTGGATCTGGATCCGGCGTTCCTGAAGCGGGGCGTCAACGAAGGCTTCTCCGGTGGTGAGAAGAAGCGTAATGAGATCATGCAGGCCCTGCTGCTGCAGCCGAAGCTGGCGATTCTCGACGAGACCGACTCCGGGCTCGATATCGACGCCCTGAAGGTTGTTTCTGACGGCGTGAATGCTCTGCGCGCGGAAGACCGCGCCATCCTGATGGTGACTCACTACCAGCGTCTGCTGAACCACATTGTGCCGGACTACGTGCACGTTCTGGCGGGCGGCAAGATCATCAAATCCGGTGGCCGCGAGCTGGCGCTGGAGCTGGAAGAACGCGGCTACGGCTGGCTGGGCATCAAGGATGAAGAAACTGCCGACAGTTCAGCCAACTAAGGAGGTCGCGGAATGAAACCAGCACCCACTCTTTCCACCGCGTTCCTGCACCCGGCCGGGCAGTCCCTGCCGGAGCCCCTGCTCGCCCTGCGCAAGCAGCGTGGAACCGCTCTGGTCGACATGCCCTTGCCGACCCGGAAAACCGAAAACTGGAAATACTCCAGCAAGTACCTGAAGCTGACCGACGACATGGCCATCTCCCTGCCGGCGGATGGCAAGACCGGCAGCGGCCTGGCAGTGCCCGGCTACAAGGTTGCGTTCCTTAACGGTGTAATGATGCCAGAGGCCTGCGAATATCCGGATCTGGACGGCATCAGCATCAAGAGCTTCGGCGATCTGAGCGATGAGGAAGCCAGCGATCTGGCGGACCGCCTGGACAGCACCCTGGACAACAAGGCGGTTCAGATGGCACGGCTGAATTCCGCCCGTTTTGAAGACGGCCTGCTGATTCGCCTGAAGCCAGACGCAGTGCTCGACCAGCCACTGTTCATTGTTCATGAGGTAACGGCCGAGGCCAGCGGTTCGGCTTTCCCGCGCATTTTCGTGGATGCCGGCCGTCATAGCCAGATTACGCTCGTGGAGGAGTACATCTCCAGCGGCTCGGCCCAGGTCATGGTCAATACCGTCACTGAATTCAATGTGGCCGACGGCGCCAACATCACCAGCATTCGCCTGAACATGGAAGGTGAGAACGTCCAGCACATTGGCTCAACCGGCGTCCTGCAACAGCGCAGCTCCCGTTTTGAAAGCCATACCGTTGGGTTTGGTGGCCCCCTGCGCCGGCATGATCTGCAGGTACGGCTTGAAGGTGAAGGCGCTGAGTGCAAGCTCAACGGGGTAGTTGTTACCCAGGGCAAACAGCACTATGACAACCACACCACCATCGAGCACGTGGCTGCCCACTGCAACAGCGAAGAAACCTATCGCAATATCGCAGCGGACCAGTCCCACGCCGTGTTCAATGGCCGGATTCATATCCATCAGGACGCCCAGAAGTCCAATGCGGATATGAACAACAAGAACCTGCTGCTGTCGAACGGGGCAGAGATTGACACCAAGCCGGAACTGGAAATTTATGCCGATGACGTGAAATGTGCCCATGGCGCGACCATCGGCCAGCTTGACGAAATCTCGCTGTTTTACCTGGTTTCACGGGGTATCGGCCGGCGTCAGGCGAACGTTCTGCTCACCATGGCCTTTATCAACGAGCTGGTCGAGCAGATTCCGGTTGAAGCAGTGCGGGAGACGGTCCAGGGCCGTCTGAACCACTTCTTCGAACAGACATTTCAGGAGGCGTAACCGGTTATGACCGATCTGTCCGTGGCAAGCACCGCCAAGCGCACCACCTTCGACGTGGACGCGATTCGCCGGGATTTCCCGATCCTGTCCCAGCAGGTAAACGGAAAGCCCCTGGTGTATCTGGACAACGGTGCGTCGGCCCAGAAGCCGGAGGCTGTGCTGGATGCCATGGATCGGTATTACCGTGAGATGCACTCCAACGTCCATCGGGGCGCCCATACGCTGGGAGACCGTGCGACCTCCGCCTTCGAGGGTGCCCGCGAGACAGTTCGAAACTTCCTGAACGCCGAAAGCACCCGGGAAATTATCTGGACCCGCGGCACGACCGAGGCCATCAACCTGGTTGCCAACGGCCTCGCCCCGCGCCTGAAGGCTGGCGACGAGATCCTGGTGAGCCACATGGAACACCACGCCAACATCGTGCCCTGGCAGATGATTGCCGAGCGCACGGGTGCGAAAGTGGTGCCTGTTCAGGTGACACCGGAAGGCGAGCTGGACCTCGAGTCCTTCACCAGCCTGCTCAATGAGAAGACCCGGGTGCTGGCAATCACCCACGTTTCCAACGTTCTTGGCACGGTGAACCCGGTGGCGGCCCTGATTGAACAGGCCAAGGCCCACGGCATCATCACCCTGGTGGACGGGGCCCAGGCGGTACCTCATTACCAGCCGGACGTTCAGGCGCTGGGCTGCGACTTTTACGTGTTCTCATCGCACAAGCTGTTTGGCCCCACAGGTATTGGTGTGCTTTACGGTAAGGCCCAGTTGCTGGAGGAAATGCCTCCCTACCAGGGCGGTGGCGAGATGATCGAACGAGTGTCCTTTGAGCGAACCACCTGGAATACCCTGCCCTACAAATTCGAGGCAGGCACCCCGGCCATTGCCGAGGCAGTCGGACTGGGAGCCGCCATCGACTACCTGAACGGCCTGGATCGTTCCGCCATGGAAGCGGCCGAGACCGCCCTCCTTGAGCGGGCCAACCAGCTGGTGGAAACCGTACCCGGCATGGAGATTATCGGTACGGCAAAAAACAAAGTGCCGGTTATATCCTTTAAAATTGCGGGCCTGCACCCCAGTGATATAGGCACGCTGCTGGATCAGCAGGGAATCGCAATCCGCACGGGCCACCATTGCGCCATGCCGCTGATGGATTTCTATGGAGTTCCCGGTACAGCCAGGGCTTCATTCGCGTTCTACAATACTCTGGACGAGGTGGATACATTGTTTACCGCCCTGCAGAAAGTCCAGCGTCTGTTTGCCTGATGGAGGTGGAATTATGACAGCCGAAGTCTTCACCCCGACCGTCGCCGTCACCATGACGCCCAGCGCGGTCAAGCACGTGCGCAAACAGCTGGAGAAAAAGCCGGACGCCAAGGGCATTCGGCTGGCCATCAAGAAAAGTGGCTGCTCCGGCTTCAAATACGAAACCCAATGGGTGGAAGACACCGCCGCCGACGACAAGGTGTTTCACATTGATGGCGTCGATGTTTTCGTGAAAGAAGAGCATCTGCCGCTGGTGAACGGCATCGAGATCGATTTTGTGACGGAGGGCGTGAACTCCATGTTCCAGTTCCGCAATCCGAACGCCACCGCAGAGTGCGGTTGCGGCGAGAGTTTTACCGTCGCGTAATCCGATATAAAGATTGAAAAGAGCGAGGCCCGAACAGGCATGCAAGAACGGGAAGTGGTCCTGACCAAACGCGAGGTGGAAGCCCGCCTTGTTCCTTCCGGAACCGAAATCATGATTCCGTCGGACACCTTTGTGACCATCACGCAGTCACTGGGTGGCACCTTTACGGTCGCTGTTAACGGTAACCTTGCCCGGATTGAAGGCCACAATGCCGACGCGCTCGGCAAGAAACCCCTGGAAAGCAGCTTCGAAACCCCGGAAGACGGCACCGTCAACGAAAACCAGGTCTGGGAAGCCATGCAGAACTGCTACGATCCGGAAATTCCGGTGAACGTGGTGGATCTGGGCCTGATTTACGAGTGCAGGATTGAAAATGGCACCGAAGACGGCAACCATGTGTACGTGCTGATGACCCTGACTGCCGCCGGCTGCGGCATGGGCCCGGTGATAACCGAAGATGTGAAAACCAAGCTCGAGCATGTGCCCAATGTGGACAAGGTGACCGTTGAACTGACCTTCGATCCGCCCTGGAGCAACGAAATGCTCACCGACGAAGCCAAACTCGAACTGGGAATGCTGTAAATGACTGCCAGTGAACAGGACTTTCTGAACAACCCCCTGGGTAAAGACACCACCCTGGATGACGTTCTCGATGGCTTCGAGCTGCTGGACGACTGGGAAGAGCGCTACGCTTTTATCATTGATCTGGGCAAGCAGCTTCCTGCGTTTCCCGAAGAATCCCGGGTTGAAGAAAACTATGTTCATGGCTGCCAGAGCCAGGTCTGGCTGATTCATCACTACGATGAAGACAGTGGCCGGCTGTACCTGTTGATTGACTCCGACGCCATGATTGTTCGTGGACTGGCTGCCATCATCCTGGTCGCCCTTAACGGCAAAACCCCGAGGGACCTGCTGGCCACGGACATTGATGAGTTGTTCGAGCAGCTGGACCTGTTCCGGCACATTTCCCCGACCCGCGGCAACGGGCTCAGGGCGATGGTTGGCAAGATCCGCGACATTGCGGCCGCCGAGGTGGCCAACGCCAGCAACTGATGCCCGTCGGCCCTACCAGATAATCGCTATATCATCTCTCTGGATATTCACGATGCCGCCCAGTTGCGGCATGGTACCCCGACTGAAATGCGGCTGAACTTTTTCGAGAGTCACTGACAAGTCGCTGTCTTGCAACTCTGGTGAGTCATCTGGTGATTCCAGGTAGCGCTTGCTGCGATAGATCTTCAACTCATCACCCGGTCTGAGGCCTGCTGTAGCCCCGGATTCCAGCGTTACAGAAAAGTCGTCTACCCGCGCAATTCTGGTCATGAAGGGCTGACACGCCAATGCATCCGTTACTGCCATCGCCATGTCTGCGATAACATCCTCGACAGCCTGGCCGTAGGCGGTTTTCTGGAAGCCGGCAGAACCGAACCCTGCTGAACTGCCAGGCCCGGCATCCCAGTCGGCTGCGGCTTCAAATCTCTGACGATAGACCGGCGCACCACTGAAACCGTCGAAGATAACGAGATCAGCCGCAAACCGGCGCCGTTGATCTACTGCCCCGATGCCCCGCTGCATTTTATCCAGCACGGAGGTGCCCCACGCTGACGGATCCGCAACGCCAAGATCCCGGATAACGCCTGTCACTACGAACTGAACGCCCATTTCACGGGCCAGTTCCAGTACATTGGTCAATCGATTGTCGCCCTGTTGTACCGTAGGCGCGTTCAGCAGATCCGTGAACATCCGTGAGGTTGTCGCACCAAAGACCTGCAATCCGCCCTGAGCCACCAACCGCTGCTGGAGTTGTTGCGGCAAGATTTCGCCGGCGTCATCAATCCGCCCGACTCTGGCCTGGTCCGGATACAAGACAGGAAACCCGGTCACTGCGACGCGCTTTTTCAGGCGTCCGGAATCTCCAGATCCACACTGGCTGCGACTCTCGCTGATATCGCCCCGGACAATCACCCGCAACAGATTGCCACTCTGGTACTCATCAATTACCCGCACATTCCGGGCTCTGGCGCTTGACGCCAGATCCATCCGTGACTCAGTGATCACGCCGTTTTTCATGGTGTCGTGCGTGCTAACCCTGGCTTCATACTGCAGGGAAAGGTCCCGGATTGCGGCCTTGCGGGCCTCGGCCCGGGCGGCTTCCAGGTTGCCATTATGGATATTGGCGTGGCCCACGCCTTCCAGAACCACCGCATGGGCGGCAGAAACCACGAAGAGCGCCAGAGCTCCGAGCACAGCCAGTGACAGCAAGCGTTTCATAATTCTCGATACTCCCTACACTCTCTATACTCTCGATCAATCAAGGTAATACAGGGAATCCACGCCTTTGCTCTGCACATCGCCCACGCTGTCATTTTCCTGCGGCATGGGAATCGGGCAGAGATCCCGCACCTGATCATCAGCAACCTTGGCCACACAGGCCCGGAAACGTGGCTCGAGCTTCAGTTCCATTACCGTTTCGAAGACACCGTCGCTGTGCTCGTTGACCGCGACCAATTTGGCGCCGCGAATGTAGCTGTCCACGTAGGTTCTGAAGGTGTCATTGCGCAGCACAAAATCATTAACGGTGGAACTGCCGTACACGACGGTACCGTAGACCCGTTCAACGAGATTCCGGTAGGCGTCCAGCTGGGAGGCCCGCCGGGCCATCAGACGTTTGCGGGTATTTGAACGGTCGGCCGCAACATCCTCATAGGTACCCAGACCGCTCACCCGCACAGTAATTGGCTCCAGCATCGTATCCTGGCGGGACTGGTTGCCGTTATCCCCCTGATAACTGCCAACCGGCGCACAAGCAGCCACCGTTGTTGCCAGCAGAGGCATAAGTATCCAGCGAAGGTTCATTGCGTGTCTCCAGAAAACGTCATTTCCGGTTTTCCATGAAAAAACTACGCCAGTTTTTCTAACTGCCTGATATTCCGATCAACAACTCCCAACCGCATTATTTTGCAATCCCTATGCGGCAAAAAACTGCCTCTGTTTACACATCAAAAACAAACCGTTACCCCATGCGTCATGAGCTGGATAAGGTTCTGCCTTACCCTTTCAGGTACGTAACATCTATTTTGCCTTTTTACCTGACAGGATTCTTCATGACCGGATATCGCCTGACCAAACTTTCTCTGGCTATTGGTCTTTCCATTGCCACCAGTTCTGCACTGGCCAGCCCGCAGTCGTTTATGTCTGCCCGCTCTTTTGCCATGGGTGGCACTGGCGTCGCTGTAGCAACACCATCATCAGCGCCGATGGATAACCCGGCGATGATGGCCTCCGATCACCACAGCTGGAACGATGATTTTGGGTTGATGCTGCCCTCGGTGAATGCTCGCGCAGCGGATGAGGAAGAAACAGTTGACCAGGTGGATGATATCCAGGATGTAATCACTGATCTTGAATCGCTGGTTTCCGGTTTTGATCCCAATACCGACGACCCACAAAGTATTCAGGACGGCGCCGCCGATCTCAGCGACCGTTTGACCGAATTCGACAGGGACACCATGCGAGTGAACGCCGGTCTGGGGCTGGGCCTGGCTGTGCCGGGACAATCTCTGGCTGTCGGCGTGTTTACCAATGCAAACCTGACAGCAACCGTTCGTGGTGACGTGTCCGATCAGGATATTACCGCACTGAATGCGATTGCCACTGCAGCAACGGCCCAGGACGTTCAGAATGCCGTCGACCAGATCAGTACGAATGGCACCCTGAACCTGACATCACAAGGAAAAATACTGGCATCCGCCGTCGGGGAAGTGGGCATCAGCTTCGCACGGGCTTTTGAGCTACAGGATGGCAACAGCTTCCAGCTTGGCCTGTCGCCGAAATACGTGGAGCTGCGCACCTTCCAGTACACGGAAGCGGTTTCCGGTTTCGAAGATGACGAATTCGACGATGACCAGTATCAGACTGAAAAGAGCGGCTTCAACCTCGACGTGGGCGCAGCCTACAGCTTTGGTGATTCCAACCAGTGGAACACCGGAATTGTCGTTAAAAACCTGATCCCCATGGAGCTCGACTCCGCTGCGAGCCGGCCTTTGCTCGGAGAGGAAGTTCGCACATTAAAGCTGGACCCGATGGTTACAGCGGGCATCGCGCACAAGAGCGAATACCACGTTATCACCGCGGAAGTGGACCTGACCAAAAAGGAAGCCTTTGGCTTTGAGGACGACACCCAGTGGGCAGCCCTTGGCGCCGAATTCGACGCCTTCCGTTACGCCCAGTTGCGGGTGGGTGTTCGCCACAACCTGGCCAGCAACGATGACAACGACGGCATTGAAGAGAAAACCCAGTTCACGGCAGGTCTCGGACTGAACATTGTCGGCGTCCGCCTCGATATCGGCGCCCTGTACAGCGATGCAGATGCCGGTGCCGCCCTGGAGCTTGGCACCGCGTTCTGATGGAAAGCTGAAAGTGGGGTCCGATGAAGATTTCATCTGACCGCAAGCTCCAATCAAAGCCCGCCCGGGCAATCCGGGCGGGCTTTTTTATGGCCCTCATGCGTCACAGGTTTGCCTGCCCTGCCCGGGAACCGGATAATCCACCGACACACTCCCGAAAGGAATCAGCGATTTCATGCAGGCCTATCTGGTTGGCGGTGCCGTTCGTGACGAATTACTCGGCCTTGAGGTCAAGGACCGGGATTGGGTGGTGGTCGGCGCAACTCCAAGGGAAATGCTAGCCAACGGCTTCAAGCAGGTGGGTGCGGACTTCCCGGTATTTCTGCATCCCCGAACCCGGGAAGAATATGCCCTGGCTCGCACCGAACGGAAACAGGGTCGCGGCTACCACGGCTTCACTGTTTACAGCGCGCCCGACGTCACCCTTGAGCAGGATTTGAAGCGCCGGGACCTGACCATCAATGCGATGGCAAAAGCTGAAAACGGCGATCTGGTCGACCCCTTTGAAGGCCGCCGAGATATTGAAGATCGCAAGCTTCGGCATGTCTCGGAGGCCTTCGCCGAGGACCCCCTGAGAATTCTGCGCACCGCCCGGTTCGCAGCCCGCTTTCACCCGCTGGGATTTTCCGTGTGCGACCAGACCATGGCCCTGATGAAGCGCATGGTGGATAGCGGAGAAGTAGACCACCTGGTGCCCGAACGGGTCTGGCAAGAATTCCAGCGGGCGCTGCATGAACAGGCGCCCGAGGCCTTTTTCGAAGTTCTTCGTGACTGCGGCGCCCTTGAGGTTCTTATTCCAGAATTAGCTTCGGAAAAAGTTTTTCAACTCGCGATGGCGGCACTTGGCTGCGTCCACCGCCGCTTGCACGCCGAGACGGAGGAGCGTTTTGCGGCCCTGCTCTCCCCACTGGATGCCCCTGTTGCAAAGGACCGGGCCAAAGCCCTAAAGGCACCCAATGACTGTCAGAATCTGGCGCGACTGGTTACTGCCTTCACACCCCAGATCCGGGACATTGATGCGCAACGCCCGGAAGCCGAAACGCTTCTGGACCTGCTCGACCAGGCGGACGTCTGGCGCCGCCCGGAACGTTTTTCGCAACTCACGAAGGTGCTCGAGTGCGCCTTGCCGGGCGATTCCCTCACACTGGACCTGCTGCGAACCGCTTCGGAAGCGGCGACCGGCGTTGAGCCGAGAACCCTCCTGGCGCAAGGGTATAAAGGCAAGGAACTGGGCAACGCGATCCGCACCGAGCGCCTGAAACGCATCGGCGACGCCGTCGCCCCGACCAACCACTGAGGAGGCACCATGCCGTCCACAACGCCTGTTGCCCTGATCACCGGCGCAGCCCACCGCCTTGGCGCACAGACAGCCCGGACACTTCACGAAAGAGGCTGGAACCTGGTGATTCACTACCGGAGCCGGGAAGAGCAGGCGAACTCACTGATTGCGCAGATGAACCGCGAACGGCCAGACTCCGCCTGCGCCCTCCGGGCAGATTTGAGCCAGTTGGCTGGAGTCGATCAGCTGGCCAGTGACGCCGTCGCGCAGTGGGGCCGACTGGACGCACTGGTGAACAATGCGTCGGTCTTCTACCCCACCCCGACCGCAGACGCCACCGAAGACGACTGGGACACGATCCTGAACACCAACCTGAGGGCCCCATTTTTCCTGCTCCAGAAATGTCTTGCCGAACTTCGACGAAACCGCGGCAGCGTCGTAAATCTGATCGATATTTACAGCGAAAGGCCCATCGATGATCACCCGCTGTACTGCGCCACCAAGGCCGGCCTGGCTGCGCTGACACGCTCCTGGGCGAAAGACCTGGCGCCGGACGTGCGCGTGAACGGCGTATCGCCAGGCGCAATCCTGTGGCCAGAGGGCGAAGCCGAGATGGACCAATCCGCCCAACAGGCAATTCTCCAGAAGACGCCACTGGCCCGCACCGGCAACCCCGACGATATTTCCAAAACCATTGCGTTCCTGATCTGCGATGCGCCCTTTATCACCGGTCAAATCATCTCTGTTGATGGCGGTCGAAGCCTGAACATGTAGCTCCCTCTGCCCGCTCAAGGCCTGTTCTTTGGCCGGGCGCCGCTTTCCGGATACAATGCCGGCAGTTTTCAATCCTGCACGCGTCGGCTCACGGCCCGCGCGCGCCAATGATCCGGAGAATTCCCATGCGTGATGTCGTTATTGTTGCCGCCCGCCGTACTGCTATCGGAACCTTTGGCGGAGGTCTCTCCAGCCTGAGCGCAGACCAGTTGGGAACCGCTGTGATCAAGGCGATCCTTGAAGAAACCGGTGTAGCCGGCGACCAGATCAACGAGGTGGTGCTGGGCCAGGTGCTTACCGCCGGTTGCGGCCAGAACCCGGCTCGCCAGTCTGCCATCAACGCGGGCATTCCTGCCTCGGTGCCCGCCATGACCATCAACAAGGTCTGCGGCTCCGGCCTGAAAGCGGTTCACATGGCGGTGCAGGCCATCCGGTGTGGCGACGCCGAGATGATGATCGCCGGTGGCCAGGAGAGCATGAGCCAGGCGCCCCATGTGCTGCCCAACAGCCGGAATGGCCAGCGGATGGGCAACTGGTCCATGGTGGACACCATGATCAAGGACGGCCTTTGGGACGCCTTCAACGATTACCACATGGGCATCACGGCCGAGAACATCGTCGAGAAATACGGCATCAGCCGGGACGAGCAGGACGAGTTTGCAGCGGCGTCCCAGCAGAAGGCCGCCGCCGCTCGCGAAGCCGGCTATTTCGATGGCCAGATTGTTCCGGTCTCCATTCCCCAGCGTAAGGGCGACCCGATAGTCGTTGACCGCGATGAAGGTCCTCGCGACGGCGTCACTGCCGAGGGGCTTGGCAAACTCCGTGCGGCCTTCAAGAAAGACGGCACCGTTACCGCCGGCAACGCCTCATCCCTCAACGATGGCGCCGCAGCCGTGATGGTCTGCAGTGCCGAGAAAGCGGAAGAACTGGGGCTGACTCCGATTGCCACCATCAAGGCTTACGCTAACGCAGGCGTGGACCCGACGATTATGGGTACCGGCCCGATCCCGGCCAGCCAGCGGTGTCTGAAGCTTGCAGGCTGGAGCACGGAGGATCTGGATCTGGTGGAAGCCAACGAAGCCTTCGCAGCCCAGGCCATTTCTGTGAATCGCGACATGGGCTGGGACACCGGCAAGGTTAACGTGAACGGCGGTGCCATTGCCCTGGGCCACCCCATCGGCGCATCCGGCTGCCGCATTCTGGTCTCCCTGCTGCATGAAATGGTTCGCCGCGATGTTCACAAGGGCCTGGCCACACTGTGCATCGGAGGCGGCATGGGCGTTGCCCTGGCCGTCGAGCGCTAAGCTTCATGCTCCACGTTGTGCTGTACGAGCCGGAGATACCGCCGAACACCGGCAATATCATCCGGCTCTGCGCCAACACCGGCTGCCAGCTGCATCTGATCGAACCTCTGGGTTTTAACCTGGAAGACAAGCAAATGCGGCGGGCCGGGCTGGATTACAGCGAGTACGCCACGGTCAAGATCCACAGGAACTACCAGGACTTCCTGGCCAGCGAGCAGCCCGGGCGCCTGTTCGGGCTGACCACCAAGGGCAGCACCCACTACCACCAAGTGACCTACCAGGACGGCGACTACCTGATGTTTGGTCCAGAAACCCGCGGCCTTCCAGGTGATGTCCGCGAGGGTTTGGTGCCCGAGCACCGCCTGCGGGTTCCAATGCAACCGGAAAGCCGGAGCCTGAATCTCTCCAACACCGCAGCCCTGGTGGTTTACGAGGCTTGGCGGCAGCTGGGATTCCAGGGCGCGGTGTAAGCGCTGGATGGCCCTGTTCGGGCTGGCACAACCATTGGGTAGCCTTCCTCCAGTTCAACTACTCTCGCCGTGAAGCCGTAGACGGTTTCCAACAGTTCAGGCGTAAGCACTTCACGCGCCGAGCCTTCATGAACAAGTCGGCCCTCCCTCATCAACAGCAGGCGATCTGCAAATTGGGCCGCCAGGTTAAGATCGTGGACAACCGCCAGGACCGCCATACCTTCTGCCTTGGCCAGACGTCGAACCAGATCCAGCACCAATTGCTGATGGGCCGGATCCAGAGCGGCAGTGCATTCGTCCAGCAGCAATAGCCTGTCTCCTGGGCTGTCGATAATCTGGGCCAGCACCCGTGCCAGTTGCAACCGCTGCTGCTCACCACCGGACAGTCCGGGAACCAGCCGATATCTCAGGTGGGCAATATCCAACTCTTCCATCAGTCGATCTACCGTCGGGTCACTGCCACCCCGAGCGGTCCCGGGGCGACCCAGCTGTACCACTTCCTCGACCGTCAACGGAAAATTAACCTCCACCCGCTGGGGCATGACCGCTCGCTGACGGGCCAGCCGCTCCGGGCGCCATTTCCCGAGTTCTTGGCCGGAAAGCGTCACGCTGCCGCCATAGGGAAGATCACCACTGATCGCCCTGAGCAGAGTCGACTTGCCAGCACCGTTCGGGCCCAGGAGCATCAACACTTCTCCTGCCTCGAGGTGGCAATCAATGCCATGGACAATCCGGGAACGCTCGAGAGAGACACTGACGTTGTTAATGCAAAGAACCATCAGATCACCTTTGTTCTCAAAAGCAGCGCAAGAAAGAAGGGACCGCCGATCAGAGCCATCATCAGGCCTATGGGCAGTTCCGCCGGTGCTACCACCATCCTTGCCAGGGAATCCGCGGCCACCAGAAGGGTGCCGCCCACAAGGGCACTGAGGGGTAACACCACCCGGTGACTGGCACCAAGTAGCTGGCGTACGAGGTGTGGCACCACCAGGCCGACAAACCCGATCAGTCCACTGACCGCAACAGCAGCTCCCACGCCCAGGCCAACCACCAGGATCGCGGCTTTCTTGACGGTATCGGTGCGATAGCCCAGGTGCCCGACGACGGATTCTCCCAGCAGGAATGCATCCAGCGGACGGGCCAGCCAGGGGGCGGCCAATAATGCCAACAGCATGAACGGAGAGCCCACCAGCAGATCATCCCAGCCGGCGTGGCCGAGACTGCCCATGGTCCAGAAGGTCAAGGAACGCAGCTCTTCGTCGTTAGCATAGAAGGTCAGCAACCCTGTGGCCGCGCCAGCTATGGCGTTAATCGCAATACCGGCGAGTAACAGGGTTGCTACCGCTGTTTGTCCCGACTTGTTGGCAACGCGCCAGGCCAGCAGAACCGTGCCACTGCCGCCAAGAAAGGCGGCAATGGGCAAAGCCCACTCGCCGGTCATGGCCAACCAGCCACCCAGCCAGGTATTCCCCAGCACGATCACCGCAATGGCCGCCAGTGAAGCGCCGGCGGATACCCCGATCAGCCCCGGGTCGGCCAGAGGGTTGCGAAACAGTCCCTGCAGCAGGGCACCGGAGACTGCCAGCACCGCTCCAACCAGAAAGCCGAGCAGGAATCTCGGCATTCGCACTTCCAGCAGCACCATGGACGCCACCGGATCGTTCGCTTCCCGACCAGTTATCACGCTCAGGATATCCCCGAATGCCAGCGGGTAAGCGCCACTGGTAACAGACACCAGAGCAACAAGCGCGGCGGCCAGTAATGCGACCACCAGTGATGGCCCAAAACCGAAGCGCCCCGCGGCATCAAGAATCATTGGCTGCCACTTGCGAAGGGTCAGGCAATACACTGTTCATTGCGGCCATGGCGTCAGGCAGCCTCGGGCCGAAACCCAGCAGCATCATGCCGTCCGCCACCAGCCGGCGACCGCTCTGCCAGGCATCGAGATGCTCCACCTCCGGCCAGGAATCGATCATGAACTGGCCCGGCGTGGATTCAGCAATCACAATGGCATCCGGTCGGGAAGCGAGGATGGCCTCCCGGTTCGCCGGCTTGTAGCCCTGGATCCCCGACACGGCATTGACCGCGCCGACAGCGTCCAGCAATGCTGAGGCAGAGGTCCCTTCCCCCGCCAGCATCACGGAATGATTTCCGGCAGCGAGAATGAATAGCACCGTGGGCGGCTTTTCCCGGTTTGCCGATGCCTGCTGAATACGGTCGATCTTCGACCGGAGTTCCGAGGCGAGGACTTCTGCCTTTTCCTCCTCACCTAGCAATTCCCCCACAGTCACAATCCGCTTCAGCGCAGCCTCCGGCGTCCGTGCCGACGGCAGCTTCTCGATCTGAACACCGGCCCTGGCCAGGCGCTCCAGATTTTCCTCCGGAGCGGCCTGCTCGGAGGTAATCAGCAGATCCGGCTTCAGGGCCAGCACCCCTTCAAAAGGCAATGCCCGCAGGTAGCCAATTTTGGGCAGGGACTCGGTCTGTGCCGGATACCCGCTGGTGGTGTCCACACCTACCAGCAGGGACTCCAGGCCCAGTCCGTACACAATCTCGGTGATTGCTCCGTCAGCCGTCACAACCCGCGGCGAATCCGCCGCCTGGGCGGTAGACGCGAAAGCGGTAGCCAACAGGAGGCACGCAAGAACCCTGGATATCATGACAAAGCCTCCAGGGTCGCCGCCTGCTCCCGCCAGAGTTCGGATTCGGGGATGCCGGGCTTGCGCTCGCCAAACACGGTCAACACCAGCTCACCGTCGGCATTGAAGGCCTCCACTGACGTGATAATGCCATCTGCGGAGGGACGCCGGACCAGCCACCAACACCGGATAGATTCGGTATTGGCATGGAGGTTGAAACCGCTGTCCAGAACGTTCATCCAGGGACCGGTGCGGCGCAGATTGGCCACCTTGCCTGTGAATATCTGCACGATGCCGGGATTGCCCACGAAGAACATGGCCGGGCATTGATTATCCCGAAGCAGCTCCAGTAGCCGGTCCAGCACGTCGCCTTCGGTACGCTCAAGCTCGGTAGCCCATTCGCCTCTCAGGAGCTCCAGCGCCGTCAGCCGATCGGTGCCGGCCCGTTTCAGAAGCGCACCGAAATGATGGACATCCTTGAGCTCACACCAGCCTTGGCGAAGAACCTCTGTTTTGACCGCCTCTGGCGCCACCCGCTGCGGAACTGGGCGCGCGCCCTGAGGCTTGAACGGCCTCAGCTCTTGATCGGCGAAGGAATGGATCAGGCGCTCCCATGCGTCGCCATCGGTATCGGCAACCCTGTAGATCTTGTGGACCGCAGCCCCGTACTGATCGAAGAACTGCAGACTCTCCCTTAACCCGGAGCGAACCTTTTCCTGCACCCGGTAGCCATAGGCCCAGTGTTTGAAAAAGACCCGGATATCGATTTCACCAACGGCCAGCCCCATGGCCCCGGACCTGCCACTGGTGAAATCCTTGAAGGTGCCGGTCACTTCATGAACCACCTCGTTGTTGCGGCTCAGAATCATCACCGGCCCGACGTCTTCAAGGGCCTTGAGAAGATCCGCGAAACTGTCCTTGAGAGGAATCAGTTCGTCGCCGCCACGCAGCAGAACCAGCTCCATTTCGCTGACACCCAGCTTATCCGCCATCTGGCGGATCCTCATGTTTGGCTCTGCTTCTTGCAGTGTCTGCCAGCGCGCTGCCAGTGAATCGGCTGCCGTGCCTGTTGCCATCGCTGTCTGTTGCATGGGTTTACTCCTGCGCCTGCTGGGGTTCAACGGGCAGCCAACTTACCGTAGGCTGGCCACTGGTTCCGTTCTGGTCGTAGTAGCCGACAATCTGCAGCGCCCAGACCGTGGACTGAGGATCATCGGTATCCGCTTTGATCAGGAAGGTCCGGAAGTTCGGCCAGATCTTGTGTTGATTGGTCAGGTTGTAGGCATACCAGGTGTTATCCGTGAATACGCCGCCGGTCGAGTCGGTGTTGTAGATCTGGGGAACGCCCGGATCGCTGTCATTGCCGGCAAGTTCGCTCCACGTCATCTGGTCAGAGGCGCCGCCACTGCCGTTACCGGATACCCCGCTGTTGGATTTCAGGTACCAGTCGCGACCGGAGAAACCGACCTGGACATCCCAGACCTCGCTGGAAGCGCAATCGACTGCGGATGCCGAGTCAAAATCGAAACATGCGTCGCCGCCGTCGTAGCCTGTGGGCGTCGTGAACGAAATGGGTGTGGGACTGAATTGCGACGCGCCTGAAGCCTGCACGTTAAACTCGAATGTGAAACCTTCGATGCCCTGGCCCTTGCGGGTGGGGAAATTGAAGTCGACAACCCGCATTCGGGCGTAGCTGTCGCCCTCGGCAGAGCGCACCAGGTAGCCCACATCAGCCTTTTCGGAGATGATCCCTGTAGCGGAATCGTACTGGGACCAGGCGTCAGAGGCGCCGAACGCGCTGGCGAATTCGTCTGCTTGCCAGCTTGCCGGTTCCTCAAGGATACCCAACAAATGCTCTTCCTCGGAAATGGCGGTCGCGTTGGTGAACACATTCGCGTCGGGATCACCGTTGCCGTCGTAGAAATCGTCCTGGGCAACGGACAGGGCGCCGACAACGCGGCCACTTCCGGAGGCACCGCTGTTCACCTTGAAGTTCAAACGGTTGGCAGCGATGTGCCAGTCGTCGTCTTCTTCCACCATCGCTCCGGTTTCCAGATTCAGGTAGACCGTCTCTGTTGCCGCGGGCATCAACTGCTCGGAAAAGCTGCTGACATCAGTCGCATCGTCCTCTGCAATGGAGTTGTCACTGCCTCCGCCACAGGCCGTCAAAGCCAGGGCAGCCAGCACAATGGCCGGGGGTCTGGTATCGAAAAGATCCATGGATATCTCCTTCATATGGTTTTTTGGTGGTCAGGCATCATTCGCCAAAGGAAACTGTGAGCCCGGCGTAGAGGAAGCGCCCGGCGACTGGTCTGAAATCTTCACTGGCATTGGAAAAGTCGCGCTGCTCGTCGGTGATGTTGTCGGCACCGGCAAACAGTCGGAGCTGGTCCGAGAACTGGTAATTCAGCTTCAGATCGGCCGTGGTATACCCCGGAGATTTGGTTCCTGCGGCAGCATCCACGAATTCTTCACTCTGGTAGCGAAGCCGCGCGCCCCAGGACAGGCCGGCCAGCAAAAGTGGTCCGTCCAGCCCAAGACGCGCCTGGTGCCTCGGGCGACGGTTCAGCTCATTGCCTGTTGCTACCTCTTCGGTTCGGGTCAGGGTATAGCCGGCGGTAAGCCGCCAGTGCTGGGAAGGCTCCCAGCCAGCCGTGGTTTCGAATCCCCAGGTCCTCGCCTCGGCGAGATTTTCGTAGGAGAAAACCTGAACGCCGTCGTTCCGCGCCCGGGTAGCCTCAGCATCCGGTGAGGTCTGGATCAGTTGCTCGATGTCATTAAGGAAGGCGTTCACTTCCAGCCATGCAGTCCGGTTCCAGGACAGCCCTCCCCCAAACTGGTAGCTGACGGATTCTTCCGGTTGCAGATCCGGCGTTCCTTGCACGATGTAGCCAAGCTGGCTGTGGTCAAAGGTGAAGTACCTTTCCTTCAGATTCGGCACCCGGTATCCGGCGCCAACGCCACCACGCAGGAAGCCCGTCAGCGAATCCGTCCGGACCAGGTCGTAGCGTGCATTGATCTTGGGTGCTGTGTAGGTTCCGAAGTCGGAGTCATTCTGGAACCGGACGCCGGGCACCAGCTCAAGATGTTCAGTGGGCATCCAGGTGTCCTGAACCCAGGCTTCCTGGCTTTCACGCTGCCGACGAGGTTCCGCGCCGAGTTCGGAAGCGCCATCTTTGGTCTGCTCGAGGGTTTCACGGTTGAAATCAACGCCACCCTGCAGGTGGTGAGTGAACCCCACCGGCTTGCCCAGATGAGCCGAAAAACGGGACAGCGTGGATTCGGCACGACGGTCATCAAAGACCCCGCTGCCGGTATACTTCAAGGTATCGTCGTTCAGGACCTCGTGGACGGCAGACCAACCGGCACGCAGATCCGAATTCCGACCATGATCCCCGGCCAACGTATAGCGGGTACGGGTGACTGTTTCATCCTTGCCCTGATTGATAACAAAAGGCGGATTGCGCTCGGTGAATCGTGACCCGGACTCCTCCTCGAACCGGGCGACCGCAGCGCTCAGTTGATGGTTGGCGTTCGGAGACCAGTCGGTGCGGAAGCTGAGATCGGTCCGATCGTATTCATCACCCGGCCGGGCCCAGGTGTCCGGCTCCGGATCGATGCCATCGGAATGCTGGTGAGATGCAGAAAGACGCAGGGCAAGCTGTTCACTACCTCCCTGGACCGTGGCTCGGGCCGAATATCGCGCAGGGTCGGCTTCATCGCCCGAGGGATTCTGCTCACCATAGGTACCACCATCCGTGGTAAATTGGCCGGAAAGCCCGGAAGCCGGCGGACGGGTGATGATATTAACCACGCCACCGATACCGGAGCTGCCATACTGGGCAGAGACAGCGCCCTTGACCACTTCCACCCGCTCGATATCGAGCACGGCCAACTGGCTGACGTCCACCGTCGATCCGGTGGTGGCCGTCATTGGCATACCATCGATCAGAACCAACACACGATCAGATTCAATTCCCTGGAGCCAGACCTCGTATCCGGGCTTGCCGTGGATTTCGCGAAGCTGCAATCCCGGGACGTTTTCCAGAGCCTCTTTCAGGTTGCGAGCGTGGGTTTTCTCAAGCTCTTCGACGGTAACCACTTCCGTTCGGACCGGCGTGTCCAGCAACTTTCGCTCGCTGCGGGTTCCGGTCACAACAAGTTCGTTCAAGTAGCCGGTTGGCTGGCTGTCAGCGATCGCGTCGCCAGAGGCCAGAACCGCCAGAGAAAGACAAAACAGAGACAGATGAGATTTTCGTGAATACATGGAGCAACCAAACGACAGATATTTAATGCGAACGATTATCGTTTGATTTTAGATTTATATCAATGCCTCACCCGGAATTTTTGTATAGGCACAAAAAAACCGGCCGGAGCCGGTTTTTCTATTTCTGCTTGATCTGCCGCAGATCAGTGAGTCTGCTGTTCTTCGCTTGCCTCACCAGCAGCTTCTTCCTGCTTGCGCTTGAGCGCCTGGGCATAGATGGCGTCGAAGTTCACCGGCGCCAGCATCAGGGCCGGGAAGCTGCCCTTGCTCACAATACCGTCGATCGCTTCGCGCGCATACGGGAACAGGATGGTCGGGCAGTAGGCGCCCAGCATCTGGCCCAGCTGCTGGCCTTCGATGCCCTGAACCAGGAACACGCCGCCCTGCTGGATCTCGACGATGTAGGCTACCTTTTCACCCACTTTCGCGGTGACGGTCAGGGAAAGCACAACTTCATACTGGTTGTCGCTGACCTTGTTGTGAGACGTATTCAGATCCAGATTCACCTGCGGCTTCCACTGCTCCTGAAATACCAGCGGAGAGTTGGGTGACTCAAAAGACAGGTCCTTCACATAGATGCGCTGAAGGGCAAACTGGGGTTGGTTCTGGTTGTCACTGCCTGCTGCGGCTTGCTGATTCTCAGCCATTTTCAATCCTTTCGTTCTCGATCATGGGCTCGGGGCCCGTTGTTATGGGATGTTATGAAGTGTGCTGCCGGGACATTCTACGTTGGCGCCGGGCCGGCTTATGTGAAACAGTGCGGCAGAATGATCTTCAGATCAAGGGCCGCTCTATTTCTTCACCAGCGGAAGATTGCTGGCTTTCCAGTCGGCAACACCGCCGTTCAGGCGAACCACATTGCTGAAGCCTTCCGCGTTCAGCTGTTTAACCGCCATGGCAGAATGCTGGCCCATCTTGTCGGCAACGATGATCTGTTTGTCCTTGAACTTGCTCAGCTCACCAACCCGGCTCTTCAGGCTGTTCAGGGGAATGTTGATCGAGCCGGTAATGCGGCCCTCACCAAACTCCTTGCGGTCCCGGATGTCGACTACAACGGCTTCATCCTTGTTGATCAGATTGACCGCACCCTGGGCCGAGATCTTGGCACCGCCACGACGGGACTCCAGAATGAGAATGGCAACCAGGAATGCCACGAACAGCGACACAAGAATGTAGTGGTTAACGACAAATTCAAACAACCGGTCCATGAATTTACCCTGATAATGAGTTTGGCGGAATTATACACAGCCTGCTCCCCGGACAGAAGGTGACGAAAGTGGCCAGTAAATGCGAAAATAGATAAACTTCGTTTTCGTTTTAGTAAATTTACTAACATTTTACTTCCGGACTTAATGATGACTGCAATGCGCAAGCCGACTGCACTGATTATCCTGGACGGCTGGGGCCATCGCGACCCGGCTGAAGACAATGCCATCAGCAACGCCAGCACCCCGTTCTGGGACAAACTCTGGCAAAACCAGCCCAAAACCCTGATCAATACATCGGGCATGTTTGTCGGGCTGCCGCAGGGGCAAATGGGTAACTCGGAAGTTGGCCACATGAACCTGGGCGCAGGGCGCGTGGTCTATCAAAGCCTTACTCGTATCGACAAAGATCTGGAAGAAGGCACTTTCCAGCAGAACGAAGTACTCTGCTCAGCGATCGACAAGGCTGTTCAGAGCGGCCGAGCCGTTCATCTCATGGGTCTGATGTCGCCCGGTGGTGTACACAGCCACGAAGACCACATTATTGCCGCTGCCGAACTTGCCGCCGCACGTGGCGCGAAGGAAGTTTACATCCACGCCTTCCTCGATGGCCGCGACATGCCGCCCCGCAGCGCAAAACCATCCCTGGAGAAGGCCGCGGCCAAACTGAAGAGCCTCGGCGTCGGCCGCGTTGCCTCGATTGTGGGCCGCTACTATGCCATGGATCGCGACAACCGCTGGGACCGCGTGGAAGCGGCCTATAATCTGATGACCCAGGGCACCGCGGAGTTCACTGCGGCCGATCCGATATCCGGGCTGGAACAGGCTTATGAGCGCGGGGAAAACGACGAGTTTGTAACGCCAACCCGGATCCACGCTCCGGGCGAGCCCGAGGGAACGATCAACGATGGTGACACGGTGCTGTTCATGAATTTCCGTGCCGACCGTGCCCGGGAAATGACCCGCACCTTTGTGGAGAAGGACTTCGACGGATTCGAGCGCAAGAAGCACCCGGAACTGGCCGACTTCGTGATGCTGACCGAGTACGCGGCGGACATCAAAACTTCCTGCGCGTACCCGCCCGAGCAGCTCACCAATGGCCTTGGTGAATATATGGCGAAGCAGGGCAAGACCCAGTTGCGCATCGCCGAAACCGAGAAATACGCCCACGTAACCTTCTTTTTCAATGGCGGCCTGGAAACACCGTTCGACGGTGAAGAGCGCATTCTTGTGCCCTCGCCCAAGGTGGCGACCTACGATCTGCAGCCCGAAATGAGCGCACCAGAGGTAACCGACAAGCTGGTGGAAGCGATCAAGAGCGGCAAGTACGATCTGGTTGTTTGCAATTACGCCAACGGCGACATGGTTGGTCACACGGGCAAGCTGGACGCTGCAATCAAGGCGGCCGAATGCCTGGACGAATGCGTGAAACGCGTTGTCGAGGCCCTGGATGAGGTAGGCGGCGAAGCTCTGATCACGGCTGACCACGGCAACTGCGAACAGATGACCGATCCGAATTCAGGCCAGGTTCACACTGCCCACACCATCGGCCCGGTGCCGCTGGTATACACCGGCCACCGCAAAGTTGTGTTGAAGAACGACGGCAGCCTGAGCGACGTTGCACCCTCTTTGCTCGCCCTGATGGGAATGGAGCAACCGAAGGAAATGACCGGGCACAGCCTGGTTGAGATCGGCTGATCCGGGAACGGAACCAACCCTTGCAACTCCACGCGATTCTGGCGCTCGCCCTCCTTCTGGGCGCAGCGCCGGCAACAGCCCAGCAGGATGTAACCCCGGCTCAGATCGAGGAACTCAAGGAACGCATTGAGGACATCGACGACTGGCTGGAGGACGCCGAAGAGGACCGCTCCTCCCTGGAGCGGCAACTTGCCGCGACCGAAAAGAATATCAGCCGCCTGACCCGTGAACGCCGCTCCCTGCGCCAGCAGGCCGAACAGCAGCAGCAGAGGCTCCGTGAACTGGAAAGCGAGGCGCAGGAGCTCACCCAAACCCTTGACCGCCAGCGGGAGAGTCTCAAAAAGCAGATCCGCGCCGCCTGGATGGAAGGCGATGCGCCAGCCGTAAAGGTACTGCTTAACGAAATTGATCCGGACAAGATCGCCCGGACCATGACCTACTACGAATACCTCAGCAAGGACACAGTCGACCGCCTGGAGGCGTTCAGACAAAGCCTGCAAGAACTCAGAAGCACACAGGCTGCCGTGCAATCAACCCGGGTTGAACTGGCCAGAACTGAGGAAAACGTCGCCAAACGCCAGCAGGAACTGACAGCATCGAGGAAGGAGCGCCAACAGACACTGGCCGCCCTCAATGCCGACATCCAGAACCGGCGCAGCGAGCGGGAAGAACTGGAATCCGACCGCAAACGGCTTGAAAACCTGCTGGCAGAAGTGCAGCAGGCGATCAACAACATCCCCTCACCCAATGAATCCCAGCCCTTCGCCTCATTACGTAACAAACTGCCCTGGCCCGTAAAGGGACAGGTCCTGAGTCGCTACGGAGAGCGCTATGCCGACGGCAAACTCCGTCGCAACGGCCTGCTGATAGGCACCGGGGACGAAGCGGAGATCCGTGCCATACACTATGGCCGGGTGGTGTTTGCCAACTGGCTTCGGGGCTTTGGCCTGATCACCATCATCGACCACGGCGACGGCTACATGACCCTGTACGGCCACAGCAGCAGCCTGTTTACCAGCCCAGGCGACTGGGTGGCTGCCGGCGAACCCATTGCCCAGGCGGGCCGTACCGGCGGCACAGATTCCCCGGCGCTCTACTTTGAAGTCCGGCACAATGGTAAACCCGACAACCCTGGCCGATGGCTGGCAAACTGAGAGCCCCCGGGAGGGCTGACAAACGCCGCAGGTAACGCCATACTGTCCGGAGTCAGGGAAACCAGTCCAACTATCGGAATAAAAACGGGATATGTGAATGAAACGGGTCAGAAGTACACTCCACGCCTTGCCATTACGCAGCATTGCTCTCGCTACCTGTTTCGCAACCGCTTCCGGACTGGTCTGGGCCCAGGATAAAGACGCCGCCACCGAGCAGCTGCTGGAAGGCATCCAGAACGGCGAACGTGTGGAAATAAGCCTGCCGGATCCGGAGAAGCAGCTGCCACTGGAAGACCTCCGCAAGTTCACCGAGGTATTCAGCCGCATCAAGGATGCGTATGTCGAGGAAGTAAGCGATCGCAAACTCCTCGAAAGCGCCATTAAAGGCATGCTGTCAGACCTCGATCCTCACTCCACCTACCTGGCACCAAAGGACTACGAAGAGCTCGAAGAGAGCACCTCCGGCGAGTTCGGCGGGCTGGGCATTGAAGTGGGCATGGAAAACGGCTTTGTGAAAGTGATTGCCCCCATCGACGACACGCCAGCGCAGAAGGCAGGCGTTCAGGCGGGGGACCTGATCATCAAGCTGGATGAAAAACCGGTTAAAGGCATGAGCCTGGAAGAGGCTGTCCAGCTCATGCGGGGCAAACCCGGCTCGATCCTGACGCTCACCATTATGCGTGAGGGGGAAAGCGCTCCCATCGAAATCGAAGTGGAACGGGACGTTATCAAGGTCACCAGCGTGAAATCCCGAATGCTGGAAAATGGTTACGGTTATGTTCGCATTACCCAGTTCCAGGCGGATACCGGCTCGCAGTTCAAGGATGCCCTCAATGGACTGGAAGACGAACTCGGACGCGATCTTGACGGCCTTGTTATCGACCTGCGCAACAACCCGGGCGGGGTGCTGCAGGCGGCCGTAGAGACCGCAGATGCCCTGCTCGATGACGGACTGATCGTCTACACCGAGGGCCGCATCCAGAGTTCCCGCCTGCGCTTCAGCGCGCGATCGGGCGACATCATGGAAGGCACGCCTATTGTCGTGCTGATCAACGGCGGCTCCGCCTCTGCTTCAGAAATCCTCGCCGGCGCGCTTCAGGACCATGAACGCGCTGTGGTGATGGGCACCAAATCCTTTGGCAAGGGCAGTGTCCAGACGGTCATTCCGCTGGATGAGACCCACGCCATCAAGATGACTACCGCGCGCTATTACACACCGGATGGCCGCTCCATCCAGGCCACCGGCATCAAACCCGATATTGAAGTACGTCCGGCGGAACTCAAGGAGCTCGACAGCAAGCCGTTCTTCACCGAAGCGGATCTGAGCGGGCACCTTGAAGGGCAGAACGAGGGGCAGGACCAGGATGGAAACGATGATGCCCAGAACGCAACCGGTTCTCTTGCCGACCGTGATTATCAGCTACGCTCGGCACTGAACCTGCTCAAGGGAATCCGGATTCTGAACCCGAACAAGAGCGCCAACGCAGAAGGAAGCGATCAGTGAGGGTAGTCAGTACTCTGCTGGCCGTAGCATTCTGTTTTACCGCCGGCACGGTGTTCGCGGACCCGGCCCGAAAAGCACTGCCGCCCACCATTGCCATCATTATTGATGACATGGGCCACAGCCTTGTTGAAGGTGAGCGACTGGCAAACCTGGATCAGCCGCTGACACTCGCTTTTCTGCCCTACCGTCCACACACGGACAGCCTGGCCCGGCTCGCCTACAAGCAGCACAAGGAAATCATGCTGCACGCCCCCATGGCCAACACCCGAAACTATGGCCTGGGTCCAGGCGGCCTGACCCCCGAGATGGACGAACAGAGCATGGCGACCACCCTTCGCCGTGCCTTGCAGTCGATTCCCCATGTCCAGGGCGTGAACAACCACATGGGCAGCCTGCTGACCCAGCAACTGCAGCCCATGGACTGGGTCATGAAAGAGCTGTTCCGCTACCCGGTGTACTTTATCGACAGCCGCACCATCGCCTCATCCGTGGCCGGTGATGTCGCGGCGGCGTACCGCATTCCGACCATGACCCGGGACGTGTTTCTCGACCACGAACAGACCGAAGAGTTTGTGGATCGCCAGTTCAAACTGCTGATCAAGCGCGCCAAAGAAAACGGCAGCGCCATCGGCATTGGCCATCCTCACAAAGTCACCGTGGACTACCTGGAGAAGCACCTGCCCAAACTGGATGAGCAAGGCATCGCCATTGCCACCGTCAGCGGCCTTTGGGCCATGCGCAACGGCAATCGGGAGATGTTTGCGGAAGGAGAAAAGCAGGCCATTCGACCTGCTTTTGCAAAGAAGGATTAATCGCGGACTTCTATGCCCTGGGCCTTCATGAAGGCCTTCGCTTCAGGAATGGTGTGCTGTCCGAAGTGAAAGATTGACGCCGCCAATACCGCATCGGCACCGCCCTGAGTCACGCCATCGGCCAAGTGCTGCAGCTCTCCGACACCGCCTGAGGCAATCACCGGCACAATCACAGCATCGCTGATGGCTTTGGTCAGCCCGAGATCAAATCCGATCTTGGTGCCGTCCCGGTCCATGCTGGTCAGCAGTAACTCACCAGCGCCCATTTCCACCATCTTGCGGGCCCATTCCACGGCATCCAGCCCGGTGGGCTTGCGGCCACCGTGGGTAAAGATTTCCCACCGGGGCTCCTCGCCCTCTTCACTCACCCGCTTGGCATCAATGGCCACCACGATGCACTGGCTGCCAAAGCGATCCGCCGCTTCCCGGACAAACTCCGGGTTGAACACGGCTGCGGTATTGATCGACACCTTGTCTGCGCCAGCATTCAGGAGCTTGCGTATGTCATCCACGGTACGCACACCACCGCCGACAGTCAGCGGAATGAAGACTTCCGCCGCCATTCGTTCAACGGTCTCGTAGGTGGTGTCACGGCTCTCATGGCTGGCCGTGATGTCGAGGAAGGTGATTTCATCGGCTCCCTGCTCATTGTAACGACGGGCCACTTCCACCGGGTCGCCGGCATCACGGATATCAACGAAATTGACGCCCTTCACCACGCGGCCTTTATCGACATCGAGGCAGGGAATGATGCGTTTCGCCAGAGCCATAAGCCGCCCTTACCCCTTCAGACCGTCGCAGAAAGCCTGCGCTTCAGCGACATCCAGGGTGCCTTCATAGATCGCACGACCCGTGATGGCACCAAGGATGCCCTTGTCCGCCACGGTAGCCAGGCGTTTCAGATCATCCATATTGGTCACGCCACCAGAGGCGATAACCGGAATACCACCCTCTTCTGCCAGTGCAGCAGTCGCCTCCACATTGACGCCCTGCATCATGCCGTCTCGGCTGATATCGGTGTACACAATCGCGTCCACGCCGTCGTTGGCAAAGCGCTTGGCAAGATCGGTAGCCATCACTTCCGAGACTTCCGCCCAGCCATCGGTGGCCACGCGGCCGTCTTTGGCGTCCAGGCCGACGATGATGTGACCCGGGAATTTTTTGCACATCTCAGTTACAAATTCCGGCTCCTTCACCGCCTTGGTGCCAATGATGACCCACTGCACACCGGCCTTCAGGTAGGCTTCGATGGTTTCTGCCGACCGGATACCACCGCCGATCTGGATGGGCAGATCCGGGTATTTGCGGGCAATGGCCTGGACAATCTCGCCGTTGACCGGCTCACCGGCAAAGGCGCCATTCAGATCAACCAGGTGCAGGCGCCGCGCTCCGGCTTCCACCCAGCGGGTGGCCATATCGACAGGGTCGTCACCAAACACCGTGGAGTCGTCCATCCGGCCCTGACGAAGGCGTACGCACTTGCCGTCTTTGAGATCGATCGCGGGAATTATCAGCATGTTCCAGTCCAGTTTGTAAAATTCTCAAGCAACTGCAGGCCCGCCCGTGCACTTTTCTCCGGGTGGAATTGCACTGCAAAAATATTGTCTCGCGCGACTGCTGCCGCAAGGTCCACCCCATAGCGGGTGCGGCCAGCCATATCAGCGTTGCCCTCGGCTTCTGCGTAGAAGCTGTGCACGAAGTAGAAACGGTCACCCTCGGGAATGTTATGCCAAAGGGGGTGATCAATGGTCTGCTGCACCTGATTCCAGCCCATGTGGGGCACTTTCAGGCGCTCGCCGTTTTCCGTGAGGTGGTCACCGAAATAGCGTACTTGCGAAGGGAACAGGCCGATGCAGTCAACACCGCCGTTCTCTTCACTGCGGGACATCAGGGCCTGCATGCCCACGCAGATGCCAAGAAACGGGCGATCCTGAGAGACCTCACGAACCAGATCCACTACCCCGAGACGATGCATTTCGGCCATACAGTCGCGAATGGCACCAACGCCAGGGAGGATGACACGATCGGCTTCACGGATTTTTTCGGCGTTGTCGGTGACCAGCACGGTGGTGTCCGGGGCAACGTGCTCCACTGCTTTTTTGGCAGAGTGAAGATTGCCCATGCCGTAGTCGATAATGGCAACGGTTTTCATGGTTGTTGCGGTGTCCTTGATTGACCGGTCAAACATGACCGGTTAAAGCGAGCCTTCTGGCGACGAGGCGTTTACAGCGAACCCTTGGTAGACGGTGTAATACCGGCCATCCGCTCGTCCATTTCAATCGCCATACGCAGGGCACGGCCGAAGGCCTTGAACACGGTTTCAATCTGATGGTGGGTGTTTTTACCCTTCAGATTGTCGATGTGCAGGGTCACCATGGAATGGTTCACGAAGCCGTGGAAAAACTCCTCGAACAGGTCGACGTCAAAGCCACCCACGGCACCGCGAGTGTATGGCACATCCATCATCAGGCCCGGGCGACCGGACAGATCGATAACGACTCGGGAGAGCGCCTCATCCAGCGGGACATAAGCGTGGCCGTAGCGGCGAATGCCCTTTTTGTCGCCAACCGCCTGCTTGAAGGCCTGGCCAAGGGTGATGCCGATGTCTTCCACGGTGTGGTGGTCATCAATGTGCAGGTCGCCCCTGGAAACGATATTCAGATCCACCAGACCGTGGCGGGCGATCTGGTCCATCATGTGCTCCAGAAACGGCACGCCGGTATCGAAACTGGATTTACCGGTTCCGTCGAGATCAATCTCAACGGTGATCTGGGTTTCAAGGGTATTTCTCTCTACCCGAGCCTTGCGTTCGGCCATGGGGACTCCGTGACAATTGAGCGGCATAAAGCCGGAAAAATTCGATCCGGCGATTATACCTTTTATGTCGGCTGGAGTCCCACAACCGGTTTAATCGCTACGATAGCGAAGTGCAGGTAGATGGCAGAGAGGGCTGCGTCAGAACGCCTTCTTCAGATTGTTCATGTAAGTGTCTACGAGGCTGTTGAACTCGTGCTTGATAACCGGGCTGATGGCCAGCTTGAGCAGGCTGGGCAGGGGCACAGTCAACTCTGCGCTGGTCTGGAACTTCACGGCGGTGGCATTGTCGCCCTTGGACTTGATGGTCCAGGAACCACTCACGACGCCATTGCCCTCACCCTTCACCGGCTCCCAGGTAATCTTGCCGGCGTCTTTGTCCGAATGGTATTTGCAGGCGTACACCGACTGGATGGCGTGTTTGTCGACGCCCACTTTTTCCATTTCCCAACGGTAGGCGTTATCGCCGAGGTCGGTCAGTTTGTGGACTTTCGGGAAGTGACTGGCTGAACGTGGCACATCCGCCAGCAGATCGAACACTTCATCATAGCTGCCCGGAATCTCAAGTTCGCGGTTCAGCTCAATCGAAACGGTAATAGCCACGGCCAACTCCTTCTTGTGTTTATAGGTATCAATGTAGTCGGAAAATCAGGGTCGTGTATTTTGGCCCAACACTACCGCATTGTCATACTCCCGCGCTGTTAATTTGTTAACCCTGCGTTATCCTTTGGATCATTAGCGTCGGTATTCACAGCGAATACTGCAAGCTCCTAAAAATAGGAAGGAAGCCTGAATCATGAAAGCCGTCCGTTATGTGCTGATTGCCATCGTTGCACTGATCGTTCTTGCCGTGGCTGCCGTTGCCATCGCCATGGCCGTGATCAACCCCAACGATTACAAACCGCAGATTGAACAGGCCGTTGAGGATGCCACGAACCTGGATCTGGTCCTTGAAGGCGACATCGGCTGGTCTTTTATCCCACTTGGCCTTGAGCTGAATTCCGTAGAGGCCACCCTGGAAGGTGACCGCTTTGTTGCCCTTGAGCAACTGGTGGCCCAGATTGATTTCTGGTCACTGATTGCCATGTCCCCGAGGGTGAATACCTTCGTACTGGACGGGCTGGACGCCCGACTCGAAGTGGACGAACAGGGCAACGGCAACTGGACCCGCATCATGCCCGAGAAGGCTGCGGGAGCGGCAACCGAGGAAACGGCCGGAACCCAGGATGAACAGGCACAAGAGAGCGAGGGCGGCGGCGGCGAGCCTCTGAACTTCAACGTTGAAAACGTTCAGATCAGCAATGCCCAGGTGCACTACACCGACAAGAGCACCGGCCAGTCGGTCACGCTGGAGAATTTCACCGTCAACGCCAGCAACATTACTCTGGGCTCCGAGTTCCCGCTGGAAATCGGGTTCCGGGTAGCCACCACCCAGCCCACGTTTGAAGTGGATGGCAATATCAGCGCCCGCCTCGCCGCCAACGAGGCTCTCAACGAGTTCGCCGTATCCGGTCTGAATGCCGTGTTCGACATGACCGGAGAGCCGTTCGGTGGCAAAGAGGTCACGGCTGAACTGGCGGGCTCTGCCAGGGCGAACCTGGAAAACGAGACCGCTAACCTGAGCGGCTTTACCGCCAGCCTGGCCAACCTGAACCTGTCGACCGATCTTGACGTTACCGGATTCGGCGACAAGCCAACCCTGAGCGGCGAGATCTCCATCGCCGAGTTCTCGCTGAAGGATCTTCTGAACAACCTCGGCCAGCCCCCGGTGGAAACCAGCGATCCGGACGTACTTGAAGCCATCGCCTTCTCCACCGGTATTGGCGGTCCGGCCGGCAAGGTGGAGCTCACCGACCTGACCATCAAACTGGATGACACCACCTTCACTGGTTCCGGCAGTTACAACCTTGCCGACACAGGCGTTGTCTTCCAGCTCCAGGGCGACCAGTTGAATGCCGACCGATACCTGCCACCAAAAGCGGAAGGAGAGGCGGAGGAAGCACCCGCATCCCAGGAAACCGCTGCAGCCGGACCCGAAGGCGACCTTCTGCCCCTGGAAACCATTCGCAGCCTGCTGCTGGATATTGATCTGGGACTCGGCCAGCTGATCGTCAGCAACCTGACTATCAACGAAATCAAAGCCAGCACCACCGCGAAAAACGGCATGCTCAAGGTTGATGAGTTCAGCGGCAAACTGTACGAGGGCAGCTTTGGTGCCAACGTGACCATCGACGCCCGCAGCGACAATCCGAAATGGACCGTTGGCTCAGACGTAACCAATGTACAGACCCTGCCTTTGCTCACCGATCTGGCAGAAGTGGATATGCTCGCCGGCGGGGCAAATCTCAAAGTGAACGCCAACACCTCTGGCAACCGGATCTCGGCACTGCGCAGCAATGCTGACGGACAGATCAGCTTCAACCTCGCAGAGGGCGAGTTCCGCCGAATGAACCTCACACGCATGGCCTGCCAGGGCATCGCTCTGGTCAACCAGGATGAGCTGACGACCACCGACTGGGGCACTACCACACCGTTCAACGACATGCGCGGCACCCTGGAAATCAACGGCAACACCCTCAACAACACCGATCTCGTGGCGGCGCTGGCCGGCATGCGCCTCGAGGGCAATGGCACGGTGGATCTTGCCCAGAGCGAACTGGATTATGAGGTTGGGCTAAGAGTCGTTGGTGAGATCCACCGGGACAACGCCTGCCGCGTTACCGAATATGTAGAAAACGCGGTTATTCCCGTGGAGTGCCGTGGCAACTTCGCCGAGGACCCGGCAGGACTTTGCTCCTTTGACGGCTCCCGCTTCCGGGACACCCTGAAGACCATCGCCGAAAATGCCGCCAAGGCGAAAGCCCGGGAGGAAGTGGACAAGGCAAAAGCCAAGGCGGAAGAGAAGGTTAAAGAAAAGGTGCAGGAACAGATCGGCGACAAACTCAAAGGACTGTTCAACTGATGCCGGACAGCTTCGCCAACAAACTGCTCCAATGGTACGACTGCCACGGCCGGCATGACCTGCCGTGGCATCACAACCGGAACGCCTACCGTGTGTGGGTTTCCGAAATCATGCTGCAGCAGACACAGGTAACCACGGTTATCCCCTACTTCGAAGCGTTCATGAAACGCTTCCCGGACGTTCATGCCCTGGCCGAAGCCCCGGTGGATGATGTGCTCAGTCACTGGTCTGGCCTCGGTTACTACGCCAGGGCCCGCAACCTGCAGAAAGCCGCGCAGACGGTGGTACGCGAGTTCGATGGTGAGTTCCCGCAAACCCAGGAGAAGCTTGAATCCCTGACCGGCATTGGCCGCTCCACAGCCGCCGCCATATTGGCCCAGGCTTTCGGCATTCGCGCCGCCATACTGGATGGAAACGTTAAACGGGTGCTGGCACGCTACCATGCCATACCCGGCTGGCCCGGCCAGACAGCCGTGCTTAACCAGCTGTGGCAACGGGCCGAAGAGCACACTCCGAAACAGCGGGTGCGCGGCTACACCCAGGGCATTATGGATCTCGGCGCCATGGTGTGTACCCGCAGCCGCCCGGCCTGCGAGAGCTGCCCGCTGCAAGAGGGCTGCAGAGCCTACGCCCAGGGTGAAACCTCACTCTACCCCGGCTCCAAACCGAAAAAGGCCAAGCCGGAGAAATCCACCTGGATGGTGATTCTTGAGGACGGCGAGGGGCGAATTCTGCTTGAGCGTCGCCCGCCCAGTGGCATCTGGGGCGGCCTCTGGAGCCTGCCGGAACTGGACCCGGCCTACGGAGCCGATGAGCTTCAGGAAGCCTGCGAACAGAGCCTGGGGCTGGATTGCGCAGAACCAGAGCTTATCAGCGGCTTTCGACATACCTTTTCCCATTACCACCTGCACATACAGCCCGCCCGGCTGAACGTCACCGGCGGCGCCAACACCGTTGCAGACAAAGATCATCTGAAATGGCTACACCGCCATGAAGCCCTGAACCTCGGCCTGCCTGCTCCAATCCGGTCGCTGCTTACCGAACCGGAGCAAGCAGCTCTGCTTTGAACCAGTTCGCTGGCCCCCTCAGCCGCAACGATCTGTTATCATCACCGCCAGCAACATTTGCCAACAGGAGCCACCATGAGCCGTACTGTTTTCTGCCGCAAATACCAGAAAGAACTGGAAGGCCTGGACTTCCCGCCCATGCCCGGCGCCAAGGGCCAGGATATCTTCGAGAACATTTCGAAACAGGCCTGGGAAGAATGGCAGGCCCAGCAGACCATGCTGATCAACGAAAAACACCTGAGCCTGATGGACCCGAACACCCGCAAGTACCTGCAGGCGCAGATGGAACATTTCTTCAACAACGAACCGTTCGACAAGGCCGAGGGCTACGTTCCACCGGAACAATAACCCCGGATTGATCAAAGCCTGAGCACGCCTGAAAAGATTCAGAAATTTTTCAGGCCTAGCCTTGACTCAAAACATCGAAACCGGTTTAATAGCGCCCCGTTGCACAGCAGTAGCGCAACATGCCCGGATAGCTCAGTTGGTAGAGCAGGGGATTGAAAATCCCCGTGTCGGTGGTTCGATTCCGCCTCCGGGCACCATTAAGAATTCAGACAGAACCCGCCTTGTGCGGGTTTTGTTGTTTCCAGGCCACCCTACGGGACATCCACCACAAACACTTCATATTTCTCCCTGCCAACCACTGGTCTCTCAGCCCCGCATTTACAGCACAGGTATGTCTGGCGCCCCTAGCGACATTGGCCTATCCTTTGTTTTTGGCTCCCAACACCAGTAATGCAACGTTTCAGAGGGCATTACCATGAGAAATCTCCACCTGACCCTATCTTTAGCGGTTTCTCTTTTGGTAGCTGGATGCGTCAATAACAACATCGAACCAACGCTTAAAACTTCCAGCGCATCTGTGAGCTCCAAAGGGCTGTTTGAATGCATTAACCGCAATGGTAACGGTTACATCGACCGTTCTGAACACGTATACCTGCGCCCATGCGGAATCACCGAAGACCTCGCCTGCGGTAATGTTCCAGACTCATTTGACGAAAGCTCTAACACTGACACCGTGCAATTCGGATCGAGATTTCTTCAACTTGCCGACGCAGATGGTGATGGGAGGATAAGCAGTCTGGAGCTCCGCGCCCACTGCAATAACATGACCGTGAAGAAATAAATTCTGGGTTCGCCTGGGCGCAATTTGATGAGAAAAGAAAGTGGTGCCGCCTCCGGGCACCCAGATTCAACGACTTAGCCCGCCTTGTGCGGGTTTTGTCGTTTCTGGCATTCCTGAAATGAGACCAGAGGCTGCTACAGCCAGTGGCAGGAACATTGACGGCCATTTTTGGTCATTCCCCCATGTTATGATGCGGAAATTGAACCCAATCCCAGGAGGCGACCTATGAAAGTCAGTGCACGCAATGCGTTAAACGGCAAAGTGGTTAGCATCAAAGAAGGTCCGGTAAACTCCGAGGCCATCGTAGAGCTGGCCGGAGGCGAGCAGTTGGTTGCCGTTGTAACCAGCGAGAGCGCGAAACACCTTGGACTGGAATCAGGCAGTCAGGTTACTGCGCTGATCAAGGCACCCTGGGTCATGTTGATGACCGAATGCGACGATATTCGCCTGTCAGCACGCAACTGTCTCAAAGGTAAGGTGGTCAGCGTCAGTGATGGTGCGGTCAATGCCGAAGTTGTTCTTGAACTGGCCGGTGGTAGCCGACTATGCGCCATCGTGACACGCGATGCCGTCGAGGAATTGGGACTAGAATCCGGCGTGGATGCCTCGGCTGTTATCAAGGCATCAAACATTATTCTGGCCGTACCCGCCTGATCATTGACCATATCAGTCGTCGGCAGCAATCAGCGTTGCTGCCCGGACAACGCACAAAAAACCGCGACCATGATCGCGGTTTTTTTGACTTCAGAAATAATGTCACTCGCTTACGACAGTCACCGGCCGGTGAGCATGCCTGACGACCTTCTCGCTCACACTGCCAAGAGTGAGGCTTCTCAACGTAGAGTCGCCGCGCCGCCCCAGAAACATATGGGAGCCGGGATGTTCATCAAGGTATTCAACGATCTCCTTGGCCGGATCACCCTTTAGCAGGACTTCTTCCGCCGGCTCAACAATCCCGCTTACCGCCTGCTTCGCGGCATCAAATGCCTTGCGTCCGTATTCGCTGGCTTGTTCGTCAATGTCACTCTGCGGTATGCCACTTACGATCAGTCTCTCGAGCTTGGTGCCAGGGAAGACGGCAAGCAGTTTGAGTGGCTGGTTCGTCGCTTTGGCAAACTCCGCTGCCATTTTGGCGGCGTGCGATGAATGCTCCGAACCGTCACACGCGACTACGATGCTTTGATTTCCATTTGCCATGTCATCAACTCCTTTCCTGATCAATGTTTAACCAACCTAACATTGCTGCGGCCATACGAGGGTTGATTGAAATCAATTACAGCGGGATCGGTTTTATGGTCGAAGCGCATTTGTACCTATTGCCGGAACCTGTGACACCATTAATCCTTGCGCTGCCGAGACGGCAATTGACGACAAGGAGTGATTGAAATGCTGATGGCCATTGGGGCGATCATCGCGGGTCTGATTCTGTTGGTGTGGAGTGCGGACAAATTTGTGGAAGGCTCGGCTACCACCGCCAGCCATTTCGGAATGCCCCCGCTGCTTATTGGTATGGTTGTGGTGGGTTTTGGCACGTCTGCGCCAGAGATGGCCGTGTCTGCACTGGCGGCCTCGCAGGGTAATCCCGGTCTGGCTCTGGGCAACGCCTATGGCTCGAATATCACCAACATTGCGTTGATTCTGGGCATCACAGCCCTGCTGGCGCCGATCGCCGTTCACTCCCAGGTCATGCGAAAGGAGCTACCCATTCTCATTCTGGTCACCGCCTTTGCCGGCTGGCAACTGTGGGACGGGGATCTGAGCCGGATGGATGCCATCGGGCTGATGCTGGCGTTTGTTGCCCTGATTGGCTGGAGCATCTACCAGGGCCGTCGGCAGCCAGACGATGCTCTCGCTACAGAGATGACCGAAGAAGTGCACGCAATGCCAGTGCGCAAAGCCATTTTATGGCTGGTGGTCGGACTGCTGCTGCTGATTGTCAGCTCCCGCATACTGGTGTGGGGTGCGGTTGATCTGGCAACTACCTTTGGCATCAGCGATCTGGTTATCGGCCTGACCATCGTGGCCGTTGGCACATCACTTCCGGAACTTGCCTCATCCATCATTGCCGCCCGCAAAGGAGAGCATGATCTGGCCCTGGGCAACATTCTGGGTTCCAACCTGTTTAACACCCTTGCCGTCGTGGGGATTGCAGGACTGATTGCCCCCATGCCGGTGGCGCCAGAAGTGCTCACCCGTGACTTCCCGGTAATGGCTGCCCTCACCCTGGTTCTGTTTGCCATGTGCTATGGCTTCCGCGGGCCCGGACGTATCAACCGGTTTGAAGGGAGCGCCCTGCTACTTGCCTTCGTGGCTTATACCGTGTATCTCTTGGCTTTTTCGGGAGCGTAAATCATGTCACTTGCAGCCTGGCTGACCTTCCTTGTTGCAGCCGTTCTGATCAGTGTGTCCCCGGGTGCAGGGGCGATCAATACCATGAGTAATGGTATGCGTTACGGCGTTCGCCGATCGCTGCCGGCAATCATGGGGCTGCAGCTTGGTTTTGGCATCCAGATTCTGCTGGTGGGTGCCGGCCTCGGCGCCATCATCGCGTCCTCCAACATCGCCCTGTCGGTTATCAAATGGCTGGGTGTTGCCTACCTGATCTGGCTGGGCATTTCTAAATGGCGAGAGCCTGTGATGGAATCCATGGACGATGACCGTCAGCCCGTTAGCGGGTACAAGCGGTTCTGGAATGCCGTGTTCGTGAACCTCACCAACCCCAAGGCCACGGTCTTTCTGGTGGCCCTGTTTCCACAGTTTCTGGTAGCAGGCGCACCCCATGGCCCGCAGTTGCTCACCATGGGCATCACACTAATTCTGGTGGATTGCTTGGTAATGCTCGGCTACGCCCTGCTGGCAAGCCAGCTGTTCCGGTTTATGACCACAGCCCGGCGCCAGCGGCAGATGAACCGCGTATTTGGCGGCCTGTTTGTGACCGCCGCTGTCGCCCTGGCCAGCTTCAAGCGCGCCTGATATCAGCCTGAATCAGCGCAGGATGCACTCGCGGCTCAGCTTTTGGCTGAGCGTCCTGCGCTGCTGCCGGAGACTGTTCCCCCGGTCGTTGCTATAGCCCGCCCGCAGTTTAGACTGGATCCGCTCCAGTTTGCTTCTATAGGTTGCGCAGGTCTTCTCCAGCTCGGCATCGGCCTTTTCTTTTGCCGTTGCTCCGGAGCCCGTCGGGCGACCGGAGGCAAGCAGGCCTTCAACCTCTTTGCGGATTCCTGACACGCGTTTGCCTTGCCCGAGATTCTCGGACATCGGCACCGTGACAGGCGCCTGCACGTCAAGCTGCTTATGGGGAATTTCTCCCGGCGGGTAATCGGAAAAATGCGCTACGCCCCGGCTGTCTATCCAGGTGTATACCTCGGCACTGACTGCTGAAGTGAGAAATAAAGACAAAACAAGACCAGCCATCATCCTTGGCATACGGTTCCACTCCCTGTGGTTCGGTAATTTGGTGGGGCAGTATAGCGAAAAAAGCCCCGGGCTTGGGGGCAGATAGGCTAGGGGCCAGATGAACACCTCATCCGACCCCGATTTCGGTTTTACTGGTCGAGAAGCTCGATCCAGTGCTGCACCGGCACCGGCGACTTGGTTTCCAGGTGCATCTGGCAACCGATATTGGCGGTCACGATGCGGTCCGGATTGTCGACGGTCAAAGCCTTCAGTTTGTTACCAAGCAGCTTCTGGCTCATCTCCGGCTGGGTCACCGAATAGGTGCCCGCAGACCCACAGCAAAGGTGCTTGTCCTTGGTCGCAGCCAGGTTAACACCCGCCCGTGTCAGCACCTGCTCCACCACACCGTTCTGCTTCATTGCGTGCTGCAGGGTGCAGGGACAATGGAATGCCACCTTGCCCGGATCCTGCCGGACCTTGAGCTTTTCCAGATCCTGTTTCAGCAAAAAGGCGCCTAGATCGGTGCACAGTTCGCTCACCTTCTGGGCCTTGGCGGCATAGACCGGATCGTCCTTCAACAGATGACCGTAATCCTGAACCATCGCCCCGCAACCGGAAGCCGTCATGATGATTGCCTCAGCACCCGCCTCGATAGCGGGCCACCAGGCATCAATGTTCTGGCGCATTCTTTCCAGGCCTTTCTCGTGCTCGGAAAGGTGATAATTCACGGCACCACAGCAGCCAGCCTCCGGGGCTTCCACCATGGTAATGCCGAGCCGATCCAGAACCCGGGCGGCGGCTGCATTGGTATTCGGAGTGGCCGAAGGCTGCACGCAACCGGCCAGTGCCAGCACAATACGGCTGTGACTGGCTGCAGGCCAGGGGCTGGCCTGCTTTCTGGGCGGCACTTTGGTGCGCAGTTTTTCCGGCAATACCGGGCGGAAAACCTGCCCCAGGCGAAGCAGAACACCGAACAACTGGCGGTTGGGAATCACCCGCGCCAGGGCCCAGCGCAGCCACTTGTCTTTCGGCTCCCTGGGCATCTCCTTTTCCATCAGGCCGCGGCTGATGTCCACCAAGCGGCCATACTGGACACCGGACGGACAGGTGGTCTCACAGCTGCGGCAAGTCAGGCAGCGGTCCAGGTGCTCGCGGGTTTTCTCGGTAACTTCCGCCCCTTCCAGGAACATCTTCATCAGGTAGATCCGGCCACGAGGACCATCACGCTCGTCGTTCAGCTCCTGATAGGTCGGGCAGGTCGCGGTGCAAAAGCCACAATGCACACAGGCCCGCAGGATCGACTCGGCTTCCTGGCCTTCCTTGGTGTTAGCAAATTGTTGAACCAGATTCGTCTGCATAATTACAACCAGCTGTATAAACGTCCGGGATTGAAGATATTGTCCGGATCAAAGGCATTCTTGATGCGGCGCTGAATGCCCTTCAGGGCCTCCGGCTGGTGATGCATCACCTCACCGGTGCGATCGCCACCACGGAACAGGCTGACCTGGCCACCGGCAGCACGGGCCGCAGGCTCTAGATCTTTCAGCTCACCGGCGCCACGGAACCAGCGCTGGGAACCCGCCCAGTCGATAAACCAGTTACCTTCCAGTTTCGGTGTGGCAGCTGTCGAACCAACGGAGAAGCGCCACAAAGGCACGTCGTTACCGGCAAAAAATTCGTGGTGCATATCCTGCACCTGTCGCCAGAAGTGGTCGCCCTCTTCCATCACTTCGCCGGACCACTTTTCAGCGGTGGCTTCCACACCGGATTTCGCACCGGCCAGACGCAGGTAAACCTTGCCGTCAACCCAGCAGGCGGCAGTGATGGGCTTGGGCTCGGCTGCCCGGCTATTCATATAGTGAACCACCTCGTCCATGCCCATCTCCTGAACCAGCGTCAGGGAAGCGGCCGGTTTCGGCATCACTTTCATGCTGATTTCAGTGATTACGCCCAGGGTTCCCAGGGCACCGGCCTGAAGACGTGATACGTCATAGCCGGCCACGTTTTTCATTACCTGACCACCAAAGCGAAGATGTTCGCCCTTGCCATTGAGCAGCCGGATACCCAGCACCTGATCACGCACCGAGCCGGCCCAGGGGCGTCCCGGACCGGAAAGGTTACAGGCCAGGGTGCCGCCGATGGTGGAGGCGGCACCAAAATGGGGTGGCTCAAAATGCAGGCACTGACCTTCTTCAGCCAGAGTCGCCTCGATTTCGCTCAGCGGCGTGCCGGCACGGACGGTCAAAACCAGCTCCACCGGGTGATAGTCAACGATACCGGTATGCTCGCCCACGTTGAGGGTTCCGGCATCGGTGTCGGCTTCCCGGCCCATGAAGGCCTTGGTGCCACCGCCGACAATATTGAGTTTGTGCCCGCTGTCCCGGGCCTGGAGCACTTGCTCCTTCAACTGTTGGGAAATATCAGCCATGGGCGGCTTCCGTATGTTCGTGCGTGTGTTGTTTGTGCTCAAGGGAGCGGTATTCCTGACAGAACCGGAGGGCCGGTACGCCCTTGCCCGGGTTCAGGATACCGGCGGGATCAAACGCGGCCTTTACGTCGTGGAACTGCTGGAGCTCCTCATCGTTGAACTGCACCGCCATCTGGCGAATCTTTTCAACGCCAACGCCGTGCTCACCGGTAATGCAGCCACCTACCTCCACACACATTTCCAGGATGCGTGAACCGAAGGCCTCCGTGCGCTCGAATTCGCCGGGCACATTCGCATCAAACAGGATCAGCGGGTGCAGGTTGCCATCGCCGGCATGGAACACGTTGGCGACGCGAAGACCAAACTCCTCGGACATCTTCTCCATTTCCGTCAGAACATAAGCGATCTCGCGACGGGGAATGGTACCGTCCATGCAATAGTAGTCCGGTGAAATCCGGCCCACCGCCGGGAACGCAGACTTACGGCCTTTCCACAGCAGGGCTCGCTCTTCCTCGCTCTGAGAGGTCCGAACCGAAGTGGCACCCAGCTTGCGGAAGACTTCTTCGGCCTGGGCAATGTGTTCGTGAACTTCCTCCTCGGTGCCGTCCACTTCACACAACAACAACGCCTTGGCATCCCGCGGGTAACCGGCCTGGGCGAAGTCATCCGCTGCGATGATGGCGTGGCCATCCATCATTTCAAGGCCACCAGGGATAATGCCGTGGGAGATAATCCCGCCCACTGCATCACCGCCTTTCTGAACGTCATCAAACCCGGCCATGACAACCTGGGCTACTTCGGGTTTCGGCAACAGCTTCACTTTGACTTCCGTCACCACACCCAGCAGCCCCTCAGAGCCGGTCATCAGCGCAAGCAGGTCCATCCCACAGCCGTCCAGACCATCACTGCCCACGGTCACGACATCACCCTCGGCGGTGACCATTTCCACGCTCAGGATGTTGTGAACGGTCAGACCGTACTTGAGGCAATGCACGCCGCCCGAGTTCTCGGCCACGTTACCGCCAATGGTGCAGGCGATCTGCGAGGAAGGATCTGGCCCGTAATACAAACCATACTGGGCCGCTTCTTCGCTGATGGCGAGGTTACGCACCCCAGGCTGCAGTCTTGCCGTTCGGGCCAGCGGATCAATCTCCACGATGCGATTGAACTTGGCCAGCGACAGCACCACGCCCTCCTTGTTGGGCATGGCACCGGCACTGAGTCCCGTTCCGGCTCCACGGGCCACCACAGGTACCGCGTTCTCGTTACAGATGCGCATCACCCGCTGCACCTGTTCAACGGTTTCCGGCAGCACCACCAGCAACGGCATTTCGCAATACATCGACATGCCGTCGCATTCGTAGGGCTTCATGGTTTCGTCATCGGTGATGACGTAGTCCGGGTCGATAAACGCCCGGAACTGCTCCGCCAGCTCGGCTTTGCTGACTTTCGGCTTGGTAGTCATAGCACTCTCTGGGTTCGAATTACGTCAGTGTGACAGTCATCAACCGCGTTTTGTTTCAAAGTGGTCAAGACCGGCCTGGGCACAGTCCATATCCTGCTGGGGGGTACCGGAACTGATTCCGATACCACCCACCACTTCGCCGTCGACGATCACTGGCAGACCACCGCCAACAGAGCTGATGCGCCCGCCAACTTCGGTGTGGATACCGAAAGCGAGACTGCCGGGCACGTTCACCTTGTTGTAGTCATGGGTGGCTTTCTTGGCCGCAGCCGCCGTGAAGGCCTTGTCCTGGGCAATGGTCACGCTGGTGATCTTGCCGCCATCCATGCGCTCGAAGGCCACCAGATTGCCGGACTCGTCCACCACAGCGATGCACATAGGCACACCGATTTCACGGGCCTTTTCAGCCGCGCCCTCAATGAGGATGCGCGCCTCGGCAAGGTCCAGTCGTTTGATCGTCAACATAAAGCTTTACTCCTTGATTTGATTAACCGTAAACCAGCCCTGGCAGCCAGGTTACGATGCCGGGGATCAGGACACACATGAACAGTCCGAACGCCTGAATCGCCAGGAACACCAGGGAAGACTTGAAGATGGTACCCATGGAGATTTCCGGAGGACAAACGCCGCGGATGTAAAACAGTGCGTAACCAAACGGCGGACTCAGGAAAGACATCTGCATGTTCACCAGGTACAACACACCGAACCAGAGCACCACGTCGTCACCGGCAACCGGCGGGAAGCCGAACAAGCCAGGGAATTCCAGCGCCTTCACAATCGGAATGAAGATGGGCACTGCCAGCAGCAGGATACCAACCCAGTCAAGGAACATACCCAGAACCACCAGCAAGACCATCAGCAGGAACAGGATGCCGTACGCCGACATGCCGGTTCCAAGTATGGCGTCGGTGACAAACTGCTGACCACCCTGGAGGATGTAGAAACCGACGAATACCGATGCACCGAACATGATCCACAGAACCATGGCAGACGCCTTGGCCGTGGTCACGGAGGCTTCGCGAAGGCCGGCAATCGAGAACTTCTTGTGCATCATTGCAACAATAATGGCACCGAAAGAGCCGATACCAGCCGCTTCAACCGGCGTGGCAATACCACCGAAAAGCAGGCCCAGAACCAGACCAACCAGTGCAAGGGGTGCAATCAGGTTGCCCAGAAGCTTGAGCTTTTCTTTCAGACTGATCCGGTCTTCCACCGGAATGGGCGGGCCCAGCTTCGGATTCAGCCAGCTGCGCACCAGAACATAAGTCAGGTACAGACCGGAGAGCATCAGACCGGGCAACAGAGAGCCCAGATAAAGCTCGCCCACAGACTGCTGTGCAACAACGGCATACAGAATGGCCAGAATCGAGGGCGGAATGAGGATACCCAGGGTTCCACCCGCCATGATGGAGCCGATGGCAATCTTATGGTCGTAATGACGCTTCAACATGGCCGGCAGTGCGATGATGCCCATGGTTACAACGGCGGCACCGATAACACCGACCATCGCAGCCAGAATCGTAGAGGCGACAATGGTTGCAGCAGCAAGGCCGCCACTGATGCCACCCATCCACTTGTAAACCACGCTGAACATTTCTTCGATCAGGCCCGCGCGTTCAAGCATCGACGCCATGAAGATGAACAGAGGGATCGCAGCAATGTCCGGGTTTGCCATCAGCGGGAAGATCCGGCCGGGGACAATGTTCAACATCATGGCGTCACCCACCAGGTAGATGAACATGACACCAAGACCACCGGTCACGAAAGCAAGCGGCAGCCCCATCATCAGGGCCACAGCCAGAGATCCGAACATCAGGTAGGTCAGCGGCCCGATTTCGACGCCGGACAAGCTACCCGAGAGCTTGAAGAGGAATTTCTCATCACTCCATGGGTCATAAAAGAGAATGTTGATCAGTTCAACACAGATGACAAACGCCAGACCCACGGTGGCGATGATCATTAACCATGTACCCAGTTTTCCGGCCATGCCGCTGCTGGGCGCTGCAGTTGTTGTACTCATGATGTGCGCTCCTGACCGAGACGGATGAACAGTACGATGTCTTTAAGCAGCTTCGAAAAGCCGGCGAGCAGCAACAGGATTGCGCCCACAAACATCACGCCTTTCACGGGGTAATACTGGATACCCCAGGTCTCGACAGTGGTCTCTTGCATCATTATGGAGTCCTGGAAGAAGGTCCAGGATGTGGTGGCCAGAACGGCTGCAAATATGAAGAAGAACATGGAGGTGAAAATATCCATGCCCACGCGCCCGCGAACCGGCAGGAAGTTGTAGACGACGTCTACCCGAACGTGCGCTCCGTGCAACAGCGCAAAGGCACCGGCAAGGATGTACTGCATACCGAAGATCAGGAAGCTGGCCTCATGCACCCAGATCGTTGGCATGTTAAAGATGTATCGCATCACCACTTCAAAGAAATAGAAAAGCACGGCGTTGATGGTCCAGAACGCAACGAAAAGACCTGACTTCTCGCACATCCAGTCAACGATTTTCGTAAACCAGTTACCCTCGTACTCAAAGTGAGCAAGAGGATCATCTTCTTCAGACTGCAGCTCGGAAACCGTTTTCTCGGGCTCGGCGTCATCTCCGCCGTGCTTACTGCTCCACTTATCCCAAGCCATCATGAGCAATGGCATTACCGCAAGCCAGCCCCAGTAGAACCAGTGCGGCAAAACAAAGCCAAAGGAACTCAGATCAGACATGTTGTTACCACCCAGATCAAAGAGCGAGGAAGGGAGGGCTAATCCTTAGTCGGCTAACCCTGCCTTCCTCGTGTGTCGTTTTTTATTTGAGCTTTGGAACTTAGAAGCCCTTGATGTCTTCTTCGGTTATGTAGCCAACCGTGTCGTTCATCATGTACTTCAGCTGGATATCCAGGATGGCGCGCGCGTCATCATTCTTGTTGGCCCAGTTGAACCAGATGGGGATCGCAGCTTTACGCCAGGTTTCCAGATCTTCCTGGCTCAGGCGGGTAACCGTGTCGCCATCCGCCTTGAACTTCTCCATCGCCTCGATGTTGCGCGCCTGGATGGCCAGGTAGTGCTTCTGGGAGTAAATCCGAACCTCATCCTCAACCAGCTGCTGAAGCTCAGGCGAGATAGAGTTCCAGGCACGCAGACTGACGGTCAGATCCATCAGGTCCACCGGCTGGTAGATAGACATGACGCCGGGAGGTCCAAAGATGATGTAGTCAGTAACCTGGGAGAAGCCCAGCTCGTAGTTGACCGCAGGACCTACAAAGTCCGCCGCGTCAATAGTGCCTTTCTCGAGAGCCGGGAAGATATCCGAGCCCGGCAGACTGACCGTGGACACGCCAAACTGCTGGAAAACCTCGGCAACCATGCCTCCGGGTACACGGATCTTCATACCTTTCAGGTCGTCAAGACTGTTTACCGGCTGCTTGGAATGGATGATGTTGGCGTCATGCTGGATCGGGCCAACGTAGAACAGGCCGAACTTCTTATAGATTTCCCGGGTCTTCTCCAACATACCCATGGAGTAGAACATGGTGTCCCACTGATGGGGCTGATCCGGACCCGCTGGGTAGGAAGACAGGAACACAGAGGCAGGGATCTTGCCCGCCCAGTACAGGGTGAACGGGTTCATGCCCTGCAGCACGCCGTTACGAACAGCGTCAAACAGCGCGTTGTTGTCAGCAGCAACCGCCTTGGCCGGGAAGCACTGGAACTTGAGCTCTCCGCCGGACTTGGCCTCAATACTCTTACACCACTCCTCGAAGAGCGTGTAGCCCACCGTACCCGCGTCCCAGGTCGACTGGATTTTCCACGTGGTAGCAGCTTGGGCCTGACCTGCGCCCATGAGCATTGCGCCTGCCAAAGTGGCGCCCATGGCGATTGTCTTGAGGAAACTTCTGCGAGGTGGGGTCTCGCCAGTGTCACAGCTATTTCGGATGTTATTCTTCGAATTCATCGAAACGTCTCCGTTGGCTTTGTTTTTATCAGCGTCTATGGCAACGCCGGCGCAGGCCGACATTAGAATGATATTCGTAGCCAATCCGGGTTTAGTCCAGTTCGGTGAGCACTGGTCTGACCAGTTTTTGAAGTATTAAAAATGGACGAAATACTCTGAATCGGCCATATTTAACGGGCTCGGACGCACATCAGCTGAGAACGGAAACACCTACAATCAGAAGCATTCACTGGTCAGACCAGAGAGCATAAACAGGCCCCCAAATGGCAATCTCCCAGGAAATCTCATATCGGCTGGAACGCCTTATTCTCGACGGCGGGCTGGCTCCGGAGCAGAAGATACCGTCCGAGCGCCAACTGGCGACCCGGCTGGGTGTTTCCCGCGCGGTGATCCGGGAAGCCCTGCATGAGCTTCAGGGCCGCGGCGTTATTGAGACCCGCCACGGCAAGGGGTCGTTTGTGGCCAGCATGGTGCCCGGCGCAAGCGAGCTGGGAGAACAGAGTCCGCTGATGCATCTTTTCGAGGGACATCCCCGCACACTTTTCGACCTTCTGGAAGTACGCGAACAACTGGAAGGCCAGGCCGCCTATCTCGCTGCCCTGCGGGCAACCCGGCTCGACCGGCATCGCATCACGAAGGCGTTCCGGGCGCTTGAGGATACCGACCCGCTTCGTAACGCCCGGCTCGACCATGGTTTCCATCTTGCGATTGTCGAGGCATCCCATAATCCGGTACTGGTGCATGTGCTCAACAGCCTGAAAAACATGATGTTGTTGACCGTTCAGGCCTCGGTTGCCAACCTGAACCCGAGAGAAGAAATGCGGAAGAAAATCGTCCGCCAGCACCGGCAGCTGTATGAGGCCGTCATCGCTGGCAAGCCGGCCAACGCCCAAAAGGTGGCGATGGCCCACGTACGGTTTGTCAGTGAGGCCATGAGAGACATGGAGAAAGACGGAGGCAAACTGATCAGGCTGCCCATTGAACAGGACAAAGCGAATGATCATTTGCGGGCAGAAGCCTAGCATGGCAAAAAGCTTGCATTGATCAATCATTCGACCACAATGTCATGCAGCGAACGGCGGTGAAATTCGGTAAAACGCTCCCTTAAAGGGATTGATTTCCGCATCCACAGTCCGTAAAACATGCGCCTTTGAATTACAGCCCCAGGAGTCACCCATGGCGGACCAATCGCCTTTGATCTGCAGGGACATTTACAAGACCTTTGACCAGCTTGAGGTGCTCAAAGGTATTTCACTGGAGACCCGCAAAGGCGACGTGGTTTCCCTCATTGGCAGCTCCGGCTCCGGCAAGAGTACTTTCCTGCGTTGCATCAACCTGCTGGAAACACCCACCTCCGGCGACATTATCGTGCACGGCGACCCAATAAGGTTCACAACCAACCGCAAGGGCGAACGTATTCCGGCCGATAACAAACAGGTTGAACTGATTCGCGCGAAACTTTCCATGGTCTTCCAGAGCTTCAATCTCTGGTCTCACATGACCGTTCTGGAAAATATCATTGAAGCCCCGGTTCACGTGCTGAAGGTACCCAAGAAGGAAGCCATCGAGCGCGCCGAAGCCTACCTGAACAAGGTGGGTATCTACGAGCGCAAGGACTACTACCCGGCCCAGATGTCCGGCGGCCAGCAGCAACGGGCGGCCATTGCGCGGGCACTGGCCATGGAACCGGAGGTCATGCTGTTTGACGAACCCACTTCGGCACTGGATCCGGAGCTGGTAGGCGAAGTGTTGAAGGTCATGCAAGGGCTGGCTGAGGAAGGCCGCACCATGATCGTGGTTACCCACGAGATGGCATTTGCAAGGGACGTGTCGAGTCAGGTCCTGTTTTTGCATCAGGGCGTGATCGAGGAACAGGGTACCCCCGAGAAAGTGTTTGATCATCCGGATTCGGAACGCATGAAGCAGTTCCTGACTCCCAACTTCTGACACTCGGTGCTATCTTGAACCGGTGAAGAAATAAAATGTTGGAACCAAAAACTTCCATCAAAAATAAAGCCCAAAAGGCAAACCACTGGAGAAGTGACACATGAAAAAAATGATTTTTGCAGCAAGCTGCGCACTCGCCCTGATTGCTGGTGGCGCACAGGCCCAGGAGCGGGATCTCCGCATCGCGTTCGACGTGCCTTACGAGCCGTTTGAGTACAAGGACGAGAATGGTGAACTGACCGGTTTCGAAGTGGAACTGGCCGAAGCCATGTGTGAAGAAATGAACGCCAACTGCGAATTCGTGATCCAGGCGTGGGACGGAATGATTCCGGGCCTGCTGGCGCGTAAATTCGATCTGATCATGTCTTCCATGTCCATTACGCCGGAGCGCGCAGAGCGGGTTCTGTTCTCAGAGCCGTACTACAACACCCCGGGTGGCTGGTTCGGCCCTGAGAGCTTCAACACCGACGTCACTGACATGAGTGCGATGGAAGGCAAGACCGTTGGCGTTCAGCGCGGCACCACCATGGACACCTACGTGACTGAAAACATGGGTGGCATTGTCACCATCAAACGCTACACCACTGCAGATGACATGGTTCTGGACCTTGAAGGCCAGCGCCTCGATGTCGTGTTCGTAGACTATCCGGTGGGCGAGCAGACTGTTCTCACCAAGGAAGGCTTCAAGGAAGTTGGTGAAGCGGTCAAGCTTGGCGAGGGCGTAGGTGTTGCCATGCGTCAGCGCGACACCGACCTTGCAGAAGAAGTGAATGCGGCCCTTCGCACCCTGAAGGAAGATGGTACCTACGACACCATCATGCAGAAGTACTTCGCTTACGACATCAAGATGTAAATCTGCCGAGGGGTGGCCCGTCAGGGCCGCCCCTGCTTACCGGACATTCCCATGCTTGATCTGAAAGGCTATGGCCCGGCCCTGATGGATGGGGCAATAGTCACCATTGAACTGGCCTTCCTGTCTCTTGCCCTCTCGGTTGCCCTGGGACTGATTGGCGCGTCTGCCAAACTGTCGCAAAGCCGGGTTGCCAAAGGTATCGCGACCACCTACACCACGCTGATTCGTGGCGTGCCAGACCTGGTCATGATGCTGCTGTTCTACTATGGCGGCCAGGTGGCAGTGAACATGCTTTCGGATTACATCTGGGAAGCTTACGAAATCGACTTTTTCTTTCAGTTCGACCCGTTCATCTCCGGCGTTGTAACGATCGGGCTGATTTTCGGCGCCTATATGACCGAAACTTTCCGCGGCGCTTTCCTGGCGGTTGAAACCGGTCAGATCGAGGCTGCCCGAGCCTATGGCTTTACCCGTTTTCATACCTTCCGCAGAATCATGCTGCCACAAATGATGCGCCATGCCCTGCCCGGTCTGGGCAACAACTGGCAGGTTCTGCTAAAGACCACCGCCCTGGTTTCCATTATCGGCCTGACCGACATGGTTCGTGTGGCGGAGGAAGCTGCCAAAGCGGAGCGCATGCCCTTCCACTTTTTCATTCCGGTGGCGTTTGTTTACCTGGCCCTCACGGCAGGGTCTGAATTGTTTATCAAGTGGCTCGATAAACGGGCCAATGTCGGCGTGGTTCAGGGGAGTTAACGTATGCCTGATTTCATTGCCGAGTGGCTGAACCAGAACGAAATCTTTACCGCCATGACCATCATGGAATACTGGGATGGCATGGTGACCACCGTGCATCTGGTGTTTCTGTCCCTGGTTATCGGTTTGCTGGTGGCGGTTCCGCTGGCCATCCTCCGGACGGTTCGCAACCCCTTCGTCTCCGGCCCGGTGTGGCTTTACACCTATCTGTTCCGCGGCACACCATTGCTGATCCAGCTTTACATCATTTATTACGGGCTGGCCCAGATTGAGGGCATCCAGGAGACCTTCTGGTGGGAGATTTTCCGGGAGCCTTTCTACCCGGCCCTGCTGGCTTTCACACTGAACACAGCGGCCTATACCACGGAGATTATCCGCGGTGCGATCATATCTACGCCCAACGGTGAAATTGAAGCAGCCAAAGCCTATGGCATGAACTGGTTTATGCGGATGCGGCGGATTGTGCTGCCAAGTGCAGCGCGGCGGGCGGTGCAGGCCTACTCCAACGAGGTGATCTTCATGCTGCACGCCAGTGCGATTGCGAGCGTAGTCACCATCGTGGATCTGACGGGGGCGGCCCGTAATATTTACTCCCGGTTTTATGCGCCGTTTGATGCGTTTATCTTTGTGGCACTTTGCTATATGGCGCTCACGTTTATACTGGTTTTTGCCTTCCGCAAACTCGAAACTCATCTTCTGAAGCACCAGCGGCCGGTGAACGGCTAAGCCCCCAGGCTTCCAGTTTGGTGCCGGGCCGGTTGGCGGGTGTCTTCCCGGGAGACGCTACGAGCACATCCATGTGCGCTTGACTGAGGCCATCCATGGCCTCAGACACTCCCGGGAAGACACCCGCCAACCGCCCTCTGACTTTTCCGTGGAGTCCCCATGACCGTTAGTTCGGATCTATTTGGCAGTTCCCATGATTGGCTCTCACACACCCTCGACAACGCGGATGCATCACTCCCAGAAACCAAAGCCTTCCTCCCTGACGGCACGCGTATCAGCCGCAAAGCCGTAGGCGTTCTGGACATTGTCCCCCCGGCGGCACGCAGCAATCCGAATGCCGAAGCCATCATCGTTTCTGCAGGTGTTCACGGGAACGAAACAGCGCCCATTGAGGTTCTTAACAGACTGGTTTCCGAACTGATTGAGGGCGAATGGGAGCTGGCTTGCCCGGTCTTGCTCATTATGGGTAACCCGCCCGCGATGGTCGCTGGGAAGCGCTTTCTGGAAGTGAACCTCAATCGGCTGTTCGATGGCGCGCATAGTCGGAACGAGTATGAGGGGCTGGCCGAGGCTGCGCGGGCGCAGGAACTTGAGGAGGCTTGCCGGCAGTTTGCCATGGCCAATCCCCAGGCGCTTTATCACTACGACCTGCACACCGCCATTCGGCCGTCGCACCGGGAGCGGTTTGCGCTGTATCCGTTTGTTGAGGGCCGGACGGTTCCGGTCGACCAGTGTGATTTTTTGCTGGAGGCAGAGGTGGAGACGCTTCTGCTGCAGCACAAGGCGGGCACCACGTTTTCGTCGTTTTCCTCGTCGCTGCTGAAAGCCGAGAGTTTTACCGTGGAGCTGGGTAAGGTGCGGCCGTTCGGGCAGAATGATCTGGGGCGTTTCTCGGGTATACGGGATGCATTGCGGCGGCGATTCAAGGGGCAACCCTCGCCTGCCCCGCAGCCGCCGTTTGATCACCTGACGGTGTTTGAGGTGGTGCATGAGATTCTGAACACCGGGAAGAACTTCCGGTTCCATATTCCGGACGATGTCGCCAATTTCACCGAGTATCAGCCCGGCACAGTCATCTGGGAGGACGACGAGACCAGTTATCGGGTGGGGCATTCACCAGAGGCGATTGTGTTCCCCAATCCGGAGGTTCCGGTGGGCCATCGAGTCGGGCTGATGATCCGGCCAGAAACGGGGTCAGATGAAAGTTTCATCTGACCCTCGTTCCGGCTGATCAGGCCGGGGCGTTTTCGGGTTCCGGCACGCTGACTTTGATCAACTGGGTGCAGACAGCCGGGATGACCAGCAGCGTCAGCACCGTTGAGGCCAGCAGGCCGGAGATGATGGCCCAGGCCATGGGTGGCCAGAGCGTGGAGCTTGAGAACGCCAATGGCAGCAGGCCGGCCACGGTGGTTGCTGTGGTCAGCAGGATCGGGCGGGTGCGCTGCTCTACCGCGTTGCGCATGGCGTCGCGGATGTCTCTTCCTTTCTCCAGTTCCCGATCCATCACGTCCAGCAGAACGATGGCGTTGTTCACCACGATTCCCACCAGGGCGATCACGCCGAGCAAAGACTGGAAACCGAAGGGTGAGCCAGAAAGCACCAATCCGGGGAAAATACCGACGGTAGCCAGCGGCACCGTCAGGAGGATAATGCCGACCCGGCGGAAGGAGTTGAACTGCAGCAGCAGGAAGAACAGCAGCAACAGCATCCCGATGGGGGCTGCGGTGAGCAATGCGGTGTTGGCTTCACCGGAACCCTCGGCATCACCGCCCATGGCCATGCGGGTACCCGGTGGTAACGGGTTTTTCTCAAGCCCTGCGTAAAGGCCGTCCAGAGCCTGGCTGAAGCTGTAACCGGTTTCGAGGTTAGCCGTGACAGTATTCATTCTTACGCCATCACGCAGGTATCGAGCCGCCGGTTCCCAGGTGGTATCCACTGTTGCCACTGCTGAGAGCGGTACGGCGTCGCCCCGATCGTTGTAGATGTTCACTGATAGCAACCGTGACAGCGACAGGGCCGTGCCCTCGCGGGAACGCAGCACCAGGGGGATGGGATCCTCTTCCTGGCGATAGCGCTCAGCCACCACACCAAAGCTCTGGCCATAGAGGCTTTGGGCCACATCGGCCCGGGTCAGGCCGTAGCGGGCCGCCGTGGCATCGTCGACGTTGATGGCAATACTGGGAACGCCAATATCCAGGTCATGGCGAACATCAACCGTGCCCTCAACGCCTCTCAGAATGCTGAAGATCCGCTCCACCGCTTCGATCCGGGCACCATCATTGACATGGTAGACACGGATTTCCACCGGTGCAGCCCTGGGCGGTCCCTGCCCGAGAATACCCACGGTCACATCCAGTTCCGGCATCTGCTCTTTCACGTGCGCGCGAATCCAGCGGATCATGCCGGTAGTGTCTTCCAGTGTGGGTGTGGTAACCACCAGCCGTGCCCGGTTCGGTGCCTGGGGGGCGCGCTGCAGGTTGTAATAAAATGAAGGTCCGGTGAAGCCTACGAACCGGTGGACCTTCAGGGCATCCGGCTGCGAACGGATAATTCGTTCCAGACTTTCCGTGGCCTCTGCCGTGCGGGCCTGGTCGGTGCCCTCGGGCATGTAGACTTCGACAATCACCCTCGGGCGATCGGCATTCGGAAAGAACTGCTGGGCCATAAAGGGGGTCATCGCAAGACTGATGCCCACAAGTATGGCGCCGGCGGTAATCAGCCGTCCGGGGTAACGGGATACCAGGCCACCCAGAAAACGGGCTACTCCGATCAATCGGTCCTGGCCCGCCTTGCGGCGGGGCTTCAGGAATCTGGCCGCCAGCAAGGGAACGGCGGAGATAGCCAACAGATAGCTGACGGACAGTGTCAGCATGATCATAACCGGCACGCCACGGGTGAAATCCGCAGCACCGCCCTTGGCCAGAAGCAGGGGTGCGAAGGCCGCCAGTGTCGTTCCCGTTGAGGCACCCAGCGGGCCGGCCAGCTCGCTGACGGCCTGGCGCAGGGCATCCAGCCGCCGCATGCCCTCATCCAGGTGCCCCTGGATGTTTTCGACGATCACGATGGCGTTGTCGATCAGGATGCCCAATGAGATCACCATGCCAATGACGGCGATCTGATGCAGCACGCCCCCACCGAGGTCATAGAGCCCGACACTGATCAGGGCAACCATGGGCAGAATGGACGCGACCAGCAGCCCCATACGAATGCCCATGCCGGTAAAGACCACCGCCACGATGATCAGCACTGAAAGCACCAGGCTCCAGGCCAGGTTATCGAGCCGTTCCTGCACCTTGTCCGGCTGGAAGAACATCTCCCGGATCTCGTAGGGTTCAAAGTCTCCGCGAATCTGCTCCATGCGTTCGCGCACCCGCTGACCAAAGCGGATCGCATCGGTGGTGCCCTCTTCCATAATGATGGAGACCAGCACCACCCGTTCGCCGTCGTACCAGGTTTCCGGCTGTCTGGGTTCTACTGGTCCACGCCAGACATCCGCTGCCGCGGCCAGGGGCACCTGTGAGCCATCCGGAAGTTCAATGGGCGTGGCGCGGATGGCGTCAATATCGGCAAACTCGCTGTTGGGAAGGACCGACAGGCGGCGGCCATTGACCACCACGAAGCCGCCGGGAATGGTCTGGTTTCGCCGCGCCAGCGTGTCCAGCACCCGCGCCGGTGAGATACCAAGCCGGAAGAGCGCGGCATCGTCCAGTGCCAGGGTAATCTGCTCGTCTGCATCACCTTCCAGCTCAATCCGGGAAACCCCCGGCAAATCCGAGAGGTTCTGCTTCAACCGTTCAGCAACGTCGGATAGTTCCGTTACCGAGGGCGAGCCACCTACGGCCATGACGATGGCAGGAATATCGATTAGACGGTCATCAAGTACCATCCGGCCCACATCGTCCGGGAAGTCCTGCTTCGCGCGCTCCATGGCCTGGCGCACTCGGTCCCAGGCGGGGTCGGTGTCGTAGATGTCGTCATTCAGGCGCAGGCGCACGATGGCAACGCCGGTACGGGCGGTGGACTGGGTATAATCCACCCCCTCCACCTGCCGAAGTTCATCCACCAGGGGCCTGAGTACGAGCCGTTCAACGGCCTCGGCGCTGGCACCCGGATAGTTGATGCTGATCAGGCCGGCCCGGTAGGGAAACGACGGGTCTTCCTGGCGTGGCATGGTGCTGTAAGCCGCGATACCCAACAGGCAGAGCATGGTCACCACCATGCCCAGCAGGCGCTGGCAGTTCAGAAGCCGGCGGGTCATCAGCGCACCTCCACGGCATCACCGTCCGCCAGACGCGTCATGCCGGCATAAACCACCAGGTCACCCGGGGACAGATCGCCGGAGGTAACCACCACCCGCTCGCCCACGACCCGGTCGACTTCCACCGCAACACGGGAGGCCACATTATCCCGGACCCGGAACACACTGACGCCCTCGGCATTGCGGATCACCGACAGCAGGGGCACTGTGATGGCAGATTCCCGAACAGGCGTGATGCCCACTTCTACCGGCTGGCCGGGCTCCAGGGTGTTTACCGGCAGGCTCACCAGAACCGGATGCAGCTCGCCGCGAATGGCGCTGGCCTGGGCAATCTCGACCACCGAACCGGACTGTGGCGGGCGGCTGCGGTCCTGGACGGACCAGACAGGCAAGGTTTGCTCCAGCTCAACATGATCCAGCAGATACGCCGGTACCCGCACCTCTACCTCACGGCCCTCGGGCGAGGAAAGCCGCATCACCGGCTGTCCGGCCGCCACGAATTCGTCCCGCTCCACCAGCAGGGCTTCAACCCGTCCGGAAAAGGGCGCCCGAAGTGTACTCTCCTCGAGCAGCTGGGTTGCCTCCGCCAGGGAGGCCCGCGCCGTTGCGACGCTCGCCTCCAGGGAGTCCCGCCGAGCTGCGAGCTGCTCCAGCGTCTGTTCGGATACCACACCGCGCTCGTGCAATCGGCTGGAGCGCTCCCACTCCCGCTGAGCCTGCTGATACTGGGTTCTCAACTCTTCCAGGCGGGCCCTGGCAGAATCCCGGGCCGGCTCCAGGCCAGGATTGTAGACACGGGCAAGCAGATCACCGGCCTGCACCTTCTGCCCGAGCTCCACCGCCTGCTCCTTGAGGGTGCCACTGACCTGGAAGGTCAGTGTCGCTCGCTGGGTAGCACGAACAATTCCGGAAAACCGCAGCGGCATATCCTGGCTCTCGCCGCCGGAAACTTCAGACACACGCACTGAAACCTTCTGCTGCCCGGGCTCCGGGGCTACGTCACTGGCTTTACAGCCCGACAGAAACAGTGAAAAAACCGCAAGAGAAACGATGGCAACGGGGATTCGAAGTGGTGTCATGACTCTTCCTTTCATCCTTGCTTGTGTAGTTGGCGGGGTCCTGTCCCTGGAGAAACCCGATGATTGATTTAGACATCATGTCATTCTTTGACATTTTGTCAATAATCGGGTTTGATTCGATTTCAGGTATCCTATGCGTGCTTTTGCCAACTAACCGGATGATTGAATGAGCGAACCGCTGAAAACCCGTCGCGAGCGTGAGAAACAGGCCCGTTACGACACCATCCTGGACGCCGCCGAACTGGTGTTCTCGGAAAAGGGCTACGAACGCACGTCCATGGACGACATCGCCCGTACCGCCAGCCTCAGCCGGGCCTTGCTGTACGTGTACTTCAAGGACAAGGCTGCGATACAGAGGGGCATTATGCTCAGGGCGGGCCATAGCCTGTTCCGTCGATTTGAAGAGGCAAGACAGACCGCGGATAACGGGCTGGGCCAGATCCGGGCGATGGGAGAATCCTATTATCGCTTTTATCTGGAGGAACCGGATTACTTCTCGGCTTTGACCAAGGCGTCCACGGCCATGGCGGAGGCAGACGAAAGCCAGGCAGAGGAAATGTTGTGCTCCAAATCAGACCTGATGGAGCTGATGGTGGGGGCCATCGAACTGGGGCTACGAGACGGCACCATGAACCGCGACCGGATCAACGACCCCGTACAGACTGCACTGTACCTGCGCGGGGCCCTGCACGGGGTGATCTTGCTATGCCAGTCGGAAATGGGCGAGGGTAACCCGGCGTTTCCGGCCGAGCAGCTGATCCGGCACACCATGGATATGCTGACGTCGTCGATTTCTGCCTGACAACTCGCAGCCCGGCAGGCTGCTAGAGCTGGAAATCGTAGATGGAGCCTAAGCCCATGATCCCGGTGAGTTCGTCCAGGGCTTTGCGAACCTCTTCGAGCAACATCGGATCGCCAAGCTCGTTCTGGCTGAGTTCATCCCGGTAATGGGCTTCCACCCAGGTGGTCAGGCGCTCATAGAGTTCATCGGTGAGCAACACACCCCGGTTGATGGCTTTCAGCTCATCGTCGTTGAGCACCACCCTCAACCGCAGACAGGCCGGGCCACCGCCATTGCGCATGGACTGCTTGACGTCGAACACTTCCACCGCGGTGATCGGCCCGCCAGACTTCACCAGGCCATCCAGATAACGGCTGACCGAAGCCACTTCACGGCACTCGCCGGGCACCGCCAGCAGCATGCCGTCGGGTGTGTTCAGCAACTGACTGTTGAACAGGTAGGAGGCCACCGCATCTTCCAGTGGCACATCGGCACTGCTGACCCGAACCGCTTCCAGCTCGGCACCGGTGAGCCGCTCCCTGATGTCCGCCAGCACCTGCGCTTCGTTGAGAAACGCCATTTCATGGTAGAAAAGCGTATTACCGTTGCCCACCGCTATCACGTCGTTGTGGAAAACGCCGCCATCAATGGCGTCCGGATTCTGTTGGGCAAACACTGCATTCTGGTCTCTGAGACCATGCAGCCGTGCCACCGCCTGGGATGCCTCAAGCGTTTGCCGTGCCGGGTATTTCTTCGGAGCCGGAGCCTGCTCATTGAACGCCATCTGGCCATACACAAACAGTTCCACGCCGGGCTCACCATAACCGGCACACAACCGGGTGTGGTTGGCCGCGCCCTCATCGCCAAAGTGGCTCACTGATGGCAGCGCCGGATGGTGCGCAAAGTAGCTCTCGTCGGCAAAAATGGATTTCAGTGCCCGTCCGGTCACCGCATGCTCGATGGAACGGTGGAACTTGGCGCTCAGGTTGGCCGGGGTGAAGTGCACGCGATGGTCAGAGGTATCGGCACTTGGCGATACCGTGGCCGCATTTGCCGTCCACATCGGCGACGCAGAAGAGACTGCCGCCAGGATCGACGGACTGGATTTGGCCGCCTGCTCAAGAACGCGAGCATCCGGGCCTTCGAACCCCAGGGCCCGAAGTGTCGGAATATGCGGCCGCTCATGAGGAGGCAGAACGCCCTGCACATAGCCCCGGTCCGCAAGGCGCTTCATCTTCGCCAGGCCCTGCAGTGCCGCCTCTTTCGGATTCGAGACGGAACTGACATTGGATTTGGAGGCTACATTACCCCAGGACAGTCCCGCGTAGTTGTGGGTGGGACCGACCAGACCATCGAAGTTTGCTTCAACCGCGTGTTTCACCATGGCACTGGGTTCCGTTAATCGAAATTGAGGCCGGGTGCCAGAGACTCTGGCATCTCACTCTTGCCGGCCTCCAGAGAAGCCATGGGCCAGGCACAGTAGTCGGCAGCGTAGTAGGCGCTCGGGCGATGATTGCCACTGGCGCCAACACCACCAAAGGGCGCCGCGCTGCTGGCGCCGGTCAGCGGCCGGTTCCAGTTCACGATACCGGCGCGCACTTCTTCCACCAGCCGTTCATAGAGTTTCCGGTCGTCCGTCAGGATGCCCGCTGACAGCCCGTAGTGAGTATCGTTCGCCAGTGCCAGTGCATCATCAAAGCTCTTGTAGCGATACACCTTCAGCAAGGGGCCAAAGAACTCTTCATCGGTCACATCCAGACCTGTGGCATCCACGATACCCGGCGACAGCAGTCCGGTTCCGGACTTCAGGGACTTCATCTCCAGCAGGGACTTGCCGCCCTTCTCCAGCAGGCTGGCCTGTGCCGCCAGGAGTTTTTCGGCGGCCTCCGAGGAAATCACGGAGCCCATAAACGGCTGCGGATCGGCATCGAACTCGCCGACCTTGATGCGGGCGGAGACTTCCACCAGCCGGTCGATGAACGCGTCACCTTTCTTGCCCTTGGGTACCAGCAGGCGGCGTGCACAGGTGCAGCGCTGACCGGCCGACAGGAACGCCGACTGCAGGGCATGGTGCACTGCACCATCCACATCAGCCACATCCTGAACGATCAGCGGGTTGTTGCCGCCCATCTCCAGGGCCACGATTTTCTCAGGCTGGCCTCCGAACTGTTTGTGCAACAGATGACCCACGGTAGAACTGCCGGTAAAGAACAGGCCGTCAATCAACGGGTGGCCGGCCAGGGATTTGCCCGTGGCCGAGGCGCCCTGAACGAGGTTGATCACTCCATCAGGAATGCCGGCCTTCCCCCAGAGTTTTACCGTCAGCTCGGCGACCCCCGGGGTCAGCTCACTCGGCTTGAACACCACCGTGTTACCGGCGAGCAAAGCCGGCACTATGTGGCCATTCGGCAAATGCCCCGGAAAGTTGTAGGGGCCGAACACCGCAACGACCCCGTGGGGCCGGTGCCTGAGCACGGCATGACCACCGGCAACATCGGATTCAGACGTCCCGGTACGGTCGTTGTAGGCTTTCACGGAAATACCAATCTTGCCGATCATCGCCGCCACTTCCGTGCGGGATTCCCATAGCGGCTTGCCGGTCTCCAGGCCAATCTGGTGTGCCAGCTCTTCCTTGTGAGCCTCAAGCAGCTCACCAAAGGCTTCAACAACGGCCTGGCGTTCGGCGAAGCTCTTGCGCTGCCACTTCACGAAGGCATTGCGGGCCTCACGAACGGCCGCATCCACATCCTCCAGATTGGCGCTTTCGCCATCCCAGAGTGTTTCACCGGTCACCGGCTGGACAGATTCGAATACAGGCCCATGGCCCGGCAGCCAGAGCCCGTCGATAAACAGTTCACCCGTCAGCTTTGCCATTTCGATGCACCTCCCGGTACTGAGCTTCTATAACTATGTTTGGTCAGCAGCCCCGAGTCTTTCAAGGGGGCCAGGCGAACCGGATCGCCAGATTCAATCTGCAAGGCTTCGGCGACTTCAGGTGGCAGGCTGACGGTATCCGGCCCGATGCAATCTATCGGCACGGTAGTCACCCGGAAATCCCGGAATGAGCGGTTCGAAACCATGACCCGCTCCTCAGATGGCACGTCCAGGTTGACCGGTTTGCGAGTGACCATGGCGTGTCGGTTCATGCCTTCCCGAACCGTCCGGACATTGTGAACGAAGGCTTCAACCACGGGACCACCATCAAAGATGTCTACCAGTCCGTTGAAGTTGAACCCCTCGGACTGAAGCATCCGAAGTGCCGGAGCGGTGTTGTCATGGACCCGGCCGATCACGGCACGGGCGGAATCCGGCAACATGGACAGGTATATCGGATACTTGGGCATCAACTCGGCAATAAACGACTTGTTGCCCAGCCCCGAGAGCATGTCCGCCTCGCTGAACTCCATGTCGAAGAACTTGGTTCCCAGCGCGTCCCACAGAGGGCTCCGGCCGTTGGCATCCGACACACCCCGCATTTCCGCGAAGATTTTTTCCGAGAAGTGTTTGCGGAATTCATCCAGGTACATGAACCGGCAGCGGGAAAGCAGCAGGCCGCTGCCTCCGCCTTTGTACTCATCGGAGAGCAGCAGGGAGCAGATTTCGCTGGTATCGGTCATGTCGTTTGACAGATGCAGCGTTGGAGTCCGCACGTGCACACCCAGCTCTTTCGAGGCATTGACGGTGACGCTCAGGCGGTAATTGTAGAACACTTCATCCAGACCAACGCGAGCCTGGATACCGCTGATACCGACCGTTTTCTTGCGTTCGGTATCCTCCAGAGCGAAGAGATAGAGCCCTGCTTCCGGCGCAATGCGCTGGTTGAAGGTCTCCCGGGCGTGGTTGATCTTCTTCTGCAGCAGCTCGCGATCCGCCGGCAGGGTGGTCAGCCCCTTCCCGGCGCTTTGGGCCATGGCATACAGGTCGTCCAGATCGTTTTCCTGCAACGGGCGAATTACCAGCATGGTGTCGCCTCCGTGATCCCGGCGGGTTGATACTTAACTGCGTCCTCGGTTCCCGAATAGGTCATAGCGGCGCGATCCTTACCCGGTCACCCGCGGTCCGGTTCAGCGTATTCCAGGTCGAGACCGGCACCTTTAGTTTGTCGTCCAGTGATTCGGCGACCGGTGTCAGGGTGCAGCGAAACTGTTCACCCTCGCCAGCGGCAATCAGGCAGGTTTCGCCGGTGTCCTCGTTGGTCCCATGAAGTTCCTTAGGGTGACTGGTCACGAGGGTTTTCAGGCTGTCGGTACGAGCTTCAAGAACCGGACCGGCATCAAAAATGTCCAGATAGTTTCCGGGCTGGAACCCTTCCCGCTGGAGCAACTCAAAGTTGGGTACGGTAATCTGGTGCGGCTGCCCCATCGCCTTCTGAGCCGCTTCACTCAGCAGCGTCACATAAATGGGATTGGGCGGCATGAGCTCGGCAATGAAGGTTTTGCTGAGCTGCCCGGAGTACTGGTCCGCCGTTTCAAAATCCATATCAAAGAAATGCCGGCCAAGGCTGTCCCAAAAGGGCACGCTCCCGTCTTCGAGCTGAACGCCCTGAATTTCGACGGCCATACGCTGGGTAAACCATTCACGGTGATCAGCAATAAACAGAATCCGGGCCCGCGACAGCAACTCGAACGCATCCGTGCCCTGCAGCTCCGGGCGGATCGAGAAAGAGCACAGCAGCGATACATCGGTCAGCGAGTGGGAGGGGTACAACACCTCCACACGGCGGGACACTCCCAGTTCATGGGAGGCATGGATCAGGGCATCCCGCCGGTAACTGTAAAAAGGCTGGCCATTGCCGGCATGGGCATCGATACCGGCCGTGCCGGCGATGTCTCCGGTTTCAGTATCCTCAAGCACGAACAGGAACCTGGGAGGGTCATCCTCTGCGCTGATCCGGCCGGCAAACGACGCCAGGGACTGCTCGATCTTGTAGGCCAGGGCGTCGCCCTGTTTGGGCAGGGTGGAAGAAAGACGGGCACACTGGGTGCCCGCGATGGCGAGAATCTGGTCCAGATCATCCGGCTCAGCCGGACGTACCAGCCACATAAGATCTCCTTAGGCCGTCAGTTTTTTCACTGCCGCTTCGAAACGCTCGAGGGCTAATTCAATGTCCGGTTCCGGGATAATCAGGGATGGCGCCAGACGAATCACGTTTGCACCGGCCACCAGAACCATCACGCCCTCTTCCAGCCCGGCGTTCAGGAAGTCCTTGGCCTTGCCCTGCCATTTCTCGGTAAGCACGCAACCGAGCAGGAGGCCGGCACCGCGCACTTCGGTGAACACGCCGTAGCGTTCGCCAATATCCATCATGCCCTTGCGGAGCTTGTCGGAACGGGCTTTCACGCCCTTGAGAATCTCCGGCTGACTGACGGTATCCACTACCCTCTGCGCCACGGCGCAGGCCAGTGCGTTACCGCCGTAGGTACTGCCGTGAGTACCCACGCCCAGGCTGGCTGCAACCTTGGCCGTGGTCAGCATGGCTGCGACCGGAAAACCGCCGCCAAGCCCCTTGGCACTGGAGAGAATATCCGGCACCACGCCATACATCTGATAGGCGTAGAAGTGGCCGCTTCGACCAACGCCGGACTGAACCTCATCAAACACCAGCAGTGCGTCATTTTCGTCGCACAGATCTCGCAGCCCCTGGAGGAATGCCTGGTCGCCGGGCATAACACCGCCCTCGCCCTGAATGGGCTCGACCACGATGGCACAGGTTTTCTCCTTCGAGATCAGTTTCTTCACGGATTCCAGGTCGTTGAACTCGGCATGGTGAATGCCGCCGGGTGCCGGCTCGAATCCTTCCAGGTACTTGGGTTGGCCACCGACGCTCACGGTAAACAGGGTGCGCCCGTGAAAGGAATTCTTGAACGAAATGATCTCGTTCTTCTCTTTACCGTGATGCTCCCAGGCGTACCGACGGGCCAGCTTGAACGCCGCTTCGTTGGCCTCGGCTCCAGAGTTGGCGAAAAACACGCGCTCGGCAAAGGTGAGGTCACACAGGGTTTTCGCCAGACGCAGGGCTGGTTCGTTGGTCATCACGTTGGAAAGATGCCAGATTTTCTCAGCCTGATCGTGCAACGCGCCCACCAGCCCCGGATGGGAATGGCCCAGGCAGGTCACTGCGATGCCGCCCTGGAGATCAATAAACTCGCGGCCTTCCTGATCCCAGATCCGGGAGCCCTCTCCTCGCACCGGAATGATGGAACCGGGAGCGTAGTTGGGCACCATGACTTCATCGAACAGTTCGCGGCTGACGGGTTCTTTATTCATAAATCTCTCTCGGGAAAGCGGCTAAGCAATTAAAAATAGTAGAGTGGCCGCACCAAACAAGTAAGTAGGTGTGCGGACTCCTGCACCATAATACGCCACTCACGGCATAAGAACATCCGGTTCCCCGATGGCAGGCAATTCGATCACCCGCTGCTGTTCGTGCCCGCCCTTTTTTCTGTCCATGAGGGCGCCGATCAGAAGTTTGTAGGAATCCAGGTCAAAGGTGACTGCCTGGCCACTGAGTGAGAGATCCGCCAGCGCCTCCTCTTCATGCAGGGTGGCGACATGCATCCAGTTATAAACCACCAGGATGTCCGTGCGCCCGGACCGCTCATCCCGCTCAACGATCCCGACCGGCCCTTTCCAGGGCCAGGTTTTCAGTCGCAGGCCGTGGAAGGCAATCTGCACCCTGAGGTTATAGCGCTCGACATTCTCGAGTTCCTCACAGGCACCCTTGCAGCGCCCCAGCGCGCGCTGGAAACAAGGACCCTCGTGCTCGGGCTCCAGGCCGAGCAGCCGGTTGCACAGTTCATTCTTGGCCGCGATGCCGCTCAATGCCCGCTCGGCATCCCGTTTGCTGCGGAACAACCCGAAATAATCCCCCAACCGGTGGGGCTCGATTTCACGAACCAGGCGCGCCTGGAGATACCCCGCCTCGTTTCTCGACAGCTCAATGCTCACCAGATTCTTGGCCGCCCGGGAGCGACGGTTGAACAGAGGCTTCAGGGTTTTGATCTGCTTGAGCTCCAGCAAGAGCGCGCCAAGCTCGCCGGCAGTTTCCGTCCACTCAACACGGCGCAGACTCTCGGACATCCTTACACCACGGGCAGAGTTATGATCGCCGGAAAAGTGCGAGGCCACCCGCTGGGCAATATTGGTGCTCTTGCCCACATATAAAAGCACATCGTTTTCGCCGTAAAACCGATATACCCCAGGGCCCCGGGGCAGGTCCTGAAGCGTATCCGACGGAAGATGAGATGGAATACTAGGCCGTTGCAGCAGCTCTCGGAGGGCCTTATCGAACTTCCCGTCGCCTTTTTCCGAACGCGCATGCTCAAAGAACGCCAGCATGGCGGACACATCGCCCATGGCCCGGTGGCGCTGAACCCGGGCAAGGCCATGGCGGGCTATCAGCGCGTCCATGTTATGCCGCCGGAATTCCGGATACAGCCGCCGGGAAAGCTTTACCGTGCACAGCACCTTCGCTGAGAAAAGGCGCCCCAGTCTGCGGAACTCGGATTTGATAAAGCCGTAATCAAAGCGGGCGTTGTGAGCGACAAACACCTTGCCCTTGAGTTGCGCCTCCAGCTCATCCGCCACCTCTTCAAACAACGGGGCATCGGCGACCATCTCATTGGAAATGCCGGTAAAGTTCTCGATAAACGGGGATATCCGCGTTTCCGGATTCAGCAGCGTCTGCCACTCACCCACCACCTCGCCGGCCCGCCAGAACCGGATACCAATCTCGGTAATCCGGTCCCGGGCTGAATTACCGCCGGTGGTTTCAATATCAAGAAACGCGAACGTGGCTGACTCAATAACTGTACTTTCGGACGTCATGGAACAACTTTACGCCTCATTGGCAACTGCAGATGTCTGTATATGAACGAAAAGCTGTTATAGACATTCGTCTAATTTCTGCATGAATTTATTTGAATTGTCACGAATTCGTAACTACCTTGTTTTTGGGTCCAACAACAAAAATGTGTGGAGACAACAACGATGCAAAGCAACAAACTGAGATTGGCAATTCGTGCGACGGCAGCAACAGTAGTAATGGGGGTTGCCTCTCAAGCGAGCGCACTTACGCTGAACGTAGGTGACGATACCGAAGCGAGCCTGTATGGCTACGCTCGTCTGAACATGAGCTATGACCTGGACGGCAACCGCGCCGTATCCACCCGTGCAGGTTCTTTCACTCCCGCTAACGAAGACGTAACTGGCCACTTCGGCGCTGACGTACAGCAGAGCCGTCTGGGCGTTAAAGTCAAGCACGCGTCTGGCGTTGCGATCACCGTTGAAGGTGACTTCCGTGGTTCCGGCAACGGTGCAGGCAGTCTGCGTATGCGTCACGCGTACGGTGAATACAACGGTTTCATGGCCGGCCGTAACTGGTCCAACTACACCAGCTTCGTAGGTAACACTCCGACTCTGGACTTCGACAGCCTGGCAGGCACAGCTGGTAGCCAGGATCGTACCGAGCAGGTTCGTTACACCACTGGCGCTCTTTCCTTCTCCCTTGAAGATCCGAGCTCACAGGGTGTTCTGGGTGCTGGCGGCAACACTCGCACCTCTGCACCTGCCCTGACTGCCCGCATCCAAGATTCCGCTGATGCTCTGTCCTACTCAGCTGCAGCGCTGATCAGCCAGGTTACCGCTGACGACGGCACCAATGACGACAGCGCCATGGGCTACGCAGTGTTTGGTGCGGCCAAGTTTGCTCTGAGCGATATGATCTCCATTCAGGGTGCAATCAACTACACCGACGGCGCCAACGGGTATCTGTGGCGTTCAGGCAGCAACTACTTTGGCCCAAGCGCCTATGTAGATGGTAACAGCATTGAAACCATCGCAGGCTACGGCGGCTCGATTGGTACCAGTGTTGCCCTCGGCGGTGGTCGTAGCATCAACCTGGGCTACGGCACCACTACTCTGGACCTGGACGACGCGATTGCAGCTGGTGCAACTACCAATGCTGATGCTGAAACCAACCAGAATATCTTCCTGAACTACATGTGGTCACCGGTACAAAACGTCATGATGGGCGTTGAGTACGGTTACTTCGATCAGGAAACTGTGGCCGGTGACTCCACTGACGCAAACCGCATCATCTTTGCGGCGCAGTACGGCTTCTAATTCTTCCGTTAGAAGTTAGTTAACTCAGCAGAAACCCCGGCTCCGGCCGGGGTTTTTGTTTGTGCCGAATTTATAACGGACCTCTCTGAACATTGCTGGCCCAGAGTGCTAGTGAATGGCAATCATTGGAAGACCATTGTCGGCACTGAAGGAAAGAGAAGAACAGGAAGGAGCTAAAACGAGAGAGGCGGGCAATACGATTCAGGACTGTAGAGGGCCAGGGATGGCCCGAAACAAGCCCCCATGGATGGGCTCGTAGCGTGTCCTGAATCGTATTGCCCGCCTCTCGCCGCCCCCAAACCTCAAAGGCTGGGAGCGGATCTAGCAGCTATCACAGCAGAAGGGTACGAATGTCCCCAAGAAGCTGACTGAGCACCGTGGTAAACCGGGCCGCATCGGCCCCATTCACCGCCCGGTGATCGTAAGACAGCGACAACGGCAGCATCAGGCGGGGCTGGAACTCCTTACCATCCCAAACCGGCTTCATCGCCGCCTTGGACACCCCAAGAATCGCCACCTCCGGCGTATTCACAATCGGCGTAAACGCGGTGCCGCCAATACCACCCAGACTGGTGATGGTAAAACAGGCACCCTGCATCTCTGCCGGCTTCAACTGCTTGTCCCGGGCTTTCTGGGCAAGCTCGGCGCTCTCGGCAGCAAGCTCCCACAAGCCCTTCTTGTCCACATCCTTGATCACCGGCACCATCAGCCCGTTGGGCGTATCCACCGCAATCCCGATGTGAATGTACTTCTTGCGAACCACCTCCTTGCGCTCCATGTCCAGAGACACGTTGAACTGGGGCAGTTCTGCCAGCGCCGTGGCACAGGCCTTCAGCAGGAACGGAAGCGGCGTCATCTTAACGCCCTTCTTCTCGCCGGCTGCCTTCTGGGCCTTGCGGAAATCCTCCATATCGGTGATGTCCGCATCCTCGAACTGGGTGACGTGAGGCACGTTAAGCCAGCTGCGCTGCATGTTGTTGGCCGTGGCGAACATCATCCGCGACATGGCCTCACGCTTCACTTCACCAAACTGGCTGAAGTCTGGCAGCTTGACCCCGGGGATACCGGAGCCGGTGGCAACACCGCTACCCTGCTGAGCCTGCTTTAACTGGCTCTTCACATAGGCGTGGACATCGTCCTTGATAATCCGGCTCTTCGGGCCAGAGCCCTTGATGCGGGCCAGATCGGCACCCAGCTCACGGGCCAGCTTGCGAACAGCAGGGCCAGCATGGACCTTCGCGCCAGGCGTGGGCGGCTCATAGGTTGCACCCTGAGGTTCAGGGGCAGACTCTGCTTGCTGCTTTGGCTTCTCTTCGGACTTGGGCTCCGACTTCTCTTCCTTCGCCGGCTCTTCAGACGCCGGCTCGGAGTCGTCTTCCGCTTCGCCGCCCTCTTCCTGGACGGTCATCTCCAGCAGCTCATGGCCCTCGGAGAGCTTGTCACCCTCTGACACCAGGATCTTGCCCACTTTGCCCGAGTACGGCGAGGGAATCTCCATGGTGGCCTTGTCCGATTCCACGGTAACCAGCGGATCGTCAGCCTCGATGGTATCGCCTTCGGCAACATTGATTTCGATAACCGGAACATTGTCGAAGCCATCCAGCGCAGGAACCTTCACGGTCTCCTTGCGTGAGCCCCCGGAAGCCTTCTTCGGCGCCGGCTTGCTCTCTTCGGATTTCTCCTGCTTATCGGCTTCGCTCTTTTCCTCGGCTTTTCCTTCCGGCTCTTCCTCGGAATCGTCAGAGCCACCACCATCGGCGCTGGCTTCCATCATCCCCACGACGTCGCCTTCCTTGACCTTGTCGCCCACCTTAACGGTGATTTTGGTGATCTTGCCGGCACCGGGCGACGGCAGCTCCACCGAGGCTTTGTCTGACTCTACGGTCAGGATCGGATCTTCTGCTTCAACCGAATCCCCTGCACTGACGGTGATTTCGATAACCTCGACCTCATCCGCACCGCCGAGATCCGGAACCTTGATTTCCTGTTCACTCATGGCGGTCTCCTTAGCTCAGCACCGGGTTCGTTTTGTTGCGATCGATTCCGTACTTGCGCATGGCTTCGAGAACCACATCGTTCTTCACCTCACCGTCCTTGGCCAGAGCTGACAGCGCCGTGACTGTTACGTAGTAACGGTCGACTTCAAAGAAGCTGCGCAGCTTTTCCCGGGTGTCGCTGCGGCCAAAGCCGTCGGTGCCCAGGGTCAGGTAGGTTTTCGGGATGAACGCCCGGAGCTGCTCGGAGTGCAGCTTGATGTAATCGGTGGAAGAAACCACTGGCCCGGTCTGTTTCTCCAGGCACTGGGTAACATACGCCTTCTTCGGCTTGTCATCCGGGTGCAGGCGGTTCCAGCGCTCTACGTGCAGGCCTTCACGGGCGAGCTCGTTGAAGCTGGTAACACTCCACACATCGGACGCGACACCCCAGTCGTCTTTCAGCATCTGGGCGGCAGCACGCACCTCGTTGAGGATAGCGCCCGCACCAAGCAACTGAACCCGAGGCGTCTTCTTGTTGCCCTTGGTTTCGACAGACTCGAACTTGTACATGCCCTTGATAATGCCGTCTTCGCAATCCTTGGGCATTGCAGGCTGTTCGTAGTTCTCGTTTTCGATGGTCAGGTAGTAGAAGACGTTCTGGTTGTCCTCGAACATCTCCTTCATACCCTTGCGGAGCACGACCGCCATTTCATAACCGTAAGCCGGATCGTAGGCTTTACAGTTCGGAATGGTGTTAGCCAGCACGTGACTGTGGCCGTCCTGGTGCTGCAGGCCTTCGCCGTTCAGGGTGGTCCGGCCGGCGGTACCGCCGATCAGGAAACCACGGGCCTGGATGTCACCGGATGCCCACGCCAGATCGCCAACCCGCTGGAAACCGAACATGGAATAGAAGATGTAGAACGGAATCAACGGGAAGTTGTTGGTGCTGTAGGAGGTCGCGGCCGCCATCCACGCTGCCATGGAGCCGTCTTCGTTGATACCTTCCTCAAGAATCTGGCCTTTCTTGTCTTCCCGGTAGTACATGATCTGATCACGGTCTTCCGGAACGTACTTCTGGCCTTCGGCGGTGTAGATGCCGAGCTGGCGGAACATGCCTTCCATACCAAAGGTACGGGCTTCGTCGGGCACAATGGGTACCACACGCTTGCCGATGCGCTTGTCCTTGGTCAGGGCTGTCAGGATACGGACGAAGGCCATCGTGGTGGAGATCTTCCGGTCGCCGGAGCCTTCCAGTACCGCTTTGAAGATGTCCAGATCAGGAATCTGCAGCGGCTGGCAATCCTTGCGGCGCTTGGGATAGAAACCACCCAATTCCTGCCGGCGCTTCTTCATATAGACAATTTCCGGGCTATCCGGCGCTGGCCGGTAGTAGGGAACGTCCTTGAGCTCCTCATCCTTCAGCGGCACTGCAAAGCGGTCGCGGAACGATTTAAGCTGCTCGATATCAAGCTTCTTCAAAGAGTGGGCGGTATTCTGCGCCTCGCCGGCCTCACCAAAGCCATAGCCTTTGATGGTATGAGCCAGTATGACGGTCGGACGCCCACCGTTCTTGTTGATGGCATGATGGAAGGCTGCATAGATCTTGTAAGGATCATGGCCACCCCGGTTGAGCTTGTTGATCTCCTCATCCGACAGGTCCTCAACGAGCTTGGCTGTTTCGGGGTACTTGCCGAAGAAATTCTTACGGGTATAGGCCGGGCCATTACTCTTGAAGTTCTGAAGGTCGCCGTCACAGACCTCGTCCATGACGCGCTGCATCTTCCCTTCTTTGTCCCTCTCGAACAGGGGATCCCAGTGGCGACCCCAGACGACCTTCAACACGTTCCAGCCGGCACCGCGAAAGACACCCTCAAGTTCCTGGATAATCTTGCCATTACCACGGACTGGGCCGTCCAGACGCTGAAGGTTGCAGTTAACCACAAAGATCAGGTTGCTGAGGTTTTCCCGGCCGGCCATGGAGATGGACCCCAGGGTTTCCGGCTCGTCACACTCGCCGTCACCGACAAAGCACCAGACCTTGCGGTCGCCCATCTCGATGAGCTCCCGGCTGTCCAGGTACTTCATTACGTGAGCCTGATAAATGGCCTGAATCGGGCCCAGACCCATGGAAACCGTGGGGAACTGCCAGTAATCCGGCATCAACCAGGGGTGCGGGTAGGACGAAAGGCCGGTGCCATCTACCTCTTCGCGATACTTGTCGAGATCTTTTTCATCGAACCGGCCTTCAAGATAGGAGCGTGCATAGATGCCCGGAGATGAGTGCCCCTGGAAATAAACCAGATCGGATTCGCGCTTTTCGTCGCCACCGTGGAAGAAGTAGTTAAAGCCAACATCGTAGAGGGTCGCAGCCGACGAGAACGAGGAAACATGGCCGCCAAGATCTCCGGGACGCTGATTGGCGCGCATAACCATGGCCATGGCATTCCAGCGGATCAGGGAGCGAATACGGCGCTCCATGAAGAGGTCGCCGGGCATCGGCGCCTGCTGGGACACAGGAATACTGTTCCGGAATGGCGTGGTAATGGAATATGGCAGCTCGGTTCCGTCACGGCTCGCCCGTTCGGAGAGCCTCTCAAGAATGTATTTGGCCCGGTCTACGCCTTCGTTCTCGATCAGAGATTCCAGCGCGTCCAGCCATTCACTGGTTTCAATGGGATCATCGTCCTGGTACATCAAACCCTCCCCTTGGCATCAAAAAGTGCAGCGCCGCCACGATCAGCAGCCGGGCGCGTTGCGGTGTCGATAAGCTGCGATGAAATGCAGTGTTTTGTTGTGGGTATGTCAGCCTGACAGGTGTACCGGCTCCCAGTACACAGAACCTGTACAAAGCATAGAACAGCTTTCACACTTTTCCTGCCCGATCGCCCCCGATTTACGGGCTTTTGGCCCCACGAATGATCGGTATGCCGATGAAGCGCGCGGATCAGCCAACCCATTTCGTCGTCTTTTTACTACATTTTTAACGCTAAATTCAATTTACACCCTATCTAAATCCATTTCAGGGGCGCTCTTTGCGGTTAGTTACGGAAGAATGACCGTTTTTGGACCAGCAGACAACCAGACTGCGACCAATGTCGTAGCATTCTTATCAACCGGAAAATTGATTACCACGCTAAACGATATCCTCGCCGCAATTCGCTACACATTCGCCGCTGTTAGCGATTTTTGTTGAATATTCTGAGCCTTTAACTCTTCTACTCATCTAATTTACCGGAACTTTTTAATTAGACCTGAAAATAATCTCCCGTTTATGTATACTCGCCTGCCTGATTTTTAACCACCGAAAAGTGGTCGGACCACTTTTCTGTCATTGGCACCAACAGAGGGCGATCTATGAACTCCATCGTCACCTTTCCGAACCGAATTCCCACTACGGAGTTCGAGGAACGGCGTTTCAAGGTCTACACAGACCGCCAGCTCGACAAGATTGAAGTCATTCAGAATCTCCCTGAGGAGACGCTATTTGAAATGAAGGTGGTAGCCAGCGTGCTACCTTTCCGGGTCAACGAATATGTGATCAATGAACTGATCAACTGGGACAAGGTTCCCAACGACCCGATCTATCAGCTTGTCTTCCCCCAGAAAGGCATGTTGAAAGAAGAGCATTACGAGCGCATGGCAACAATGCACCGTGAAGGTGCCGACAAAAAAGAGATCCAGGCGGTTGCCAAGGAAATCCGGGATGAACTGAACCCGCACCCGGCAGGCCAGATGGAAATGAACATGCCCGAGCTGGACGGTGAGGTGCTCGACGGTGTTCAGCACAAGTACCGCGAGACAGTGCTGTTTTTCCCGGCCCAGGGTCAGACCTGCCACTCTTACTGCACCTTCTGTTTCCGCTGGGCACAGTTTGTCGGTGACAAGGACCTGAAAATGGCCAGCACCGAAGCCGAGAAGCTCCACGGCTACCTGCAGGAGCACACCGAGGTAACCGACCTGCTGGTGACCGGTGGTGATCCAATGGTCATGAAAACCAAGAACCTGGTGCAGTATCTCGAGCCATTGCTGGAGCCCGAGTTCGACCACATCCAGACCATCCGCATCGGCACCAAGGCCCTCACCTTCTGGCCCTACCGCTTTGTGACCGATAAAGATGCGGATGAGCTGATCGATCTGTTCGCCCGTCTCGTGGACGCCGGCAAGCACGTGGCCATCATGGCCCACTACAACCACTGGCAGGAAATCACCACCGAGATCGCCGAAGAGGCCATCCGACGTATCCGCGCCACCGGCGCCGAGATCCGAGCCCAGGGCCCGCTGATCAAGCACGTCAACGACGATGCCGACGCCTGGGCAAAACTGTGGAAGAAAGAAGTGCAGCTGGGCATCATCCCCTACTACATGTTTGTAGAGCGGGACACCGGTGCCAAAAACTACTTTGAAGTACCTCTCGCCGAAGCCTTCCACATCTATCGGGAAGCCATGAAAAAGGTCAGCGGCCTGGCCCGGACCGCCCGCGGCCCCTCCATGAGCGCCGGCCCCGGCAAGGTGGAGATTCAGGGTATAACTGAAATCAACGGCGAGAAGGTGTTCGTCCTGCGCTTCCTGCAGGGTCGTAATCCGGACTGGGTTCAGCGCCCGTTCTTCGCCAAGTACAGCGAGACGGCCACCTGGCTACACGAACTGGAACCAGCCTTTGGCGAAGAGAAGTTCTTCTTTGAGGATGAGTACGAAGAGATGAAGAAGGGTAACGGCTAAAGGCCGGCCCTGGCGTGATAAAAAAAGCGGCCCCAGTGACGGGGCCGCTTTGCTTTTCAGCGATTGGAACGACGCGCTTTCCAGTTGGGAATAACCCAAAAGACCAGGGCTCCGAACACAGCCCCGATAATGCCAATCAACGCTACCTGCAGACCACCATTACCCAGAACCCCGTCCTGGACGTTCTCCATCGCCAGCAAGCCGGCAATGAGGATCCATGGAGTGAGAAGAATAAGGGCGCTCAAAGCCAGGAATCGCTGAATTCGACGATCATCTTTTCGACTACGCATAACGACCTCTCCCAATAAATGAGCCTATGAATACTGCATCTATTAGTCATTGGATCAGGTTCGTTATTTTTGCCTCACAAACTTGGGCACAAACCCCTCTGGCTTGTCCCTGAGCCACTCAACAAACGTCCGCAACTCCTCCAGCTGCAGCAGCTTTTCCCGGGTGTTGAAGTACAGACCCAGTTCGTATTCCGAGCGAGCTTTATGAATGGCGTTGTGACAGGGTCTGCACACCCACAGGGTTCGGGTGATCAGATCTTCTTTGGTGAACAGTTTCTGGAAGCGCTTCTTCCGATGCAGGTGCTTGGGGATAAGGTGGTGCCGGGTGAGCCTGGCAACCGGGCGTTCGCAGAGTTCGCAATTGTCTGGCTGGGGTGGGAGCTTGAGCATTGTGTTTGCTTGAACGAGGGCCGGATGAACACATTCACCCGGCCCCGGATTCAACCTCGGGTTCTGATCTCCCCGAGCAACCTAATCAGTGCATCAGGGTATAGAGCTTTCGCCGATAGGTCCGCACATCCGGGTTATTGTTACCCAGCTTGTCGAACAGCTCGATCAGCGTTGTCTTGGCCACTTCGTCCTTGTATTTACTGTCCACCTGCATCAAACGGATCAGAAGATCCATGGCCTCGGCGTTGTTCTCCTGTAATACGTGGTGGAGCGCCAACTGATGCAGAGCGTTCGGGTCTTTGGGATCCTGCTCCAGCGCCATTTCGAGATCCTTGATCGGTGGCAGCTCGGCAGACTGCCGGAGAAACTTCAGGCGGGCCGCCAACTGCTTTGCCTGGTGCTGCATCTTCTCCTCCGGCGGAAGGCTTTCCAGTACCTGTTCAGCCGTCTCAAGATCACCCATCTCCGCTTTCAGCTGGGCAAGATCAATCAGTACCTTCAGGTTCTCGGGATCCTCCTGGTTCATCTGCGACAGGATGGCCAGCGCTCCCTCAACATCGCCCTCTTCCCAGATCCGATGGGCCTTGTCATACGGATCCTCCTTTGGCGCTTCAACATGCTTGTCCAGAACCTTGCGGATTTCGTTTTCCGGCAGCGCACCGTTAAACCCATCCACCGCCTGGCCATTCTTGACCAGAATGACCGTTGGCAGACTGCGCACACCAAGGCTGGAGGTAAGCTGCTCCTGCTCGTCGGCGTTCACCTTGGCAAGCATGAACGCGCCCTGGTAATCCTCAGCGAGTTTTTCCAGCAAGGGCATCAACTGCTTGCACGGAGCGCACCACTCAGCCCAGACATCGACCAGAACGGGTGTGCTGGCAGAGGCTTCCATCACCTTCTGCTGAAAGTTTTCCATGGTGGCGTCAAAAATATACGGAGAGTTGCTCATGCAAGGCACCTGAAAAGTCGTATGAATCATCGGAAACTGCCAGAGACATGGGGCCAACTCCCGGAAATTCAAGCGCCAACAGCGCCAACCCAACTCCTTGAAATCACCGTATCTGCCGTTACATAGCTAATAAGCAACGCCCCGGGGCAATGACGCAGCAGCCCGTCCCGGGCAGATTCACAACCTTTCCGGATGGATACTCGCGGCATGAATGATGAGACGCAAAACGATTCACTAGAGGAATTCGAAGAGGACGTGACCGAATATATCGGCAAGGACGAGCACAGCAAGAGCCTTGCCCTGCCCCAGCAGATGATGCCCCGGCGCATGTACGTGCTGCCGGTTTCGAACCGTCCGTTTTTCCCGGCCCAGGTGCAGCCTGTGGTGGTCAACCAGAATCCGTGGCAGGAAACCCTGAAGCGGGTCGGCGAAACCGACCACAAGGTCATGGGTATCTGTTTTGTGGAAGAAGAGGATGCGGAGGCAGGCGTACCTTCCAGCGAACAGCTGGAGACCGTCGGCTGCGCCGTGCGCGTACATCATGCCCAGAATGAAAGCGGCAAGGTTCAGTTCATCGCCCAGGGGCTTCAACGCTTTAGGATTGTCCAATGGTTGCGCCGCAAACCGCCGTACCTGGTTGAAGTGGAATATCCGGCAGAACCGGAAGAAGAGGCAGACGAACTCAAGGCCTACACCCTCGCCATTATCAGCGCGATCAAGGAACTGCTGCGCACCAATCCGCTGTACGGCGAGGAGGTAAAACAGTACCTGTCCCGGTTCGGACCGGATGACAGTTCTCCGCTTGCCGACTTTGGCGCCTCGATGACCAGCGCTCCGGGTAACGAATTGCAGGATGTGCTGGACACCGTTCCCCTGCTCCGCCGCATGGAAAAAGTCCTGCTCCTGATGCGCAAGGAACAGGAAGTCGCTCGGCTGCAGTCGGAAATCAGCGAAGAGGTTAACGCCAAGGTACAGAAGCACCAGCGCGAGTTCTTCCTGAAGGAACAGCTCAAGGTCATCCAGCGTGAGCTGGGCATGGCCAAGGACGACAAGACCGCAGACGTGGAGCGTTTCGAGCAGCGCATGGCAGAGCTGCAACCGCCCGAGGCTGTGCAGGAGCGTTTCCGGGATGAACTCGAAAAACTGCAGGTGCTGGAACAGGGCTCCCCGGAATATGGCGTTACCCGTAACTATCTGGACTGGCTGACCCAGGTTCCCTGGGGCATTCACTCGGAAGACCACTTCGATCTGGCCGAAGCACGGCGGATACTCGACCGCGATCACGACGGCCTCGACGATGTGAAAGACCGAATCATCGAATTTCTGGCGGAAGGAACGTTCAAGGGCGAGGTCAGCGGTTCGATCCTCTTGCTGGTAGGCCCACCTGGCGTTGGCAAAACGTCCATAGGCCATTCCGTGGCGGACGCACTGGGCCGGAAATTCTACCGCTTCAGCGTGGGCGGCATGCGTGATGAAGCCGAAATCAAGGGCCACCGTCGGACCTACATCGGCGCCATGCCGGGCAAGTTTGTTCAGGCGCTGAAGGATTCCAAGGTTGCGAACCCGGTGATCATGCTGGACGAGATCGACAAGATCGGCGCTTCCTTCCAGGGTGACCCGGCATCCGCCCTGCTGGAAACGCTGGACCCGGAACAGAACCGGGATTTTCTTGATCACTATCTCGATGTTCGTATGGACCTCTCCAAGGTTCTGTTCATCTGCACGGCCAACCAGCTGGACACGATTCCGCGGCCGTTGCTGGACCGCATGGATGTCATTCGTCTGTCCGGCTACATCGCGGAAGAAAAGCTGGCCATCGCCAAGCACTTCCTGCTTCCCAGGCTGCTGAAGCGGGCGGGGCTGCTGAAAAAGCAGCTCAACATCACGGACGCAGCGATCAAGCAGGTTATTGAGGGCTATGCGCGAGAGGCGGGCGTGCGGAGCCTGGAAAAACTCCTGCACAAGATACTCCGCAAGGGGATCGTGAAGCTGCTGGAAAATCCGGACCAGCCGGTCAAGGTGGGCGTGTCGGATCTGCAGAGTTATCTGGGGCAGCCTTCGTTCAAGAAAGAGAAATCCCTGAAAGGTACCGGCGTTGTCACTGGCCTGGCCTGGACCGCCATGGGCGGGGCCACCCTGAGCATCGAGGCCTCCAGGATTCACAGCTCGCAACGCGGCTTCAAACTGACGGGCCAGCTGGGTGATGTCATGAAGGAGTCCGCAGAAATCGCCTACAGCTATGTGTCCTCAAACCTCAAGCGCTTCAAAGGCGACCCGACTTTCTTCGACAAGTCCTTCGTGCACTTGCACGTGCCCGAAGGCGCCACGCCGAAGGATGGCCCCAGTGCCGGCGTCACCATGGCAACCGCCCTGCTGTCGATCGCACGACGGGAAGCACCGCAGCAGAACATCGCCATGACCGGGGAGCTGACCCTGACCGGACAGGTGCTGCCGGTGGGCGGTATTCGCGAGAAAGTGATTGCGGCGCGGCGACAGAAAATCAGCAATCTGATCCTGCCGGAAGCAAATCGGGGCGATTACGAGGAGCTGCCGGAGTACCTGAAGGAAGGCCTGGTGGTGAACTTTGCCAAGCATTACAGCGATGTTTTCCAGGTGTGCTTCGGCAATAAGCCGAGGAAAGGGTCTTCGGTGCACTAATAGCAGGAGAAAGCCTGGCTCATTGAGGTCAGGCTTTTTCCTTCCATCCGTCATCCTTGAGAACTGACCCAACGGTCAGCACCGGTGATGCATCAATATCATCGGCATCCATCATGTTGGCCACCCGCTGAAGCGAGGCCAGAATCATGGTTTGCTCCCATTCCGCCAGGCTCTGGAATTTCTGAATGAAATCCTCCTGCAACGGATTGGGCGCCCGGGCCAGAAGATCTGCGCCTTCCTCGGTCAGGTGCGCGTGAACCTTACGTTTGTCCTGGGTGCTGCGTACCCGATAAACCAGTTTCCGATGCTCCAGGCGATCCAGGATGGTGGTAACCGTCGCCTGGCTGAGGCTGACCTTTTCCGCAATGGTGCCGATAGTCACCTCGCCCAGATCCCGAATCGTTCTCATGATCAGCAGCTGGGGCCCCGTGAGCCCGGCATGCTTGCTGAGGCGCTTCGAATGAAGGTCCGTCGCCCGGATAACCCGCCTGAGAGCCACCAGTACATCTTCATAACTGTTCACAGCAATACTCCGATTCGGTCATGGGAATTTCTTTATACCCCTAACTATTAGAGGTCTTTGCACCCGTGATTGCAAGTCAGGGAGATTCCCGGCATTTTTTCAGCCGTCCACTATGCTAAGGTTTCCCACTTGTTCCACTTACGACAGACGGACGGAATGCGCCCGATGATCAAGTATTTCCTGCCTTTTCTTTTGATGACAACATTTACTGGCACCCTCCTCGCCCAGGAAAAACTGGGGCCAGAGAAAGAGCTCACTGCAGAGGATCTGGAAGAGAGCATCAAAACGCTGGACGAACCCATGTATACGCCCTTTGTGGAGCTGTACCTGCTGGAAGAAAGCAAAGCGTTGCGCAAGGAAATGCAGAATACCCGGGCAGAGCTGATCGAAAAGGTGGTCGACAAGGAGCTGTCGGTAGCGGATAAAACCATGTCCTATGCCACAGACACCGTCACCTATTTTTTCTACCTGATCGCTGGCGCCACCTCTATTCTCGTTGTTATCGGCTGGAACTCCATCCGGGATATGCGCAATCAGCTGACCAGCCTGGCCGAAAAACGGGTCAACGAGCTGGTGATCGAGTATGAGCAGCGGCTTGAGTTCATCGAGGACCAGCTCAAGCAGAAATCCGACATCATTCACCAGAACCAGGCCGAGATCGAGCGCACCAACGAAGTGCATTCCCTGTGGCTGAAAGCCAGCCAGGAAACCTCACAGCAGAACAAGATTTCCGCCTACGACCAGATTCTGGATCTTCGCCCGGATGATGTGGAAGCTCTGAGCTACAAGGCCGACGCTGTCCTGGAAATGCAGGAACCGTTGTGGGCAATCAGTCTCTGCCAACGCGCGCTGAAGCTTGCACCGGATAATGGCCACGCGCACTATCAGCTGGCATGCGCCTATGCGGAAATCGGCCGCTGGGAAGACGCAGTCAGTACGTTGAAGAAAGCTATTGAAATTTCCGAGGCATACCGCGACGATGCTTCCGTAGACGTGAGTTTTGACCAGCTCCGCGAACATGAGAGCTTCCGGGCGCTGGTCTCAGAGGATGAAGAAGACGGCAGGGACGCGTGACAACGTTCAGAGCGGCACGGGTTTTGCCTTTGCAGACAGGCCCGTGTTCCGGAGCAAACTCCAGAGCCATCTGCTTGACAAGCAGTGAGGTGTGGTGTTTGTTTAACTCTCTGAGAACACAAGAATAACCCTGAAATAAAACAGGACAGACTCAATGAGAACTTCAGTAAAAAAACTCGTAACCGCTGTTAGTACTTCCGTCGCCCTGATGGGTGCCGGCCACGCCGCCGCAGAAATCCAGATCGGTATCGCCGGCCCCATGACTGGCCCCGTTGCCCAGTATGGTGACATGCAATTCTCTGGCGCCCGCATGGCGATCGAGCAGATCAACGCCAATGGCGGTGTCATGGGCGAAGAGCTCGTTGCCGTTGAATACGACGACGTGTGTGACCCGAAGCAGGCCGTAACGGTTGCCAACAGCCTGGTCAACGATGGCGTTCGTTTCGTAATTGGCCACCTGTGCTCCAGCTCTACCCAGCCCGCATCTGACATCTACGAAGATGAAGGCATCCTGATGGTGACGCCGGCTTCCACCAGCCCGGAAATTACCGAGCGTGGCTATGAGCTGGTATTCCGTACCATCGGCCTGGACAGCATGCAGGGCCCGGTCGCGGCTCGTTACATTGCTTCCCAGAACCCGGAACGCGTTGCTATTGTTCACGACAAGCAGCAGTACGGTGAAGGTATTGCCACCGCTGTTCGTGACACCCTGAAGGACGCTGGCGTTGAAATCGCCATGTTTGAAGGCATCACCGCCGGTGACAAGGACTTCTCATCACTGGTCACCAAGCTCAAGCAGGCCGATGTGGATTACGTCTACTACGGCGGTTACCACCCGGAACTGGGCCTGATCCTGCGCCAGGCAAACTCTGCTGACCTGGATGCCCGTTTCATGGGCCCCGAAGGCGTGGGTAACAAGGACATCAACACCATCGCCGGCGAAGCCGCCGAAGGTCTACTGGTAACCCTGCCACCGGCGTTCGACCAGAAAGCCGAAAACCAGGCGCTGGTGAAGGCGTTCGAAGACAAGGGTGAAGATCCTTCCGGTCCGTTCGTTCTGACCTCCTACACCGCTGTCCAGTTGGTCGCCGAAGGCATTGAAGCCGCTGGCTCTACCGATCCGTTCGATGTTGCCGCTGCGCTGCGCGAAGGCACCTTCCAGACTCCGATCGGCACCGTTGAATACGACAAGGCCGGCGACATGAAGTCATTCGAGTTTGTTGTGTACGAATGGCATTCAGATGGAAGCAAAACTCCGGTAAACTAAGCCAAATCGTTAACAAACGGTAATCATGAGAACACCTTCTCACCGCGATCCGGGAGAAGGTGTTTTTCTAGGCTCCTGTTGATCCTCCCCCACTTCCTGCCCGGATATCCCGGACACGGGGTGTGGTAGCGGAGGGAGCAGGCTTTCGGAGTCCCATAACAATGCAAGACCTCCTTTATTTCTCACAGCAGCTCATTAACGGGCTGACGATCGGGAGCACTTACGCCCTGATCGCCATCGGCTACACGATGGTTTACGGCATCATCGGCATGATCAACTTTGCCCATGGTGAAATCTATATGATCGGTGCCTACACGGCGCTGATTGCCATTACCGGCCTCGCCGCTCTTGGCATTGCCTGGTTGCCACTGATCCTGATCGTCGCACTGCTGTGTGCCATGATCGTCTCCAGCTCCATGGGCTGGGCAGTGGAACGGGTGGCCTACCGGCCCGTGCGGGGGCGTCACCGCCTGATCCCGCTGATCTCTGCCATCGGCATGTCCATCTTCCTGCAGAACTACGTTCACCTGGCACAGGGATCCCGCAACATTGGTTTCCCGGCCCTGATCGACGGTGGTTTCAACTTCGGTTCCGGTGACGGTTTCCAGATGTCCCTGTCCTATATGCAGATCACCATCTTCATCACCACACTGATCTGTATGACAGCCCTGTCCCTGTTTATATCCCGTTCGCGGACTGGCCGCGCCTGCCGGGCGGTGTCACAGGACCTGGGTATGGCCAACCTGCTGGGCATCGACACCAACCGGATCATCTCGGCAACCTTTGTGATCGGTGCGGCACTGGCAGCCGTTGCCGGCCTGCTTCTGGGCATGTACTACGGTTCGGTTGATCCTCTGTTCGGCTTCATTGCCGGCTTGAAAGCCTTTACCGCAGCGGTACTTGGCGGCATTGGCAGCATACCCGGCGCGATGCTGGGCGGACTGATACTGGGCGTGGCAGAGAGCATGACCTCCGGCTACCTCAGCGGTGAGTACAAGGATGTGATCTCGTTCAGCCTGCTGATTCTGATTCTGCTGTTCAAACCCACCGGCCTGCTCGGCAAACCGGAGGTTGAGAAGATCTGATGGCTGCTAACAATTTCAGACACGCGCTCTTTTGCGCGTTCATTACACTGATCATTTCCTACCCGATCATTGGCTTCAATCTTGAGGCCCAGGGCATCAACGTGACCCTGACCGGCGCCGATGCCAGCACCATCGTGATGGTATTGTTCGCGGCGGTGATCGTATTCCTGTTCCAGATGTTCCGGGAACAGATCATGGGGGGCCTGAAGAGCATTCCCCATCCTCTGCCTCAATCCAACAAGGAGCCGATGGCGGAAAACCGCCGCGCAAAGATCGAATCCTGGGTACTGACCGGCATCGTGGTTCTCGCCCTGTTCTGGCCGTTCTTCGTGTCACGCGGTGCGGTGGATCTCGCGACCCTGGTGCTGATCTACATCATGCTGGCCCTTGGCCTGAACGTGGTGGTTGGCCTGGCCGGGCTGCTGGACCTTGGCTATGTGGCGTTCTACGCCGTGGGCGCCTACACCTTTGCCCTGCTCTCCCAGTACACCGGCATTTCGTTCTGGCTGGCGCTGCCTATTGGTGCTCTGCTTGCCGCATTGTTCGGTCTGGTGTTGGGCTTTCCGGTACTCCGGTTGCGGGGGGATTATCTGGCCATCGTAACCCTCGGGTTTGGCGAGATCATCCGGATACTTCTGAACAACTGGACGACGCTGACTGGTGGCCCCAACGGCATTGGTGGCATCCCCGATCCAACCCTGTTCGGCATGGAATTCGGGCGCCGGGTGAAGGAAGAGGGCAACACCTCGTTCCACGAAACCTTCGGCATCGCCTACAGCGGTGAACACAAGGTTATCTTCCTGTACCTCATTGCCCTGGTTCTGGCGGTATTCACCGCGCTCGTAATCCGTCGATTCATGCGGATGCCCGTGGGCCGGGCCTGGGAAGCACTGCGGGAAGACGAGATCGCTGCCCGCTCCCTGGGTCTCAGCCGCACCGCAGTGAAGCTGTCCGCCTTTACCATTGGCGCCTTCTTTGCCGGTTTCGCCGGCACTGTGTTCGCCTCCAAGCAGGGCTTCATCAGCCCGGAATCGTTTGTCTTCCTGGAGTCTGCCATCATCCTGGCGATCGTGGTTCTCGGCGGCATGGGTTCCCAGATCGGCGTGGTACTGGCAGCAATCGCTGTCACCATCCTGCCGGAACTGGCCCGTGAGTTCTCCGAATACCGCATGCTGATCTTCGGTGCCGCCATGGTGCTGATGATGGTCTGGCGTCCGCAGGGCCTGATGCCCATGCGCCGCATTCATATTGAACTGAAAAGGCAGGAGTGACAGACGATGCTTGAAGTACAGAATCTGTCCATGCGCTTTGGCGGCCTGCTGGCGGTAGACGAAGTGTCTCTGGACGTTCAGGAACACGAGATTGTGTCCATCATCGGCCCCAACGGGGCTGGAAAAACCACTGTATTCAACTGCATGAGCGGTTTTTACAAGCCCACGGGCGGGAAGATCCTATTCGAGGGCAAGGAAGTACAGGGCAAGCCTGACTACAAGATCTCCCGTCTGGGGATGGTTCGCACCTTCCAGCATGTCCGGCTGTTCAGCCAGATGACGGTGGTGGAAAACCTGCTCGTGGCACAACATCGCCACCTGAACACCAACCTGATTTCCGGCCTCATCCAGACACCCAGTTACCGGAAGAAAGAGCAGAAATCCCTGGACCGGGCCGCCTACTGGCTGGATCGGGTAGGCCTGCTCGACATGGCCAACCGGGAGGCTGGCAACCTGGCCTATGGCCAGCAACGGCGCCTGGAGATTGCCCGCTGCATGGTCACCGAGCCCAAGCTGTTAATGCTCGACGAGCCGGCAGCCGGCCTCAACCCGGCGGAAACCAAGGAACTCAACCAGCTGATTATCAGCCTGAAAGAGGACTACAACGTTTCCGTAGTGCTGATTGAGCACGACATGAGCCTGGTAATGGATATTTCCGACCGCATCAACGTCATCAACCAGGGCCGCCCCCTGGCCAGTGGCACACCGGAAGAAATCCGCCAGAACGACGACGTGATCAAAGCCTATCTGGGCGAGGCCTGAGGTAAACACATGCTAGTACTAGAAGATGTCCATACCCACTACGGCAAGATCGAGGCCTTGCACGGGGTGTCTGTCGAAGTCAAAAAGGGTGAGATCGTCTCGCTGATCGGCGCCAACGGCGCCGGCAAGACCACGCTGCTGATGACCGTCTGCGGTAACCCCCGGGCCAGTTCAGGACGCATTTTCCTGGAGGGCCGGGAAATCACCAACGAATCCACGGCGCAGATCATGCGCTCCGGCATCGCCATTGTTCCGGAGGGGCGTCGGGTGTTCTCGGGCCTGACCGTGGAGGAAAACCTCCATATGGGTGGTTTCTTCAACACCAAGGCCGAAATCCGCAAGAGCCAGGAGCACGTCTACGAGCTCTTCCCGCGCCTCAAGGAACGTGAACATCAGCGTGCCGGCACCATGTCTGGCGGCGAGCAGCAAATGCTGGCTATCGGGCGGGCACTGATGAGCAGGCCAGAGATGATCATCCTTGATGAACCATCACTGGGCCTGGCGCCGCTGATCATCAAGCAGATCTTTGAGATCATCGGCCAGCTTCGCGAGGAAGGCATTACGGTTTTCCTCGTCGAGCAGAATGCCCACCAGGCCCTCAACCTGGCAGACCGGGGTTACGTGCTGGAAACCGGAAAGATTCGCCTGCACGACACGGGTAAGAATCTGCTCAACAACCCGGATGTCCAGAACGCCTATCTGGGCGGCTGATCCTGGATCCTTGCCTCGAAGCATAAAACCGGAGCATGCACGCTGCTCCGGTTTTTTTTGGGCTAAATCAAATACTCACCAATCTTTAAACTTGCGTTGGCTGGATTTCAACTATACTCAGATCAACGGTCAACCTGTCTCCACAAGACCAGTCAGGGCCGTTTTCGCAATGCTGCTCCACGTCAGGGGCAGCATTGTGTATTGCGACGACAGCTTTAAACCACAGGAAGGAGTGGATAATGAAAAAACTGATCGCAGGTGCAATTCTTCTTGGTGCCTCTTCTATGGCCTTTGCCCAACCGGGCTGTGGCGTCGGTGCCATGATCTGGAAAGGACAATCCGGCATTGCCCCCCACGTACTCGCTGCAACCACCAACGGTACCTTTGGTAACCAGACGTTTGGTATGACCACAGGCACCCTTGGCTGCCAGACCAACCAGTCTGTTCAGTCCATGGCCATGTACATGGACAGCAACATCGACAAGGTGGCCCGGGACATGTCCCGCGGTTCCGGTGAGAACCTGGACACCCTGGCAGTGCTTCTGGGCGTCGACGAAGCTGACCGGGACACCTTCCGCAAGGTGCTGCAGGACAACTTTGCCACCATTTTCCCGAACTCTGACACCACCTCCGGTGAAGCCGTGGACGCCATCGTCGCGCTCCTGGAGCAAAACGAGTCACTCAGCAAATACGTAGCAGCCTGATCCAGGCTCCTTGAAGGGACTCTCATGCGCCAGGGACGGCGCATCGTTCCATTCTCTACCCTGTTCAACCCCGGATGCAGCACCAACCCATGGGCAACATGCTTCGCATTGGGCCAGCCCTGATCTGGCTTGCAGTCAGCCTGCCGACCCAGGCCAATTCGCCTGAACACGCAACCGAGCTCCATCTCGACCCTGCCTGGCTTACACTCATTCATTATCAACCCGACAGGTTTGGTAGCGGATATACCAGCCAGGCCGACGATCCGGCCTTTTTCCTGAGCGAAAATGGCAAGCACTCCCCCCGGGCAGAGCTCAAGGCCACCCTGGATGCTATCCAGAAAGACGGGGAAGGCGACGACCACGCCCTCTGCCGCTTCCCGGCACGGGCAACCTGGCTCAGTCAGCAACTTGATCTGTCGCTACCGGAGATCGAGTGTCCCGGCTTCCAGGAATGGTCGGAAACATTGAACACCGAGACGGTGACCCTGGTGTTTGCCGCCTCTTATCTCAACAGCCCGTCTTCCATGTTCAGGCACACGTTTCTGCGCCTGGACCCACCCCAGGATGACGACGAAACCAACCTGCTGCTGGCCAACACGATCTCCTATGCCGCTGATGCCGCCGCCCACGACAGTGAACTGCTGTTCGCGTACAAGGGCATTTTCGGCGGCTATCCCGGCATCACTACGGTCCAGCCGTACTACGAGAAAATTCGGCTTTACTCCGACATCGAACATCGTGACCTGTGGGAGTACAAACTGAATCTCACCCAGGATGAAGTGGACCTGATGATCGCCCATGCCTGGGAGATCAGGGACCGGAATTTCGATTACTACTTCTTCGACGAGAACTGTGCCTATCGCCTTTTGGCGCTGATAGACATTGCCCGCCCGGGCACGGACCTTTTGGGGGAAGTAAGCACTCACGCCATTCCGTCGGACACGGTTCGCTGGGTGGTCGACAAGGATCTGGTCAGCGAAGTCTACTACCGGCCTTCTGCTGCCACATCGGTGGCCTACAGTCTCTCAACCCTGCCTGACGATCAACAGACCCTTGCGGCAGCGGTCGCCAACGGATATGTAGCCGCTGATGGTAGCGAAGTGAAGTCACTGCCAGCCGAGCAACGAGCACATGTTCTGGACGCCACTTACGATTATGTTCGATACAAGAGCGAGGCCGACGGTTGGCCCCGTGAAATCGCCGCACCACTCTCCCATGACCTGTTGAGAGAGCGCAGCCAGATCAGCGACGTCGCACCGCCCGAGGAACCACCAGAACCGGTAGTTCGGGATGATCAGGGCCACGACACCTTCCGCCTGAGCCTCGGAGCAGGCCAGCAGGCACACAGGGAATTCACCCAGTTGACCCTGCGCCCGGCCTACCACGATGTGCTGGACCCGCCGGCCGGCTACCGTACCGGTGCCCAGCTGCAGTTCCTCCGACTCGACGCGCGCCTGTATACCGACAACGACGAACTTCAACTGGAACAGCTTACCGGCGTGGAAATCCGCTCCCTGAGCCCGCGGAACGCCTTTTTCTCTCCACTGTCCTGGCAGGTAGGTTTTGGTGGCCGCCGCACGGATACTGGCAACGATCGGGTCCTGACGCCCTACCTTGAGGGCGGAGCTGGCGGCAGCTGGCGCCTTGGCAACCAGACCCAGGCCTTTGCCATCGCCACCGCCGACCTGGAGATCGACGACGACCTGCGCCGAGGCTACGATGCTGCCCCGGGCGCCGACATCGGCCTGCTCCATCAGAACAACCAGTTCAGCCTGCTCGCCGGTGCCAAAACCAAGGCCTGGATCGTCAGCAGCCAACACCGCCAGGATCAGCTTTACGCCAAAGCCAACTGGCATATCGGCCGCGAGTTCAGTCTGTTTGCCGAGTTCACCCGGGAAGACCACTACGACAGGTATCAAAGCCTATGGCACGCCGGAATCCACGCGTATTTCTGACCACCACCACGGCCCGGCTAAGCGGGCTTCTGGTTGCGCTTCTGCTGCTATCCGGTTGCAGCAGCGTCTTCTTCTACCCGGATCGGGTGACTTACATCACCCCGGACCGACTGAACCTCGAATACGAAGACATCTACCTCGACACGGCCGACGGCGAAACCCTCCATGGCTGGTGGCTGCCCGCAGAAGCCCCTGAGAACAACGCCAGGGGCACAGTCTATTTCCTGCATGGCAACGCCCAGAACGTCAGCAGCCACATCCTCAACGTAGCGTGGCTGCCCGAGAAAGGCTACAACGTCTTTACCATCGACTACCGGGGCTACGGCAAATCCACCGGTGACCCGGACATCGAAGGCGCGCTGCACGACGTGGAAACCGGCCTGCGTTGGCTGGCCCAAAAACCTGACGTGACCGACCGCCCCCTATACATCCTCGGCCAGAGCCTCGGCGGCGGTCTCGGAATCGCCCTGGCCAGTGAATGGATTCAGAGGGAGGAACAGCCCCGGCTGGACGGTGTAATCCTGGATGGTACCTTCTCCGGCTTTCGCAAGATCGCCCGGGAGAAATTAGGTGGGTTCTGGCTTACCTGGCCGTTGCAGATTCCGCTAAGCTGGACGATTCCTGATGACTACGAGGGCCTGGACCATATTCCCAGAATCAGCCCGGTGCCGGTCATGGTGATCCACAGCGTTCGGGACGGGATTATTCCCTTTCATCATGGAGAGGCGCTGTTTGAGGCAGCACAGGAGCCCAAAGAGTTCTTGCAGACGGATACGCCTCACGGGGCGACGTTTGTTATTCCCGGGTACCGGAGAGAGGTGCTTCGCTTCATGAATGCTGGGCGATAGAGTGTGGGCGGCTGTTGGGTTTCCCTTTTCAAAAGTGTTGAGGGCCAAGGACGGCCCGAAACAAGCGCACATGGATGTGCTCGTAGCGTCTTTTGAAAAGGGAAACCCAACAGCCGCTTGCAACCAAGCCAAGCGCAATAAAAAACCCGCCAATCCAAAAGAAAGGCGGGTTTTTATCAAGCCCGAAAACGATCAGGCAGAGAAATCGGTCGGCTGATCGCCTTCCTTGATTTCCTTCATGGACAGCTTCACACGACCACGGTTGTCCACATCCAGCACCTTCACCAGAACTTCCTGACCTTCGCTCAGCTCGTCAGTCACGTTCTCGATGCGGCGATCAGAGATCTGGGAAATGTGCACCAGACCATCCTTGCCAGGCAGGATGTTAACGAAGGCACCGAAGTCCACAATGCGCTCTACGCGGCCCTTGTAGATGGCACCCACTTCAATCTCGGCCGTGATTTCCTTGACCCGGTTAACCGCCGCCTGGGCAGCTTCCTGGTTGTCGGCGTAGATCTTCACGTTGCCATCATCATCCAGATCGATGGAGGCGCCGGTCTCGTCACAGATCGCGCGGATAACAGAACCGCCCTTACCGATAACGTCGCGGATTTTCTCCGGATTGATCTTGATGGTGGTGATGCTCGGCGCACGGGCAGACAGCTCGGCACGGGGCTCGGAGATCACCTTGTTCATCTCGCCCAGGATATGCAGACGCGCAGCGTGAGCCTGCTCGAGAGCGATTTCCATGATCTCGTCGGTGATGCCGTTGATCTTGATATCCATCTGCAGGGCGGTCACGCCCTCCTGGGTACCGGCCACCTTGAAGTCCATGTCGCCCAGGTGATCTTCGTCACCCAGGATATCAGTCAGAACCGCGAACTTGTCGCCTTCCTTGACCAGACCCATGGCAATACCGGCAACCGGTGCCTTGATGGGTACACCCGCGTCCATCAGCGCCAGACTGGAACCACAGACAGAGGCCATGGAGCTGGAACCGTTGGACTCGGTGATCTCGGAAACCGCGCGGATGGCGTACGGGAATTCTTCGAGGGTCGGCATAACAGCCAGAACACCACGCTTGGCCAGACGACCGTGACCAACTTCGCGGCGGCCCGGGGTGCCTACACGGCCAGCTTCACCTACGGAGTACGGAGGGAAGTTGTAGTGGAACAGGAACGGATCCTTGCGCTCGCCTTCCAGTGCATCAATGATCTGCACATCACGGGACGTACCCAGAGTAGTGGTCACGATGGCCTGGGTTTCGCCACGGGTAAACAGGGCGGAACCGTGTACGCTGGGCAGAACACCGACTTCAATTTCGATCGGACGGACAGTCTTGTTGTCACGACCATCGATCCGCGGCTTGCCATCAATGACCTGCTGGCGAACCACACTCTTCTCGATCTTGCCGAAGTACTTTTTGACTTCGTCTTCGGAAGGCTGGCCTTCCTCTTCACCGGCCAGTTTCTCAACGGCAGCGGCTTTTACTTCGCCCAGACGCTCGTAGCGGGCCATTTTGTCACGGATGCCGTAGGCTTCCTCGATAGCACCGGCAAAGTCGGCCTTGATGGCATTCAGCAGCTCGGTGTTCTCGGCGGCCGGCTGCCAGTCCCAACGGGGCTTGCCGATTTCAGCAGCAAATTCCTTGATGGCGGTAACCGCTGTCTGCATTTCCTGATGACCATAAAGCACGCCGCCCAGCATCTGGTCTTCGGTCAGGCCTTTGGCTTCGGATTCAACCATCAGAACCGCATCTTCAGTACCGGCAACGACCATATCCAGCAGGGAGGTCTGCAGTTCTTCAAACGTCGGGTTCAGGAAGTAACCGCGCTCGTTGGTGTAACCGACGCGGGACGCACCGATGGGGCCATCGAACGGAATACCGGAGATGGACAGAGCGGCAGACGCCGCCAGCATCGCCGCAATATCCGGGTCCTGGTTCTTGCTGGAGGACATGACCGTGGTGATGACCTGAACTTCGTTCATGAAGCCGTTCGGGAACAGCGGACGAATCGGACGGTCGATCAGGCGTGAGGTCAGCGTTTCCTTTTCGGAAGGACGACCTTCGCGCTTGAAGAAGCCACCGGGGATTTTGCCCACGGCGTATGTCTTCTCGAAGTAGTTCACGGTCAGCGGGAAGAACGGCTGGCCGGGCTTGGCTTCTTTGGCGCCAACAACGGTGCCGAGAACGGAAATATCATCCACGGTTACCAGTACGGAACCGGTTGCCTGACGGGCAATACGGCCGGTCTCCAGAGTGACGGTTTTGCCGCCAAGCTCAAATGATTTCTTGAAAGGTTTCAGATCCACAAAAAACTCCTGGTCTATCTGTTCCAGATTGATTCGTTCCGGGCGCCCCTGCGCTCGAAACCATAGTTCTGCAGATGATGTGCTGTGGTCTGAAGAGCAACCCGTCTGAAAGCTAACAGGCTGTTGCAAAACCCCGGTCTGGGAGGCGGCAGTTCCGGAGGCCGCCAGGCCCGGGCTTTTCAACAACCTGCTATCAATTTCGGCTTTCCATTACGACAGGGAATCCTTCGAACACACAGACAATCCAACTGCAGTGGGAAAAAACACAACCAGCAGTCCCCGCGAGGAGGACTGCTGGTTGACGACTGCCGCCGGACGTACCGGCACAGCCCTCAGGTCGTAAAGACCCGGATTAGCGACGCAGACCCAGACGCTGGATGAGCTCCAGGTAACGATCGGCGTTCTTGCGCTTGAGGTAGTCCAGCAGCTTACGACGCTGGTTTACCATCCGGATCAGGCCGCGGCGGGAATGGTGATCCTGCTTGTTGGCCTTGAAGTGATCCTGCAGCTTGTTGATGTTCGCGCTCAGCAGTGCCACCTGAACTTCAGGGGAACCGGTATCGCCATCACCTTGCTGAAAATCCTTAACGATCTGTGCTTTCTCGTTGGCAGAAAGTGCCATAACTCACCTCATTGTTTGCGATGCTTTCGAATACGGCCGAACCGCGCATCTCTACAGCCCGGCTAGACAGCGACGCGCCTAACGCTTTCCGCTGCTTTTCACCAGTCGGCGTGGGACCAGATTGGTCTGCTCGCCTTCCGGGAATGCTTCTGCAAGCCCGACGAAGCTTTCGTTAGCGCTCTCATTCGCATAGAGACGCACGAACCCGTCGTAAGCCTGACCCGGTATTCTAACCGGTTGTCCGTTCAAGATCGATACCAGCGCCTGCCCCGCCAGACGGTGCTCGGGGAACATGGACAGCGCGGCATCCGGTGCCACGAGGAGACCATCAAGGCTTTCACCCCGCTCACGCATCGCCTCCAGATCACTCACAGCATGGGCATCGGCCAGGGTGAACCCGGACGCCATGGTACGGCGCAGCGCCGTCACATGGGCTCCGCAGCCCAGGGCTTCACCGATATCCTCAACCAGTGAGCGAATGTACGTACCCTTGGTGCAGCTGACCGCGATATCCAGTTCATTCTCGCGAATATCCAGGAGCGTCAGTTCGTAAATGGTCACCGGCCTTGCCGGACGTTCCACCTCGATACCTTCGCGAGCATATTCGTAAAGCGGACGCCCTTTGTGCTTGAGCGCCGAGTACATGGAGGGAACCTGTTGGATATCACCCCGGAAACCGTCAAGTAACGGCTCCAACACCTCGGCGGTGAGACCGGCCGGTACCGGTTTCTCGGCAACGACGGCGCCCTCACTGTCACCGGTTTCGGTTCGGACTCCGAGCCGGGCGGTGGCAATGTAGGCCTTGTCGCTGTCGAGCATCATCTGGGAGAACTTGGTGGCCTCACCGAAGCAAAGCGGCAGCACGCCCGTCGCCAGGGGATCAAGAGCACCGGTGTGGCCCGCCTTGGCGGCCCCGAACAGGCGCTTCACCTGCTGCAGGATGCCGTTGGAGGTAACACCTGCCGGCTTGTCGATAACGAGGATACCGTTAACGTCACGGCCTTTGCGTCTGCGGCTCAAGCGTTACGCTCCGGGTCATCCTGATCATCGTCGGTGCGGTCAACGGCCGGCTTGTCGCCGACCGCTTCCCGAATGAGGCTATCCATCTTGCGGCTGTATCCCTGCAGCGTATCGAAGTGGAAACGCAACTGTGGCACAACCCGCAGCTTCATTGCGCGACCTACCTGGCCCCGCAGAAAGCCCGAGGCTTTGTTGAGCACCGCAATCGATTCCCGGACCTCCGGAGACTCTTCCGTCAGTTCTTCGGTGGAAAGCAGGGAAACATAGATATCGGCGTAGCCAAGATCACGACTGACCTTGACTGCGTTGACCGTGACCATACCCACCCGCGGGTCTTTGACTTCCCGCTGGATGAGCTGGGCCAGTTCCCGTTGCATCTGATCGCCGATGCGATCAATACGACTGAACTCTCTTGGCATCAGGCCCCCGTGGACTCAAGCTTGCGCTCGACCCGGACGCGATCGAAGACCTCGATCTGGTCGCCGACTTTCACGTCGTAACCCTTAACACCAATACCGCATTCCATGCCGTTACGGACTTCAGGTACGTCGTCCTTGAAGCGACGCAGGGATTCCAGCTCGCCTTCAAAGATAACCACGTTGTCCCGCAGAACCCGGATCGGCTTGTTACGGTAAACCGTGCCTTCAGTAACCATGCAACCGGCCACCTGACCAAACTTCGGCGAACGGAACACATCACGCACGTCGGCGATGCCAACAATATCTTCGCGGAATTCCGGTGCGAGCATGCCAGTCAGGGCTGCTTTCACATCATCAATCAGGTTATAGATGATGCTGTAGTAGCGCAGATCCAGACCTTCCTGCTCAACCAGGCGCTTGGACGCTGTGTCGGCACGGACGTTGAAACCGAAGATAACCGCATTGGTTGCCATGGCCAGACTGACGTCGGTCTCGGCAATACCGCCAACACCGGACGACACGATCTTGACCTGGACCTCATCGTTACCCAGGTCCTGCAAGGCCTTGGTGATGGCTTCCAGCGAACCCCGAACGTCGGTCTTGAGCACAACATTGAGGGTTTTGACCTCGTCCTTGCCCATGTTCTCGAACAGGTTCTCAAGCTTGGCGGCCTGCTGACGCTGGAGACGCTGCTCCCGCTCGCGGCTCTGACGGAACTCGGCCAGCTCTTTGGCCTTCTTCTCGTCAGCAACGGCGAAGAACTCGTCACCGGCATCCGGTGTTCCGTTCAGACCGAGGATCTCGACCGGAATAGACGGGCCTGCTTCCTTGACCTGCTTGCCGGCTTCATCGGTCATCGCCCGGACCTTACCGAAGTAGGAACCGGCCACAACCATGTCGCCCTGACGCAGGGTACCGTTCTGTACCAGGACAGTCGCAACGGAACCGCGGCCACGCTCAAGGCTGGATTCTACGACCACGCCCTTGGCAGGCGCATCGGTTGCCGCCTCAAGCTCGAGCACTTCTGCCTGAAGCAACAACGCCTCCAGCAGATCTTCAATGCCCTCACCGGTGTGTGCTGAAACAGGCACGAACTGAACGTCACCGCCCCAGTCTTCCGGGATGACTTCCATACCCGCCAACTCGGTCTTGACGCGATCGGGATCGGCCTCTTCCTTGTCCATCTTGTTGATGGCAACAACGATCGGCACCCCGGCGGAGCGCGCGTGCTGGACGGCTTCCTTGGTCTGTGGCATCACGCCGTCATCTGCGGCAACCACCAGGACAACGATATCCGTGCACTGGGCACCGCGGGCACGCATGGCGGTAAAGGCCGCGTGGCCCGGGGTATCCAGGAAGGACACCATGCCGTGATCCGTTTCTACGTGATAAGCACCAATGTGCTGGGTAATACCACCAGACTCACCGGAGGCCACCTTGGTACGACGGATGTAGTCCAGCAGGGAGGTCTTACCGTGGTCAACGTGACCCATCACGCTCACAACCGGAGCCCGCTTGGTCTTTTCGCCGCCCTCGAAGGAGAATTCGCTCAGAACCTCTTCCTCGAACGCATCGTCGCTGACTGTCTTGGCTTTATGACCCAATTCCTCGGTCACCAGAACGGCAGTTTCCTGGTCCAGTGCCTGGTTGATGGTGGCCATGACGCCCATGCCCATCAGGGTCTTGATAACATCAGCCGATTTGACTGCCATACGCTGGGCAAGGTCACCGACAGATATCGTTTCCGGAATCTCTACTTCTCTGACCATTGGTTTGGTCGGCCTCTCGAAAGCATGACGCTTCTCTTTGGGTTTCTTTTTCGCACGCAGCGGCTTGCGCAGCGTGGTCTCTTCCTCATCCTCGGAGATAACCAGCGGCTCTTCCACCGGACGACTGCGAGGACCACGATGGCCTGCCTGCTTCTTCTTCGGCTTGCCCTCTTCAATCTCGTCGCCGCGCTCGCGAACTTTTTCTTTCTTTTTCTTGGGCTTGCGGTCCTTGCCATCGCCCTCGGGCGGCGGCATCGGCATATCTTCCGGAGCGGGAACCGGCTCGGGCTCAGGCTCCGGCTCTTTCTTCGGCTCGGCCTTCTCTGCCTGCTCCGGCTGCTCTGCAGTCGCTGCCTCTGCGGGCTTCTCTGCTTCCGGCTGCTGGGCCTGCTCGGCCGCTACCTTTGGCGCCTCTTCCACCGGTGCCTGCTCCGGCTGCTGCTCAGCTAACGACTCTTCCGGTTTCGGCGCTTCAGCCTCAGGCTGCAATTCAGCCCGTTTGATGTAGGTACGGCGCTTGCGAACCTCAACATTGACGGTCTTTGCCTTGCCAGCCTTGAGCGTCGTAGTGGTCTTGCGCTTCAGGGTAATCTTGCGCGGTTCGGCGTCGGCCTCACCGTGAGTCTTTCTCAAATAGGCCAGCAACTGCTGCTTCTCATCGCTGGAGACAGAATCATTCTCGGAGCGGGCTTTCAGGCCAGCCTCCACAATCTGCTTCAGCAAACGATCCACGGGAGCGCCTACATCTTCGGCCAGTTGTTTTACCGTTACTTCAGCCATACTGGTCCTCCTCCCGAATTAAGCCTGGTCTTCAAACCAGGGGGCACGTGCAGTCATGATAAGCTGACCGGCACGCTCTTCATCCATACCTTCAATCTCGAGCAGATCGCCAACCGACTGCTCTGCCAGATCTTCCATGGTGCGCACACCCATGCCGGCCAGCTTGAAGGCCAGGCTACGGTCCATGCCATCCATTCCCAGAAGATCCTCTGCCGGCTCAGCGCCTTCGAGCGCTTCCTCGCTTGCCAGGGCCTGGTTCAGCAGGACGTCCTTGGCGCGACGGCGCAGCTCGGTGACGGTTTCCTCGTCAAAACCTTCGATCGCCAGCATCTCTTCCATTGGCACATAGGCCACCTCTTCAATGGAGGTAAACCCTTCCTCGATCAGTACACCGGCAAATTCTTCATCAACGTCCAGATTGCCAGTGAAATGCTCGACAAGCCGGCTGTATTCCTGCTCCTGACGCTCACCGGCTTCTTCCTCCGTCATCACGTTCAGGGTCCAGCCGGTCAGATCGGTGGCCAGGCGAACGTTCTGACCGTTACGGCCGATTGCCTGGGCCAGGTTGTCTTCCGCCACAGCCACTTCCATGGTGTGCCGGTCTTCATCCATAACGATGGACGCCACTTCTGCAGGCGCCATGGCATTGATCACCAGCTGGGCCGGGTTGTCGTCCCACAACACGATATCAACGCGCTCACCGCCCAGCTCATTGGACACGGCCTGAACCCGGGAGCCACGCATACCAACACAGGCGCCAACGGGATCAATACGGCGATCGTTCGTCTTCACCGCAATCTTGGCCCGGGAACCGGGATCACGGGCAGCGCCGCGGATTTCGATCAGATCTTCAGCAATCTCGGGCACTTCGATGCGGAACAGCTCGATCAGCATCTGCGGAGAGGTGCGGCTGAGAATCAACTGGGGACCGCGGTGATCCGTACGGATCTCCAGCAGCAGCGAACGCACCCTGTCACCCATCCGGAACGTCTCGCGGGGGATCAGGAATTCGCGGGGCAGCAGCGCCTCGGCATTGGCACCCAGATCGACAATCACGTTGTCGCGAGTAACCTTCTTGACGGTACCCGACACCAGCTCACCTACGCGGTCGCGGTAGCTGTCCACAATCTTGGTGCGTTCAGCTTCACGAACCTTCTGGAAGATAATCTGCTTGGCAGCCTGGGCGCCAATGCGGCCAAAGGCTTCGGATTCGATTTTCTCCTCGTGGATATCGCCGGGCTTCAGGGCCGGGTCGATTTCTTCGGCTTCCTGCAGGGTGAGCTCGGTGCCCAGTGCAGGAACGGCATCGTTGTCCACCACCAGCCAGCGGCGGAAGGTTTCGTATTCGCCGGTTTTCCGGTCGATTGATACGCGGATATCCGCCTCTTCGTCTTCAAAGCGTTTTTTGGCAGCGGTGGCCAGTGCCAGCTCGATCGCTTCAAAAATCACATCCTTCTCGACACCTTTCTCGTTCGAGACGGATTCAACCACCAGCAAGATCTCTTTACTCATTGGATTGCCCTGCCCTTAAAATCAACTGTGCGTCCACGGACTTTATTCAAATCGTTCACTCAAACACCGGCACGATGTGGGCTTTTTCAATGCTGTCGAATGGCAGCAGATACTCGTGATCATCAACGACCACAACCACATCATCACCTTCCACGCCTTTGATCAGCCCCTGAAACTTCCGGCGACCTTCAAATGCCATCCGGAGACGAATCTGAACCTGGTGACCAACAAAGGCCTCGTATTGCTCTAGACGAAACAGCGGGCGATCCATCCCCGGGGATGAGACCTCCAGTGTGTATTCGGTCTGGATGGGATCTTCCACATCCATCACACCGCTGATCTGGCGACTGACTTTCTCACAGTCGTCGACTCCGATGCCGTTTTCGGCATCGTCAATAAACACCCGTAACAGGGAATGATGGCCCTGCGAGCGGAATTCAATGCCCCAGAACTCATACCCCAGACCTTCCACCACGGGCTGAAGAATGTCTTCCAGTTGCTTAAGCTTGGCTGACAAGTTGTGCCTTCTCCGTTATCAATTTACCGGCCCCAAAAACAAAAAAAGGGCTGTTTTATCAGCCCTTTTTATGCACCAGGGCCCTTTGCGCCAGGCCCCTTAATCAAAAAGCCCCTGACAATGGGGCCTTTTGTTGCAAGAACTCGCAGGAAACAAACCGGTGTACCGCTTCCTGCTGACAGACACCTGGCCTGCCAGAAACCCGCCAGCACCACGCGGCAGGTCCCAATATCCGCCGGAGTATAGAGACGCCGGACAGACTGGTCAAGGACTGACCAAAAAAAACGGCCTGGAAACTCCAAGCCGTTTTTCTTCTAATATGGTGCCCGGGGCCGGACTCGAACCGGCACGGCTTTCGCCACTACCCCCTCAAGATAGCGTGTCTACCAGTTTCACCACCCGGGCAACATTCTTACTCGAGTTCAGGGAGATCAGACTCCCCACCCTCGGCTTCGCTGGCTGCGGCTTCGCCATTGTCAGCAGCGGTATCAGCAGGGGCGGCGCTGCTGGATTCCTGAACAACAGGAATACCGGCTTCGCCTGCCACTTCGGCACGCTGCTTGGCAAAAATCGCCAGCGAGAAACTTGTTACAAAAAATACAACTGCGAGCAGAGTCGTGAAGCGGGTGAGAAAGCTACCGCTACCCTGACTACCAAACACAGTCTGCGATGCACCACCACCAAAGGCAGCGCCGGCATCTGCGCCTTTGCCTTGCTGGATCAGCACCAGACCCACCAGCGCCACCGCGATCACCACGTGCACAACGACTACCAGCGTTTCTACCCAATCCATAACGACTCTCGCGAACCTTTAAATTCAGGTACCCGCCGGAACACTCCGGCAAATACTTACAAAATCTTCTGCTTTGAGCGACGCTCCGCCGATCAAACCGCCGTCAATATCCGGCTCGGCAAAAAGAGCGGCTGCATTATCCGCTTTTACACTGCCCCCGTAAAGGAGGGAAATCTCATTGGCCGGCGCGCCCATCTCTGAAAGCACCTGCCGAATCGACGCATGCATTGCCTGCGCGTCCTGTGCCGTAGCGGTTTTACCTGTTCCGATCGCCCAGACAGGCTCATAGGCAACCACTACACGCTGCCACTGCTCGCTTGCGACCGTCGCAAGGCCGGCCTTTACCTGGGCGGCAACAACGGTCTCGGCCTTACCAGCCTCACGCTCTTCCAGGGTTTCACCAACACAAACCATGGCCTGGAGCCCGGAAGCGAGAATGCGACCGACTTTTTCGGCCACTGCAGCGTCTGTCTCAGCGAAGAGCTGGCGACGTTCGGAATGACCCACCAAGGCGTATTGACAGCCCTGATCCAACGCCATGTCCGCGGAAATCTCACCGGTGTAGGCTCCGGACGCCCATTGCGCCACGTTCTGAACACCGACCGACAGCACATCGCCTGCGCTGGCAACCACGTCCGGGACGTAAATAGCGGGAGGAATAATAACAACCTCAACGCCATTATCAAGAGAAGCCGCCTGGGATCGCACATCGCTTACCAGCGTTTGTGCCAGGTCTTTCGACCCGTTCATTTTCCAGTTTCCGGCTACAATCTTCCGACGCATAACAGTTCCCGAACGTTAGGGAGGGCGAACTATACAGCACTCCCTCCCGGCAGACAACCGCCTGAAAACACAAAATTAAGCGGTGGATTTCTCCACAACTTTTGCCAGTTCCTCGACTACCCGAAGAATCTCGCTGGCGTCCTGCCCCTCCGCCATCACACGGATCAGCGGCTCTGTGCCAGAGGCCCTCAACAGAATCCTGCCGGAACTGCCCAGCTCGGTTTCGGCCTTGCGCACCGCAGCTACGATATCATCACGACTGAACGGATCGAAACGCTGCGCCACCCGAACGTTGATCATTTTCTGGGGGAGCTTGCTCATCCCCTTCCGCAGATCCGCAAGGGTTTTCCCGGACTTCCACACTGAAAGGAGGACCTGCAGCGCCGAAACAATACCATCACCGGTACTGGTGCAGTCGCGGATAACCATGTGACCGGAGCCTTCGCCACCCAGAACCCAGTTGTTGGCGAGCAGCCGCTCCATCACGTATCGGTCGCCGACTTTTGCACGCTCGAACTCGATTCCGATTTCATTCAAAGCAAGCTCGACACCCAGATTGGTCATCAGCGTGCCGACCACCCCGCCTTTCAGGCGATCCTCGGCAAAGCGTTGGGAGGCGATGACGTAGAGCAGCTCATCGCCGTCCACCTCGGATCCGTCCCGATCCACCATCAGAACCCGATCACCATCCCCATCGAAGGCGATCCCCAGATCAGCGTTTTTTTCGATCACTGCTGCCTTGAGAGCCTGCAGATGAGTGGAGCCAACGTTAAGGTTGATATTGAGTCCATCGGGATCGCCACCGATAACCGAAACCTTGGCCCCAAGCTCCCGAAATACCTTGGGCGCCACGTGATAGGTGGCGCCATGGGCACAGTCCAATACGATATTCATGCCGTCGAGCGTAAACTCATTGGGCACAGTGCTCTTGCAGAATTCCACGTACCGGCCCGGTGCGTCGTCAACGCGGGACGCCTTGCCAAGCTCGGTCGGGCCACAAACCTCAATGGGCTTGTCCAGCCAGCGCTCGATCTCGGCTTCAAGAGCATCGTCCAGCTTGGTGCCGGCCGCCGAGAAGAACTTGATGCCGTTGTCGTGGTGGGGATTGTGGGAGGCGCTGATCACAATGCCGGCCGAAGCGCGGAAAGTGCGAGTCAGGTAAGCGATTGCCGGCGTTGGCATCGGACCGAGCAGCTTTACATCCACACCCGCCGCCGCAAGGCCAGCCTCGAGGGCCGACTCAAACATATAACCGGACAGGCGGGTATCCTTGCCGATCAGTACGCTGTTGCGCTGACCATCGCGCTTGAAGGCCTGGCCCGCAGCCCAGCCAAGTTTCAGCATGAACTCCGGCGTTATCGGAAATTCACCCACGTGCCCGCGAATACCGTCCGTACCAAAGTACTTTCTCTCGGACATTAACCTGCCTCCTTCACTGCCGCCACCACGCGGATAGCGTCCACTGTTTCCCTGACATCGTGCACACGAATAATACTGGCACCCTTCATGGCCGCTATTGTCGCGGCCGCAAGGCTCGCAGGCAACCTTTCATTCACCTCACGGCCAGTGATATGGCCCAACATGGACTTCCTGGAAACACCAACAAGCAGGGGATGCCCCAGGATATGCATCTGCTCAAGGGAGGCCAGCAACTGCAGGTTATGTTCGAGGCTTTTCCCGAAACCGAAGCCGGGATCAAGCAGGATGTTTTCAGGGCGAATCCCGGCGTGCTCTGCAACGCGGATGCGCTCGGTCAGAAAAGCACTGACTTCCCGACGCACATTCCGGTACTCGGGGCGATCCTGCATGGTATCCGGCTCCCCCTGGATGTGCATGATGCAAACCGGTATGCCCGCTTTTGCAGCCACTTCCGGAGCACCGTCACGTTGCAGTGCCCGCACATCATTGATCAGGCCGGCCCCGAGTTTTGCCGTCTCAGCCATCACTTCCGGCGCACTGGTGTCTACCGAGATAACCGCATCGAGCTCCCGGGCTGCCGCCTCAACCACCGGGCAGACCCGGTCCAGCTCTTCCTGCAACGACACGGGCGTGGCGCCCGGGCGCGTAGATTCGCCACCGATGTCGATAAACGTGGCGCCATCGGCAACCATCTGCCTGGCCCGGACGAGAGCCGCATCCGGCCGGTTGAATTGGCCACCATCGGAAAACGAATCCGGTGTTACATTCAGAACGCCCATCACGTGGCAGCGGGACATATCCAGTTCCCGCCCGGCAAAATTCATTTTCATGGCAAACCTTTTTTCACAATGACAAAAACAAACGCCGCCCGGAATCCGGGCGGCGCAGGGAACTACACTCTTTTTATAACCAAAAGCTGCTAGCCGTCAGTGTTCTCCGGCCGGCCGGCCAACGCCGGGATGACGACCGTCATCGGAAGCCTTTGGCTCCGGCGCCGTCTCAGGCTCGTCGGCCTTGACGCCACCAGCGGGACCACTGTCTCCCCAACCTTTCGGCGGGCGAGGTGTGCGCCCTTCCATGATGTCATCAATCTGGTGACGGTCGATGGTTTCGTACTTCATCAACGCGTCGGCCATCATGTCGAGCTTGTCCCGGTTATCGACCAGAATCTGCTTGGCTTTTTCGTAGCAGCTGTCGATGATGTTGCGAACTTCCTCATCGATGCGCTGGGCCGTTTCCGGTGAGTACACCGTCTGGGACTGACCCGCAGACCTGCCGAGGAACGGCTCTTCGCTGTCGGTATCATACTGCAGCGGGCCCAGCTTCTCGGACAGCCCCCAACGGGTCACCATGTTGCGGGCCAGACTGGTCGCGCGCTCGATGTCGTTCGACGCACCGGTCGTCACACCATCAAAGCCCAGCGTCAGTTCTTCCGCGATGCGACCACCGAACAGACTGCAGATCGAGCTGATCAGGAAGCGCTTGCTATGGCTGTACTTGTCTTCCTCGGGGAGGAACATGGTGACACCCAGGGCGCGGCCGCGCGGAATGATGCTCACCTTGTACACCGGATCATGCTCCGGCATCAGACGACCCACAATAGCGTGGCCAGACTCATGGTAAGCCGTATTCCGCTTTTCTTTCTCGCTCATCACCATGGACTTGCGCTCGGCGCCCATCATGATCTTGTCTTTGGCAAGCTCGAACTCTTCCATGGACACTAGACGCTGGTTGCGACGGGCCGCGAAGAGCGCCGCCTCGTTGACCAGGTTTGCGAGGTCCGCACCGGAGAATCCGGGCGTGCCACGAGCAATCAGAACCGGCTCTACGCCATCCGCCAGGGGCACTTTCTTCATGTGCACCTTGAGGATCTGCTCACGACCAATGATGTCTGGCAGGCCAACAACAACCTGACGGTCGAAACGGCCCGGGCGCAACAGTGCCGGGTCGAGAACGTCGGGACGGTTGGTAGCGGCAATTACGATAACGCCTTCATTACCCTCAAAACCGTCCATCTCAACGAGCAGCTGGTTGAGAGTCTGTTCACGCTCGTCATGACCGCCACCCATGCCCGCGCCA